>Ga0070681_10004652_pt1 | contig 13109 bp, 12 predicted proteins | sample KBSC83BmetaG_FD_65650 | JGI IMG/M metagenome (GOLD analysis project Ga0070681, IMG submission 65650) | Corn rhizosphere microbial communities from Kellogg Biological Station, Michigan, USA - KBS C8-3B metaG | ecosystem: Host-associated > Plants > Roots > Rhizosphere | place: USA: Michigan... | reverse complement strand
ACCTCGAGCGCGGAGGAGCCGCCGAGGCTGTAGCTCGTGGAAGCGACGCGGTACGCTTCGCGCGCCGCGGGCACGAGCTGATCGCGAATGAAGACCACCTGTCGCATCGACGTGCTTGCGTTCGCGTACGCGGTGCGGACGTCCTGCGTTACTTGCGCCCGCGTGTCGCGATAGGTCGCGTCGAGCTCGCGCTCGAAATGTTGAGACTGCGCGATGTCGCCGCGCGCATGCTGCCAATAGAACGCGGGCAGCGGCAGACTGATGCCGGTGGTGAACAGCGGGGACCCGGGAGCCGCATAGTCGCGATTCACCGCGAATACGAGATCCGGAAGCCAGAACTCCTTGGTCAGGTTCGTGCTTGCGTGCGCCGACTGTTGTTGATGCTGTACCATCGCGATCTCGGGCCGGTTCGCGAAGGCGATCTGTTCGATCGTCGCGGAATCAGGGAGCGCCGGCGGTACGTCGAGCGAATCGGTGGGAATGATCGGCGCCGCGGTGACGCGGCCGAGCGTTCGATTGAGCGACGCTTGTGCCGTCAGGATGTCGCGCTCGTTGCCGATCAGATCGTTGTTCGCTTGCGCGACGCCAACCTGCGCCTGAATCACGTCGAGCTTGGCGACTGTGCCGGCCTCGAAGCGCGATTGCGTCCGCTTGAGGAAGTCCGACGCGAGCGTCAACGCCTCCTGCAGATTCTCGCGATGCTTGAGGGCGACCAGGAGCGAATCGTATGAAGCCGACGCTTGCAGTGCGATCGTCTGCTGCTGGAGCCGGAGATTCGATTCGCTCGTCCGAATGTCCGCTAGCCCGATGCGGTTGTTGAGCCGGAACTTGTCGGGCCACGGGATCGTGAGCCCCAATCCGACCGGTCTGGACGCAGCGCCCGAGAGCGTGAACGGGCTCGTCTCCTGGTCGAACGCGGCGGTGAGCGTCGGGTCGGGAATCGCGGTGGCGGTCACGCGGCGCGCACGCGCCTCGTTGATCTGTTCCTTGGCGACGTCGATCTGGGCGTTCTTCTGGAGCGCCTCGGCGATCGTTTCGCGCCGCGAGAGGTGCAATGTGTCCGTCGCGCGCGACTGTGTTGCGGGCGGCGAAGCTGAACGAAGTGCTCCTGCGACCGGACGGTTTCCGCCCGGTGCCTGAGCTGACGCGGCGCCCGCCACGGTGGCGAGCGCACACATCCCTGTGAATAGGCGCATGTTGTCCCTAAATGGTGGATCCGAGATTGCTGCAGCGACTACGACTGCTGTCTCAGATCACCGAGGGAGGCGCGCGGGGATTGGCTTGGGTTCGGACGTCGGCCGAGTCGATGCGCTCGACCGTCGCGAGAGCGACGGTCGAGTGCTGCTCGGTCTCGATCAGCGGCGCGGATGGACGCGCCGTGGCACCATGAATCGAGCGGGCCTGACAGGCCGCGCAGGTGGCATCGTCATGCGAGACGTGCCCACGGGCCCCGCCGGATTCGACGTGGCTGGTTGCACGACCTTCGCGCCCCTCGATCAGCGGCGACAGAGCGACCGCGAGCTGCGCCGTCGTCGCCAAAAAGGCGATGAGGACGAACAGCCAGCTACGGCGCCGAGCGGCGTTTGGGGCGTGCATTCTGTTAAGCGTACGGGCGAGATCGCTGAAACGCTAGGATAACCTTCCGTTCATCCCGACTCGCGGCTGTTCGTTCGTCGGTCGCGGGTCGGCACTCGCCGCCCCTACCATTCTCGACGACGGCGGGTCGAACCCGTCACCTAGGCCGCATCATTCGGCGGTGGTCACGTCGGCGCCCGGGATACACGTATGAAACCCGCGGCTAGGGTGTTCGTGCCGTTGAGATTCCTGCATGTTCGACGCCGTCCGGGGGCCGATGACGGGCTAGCGACCCGGCTCCGCGCTCATCAGCCGCGCCATCCGGCGCCATTCTTCGACGGTCACGACGGCCGTAGAGTCGTCACGGTACACAGCGGCGGCCGCGAGAAGTGCCGCGCGCTTCTCGTTCGTCGGCACCAGCGGTGACATCAAAATGTCCGACACCACGTCGTGGAGCGCGTGCAGGTTGTCGAACACGATGGCCGCTTCCGGATAGCGGTCCGCGAAAATCGGCGAAGCACTCGGCGCCATCGGCATCTCGGCCGGCCTGCGCTTCGGCGCGTCGGCAAGCCTGCCGAAGAATCGTTTGATCGTGGAATCGACGCGCGGCTGCAACTCGGCGTCGGTCCGTCGTCCGATCAGCGCGTCGTACAGCGCCAACTGGAACCAATGATACGACCAAAGCAGACCATTGAACTTTGGCGCCTTCTCCCGAAAGACGCGTGAGTACGGCTGCGCGTCCATGAGCGCCATGCTTTTCGGCCGCGTGCTCAGCGCCAGGTCGCGACGCGACTCATAGTAACGCAACACGCGCGCGACCTCGGCGTCGCGCCGTTGATCGGTGAGCCCCGGCGCACTCCAGACATCGTAGATCTGGCGATGAAACACGTGCGCCCAGTCAAAGAGCGCGACCAACTCCGGAACGAGCTTGGCGTAGTCGGGGCCAATCGCGGCTTCGTCGATTGCGAGGTTCGGCGGGTTGCGTAGCAGTTGCTGCGTGATGAAGTCGAACTCCCGGCCTTCGAGCTCCGTAGCGGCATCGCGGTTCGCGATCAACGTCTGATACAGCACCGCGTGGCCGTAATCGAACGCGTTGATCAGGCGCTCGGCTTGCGGATACCGCCGTCGAAAGGACCAGTTGAAGGTCGCTGGCAGGTAGCTCTGCTCGTATGCGACTCGCGAGGATGGAGCCGTACACGACGCACTCGCGGCGGCGATCAGCGCAAACGCGAGCCTTCGCGTGTAGCGAATCATCGGCCCAGGATCGGCGGCGTGGCGACTTCATATGAAGCGCCGATCATGAACGACGTCGATCGCACGACTCCCGCGAAGTGGCGCCCAACTCCCAGACTCGCGACGAGCACCGGCGACAGTTGCGCGCGAAGCCCAAGCTCCGCGGTCCAGTCGATGGATGGATACAGACCGACGAGCCGCTCGGCGTAGAGATCTCCGCTCGCAAGCAGCGCGCGAAACGGAAACGAACGATCGTAGCCGGCGCCCGCGAACCATCGGCTGCCGACAGTCGGTGTTTGCGCCGGAGATGAATCCACCGGCGGCGGCATGCACATGCGTGCGCTCACGTTGGCAAGCCGCCCGGGTACCGACGGAACGACGGTGCACGGGACGTCGATGATGATCGGGGGCTCGCCATCGTCACACACAGTGTACGGTATCAACCCGGTCGTGACGACCGTGCAGGAGCTCTTCGGCCGTGACGCCGGACCGATGGTCCACGTACCGAAGCCCGCGTTCGCATGGATACGGCCTGCGTGCGTCGTCTTCGTCGCGAGCACTTTCGCGAGATACGATCCACGGACTGGCGCGAGATTTCCCACCGGGAGTGAATACTCGGTCGCGAATGCCAACGCAGGCACGTCGGTCGTTTCGAGATTGAACGCGTGGAGCATGCCGATCGTCAATCCCGCCACGCCCGCCACCGACGTCGCGCTCGATGATCGCGGTGGCGTGATCTGCACGATTGGCGCGCGCAATTCCAATTCTGTAAAAGGGAGCACGCCGTACGTCACCTTTGGCTCGGCGCGATAGCGCATCGTGCCGCCGGAGAGTCGCTCGACCTGAAAGGCCGCGAGATCGAGGTCGAGCGAGTAGCGTGCTGCCGATTCAGCGTCCTCGATTCGGCCGGGGCGCCCGGCGTCGAGGTTGCGATACTGCGTCTGTGCTAGCGCGCGCGGCGAGATGGTCGCGATGCACGAACAGCACAACAGGAAGCAAAGGGAGCGCACGCCGGAAACGATAGCATTGTGGCGTCCCGGGCGCGATGCGCCCTGGACGCCACAGTGAAATCTGGAGGGACCCGATCGAGCTACTTCTTCGACAGATCCTGCACCGCGCGTTGCAGCAACGTCACGCGACCCCGATCCGTCGCACTTCCAACGTCAGCCGACAACGAAGTCGCCGTCGCCGTGAGCGCGGTGGCACGCGCTGCGCCGCTCGCCTGCTCGGCGGCCGATAGCTGACTTCGAACAGCCGAGATGCGCGACGCGGACAGGCCGCCATTTCGCTCGAGCTGATCGAGGTACGCTCGCGCGAGCGCGAACGTCGGCGGCCAAACGATGTGCGCCTGCTCCTGCGCGTTCTCCTGCTCGACGTGCACGCTCTTCGCCGCATCGATCTCGTTCTGCGACAGATACGGGCTCGCAACCAACTCGTGGATGTCCATGCCACGCTGCTCGTCCGACGACACGATGACGCCGTTGTACCAGTACGTCGACCAGTAGCCGCCACCAGGGCCGCGATCGAAGAACGCGATCTCGATCGGATGCGCGGGATCGGTCCAGTCGAACACCGTGGCGCCTCCCATATAGAAGGCCTGCACCATGATGTCGCGGCCCGGCACTGGGATCAGGTTGCCGTTATGCGCCGTGCAGATCTCATCATCGGCCTGCGGCGCTGGCATCTTGTAGTAGCTCTTGAAGTGCAGCTGACCGCCTTCGAGCGTGAAGATCGCATTGCCGCCCCAGATGAGCGGATCGGTCTTTCGGCAGCGCGGCGCGCCGCCGCCGCCCCATTCGTCCGAGAACAACAGCTTCGTGCCGTCGTTGCTGAACGTCGCCGAATGCCAGAAAGACATGTTCGAGTCGGCAACGGAGAGGAGGCGCTTAGGGTTCTTCGCATCGCGGATATCGAAGAGCAAGCCGTAGCCGGCACACGCACCGCCCGCATAGCCGACGGCGGGGTACGACGTGATGTCGTGACAGCCGCTCTGACCGATGCCGTTGCCGCGATTGCCACCACCGCCGCCGCGGGCAGGCGCTGCTCCTCGCGCCGCACCGGCCGCGGAATCGGGCGCCGCGCCACGCCCCCCGCGTCCGCCGCGTCCACCACCACGACCGCCGCGACCGGCGCCCGTGTCCGACGGCGGCGGCGCGTGCACGGTACGACCACTCAGATCGGCGAGCAGGTGCGGCGAGTTCACGACCTTCGCCTGCTCCGGATGCGCGAGCGGCACGCGAATGACTTCGATACGGAACTGCGCGCTCGACGAATCACCGGCCGGCGCGTTCTGGCACCCGGACAACTCCGTCGCTGAACGAACGCCGGAGTAGCCCGACACATAGATGTAGATGTTGTCGCGGTCGCGCGGGTCCTGCACGAGCGTGTTCGTGTGCGAGCCGCGGCACGTCTGAATGTTGGTGACGAGCTTGGGATGCGCGATGTCCGCGATGTCGACCACGCGAATGCCGCGGAAGCGCTCCATGCTCACCGTGTCGGTGATGTTGGTCGTTCCGCAATCGTTTCGCGATCCCTGCGCTTCACCCGAGATGAACAGCAGGTGTCCGAAGATCGTGGGATCGCCCTGGCTCGCCGGGCAGAGGAAGCCGACGACGAGCGACGGTGATCGCGGATTCGAGATGTCCCAAATCTGGAAGCCGCGATAGTTGCCTTGAATCGCATACTTGCCGGTGAAGGCGAGATCCGATCCGGTCGCGCCGCGGCCCGAGAAACCGTTCGACGCCGGCGAATTCGAGAGCAGCCGCATGTTCCACGCGGCTTCACCCGCGTCACCGGCGGCGGCACCCGGCTTGAGGCCGATGCGCGGATCTGGCTGTGTTACGGGCGCATTCGCGGGGTACTTGAATGGCGGCGAGTTGGCGAGCGACACGTCGCCGCTCACCGTAGCGCCGGCCGTGATTGAACCAGCCGGCGCGATGCCCGACATGTCCGACACGCTGGCCGATCCGCCGCCGGACGTCGCGCAGGCGGCAATGATCACCGCGAGCGCGGAGATGCCCAACGCAGCCGTCGGACTCGACATCAATCGAGTTTGCTTCATCGAATCGCCTTCTTGGAGTGTGGGGGAGAGAACACGATCAGGGAACGGTTTCCAACATCAACTGCATCTTGTGGATCTCGGCGGTCTGGTCGGCCACCACGTCGGTCGCGAAGCGGAACACCGTTTCATCGTGGCCGGCGTCGCCGTGCGCGAACAGCTCGTGCACCATATCGATCGCGCCCTGATGATGGCGCATCATCCCGGTCAGAAAGAGGCGATCGAACGCCGAGCCGCGCGCCTGGTCCAGCGCGTGGAGCTCTTCGTCGCTCAGCATGCCGGGCATGAGCACTTCGTGCGTCATGCCGTTCATCTTCATGACGTGGCGCATCGACGTGGAGTCCGGCACATCCTGATTTCGGTCGGCGAGCCAGCGGCGCATCATGTGGATCTCGTCGGTCTGCGCGATCGCGATGCGTTGACAGAGGACGCGAACGTCGCCGCGAGCGCCGTGCGTCTGTGCCCACCGGGCCATGACGACGGCTTGGGCGTGGTGCGGAATCATGCCCTGCATGAACTCGACGTCGGCCGGCGCGAACGCGGCGGCGGCTTTGTCGGCGGCGGCGATCGCGGCCGCCGAACCCGCGGTGACCACGCCAGTACCGGGAGCGATCGCCACGGTCGAAGGCGTGTGGGCTGCCGATTGGCACGCGCTCACGAGGAAAAGTCCGAGGGCAAATCCGCGCACGGGACGTGGCATATGGGAAAAGGCGGGTCGAGCGACCATTGGGCTAGAGGGCGTTTTGGCGGAGTCTGCCGCTGAAGCTACCGCACGGCAGCGCGGGACGAAACGCGCGGACTCGCTGAATCTGCCTTTTGTACGTTGATCCGGCTGGCAACGTTAGCTCGCCCCAAGGCTGTGTCCTTGATCAGACCGTTAGCGAATCGATTCCTGCACTGCGTCGTTCTAAGGGAGACGCTACTGATTCAGCGAGACGCCGGCGCGGCGGCCCGACTTTCGATGCCTTGCCATCAGCTCGGGAGATCAGGGTCAAGTGCAGATCCCTCACTTCGTTCGGGATGACATGGTATGGACATCGAGCTGTTGACGTCGCATGCGGCGCACGAGAGGCTGCCTGATCTGACCGAATTGCTACGCGATGCGGTCGACTCCGGCGCATCGATCGGGTTTCTGCCGCCACTCTCTGCGGACAGTGCACACGATTATTGGCGCGGCATCTTCGACGAGATCGACGTCGGCCGCCGGCTTTTGCTCGTTGCCTCGAGCGAAACGCGCGTCGTCGGAACCGTGCAGCTCGAGCTTGCGACGAAACCGAACGCGCTCCATCGCGCCGAGGTGCAACGACTGCTCGTGCTGCGCTCCTACCGGCGACAGGGTATTGCCGAGCAGTTGATGCGACAGCTCGAGAGCTGCGCTCGACAACTTCGTCGAACGCTGTTGGTGCTCGATACACGGCAAGGCGATCCATCCGAACTGCTGTATCAGAAGCTCGGCTACACGAGGGCAGGCACGATTCCCGGCTACGCTCGCAGCGCGACCGGCGCGTTCGACGCCACCGCGTTCTACTACCGCGAGCTCGGTCTCTGACTTGTTGGCCGCGCGCGTGATCGCCTCACCCATTTGGGCGATGGCCGGCATCGGTCACGTTCGCGCAGACTTCTGGTGCACTCATTTTTCAGAGGCACCAGCATGGCACCGAGCAACAGCAGCAATATCCTCGCGGAGCTTTCGTCGCGGCTCTCTGCCGCCGTCGAGCAAACCGCGAAACACGTTGTCGCAATTCACGCCCGCCGTCGGATTCCGTCGAGCGGCGTCATTTGGCGCGACGGCATCATCGTCAGCGCGAGCCATACAGTCCGTCGCGATGGAGAGGTTCGCGTCCGGCTTCCAAGCGGCGACGATATCGTCGCAAACGTCGCTGGCCGAGACGCCACGACCGATCTCGTCGTGCTGCGTGCGGCCGATGCGAAGTTGGATCCGGCGCCTCGGGCGGACACGAGCGCGTCGGCCGTCGGTTCGATCGTGCTCGCCATCGGCCGACCGGGGCGCAATGTGACCGCGAGCTTCGGCATCGTCAGCGCCGAACTGGAAGGTTGGCGTACTGGCTCAGGCGCGCGAATCGATGGATTGCTTCGACTCGATCTCGCCGTCTACGACGGTTTTTCGGGCGGACCGCTCGTCGCTGCGTCGGGGGGCGTGATCGGCATCAACAATTCGGCATTTGCACGCGGCGGAGCATCGGCACTGCCCGCGTCCGTCGTCGACACAGTCGTCGATGAACTGCTCGCAAAGGGCCACATTCGGCGTCCCTTCATTGGAGTCGGAGTTCATCCGGTCTCCCTCGGGAGCGCACTCGTCAAACGGCAAAACCTACCGAACGATGTGGCGCTGCTCGTCGTTTCGATCGCGGACGGCGAGGCCGCGGATGCTGCCGGCGTTCTTCTTGGCGATCTGTTGATCGCCGTCGACGGCCGCGCGTTGACACGACCTTCGGATCTCGTCGATGCACTGTCGAGCGTGGGCGAAGGTGGTTCGATGCGCGCCACTGTTCTGCGCGGCGGAGTGCCGCAGGAGATCACAATCCAACCTCGTGATCGCGATCGCGAAGGAGCGGCAGCGTGACGAGCCTATTCACCATTCCCGAGTACGACAGCGCGTCCGACGCATCAAATCTCGTGGGCGAGCTTCGGCGATCGGTCGTGGAGATCCGAACGCCAGCGGGCGGCGGCGCGGGCATCATCTGGGGCGGCGCAGGACTGGTCGTCACCAACGCGCACTGCCTTCGGAAGAACGGGTCGCTCGCGCTTCACGTGAACGGCGAGACGCACTCGGCAGAGTCGGTCGCGTATGCGCGCGATCATGATCTCGCGCTCATTCACGCGCCGTCGGTCAGCGGCCCACTCTTCGAGCTGCGCGATGTCGATACGCTCAAACCGGGCGAGCTCGTCTTCGCGTACGGCCACCCGCTCGGCATCAGCCACTCGCTCGCGATGGGCGCGCTGCACGGCATCATCCGGGACAAGCGGACGGGCGAACCGCGATTCATTGCGGCAGATATTCGCCTCGCGCCCGGCAACTCGGGCGGGCCACTCGTCGACGCAGAAGGGAGGCTCGTTGGCATCAACAGCATGATCGTGGGTGGCCTGGGCGTGGCGATCCCGGCTGGCGTCGTGCAGGCGTTCGTGACGCGGGCCACCAGCGTGCGCGCAGCGTGATTATCCATTCGGGATGACACGCGTCGCCGTCGTGGCTGAGTCGGAGGTGGTGCGCGCGGCGCTGGCGGCGGCGCTTCGAGCGAGTCCCGCGTTCGAGGTCGTCGCCTCCGGCGCCGCCGTCGCGGACCTTGCCGGCGATGCGGAGCTGGTGATCGTCGCGCGTGAGACGCGCAGCCGGCTGCCGCTCAGCGGCGTGCTCGATCAGGATGCGGTGGCCGCGCGGGCGCTCACCCCGCGCGAGCGTGAAATCCTCGCGCTGTTGGCGGACGGTTTAGGGAACAAGCAGATCGCCGCCCGGCTCGGAATCTCGACGAATACCGTGAAGACGCATCTCGAGCTGTTGTTCGACAAGCTCGACGTGTCATCGCGGACGGAAGCTGTTACTGCGGCCGCGCGGATCGGGCTTCTGATGCTTTGATAGAGAAACTAGCATCCAATCAGTCAAAATCAGAATTCTTTCGTGGCAAATGGCTGGCGGGGCGGTCACCTCGCCGTGGAACGGCCATGTCGCCTACACCACTAGCGTGAGTGAGAAGGGGGCAAGGACTTTGTTTTACAAGTGGTGGCTAGGCTCGAGCGATTCGTTGAACGATGGCGACCTTTGACCGTTTCTTGTGAAGATGTCGTCGCTTCTGATCGTGATCAGGGTCGAGTCCAAATGAGCATCGCGCCGCAGGATGGGCTGGTTAGCGCGCCGAGTGCTTGAGGGCTTCCTCCTCGGCCGCCTTTCGGTGCAGGCCTGCCGGCTGATCTTGTCGGGGAGAGCGCCCCAGCGTTCTGCTGTGCGCCTGCACCGCGGTACTGCACGGGGATCTCCGAGGGTTCGTAAAACTCGACCCCGCCAATCAACGCCAAGTCGATCATCGAAATGTCGGGACCGTAGCCCGTATCATCTGCGAGCAGCACGCCGTCAAGATAAATGACTGGACGGCAGGGGCCACCCCCGCGTCCGTTGAGCATGCCCTCGGTCGCTGCGCGATCAGTTACCACGTGCGTTCCTGTGGCGGCATCTGTCACAACTCTCACTCCTCGCATGAGGGCGGCGATCACGGCATCGAACGACGCGCCGGGCGCAGAGTCAATCTGCGCTCGAGTGATAAACTGGCCGACGCCACGTCCGCGGCGATTCTCGAACTCTCGTAGTGATGGTGCGACACCCATCCTTGACACCACAACAGTGTCTAATTGGGGAATCGTCGCGCGCATTAGGAGTGTGACCTCGAGACTGTCCTCGGTGCGAACCAAGACGGGTGCGCTGAGCGGGTCGAAGCCGATTCGTCGCGCCTGTATGGTGTACGTCCCGGGAGGAATTCCGCTGAGCCGAGCCTGACCCATCGAATCTGTGTACTGCAAAATGTTTAAAGGCGTGAGGCGCACCTGAACCCCACGCAAGAAGGCGCCGGTGGCAGCGTTGCCGGCCCCAACGATGAGGGTGGTGCGCTTTTGGGCAAGCGATGTCGTAGAAGGCGCAATGAACCATAGGCTAACAACTACTCGCAATTGCCACATCACCGTCTGACGTCGGCTGAAACGATGTCTCGCTGCACAGACGCCGACTGGAGACATTCTCAAAAAACCCCAAGTCTCCAAGCGAGGGCTCCATGTCTCCGGGCTTTGATGCATGACAAGCGGTCAGCTGGAATGGCCGAACGTGGATGTGAGGGTCTCATGAACCTGTTCGATCCTGCTTCGCTCGCTTGAGCAGGGCCTCGATTTGAAAAGAGTCGGGAACGAAGCGGAGCATCTGCCCGTTGACCACGATCGTTGGCGTGCCGGGGGAGTCGAGTGCCTTAGCGGCAGTTATGTCTCGCTCGATTGCTGCCACCTTTCCTGTTTCCTGATTGCAAGAGTTGAACGCCTGCAAATTGGACACACCTGCTCGCGCTGCCAGCGCCGAGAAGGATATGAGTCCAAGCGAGTCCTGCCGCTCGTACGCCAGGTCGTGGAATGCCTCGAATCTACCCTGTAGGGCAGCGCACTCGGCCGCGCGCGCAGTGGGATATGCAAACCGATGATGTGGCCTACGTCATTGCAGGGTTGGAGAAGGATTGTCGTCGCAGAATACGAATATGTACTTTTTGAAGTTAAGGGAGTTCACGTTTGGGGAAGATCATTATAGTTCCTTTTTTTTGTCGCACAAGAGGTAGTTCTGGAGCAATCTTGGCCGGGCGTCCTCGTGCACCCCAAAGCGAAGGCGTGTTGCTCTCAATCCGAACAGTCGAGGTCGCCTACGAAAGCGACTAGGCACGTCTCGCAGTTCGCGCGGCACGTCAGGCCGATATCGTGTCGCGAAGCCAGTCACCAAACTCGCGCTTTCGCCACGCACGGAAGTGATTCCTGCTGTTGCACGACTGGAGTTTCCGATTCTTTGATTCCGGCAATAGCGAGAGTGAAGGCAATGCGACCCCTCGCAAACATCACTGCGACTCGAGTGGTCGAGCTTTGCGCACCGATGAGGCTGGCGCGGTCGCGTCCTCCTCACGCGGGACATCGCGCTGTACAGCACGCGTCCCACGCGTTGTGAATCCCGACGAACAGGAGCGCGAGCATCACCGACGCAGCGAGTACAGTGACGTCTTTGGTGCGCCGTCGTGAGTGATGGCGGCGAAAAGCAAGGCAACGTACGACAACGTACGACAACGTACGACAACGTACGACAAGCACGGAAGCACTCCGTGCCAAATCCAGTCTTCGGTCACCAGTCGATACGCCTCGAAGCGCGCGAGGCGCCGAGCCGCCATGATCGCGACGATGACTCCGCCCACCGCGCACAGTCCAAGCAAAACCGCGAGGGTCGAGAGCCCGTCCCGCGGCACCATGATGATCGCCGACACAAGCAGGACGCAGCCGACGTGGACGACCGATGGCGAGGTGAATGCGGCGGGTCCTTGGGAGGTCGCCGCTCGGATTCGGTCGGCCGCAAGGGCGACGGCGATGAACAGCAGTCAAGTCAGCGTGCCGCCGGACGATCCGACGATGACGTAGAACGTTTCCGAGCGAGCGGGCGGCAATGCTTCGGGAGACATGAGCGCCTCATATATATGATGCGCTCCATCACAACCGCCCGCGCTGCTTTCGAAGGCTCGCCTGTGTCGGGCGGACGGTTTAGGGAACAAGCAGATCGCCGTCCGGCTCAATCTGGACCAATACGGTGAAGACGCCTCTCGAGCTCTTGTTCGACAAGCTCGATGTGTCGTCACGCTCGGAAGCGGTCACCGCGGCCGCGAGGATGGGGCTTCTGATGCTTTGACGCGAGGAATGTCTTTGAGAGCATGCATCAGGCTATCGGCTTGCCGCTCATTGAGCTCACGGCTGGCGCCTTGGACGTATTTGCCGTTGCGACCGACGAACTCGGTCCACGTCGCCGTAACCGCGGAAGAGCCGCTGAGCGCGTGGAGCAGGGGCAACTGTCCTCGCGGTGCCGAGTCGATATAAACGCTACTCCCAAAGATGCTTCCGAGTTCGCGCCGCGTCGCTCCATGAACGATGAGGAAGTCGCATCCACCAGTGCCACACAGCTGCCGGTCGGATCGGATGATGTAATCGAGATGACCGTCGCGATCGAGATCGATCTGCAACCCGACCGCATGACTGGTGTCATCGTACTCGAGGTCGCCGAAACCCGGCAGGTCGCGAATCGCTCGCGGAAGCGCGAGCGGTTTCATATCCCATCGGCTGAACCACAACTGTTGAGCCGCAGCGATTCGTGGCGCTGAAACGAGAAGAGCAACGCACGCCACTGCGCGGACAATGACACGGGACGCGCGTGTAAGTTTCATTGAGGCACTGTGGATCGAGCCGTCGATGCAGACGACGACGGTGCCATCGCTTCCTGCTCCGGCGGAACGTACATCGCGCTGTACAGCGCGGCATCCCACGCGTTGTGAATCCCGACGAACAGCAGCACGAGCATCACGGACGCAACGATATAGAGCGACGTCTTCGTCGCGCCCTCGAGAATGATGGCCGCGAAGAGCAATGCGACGTACGACAAGCACGGAAGCGCTCCGTGCCAAATCCAATCTTCGGTTACCGGTCGATACGCCTCGAACTGCGCGATTCGCCG
>Ga0070681_10004651_pt1 | contig 13109 bp, 7 predicted proteins | sample KBSC83BmetaG_FD_65650 | JGI IMG/M metagenome (GOLD analysis project Ga0070681, IMG submission 65650) | Corn rhizosphere microbial communities from Kellogg Biological Station, Michigan, USA - KBS C8-3B metaG | ecosystem: Host-associated > Plants > Roots > Rhizosphere | place: USA: Michigan... | reverse complement strand
CCTGGTCGGCTGCTCAGGGCCGCAGGCGGCGGGCGCGCCACCGTCGAAGATGAGTATCGCGGCTGGCCCACCAGGCGGAGTGAATCACAAGGTTGCGTCGGCGATCTCGCAGACCGTAATGGCGAGTGCACCGACGGTCACCATGGAAGTGCAGGCAACGACGGGCGTCGACGAGAGCCTCGCCACACTCCAACGTGGAAGAGCGCAGCTGGCTCTGATGGACTCCGAAACCGCATACGTCGGGTACAGAACCTCCGCCAGAAAACTTGGAGCCGCAGATCTCAAGACGATTGCGGTGATGTTTCCAACTGTGGTTCACCTGTTCGTCCGCCGCGATCTGAATGTCTCAACAGTCGCACAGTTTCGCGGCTTACGCCTCGCAGTCGGCGATAAGGATGGATACGGCGATTTGGCGACACGCCTGATTTTGAGTGCGTATGGGCTGGACTATACCGCCGTGCGTCCGCTCTACGGCCCCTACCTGAGATCGGCTGCCGACTTTGCCGCGGGCAACGCTGATGGGGCGGTTTTCTACACTCCGTTCCAAAATCCAGCACTACTCGACGTCGTCACGGGTCACCAGCTCGTGCTGGTGCCGATCGATCGGAAGAAAATCGCGGCGGTTCAAAGCGGCGCCGAACGCGATCACTTTCTGAAGACCGTCGTGATACCGGCGAACACTTACGCCGGTCAATCCACTGACGTGGTCACGATTGGCGAAGATGTGTTGCTGATGTGCCGCGCCGATCTGGGGGAAGACCTCGTGTATCGCATCACTCGCGCGGTGTTCGAGGGTCTGTCGGCGGTCCGCGCTTCCCATCCCGCGGCCGGACACGTGAGCATCGCTCGAGGCCCAACCGCAGCGGTCCCGCTGCACGCCGGCGCCACGCGATTCTATCGAGAGCGCGAGCTCCTTCAATGAAAGTGCGGATCCCGTCTGGCGGCACACTGAGCCCGGCGCCGCTGTTCGCCGCACTGCTGGTCGTCGGGACGATATCGACGCTGCTGTTTGCTTACCGGGCAACCCAGGCGTGGCAGCAAAGCACCGAGGAATCGGTGCGAGCGCGCGGTGGTGAGCTGGTCGCCTTGCTCGCCCTGGCGCTCCGTCAGGATATGCGCGGCGGCGAAACGTATTTGCTCCAGCCGATCAACCTGGCCATGCTCGAGGAGAGCTCGCCGTACGACATCGCTGACCGCTGTGCCGGCGTCTTTGCCCGTTTTCCCTATATCGAGTCGTTCTTCATCTGGCGGCGCGCGGCCCACGCCGGCGATCTTGTCGTCTACAACCGCTCGGAACGATTGCCGCCCTGGGACGATGTCTCAGGATCAGCCGATCTGTATCCCATCGTCATCAGGTCAAACCCGCAGAACGCCCTGACACTGGTTTCAGCCGTCTTGTCGGAGTCTGCCGACGATGGCCGGTTTGCCGCCGTCGACGGTCAATTCAAGGGCACCGCGTATCAACTGGTTGCGCAACGGCTCTACGACGATCGGCAACGTCTGGCCGCCGTCGTGGGCTTTACCGTGAATATGGACTGGGTGCGGGCCAATTACTTCGGCAACCTCGTCGAGCAGGTTCAACGACTTGGCGGGGATGCATCGATGCGGCTGGAAATCGTCGATGCGAACGATCGGGTGCTCGCCCACGCAGGTCCTGACGCGTCGGGCCGGATCCTCGCCAGCCGCTCTTTCCCGCTGCTATTTTCCGAGCATGTCCGTGCGCTGTCTGCCGGTGATTCCGGCGACCAGTGGCCAGTTTATGTCGCTCACGTCGACATCGGGCGCGATGCGGCCCTGACGGCCGCGCGCCGCGGCGCGGTTCGCACGCTGGGATTTCTGGCGGTCGGAACGACCGCCGCGCTGGCGGCTCTCTTTGTGACGCTCCGAGCCAGTCGTGCGGCAGCGGCGCTGGCGCTTCGCCAGGCGGAGTTCGTGTCGGCGGTCAGCCACGAAATGAAGACGCCGCTGTCGATGATTACATTGACCGGCGACAGCCTGGCGAACGGTCGCTGCAGCACCCCTGCCGCCATCCGCGAGTACGGGCGGCTCCTGGCTGCCGAATCGCGGCAGCTCGGGTTACTCATCGACAATGTGTTGTGTTACGCGAGGCTGAGCGACGAGGACGGGCGCAGGTTCGACACCATTGATTTAAGTGAGTTGGTGTGCGAATCGATCGATCGATTCCGGCTGCAATGCGAGGCGATCGGCTGCTCGGTCTCTGTTGACGCGAGCGGCGTCCTGTTCGTGAAAGGCGATCGCCGGATGCTGCGTGACCTGTTCGATAACCTGATTGACAATGCGCTGAAGTACGGGGGCGATGCCGGAGACGTGATCGTTCGAATCTCCTCGTCCGGAGAGCGTGCCGTCGTCGAGATTAGCGATGTCGGACCAGGAATCCCAGCAAAGGAACTCGAGCTGGTCTTCGAGAAATTCAGACGCGGGAGCAAGACCGAGCACAAGTACCGCGGCAGTGGACTCGGGTTGACGATCGCCAGACGGCTCGCCGATCTGCATCAGGGCCATATCGAGTTGCGAAGCATCGAAGGCCGCGGCACCACCGTCCGCGTCGACCTTCCGCTCGCCATAGAGGGAGACGCAGCAACCGAGGTGAGACCGAATGAATGGAGAAGCGCCGTTCGGTAAGGCCGCCTCGTGTCGGCGGCGTTCGAAGGATTTCAGGGCGGCGGAATCCTCCCTGTAGGGGACTCCCTTCAGGGCGTCCCTAGCAGATCCTCACAACGTCGCATCAACCGTCAGACGATATCCATCGCCGCGGACCGAGTGGATGTAGCGTGGTTCGTGCGGGTTGGGTTCGACCTTGTCCCGCAAACGTTTGATCGCGAAGTCCACGGCCCGTGTTCGAGGTTCCTGCGGATATCCCCACACTTCTCTGAGCAGCTCGCTGCGGTGCACGACCGCGCCGGGGCGCTCGGCGAGATAGGAGAGGATGGCAAACTCTCGCGGCGTGAAATGCACGTGATCATGGCCGCCGAGTACCTCCAGGCGTGCGAAGTCGAACGTCAAGGCGCCGAGCGTGAGCTGCGACACTCGTGGACGGGCTCGACGCAAGACGGCACGGATTCGAGCGACAAACTCGTCAAAGTCGAAGGGCTTCGTCACGTAGTCGTCGGCGCCATTGTCGAGTCCTGCGAGGACGTCGGCTTTGGCGTCCCGCGCGGTCACCATAATTACCGGAGTCTGTCGACGACGGCGAATCAGGCCGCACAACTCGAAGCCATTCTTGCCGGGCAGCATGACGTCCAGGAGGACGAGATCGGGACCGAAGCGATCGAGGCGCTCGACGACGAGATCGCCGTGGCCGACGCATTCAACCTCGAAGCCAGAGTGCCTGAGGTCGTGTGTCAACACGTGCGCCAGGGCACGGTCATCTTCGACGAGAAGAATGCGATTCGCAGCCACGGTTCTCCAGCTCGCAGATAAATTCGCTGAATCGCGCGGACAACCGGTCGCCGAGGATCTGAGACCGTATTCGAATCGTCGATGAAGGTCAAGGGTCGGATGGCGTGACCGTGTTTGCAACAATCTGCAACAGACGCAGGCAACCCGACCGAATCGGCATACCATCATGCGAATCCATGACCAAGGAATTTAAGGAGGCGCTCAGATACGTCGTTCGATACCGTCGCCGCCTGGCCGTTGTGCTGGCGCTGAGCGTCCTCAGCACGATGTTTTCGCTGGTGCTCCCTTACCTGTCCAGGTCTCTGGTCGATCGCGCGTTTGGCCAGCGCGATCTCCAGGCGCTCTACCGCATTGTCGAGATCTTTGCGTTCACCTCGATTGCCGGCTTTGTCGTCTCCACCTACGTTGGCCTGTTGTACACGCGGGTGTCGGCGGACATGCTCTTCGACATGCGGCTCTCGCTGTACAGCCATCTCCAGCGGCTGTCGCCCCGGTTCTACGCCCGTGTCGCAACCGGCGAACTGCTCGCGAGGGTGAACAATGACGTCGCCGAGATCCAGCGGGTCGTCTCGGAATCGCTGCTGGCGCTTGTCGGCAACGTGCTGTTCCTGGTCGGAAGCATCGGCGCGATGTTCTGGTTGGACACGCGGCTGGCGCTGATCGGTCTCGCGCTCGTACCGGCCAGCATCTGGCTGCTCGCGGTGATTCGCCGTCGTCTCGCGCGCCGCGTCAAACGCGTTCGAGAGACCAGCGCCGACGTCGGATCGTTCCTCGTCGAGACGTTGCAGGCGATGCGCCTGGTCGTGAGCGCCAACGCGCAGCAGCGCGAGTCCGATCGTTTTCGCGATCGCAATCAGGCGTTCGTGAGCGCGCTGATGCGGATGCAGCTGTGGTCGTATCTGGCGGGAGGTGTGCCAACGCTGATCTGGTCGATCGGACACACGGCCGTCTTCATTGTCGGAGGACGGCAGGTCATCAACGGCACGCTCTCTCTCGGCACTTTTATCGCGTTTATGGCGTATCAGATGCGTCTCATGCAGCCGGCGCACGCGCTGATGGCGCTGTGGGCCAGCCTGGCGACCGTGCAGGTGTCGCTGCGGCGCGTGCACGAATTGCTCTCGACGCCGCCCGACGTCATCGAGCCGGCACATCCGGTTCGATTGCGCGCGCCCAAAGGCGTCGTCGAGTTTCGTGGTGTCTCGGTCGATCTCGGTGGGCGGCCGATTCTGCGCGACGTTTCGTTCAGCGTCGCACCGGGCGAGATTGTCGCCATCGTCGGCGTCAGCGGGAGCGGCAAGTCGACCATTGCCGACCTGCTGCTGCGCTTTGCCGATCCCGATGCCGGGCTCGTGCTGTTCGACGGCGTCGATCTCAAAGGTCTCGCGCTCGACGATTTGCGGCGCCACGTGATGCTCGTGGAGCAGGAACCGATCGCCTTCAACGCGACGATCCTCGAGAACATCCGCTACGGGCGTCCCGAGGCGCCAGTCGCCGAAGTCCGGCTTGCGGCGAAAGCGGCGGGTCTGGACGACTTCATCACGGCGCTGCCCCTTGGCTACGACACCGTAGTCGGACAACGCGGGTATCTGCTTTCGGCAGGCGAGCGTCAACGAATGGCGATTGCCCGCGTGATTCTCGCAAGGCCGGTCGTCCTGGTTCTCGACGAACCGTCGGCGGCGCTCGATCCCCAAGCGGAGCAAACGGTCCTGGCGGCGTACGGAGGATCAGGCGAGGTCCGCGATCGTACCGTCGTCGTCATTACGCATCGGTATGCGTTGGCGATGGCGGCGACAAGGGTCGTGGTCCTCGACGAGACGAGTATCGTCGAGGAAGGGACGCCATCGGATTTGGTGACCCGCCAGGGACCGTTTGCGAGACTGTTTTCTGCGGAACATGCGAGCCGCCTGACGGCTGCCCTGACCTCGCCTTCTTAAATGACACGCCTCAAACCGGACGCGGGCCCAGAATGCGCCCGAGTTCGTCGCCGCCAATCGTCTCTTCGTTCAGGAGGGTCTCGGCCAGCGTATTGAGACGAGGACGAGCATCGGTCAGCAGCTGACGTACGACCGCCTCACGCTCGGCGAGCAGATGCTCGACTTCCTGATCGATCCGCGATGCCGTCGCCTCGCTGAAATCGCGCCCTTGCGACAGCCGGTACCCGAGAAATGGCTGTTCGTCCTCCGACGTGAACGCAACCGGGCCCATGCTGCCCATCCCCCAGCGTGTGACCATCCGGCGGGCCAGCGACGTGGCCTGAACCAAGTCGTTCTCGGCGCCAGTCGTGATGTCGCCGATCACCAGTGCCTCCGATTCGCGCCCAGCCAGCATGACATCGAGACGCGACAGCAGGTCCGCGCGGCTCATGTTGTAGCGTTCCTCGATCGGAAGCTGCTCCGTGATGCCGAGCGCGCGGCCATGCGGCACGATCGTCACCTTGCGAACCGGGTCTGCCCCGGGCGTTAACCAGGCGACCACGGCGTGCCCTCCCTCGTGATACGCAATCACCCGGCGATCGCGATCCGTGAGCACCGTCTTCCGCTCGGCACCAAGCACGATCTTGTCCCACGCCTCGTCGAAATCCGCCATCGTCACCTCGGTACGATTGTGACGCGCGGCGCCGAGAGCCGCCTCGTTGCACAGGTTCGCGAGGTCCGCCCCGCTCAACCCTGCTGCAGTCCGCGCGAGCCGCTCGAGATCGACATCCGCGGCCAGATGAAGATGGCGCGTGTGGATCCGCAGAATGCCTTCGCGGCCGCGCCAGTCCGGGAGAGGAACCGTGACCTGCCTGTCGAAGCGGCCCGGTCGCAAGAGCGCCGGGTCGAGCACGTCGGGCCGATTGGTTGCCGCGAGCACGATCACTTGCTGGCGTTCGTCGAAGCCGTCCATCTCGACGAGCAGCTGATTGAGCGTTTGTTCACGCTCATCGTTGATCTGTCCCACGCCAGCGCCGCGCCGGCGCCCAACCGCGTCGAGCTCGTCGATGAACACAATGGCCGGCTCCGCGGCTTTGGCCTGCACGAAGAGATCGCGCACGCGGCTGGCGCCCACGCCGACGAACATCTCGACGAACTCGGATCCGCTGATGCTGAAGAACGGCACGCCAGCTTCACCCGCCACGGCACGGCCAAGAAGCGTTTTTCCCGTTCCCGGCGGGCCAACCAGCAAGACACCGCGCGGAATGCGCGCGCCGATCTCGAGATATTTCGTGGGGTATCGCAGGAAGTCGACGACTTCAGTCAGATCGTTCTTTGCCTCGTCTTCTCCAGCGACATCGGCGAAGGTGACTTTCGGACGATCCTCTGCATACCGCCGCGCTCCTGAGCGCCCGAAGCCGAACATCCCGGCCTGGCTGCGTCTCGCCTGACGGCCCATCCACACGAACCAGCCGATAATCAAAAGGACAGGCAACCCATTGGTCAGGAGCAGCGCGAGCCACGGCGTCGGTGCCGTCTCGACGTTGACCGTCACGTGATGTGACTCAAGCAGCGCCATCAGCGACGGATCGCCGATGACGCTTGGAAACATCGTTCGGAAAGTCGAATACGTCAGTGGTCGCGGCGGTTCGGACGACTGCTGGGTCGACCTGGAAGACGGCTGACCGCCGGCAGACGGTGTGTCCTTCTTGACGTCGGTGCTCTGCTGTTGAAGCGGCTGCGTTGGCAGTGGCCATGTGATTGGGTGAACGAACGTCCCGGTGATGGCGTCGCCCGCGATCCGTACGTTGGCCACGTTGCCATCGTTCACTTGCGCGGTGAAGGCCGTGTAAGGCAGGGTCACGTCGATTGCCTGCTTGGGCAGAAGCGACCACAGGTTCCAGAGCAAGAGCAAAAACAGAACGAGCCAGGAAAGCGGGCCGAATCCGGCGGAAGGCGTCTCCGGTGGTTTCGGCCGAACCGTGCGCGGGGGCGGCCGTCGCAGATCTGGAGGCGATTGCCCTGGCGTTGTTTCTTCGTTCATCGCTTCGTCCTCTGTCGACACCGTCACGCTCGCGCAAACAGCCGCAGCCGCTAGTCAGACGGCGCTCGTGAAGCGTTCAAGAGCTGTACGCGTACCTGCCGCGGCGCCAATGCTTCAACGGTGATGCCGAATGGAGTGTCGACGGTCTCGGCGCTCAGCGGAATCACGTTCACCCCTTCGTGAGCCGCACTCAAGTCGCAACGCGCGGCGACGCTGCCCAGGTTCACCGTGTCGAACAGGAACTGACTTCCACGCAGCCACACCTGCAGCGTCGCTGACGACTGACCTGAGACGATCAAACCGGGCGGCACATTCCGCAGCTCCACCGGAACGGTTCGAACCTGCACCGACCGCCCGGGAAACAAAAACGTCACGCCCCAAACGAGCGCCGCGAGTGCAACAGCGGTCGCCTGAAGTCCGAACTGCGGTAAACGTCTCGTGCGCCGCCGTACCGGTTCAGATCGATCGCTCAATGCGGTCAATGCCGTCACAAGCGCGTCGCGGTCCGGCACAAGGCGCGCCCGCGTCTCCGACATGAGCGTGACTTCGCCTCGCTCCTCGGACACGACGATCGCGAGCGCATCTGATCGTTCGGCGAGGCCCATCCCCGCCCGGTGGCGCGTGCCGTACTGGTCGGGGACGTCCGTCCGTATCGTCAACGGCAGGATCGCACCCACGCGGGCAATCACATCCGCCTCGATCACCGCTGCGCCGTCGTGTACGGGCGAACCCTTTTGGAAGATCGCGATGAGGACTTCAGGTGAGATCTGACCGTTCAGCGGGATGCCGGGCGTCATCAATTCGGCGAGCGAATCCTTCCGCGCGAGAACGATGAGCGCGCCACATCGCGACTCTGCCAGGGACCATGCCGCGGTGCTGATGGCCGACAGCGCAGACCGCTGTTCACGCTGGCGCGGCCGCCCCCTGATGTCGAAGCGCATGAACGCGCGCCTGAGTTCGGGCTGAAACACCACAAGGAGCGCGAGAATCGTGATCACGGTTGCGGCATCGAGGACCCAACTTGTGATCAGTAAATCGAGCTGTCGGGCGAGGAGAGCGGCCACGCGGAGCGCGAGAATGCTCAGGGCCAGACGCAGGGCGCGAGTCTGCCGACTCCACCGCAGCAAAAAATAGAGCGCCACGGCGAGGACGAGAAAATCGACCGCGCTCTGCCAATGAAACCTGGAGATCGCCAGCATGGCCATGACTGGTCCCGTCGGCTCCGCGAAACCACCAGGGTTTCCACCCCGGCAGCCAAGCCGCCGCCGCAGTCCCTCCCATTCTCGAGCGGGCGCAAGGTTTGTGCCGCTCGAACTTCGTTCGACCTTAGCTGACCTTAGCTAAGCGAGGACTAAGGACAGTGCCGCTCCGTTCGAGATCAATGGCTGGGTGAGAAAACCGTTTCTCACGCTTTTCTTGTGCCTCGCAACCACTCTCGTTGAACGTCGGGCCGACATGATAAACCGCTTCGTTTGACCCGACAGCAACCCAGCGGGTACTCTCGTTCGCAATGGACACGCTCACATGGTAGCCACCGTACGCGACTACATGGTTTCAGAAGTGCAAACGCTGACCCCTGAGGATTCGCTCGAGACCGCGGTCATGCTCGAGCGCCGTCTCAGGATTCGCCATATACCGATCCTGGAAAACGGCGAACTGGTCGGCATGGTCACCGACCGCGATCTCAAACGCGCGCTGCCCTCGCCGGTGACAGGGACGGATCAACAGACCTTCGAACACGTCGTCCAAACCACGCGTTTGCGGCAAATCATGACGCGCAGCCCGGCGACCATCTCGCCCGCCGCCCCGCTGCGTGATGCGGTTCAGATCCTGTGCGAGAAGAAATTTGGCGCGATTCCGGTCCTGGAAAACGGAAGGCTCGTCGGCATCATCACCGGCGTCGATGTGCTCCGGGCTTTTCTGACGTTTCTGGATAAGGCGTAGCGCACGCGTCGCGATCGGACTTCTGTTCATTCGGTCAACGCGATGATCGGATCGATGCGCGTGGCACGGCTCGCCGGTACGACGCAGGCGAAGGCGGCGACGAGCGCCAGGAGCCCCGTTACCAGCGCAAGGACGGCTGGGTCCGTGGGCGCGACGCCGAACAACTGGCTCTCGAAACTCTTGCGCAACATCAAGGCGCCGGCGCTGCCGAGCACCAGACCACCGCCGATCAGCAGCAGCCCCTCGCGCAGGACCAGCTCGAAAATGGAGCCGGCGCTGCTCCCTAACGCGATGCGAATACCAAACTCTCTTCGGCGCTGCGTCACGAGGTAGGCGAGCACACCATAGATCCCGAACGCCGACAGCAGGAGTGCCACGCCGCCAAAAACCAGCGACAGCACCATCGGTGACCGCCGGCTCACAAGCGATCGCTCCATTCGCTCCTGCATCGTCTGAACGTCAAATACCGGCAGCTCGCGATCAAGCCCGTTCAGTGCTCCTCGGACAGCGTTCGTCAGAGTGACGGGATCCGCCGCGGTCTTTACCGCAAACGTCAGGAAGCCCGGCACCTCCTGGTCAGTGGAAAAGTAATACGCGCCGACCGACCGCTGGCCCTCTGTGAGATCGTGAAGCTTGATGTCCGCGATAACGCCCACGACGGTGTGAAAGACCGTGTTGTCGGTGATGGCCGTGAGATCTTTGATGTCGTTGGGAAAGTACATCCGCCGTCCAACCGGATCCTGCCCAGGCCAGAAACGTTTCGCGAGCGTCTCATCGACGACAATCGAGCGGGCGGTCATCTGTTGACCGCCAACAGCGGTCTTCACCGGCCCGGTAGTGGAATCCCTCTCATCGAAGAAGCGGCCGTACCGGAGCCGCACGCCCATGGCTTCGAAAAAGCCCGGGCTCACATCTACTCGCCTCGGCGAAATCACCGACTCGCCGGGCTGCATTTGGTACCCCTCGGCGAGAATCACGCTGTTGCTGTTATTTGTTCCAAACGGGATGGCATTGGTTGCCCCGACCGCCGTCACGCCAGGCAGCACGCGCAATCGCCGCAATGACTCGTGAGCGAAGCCGATGAGCGCCGGTTCGTCCGGATATCGCGACCGCGGCAGTACGACCGACGCGGTCAACACATGGTCCGGGTTGAATCCAGGCTGGATCGCCAGCACCTGACGAAAACTCGCGAACAAAAGGCCGGCGCCGATGAGCAGGACAAAGGCGAAGCCAATCTGAACGACCACGAGCGTTCGCCGCAGAACCTGTGTTCCGCGCCCTGCCGTTCCGCTTCGTCCTTCTTCGCGCAAGACAGACGTCAACGTGGTCGGCAGAACGATGGCGAGCGGCATCAAACCAATGACGATGCCGACTGCCACTGCGACGATGAACGTGGACGCCACCACGATGGCGTCAAGCCGGATTTCCGTGCCCCGGGGCAGCTCCTGAAGATGAAGTGCGGTGAGCGCCTGCAAGGCGCCGTAACCGGCCGCGAGCCCAAGCGCCGCCGAAACGAGCGTCAGAAGCACGCTCTCGGTCACCAGCTGGCGCCCGAGGCGCGCGCTTCCCGCGCCAAGCGCGAGACGTGTCGCGAGATCACGCATTCGCGCCCGCGATCGAACGAGTACGAGATTCGCGACGTTGACGCAACCAATGAGGAGCACGAACAACGCTCCGCCCCACATCAGGTACAACGACGATTTGATGTCGCGAACGAGCGTGTCTTGCAGCGGCTCGATGACCGTGTGGAAGCCGGCGTTGATGAGCAAGGGCTTCAGAGCAGGAAACTGCTCGAGGTTCCGCGCGTTAATCGCGTTCACCTCCTGCTGCGCGCGGGTAATCGTCGCCCCGGCTTTCAGACGGCCGATATTCTGAAAGTTGTTGCTGTGCCGCTGCTCGTCACTCCGCTGTTCTGATGTGAACGCCAGTGGACGCCAGAGCAACACATCCGGGCTTAGAAAAGAAAAGTCCTTCGGCATGACGCCGATCACCGTGACCGGCTGGCCGTCGAGGCGAAGATCCTTGCCGACAGCCGTCGCATCGCCGCCGAATTGCGATTGCCAGAGTCCGTAGCTGATCACGGCCGTTGTATCGCGGCCGACCTGCCCATCCTCTTCACCGAACGTCCGTCCCAGCAACGGCCGAACTCGTAGCAAGCGGAAAAACGACGGCGTCACACGATTGATGCGGATCCGGAGCGGCACGCCGTTCTGATCGACGCTCTGAGTGCCGCCGTTATAAGCGGCTTGTTCCTCAAAAACATCCATCTCCCGGAGCCGATCGAAGTAGTCCGGAACAGCCGAGTTCCCAGGTACTGGAGAGCCCGCTCCAGGATAGGCATTCCCCATCAACACAATGCGACCGGAATCGGGCAGCGGGAGTGGTTTCAGCAGGACGTTGTGGACGATGGAAAACAAGGCGACATTGGCACCAATGCAGACAGTGAGCGTCAATACGGCCGCCAACGTAAACGACTTGTCTTTTCTCAGGAGCCGGAAGCCGGTTCGAAGGTCACCCATTGTGACGAATGGACGTGCGTAAGCGGCCCTGAGTTCATAAAGCTTCCGTGGCCCCTGATCACGCGCGCCTTATATTTGATCGATGCAGCTGCACAGCGCACGACTCTGCCTGGACTGTAACGAGATTCACGACGAACAAGATTGTCCCGTGTGTGGATCGGAAGCCTTCGCCTATCTTTCCCGGTGGGTTCCCACACCAGAGCGACGCGTCGGCACCAGGCCCACCACTTCTCCCGAGGCCGAGGTGTATCGCGAACTGGTCGGGCCCAAGTCACCGGCGCCCAGGCGTGGACGTCTGCTCACGCGAGGCGCGCTGGGCATCACCACTCTTGCGGTCGCGGGGTGGATGTGGCGCCGGAACAAGGAGCGGAAGACTTAACCGCCGACGACTACCGTGCCGCTGCCACCAACGATGTAGTAAATGTCGGTCGCGCCATCATGGATTTCGATGCTCGGTCCGTCTCCAGCAGCCATGGCCGCTGCGGCGCGAACAGCTCTCGCGGATTCGCCGCGGTCGCCTGCCCCCCTTTCGATCGCGCCACCAGTTCGTTGTGTGCCTTCCGCATGTCGTCAATCGACCACGCGATCGGCTCGCCTTGATCGGGAGCCAGTTGCATCCGCGAGTAATCGCCTGGCGGCAGCGCGCCTGATTCGCTGAATCACACCATACGGGTGCGCTCGGGCGCGAGTTTGTAGCCCTGGTGCCACGTTGAATCGGAACCGCCGCCGGTTCGACCGACGATGACTTCGATCACGTAGGGATTGCCGTCGCGAGTAGCCTGGATCCCACGCTTGAATGCGGCTTTGATGTCGCTGCCGCTCGTGATTTTCTCCCCTTTCACCCCCTGGCTGTCGGCGAGCTTCACGAAATCGATATCGGGATCGCCGATGTAGAGACCGTGATAATGCCCGGTCTCCTTCATGCGGCCGTTGTAACCGTAGAAGCCGTTGCGCACGGCCTGGTAATAGTAGTTGTTGAACACCACCGTGAGCACGGGCACCTGATAGCGCTTCATCGTCCAGAAGCCGGAAGCGCTGAACATCGTGGCACCGTCACCGATACTGCACACAACCTGTCGGTTCGGTTCGGCGATTTTCGCCCCAATCGCAGCTCCAATGCCCCAACCGAGACTCAGGTAGGTATTGGTCACCCACATCTTCTCGTCCTTGCGGTGACCGGCAGTGAAGAGCGTCGTGCCGGGCTCTGTCTGCGATCCCGGCGACGTTTCGTTCTCGACCACGAGAATCGCATCGGGATCGAGCAACTGT
>Ga0070681_10004649_pt1 | contig 13112 bp, 10 predicted proteins | sample KBSC83BmetaG_FD_65650 | JGI IMG/M metagenome (GOLD analysis project Ga0070681, IMG submission 65650) | Corn rhizosphere microbial communities from Kellogg Biological Station, Michigan, USA - KBS C8-3B metaG | ecosystem: Host-associated > Plants > Roots > Rhizosphere | place: USA: Michigan... | reverse complement strand
AGGATGTTGCGCGCGCCGACGCGATCGCCCAGGGCCGTGTTCTCGAACAGCGTCGCCCATTGTTCCGACACATGCCCGAAGTTCAGGCGCGGCGTCAGGGAATCCCCGGCGCCGAAGTTGAACACGTACTGCGCGCCGATGTTGTAGGTCAGGTTGGGCGCATAGGTCTGCTCTTTCCCGTCCAGATTGACGCACGCGAGGCTCGCGGGACCGGTCCGTGGATTGCAGGCTCCGAAGGACGGGATTCTCGGGTCCACGGCGTAGAAGCCGCCCAGGGCGCTGTGGATCCAACCCAATCCGGCATCCGCGGAGAAGTTGCCGAAGGCGGCCTCGGCCTGCATCTCGAAGCCGTAGATCCGGGTCGCGCTGGGGTCGTTGAGCTCGAAACCGAACGTCGGGAAGGCCGGGTAACCCACGATGACCTGGAAATTCTCGTAGTGGTTGTAGAACGCATCGACTTGCGTCCGCAGATTTCCGCCGAGCCAGCCGGCTTTCCAGCCCATCTCATAGTTGGTCACGCGCTCTTCGTCGAACGGAGCCGGCGGGCCGAGGCCCACCGGAACGTTGAGACCCCCGGGCCGGAAGCCTGTGGCCACGAACGCATAGAGGAAGTCATGCGGGTCCAGAGTCCAGTTGAGCGCGACCTTGCCGGAGGTGTTGGAGAAGGTCGCCTTCTGTTCCTGGGTGATCGGCAGGCCGTACTGATTGACGGAGATATGGTTGGTGGTGTCGCTGTGCGAATACCGCGCCCCCAGCTGGAGTTCGAAGCTGTTCGAAAGCGCCAGGCTCACCTGCCCGAAGGCGGCGCTGGTCTGCTTGGGGTTGGTGCCCTGAAGCCGATAGAAACCGGCGGGAATGCCGATATAGAACTTGCCCGGCGGGAACGTGTACTCGTCGTGCTGGTAGTAGGCGCCGAGCACCCACTTGAAACGGCCCGCATCCGCGGAAATCAGGTTGACCTCCTCGGAGTAGAGCGTCTCGTCTACCTGGTCGCCGAAGATCAGGCTGGCGGCGCTCGTGCCGTCCAGGTCCGTCTGGTACTCCGTGCGGCCCTGCTGATACCCCGACACCGACCGCAGCGTCGTGCCGTTGGCGAACTCGTAATCGACCTTGAGCACCGAGCGGCCAAAGCGGTCCAACGCCAGGTTGGGCGCGTTGGCGGTGAGATGGAACGGATCGTTCTTCGCGGTCACCGGGTCGGCGGGATAGCCGCTCAGATTCAGATAGTTGTAGTCGACTTTCAGCAGCACGGACAGATTGGTGACCGGTTCCCACAGCGCTCCGAGGCGCATGCTCCCGGTACGCACGCCGCTGTCGCCCGTATTCGTGCCCGTGATCTGATAGAAGCTGTCGCGCTTTTCGCCGTTGAACGCGAGACGCATCGCGAAAGTGTCGCTCACCGGCAGGTTGACGGCGCCCTGCGCGGCGAGATCGGAGTAATTGCCGACCTGGCCCTGGAAGTAGCCGCGATACCCGCCGTTGAGGATCGGGTCCTGTGAGGTCACGAAAACCGCGCCGCCGGTGGCGTTCTGTCCGACGAATGTGCCCTGCGGTCCGCGCAGAATCTCGACTCGCGCGATGTCGTAGTAGGGCTCCGCCGTGAAATAGCCAGGAAACGTCGCCACGCCATCGCGATAGGTAATCACGCCTGTGGTCGTTTGAGTGTTGTGTTCGGCCTTGCCGATGCCGCGGATGTTGAAGTCGATGCCCTGGCCGAAATTGTTGACCGTCGCAGCCGGTGTTATGAACTGGAGTTGATCGACGGTTGAGATGCCCGCGTTGCTGAGCTCCTCCCCCGTCACGACCGATGCGGAAATAGGCGTCGTCTGCAGGTTCTCGCGGCGCCGTTCGGCCGTCACGACCACCTCGGTCAGCACGGCGGCGTCGGTGTTGCCGCGGTCGCCGGAGGACGCCCCGCCCGAGGGCGCCCCACCCGAGGATGGCGACTGATCGCTCTGGCCGGCGGCGGGCTGTGCCGCCATGGCTGAGGATGTCGCCAGCTGTGCAGCGAAGCACACGCACAGAAGTACTTTCTTCATTCGCTCCCCCTGCAGATCGGTCGTGAATGCCGATTTGGTGCGTGGAGTGAGCCACTGCCGGGGGCCTCCTGTCAATACTCACTCACACGAGTGTGAATATCTTGAGCGGCCGCTCTGCGGTCCAAGCGATTGATGGCCAAGGGGAAGGGGGTGCGCCTCGCGTCGATCCGGGTAACCTGCCACAATTTGCGGTCCACGCCCGAAGCGGCGAGCGCACCGCCCGCGGACACACATAAAGAGGTAGCGACCCATGTCGAACTCAGTGACCACTCCACTGTTCATCGGAGGCAAGGAACGGCAGACCGCGGAGAAAATGGCGATTGCCGATCCCGCCAAGCCGGGTGTCATCGTTGGTTACGCAGCGTCGGCCACCGCGCAGGATGTGAGCGATGCCGTTGCCGCCGCGAAGGCCGCCTACCAGGGCTGGGCCGCCCTCCCGCCCGCGCAGCGCGCTGAAAAGATGCTGGCCGCTCTCGGGGGCATCGCCGAGAACCGCGATGACGACGCCGCGATCCTCTCGCAGGAGAACGGCAAGGTCCGTTTCGAGGCCTGGGTCGATTCCCTGGTCCTGGAACTGCGTTGGAAGCTCGCGCTCAGCCACGCGGACGAAGTCAACTCCTCCAAGGTGTTACCCCCGATTCCCGGTGCGATTCCGGTGCAGACCACCGTGTCTTACCAGCCGCTCGGCGTGGTCTCCATCATCGTGCCCTTCAACTGGCCCATCGCTATTCTCGGCGCCGCGCTGCCTCATGCCCTGCTCGCGGGCAATACGGTCATCGTGAAGCCGCCGCTGACGGCGCCGCTAGCCACCGCCCGCGTCGTGGAGCGCATCGCGAAACAGCTCCCGCCCGGCGTTCTCAACGTCGTCACGGGTCCCGATGCCAACATGAGCGCCCTGATCCGCAATCCCGATGTGGCCAAGGTCTGCTTCACCGGCTCGGTCAATGGCGGCAAGAAGATCATGGAGCTGGCCTCCGGCAGCCTCACGCGCGTCACGCTGGAGCTCGGCGGCAACGACGCCGCGATCGTCCTGAAGGACGCGCCCATCGACGACACGCATCTGGATCGCCTGTTCGCCGCCATCTATGACACCACCGGCCAGATCTGCATGAACGCCAAGCGCCTGTTCGTGCACAGCTCGCGCGTCGATGAAGTGGTGAAGGGCCTGTCCGCCCGGCTGCAAAAGGTCCAACTCGGCTACGGCCTCGACAAGGGCACCACGATGGGCCCGCTGCATTCGCCGGCGCAGAAGGCGTTCGTCGACAGCCTCATCAAGGAAGCCAAGGAGTCCGGCGCCAAGGTGTTGGAGTTCGGCGAGCTGCCGGGCGGCGATATGCGCGGCGGCAACTTCGTGCGCCCCGCCATCGTCGTCAATCCCAACCTGAAGCTGCGGATCGTCACCGAAGAGCAGTTCGGCCCCGTCATTCCGATCATCCCCTTCGAGACCGAAGAGGAAGCGATCCGCATGGCGAACGACACGTGGGCCGGGCTCGCGGGCTCGGTGTGGACGTCTGATCCAAAGACGGCCAACCGCGTGGGCAGCCAGATGGTTTGCGGGTATGTCTGGGTCAACGACCACGGCGCGACCCGCCTGGACCTGCGCGCCCCCTTCGGCGGCATGAAGGCTTCGGGCATCGGCCGCGAACAAGGCATTGAAGGCGTGCGCGCCTTCCAGGATACGCGCTCCATCGCGCATCTCGATGCGGCCGCGCTGGCCACGATGCACCACTAGAAAGAATAAAGGCGCGACGAGCAGCCCTGCCCGTCGCGCCCCCTTTCGCGAAGCGTTACTTCTTGGGCTTGCGGAACTTGAAGACCGTCTGATCGGTCAGCCCGCGCAGACCCGGGGTGAAGACCATCTTCGTGTGATCGTCTTCGGGCCGCGCCAGCAGTTTGCTCTCCTCCACCAGCTCGAATCCCGCGGCGGTCACTTCCTGCTTGATCACCTCCGGGTCGATCCGGTGCAGCGCCTTGGTATCGCGCCGACCCGAGCCCGGCGCGGCGTTGTGATCCACCACGAAGAAGATTCCACCTGGCTTGAGTGCTTTGAAGATGCGCGCGTTGAGGCTTGCCGTGTCGATGTCGTTCAGCGACAGGTCGTGGTAATAGAGGACGTTGAACACGATATCGACTTTCTGCGGCAACTCGAGCTTGTTGTAGTCGATGATCTCGTACTTCGAATTGGGGTGCTTGGCGACGAACGCGCGGCTCGCCTCACCCGCGCGCTTCTCCGTATAGGGCAGGTCGTACATGTAGACCGCGCCCTTGGGTCCGACGATGTCGGACAACATCACGGTGAAATACTGCCCGAAGGAAGCAAACTCGACGACCTTCTGGCCGGGTTTGATTCCCGACAGCGTCAGCAGCTCCGCCGGCTTCCTGTTCGCATCCCTCGCCTTCTGCTCGGCGCTGCGGTCCGGAGACTCGACTGCGTGGCGGATATAGGCGGGAGTGCCCGCAGGAATGACGTACGCCGCTGGCGGTGCGGCCGCCTCGTCGGCCCCCAGCGCAAGTGCTAACGGCGCACCACACGCCGCCAGTGCCAGAATCAGAGCGAATGCCCGAGGACGAATCGTGCGCATGGTTCCCCCAAGAATTGAATGTGCCGGAAGGCGCCTGCTGGCCGGCCGCAAGTGTATCAGGCGCCCCGGCTCGCTAGAGAATGCGTTGCAGGCCCGGAATCCGCCGTATGAAGCCGGCGCTGAGCGAAAAAGTGACCAGGGCGGCGCTCACCGTGAGGAGCACCGCCCTGATGACTGCCGGAGCATCGAACCCGCTCAGGACGATGGCGAGCAGGATGAGCACGGGCGGATGGAATACGTACACCGCAAACGCGTTGTCTGAGAGGACTCGCGCGACTATTCCCTGGCGATCGAAGAACGTCCGGAATAGCGAAACCAGGAGGAGGCTCGCGCCGACGCACACCATCGATTCCCACGCCGACTTGCCGAAACTCACGAAATTGTAACCGCCGCCATAATGCGAGGTGTCCCCGTGCAGCGCGCCTCCGTAAATCAGCAAGCCCGCGAACAGTGGCACGGCGGGCAACAGTAGCCACGCGGACCACCATAACGCGCTGCGCGTTGGCCATCGTTCCAGCCAGCCCCGCCGGTAGATCACGGTTCCTGCCCAGAACATCAACGCGTACTGCGGAAAGTCTCCCGGATGAACGTTGAGCACTACGAAATCCTGTGGAACGACGCCTCGCACGAGGAATGTCGTAATCCACAGCCCCACCGCGAACGTGATGACGGTGGGAGTATTCAGCGATGAGGAGGCGACAGTGCTCGATGAACGATCGCCGCGCGGAGCAACGGTCCGATGTCGCGAGCCGCGCCACATCGCATAGCAGATCGAAAACAGCAGCAGTACGGCCGCAAACCACATTGGCCCCGTCTCCGAGAGCATCTCGCCATCCAGAAGGTGTACCAGCCACTGGTGCAGGAACCCACCGCCACCCTGCCAGGTGTGGGAGACGAAGTACTCAGTGATGGGCCCCACGAGCAGCACGTAGAGCAACGTCGGAGCCCCGAGGCGGATGCCGCGATCGCGCGCAAACTGCGCGAACCCTTTGCGATCGTAGGAGGGCACGGCGAAGAATCCCGCGATCGCAAACAGCAGCGCCATGAAAAAGGCCTGCAGCGTGCTCTGGTAGGCGCCGAAGATCAGGCCGGTCCGGGGATCCGTGTGGGAACGGTCGGTGTAATACCAACTGCCAAACGGACTGTAGGTATCCACGGCATGCATGCTCAGCACGAGCACGATCATGACCCACCGGATATTATCGACGAATAGCAGGCGATCCCTGGCCACCCCACCCATTACGTATCCCGCCGCGCGCACCAGCAGCCCGTACTATTGGGTTTTTTAGCCGAAAGGGAAAGAGCCGCCGCGCCGGTCCGCCGCAGTCGCGCAACCGTTGGACGAATGCGGCCTCAGCAGTCAGCCGGGCCGGCCCGGGTTACCACGCCGCACCGAGCGCCCGCGCGAGCGAGCGGGCTATGTGCGTCCGCTGCACTGGCGCCTCGAGGCACAGCACATTCGAAAATTCGATCGGTATCGGCGGGTCATCACCGTTGGTGACGAGCACGAAGGGCACGTTGCGAGCGCGCAAGGTCCGCGCGATCTCGAATGAGGGACCTGAGCCAAGATTGATGTTGACCAGCGCCCCTGTCAGAACCCGTTGTCCGATCGCGGCGAGCGCCGCTCTCTCGGAAGGACACGGTCCGACCACCTCCGCTCCCGCATCGCGAAGCAGCCGGACAGTCTCGCTCGCGAGATCGTAGTCGCTCTCGACGATCAGGATCAGGTGGCCACGAAGATCCGCATCCACGATGAGTCAGACCCGCTTGCCCGGTGACCGGTCCTGCGGACAGTATGGCGTGTTTCGTGTCGGACAAACACCGACAGACGCATCGCCTCCTGCGCGCTACGCTTCCGCTTCGAAAAAAACGAATGGAGCGGCGTCGTGGAACACCGTTGCGGAACCCGTTACCCGGTCGACGTGCCCGCATATGTTCGCACCCGGGATGAGCTGGCGTCGGGTTTCGGGCGGCTGCGCGAAGTGAGCGCCAGTGGAGGGTTCATCGAGACGCGCCTGGATGTTCAGCCCCTTTCGCGCGTTACGGTTCAATTGTTGACGAGCTGGCATGCCGCGTCCGCGGCGGCCGGCGCCGAAGCGCACCCCGCCCCGCTGATCATCGAGGCGCAGGTCATTCGGCTGGGGCTGCAGGGCCTGTACATCGAGTGGACCGAATATGCTCCCGACCTGGTTCGCCACCTGACCGAGCCGCGCGAGAGCGGACGGCTGGCGGAGCCCAATACGGCGGCAGCGCAGAGCAAAGAGGAAGCGCCCGCTGTCCTTGCCCCGCTGGCGGAATCGCTGGGGCTGCTGGAATTGCGGGACTAGCCGCGTGGCCCGGGTGGACGGGGCTGGCCACGGCACCGTATCCTTCACAGCACAGCGTTCGAGCCGGATAAGAAGATGGATAAAGAAGAAGCACGGCGCATAGCAGACGCACTGCTCGCGAAAGAACGGCGCACGCGCAAGTGGAACCCTCGCGTCCCATTCCTGGTCCGCAGCCCCGATAGCTCGCGCCTGGACCGGCAACGGGAGTGGGAACTCTTCCGGCAGGCTCACCTTGGCGTTCTGGGTTCCTGGGGCGCCGCCTTCGCGCTGGTCTTCGCCCCCGCCGTCATCGGCTTCCTGTTCCTGGTTTTCGAGCCGCACCCCGTGAGCGCGTGGTACACGGTTGCGTGGATCGGCGCGATCCTGGTCCCCGAAGCACTGGCGTTATGTCATGTGCGCGCGGAACTCGCCCGGCTCGCCCGGGAGGAGCCCGGCCGACCCCAGTCCGGCCGACCGGGCTGACTGGCGGGGACGGCCCGTTCGCCGTCGCCCCGCCTGATGTCTCATTTGCGATTCCCTGAGCCCTGCTGCGGCGGTGGCGTGTTGCCCTTGAACGCGGACTGCAACAGGTGCGTCAGCGTATGGACGTAACGCAACTTGCCGTTCTCCACCCGGAACAGATGGCTGTCGGGCGCCCCGCTCCCACCGTTGGGACCGCCTGCGCCGAACGTACAGAACACCTCCACAGTGCCGAGCAGCTCGTCCACGACGAAGTGACGGTTGGCGATGTTCACCCCGCCCGGCACTCCCACTTCGCAACTGTCCGACGGCGAGCCTTTGCCCGTGTAAGCGCCGCCTTCGATGCGCTCACAGGGAAAACCCCACGGAACGCGGTCGATTCTCTGCTCCAGGAAGGCATCCAGGTAGGCGTTCGCGGCGGCGATCAGGGTCGAGCGCGAGTCGCGCTTTTCGGCCGGGATCGGTCCCCAGTTCTCGCCGGAGGAATACTTCATATAGTCATCGGCGTTGAAGAGCCAGTAGCCCGTCGTCGTCCACAGGATCTCGATCTCGGCGATCTTGTCGTGATTGACCCGCAGGCGCGTGCCAAACACGTACGGCGCCGCCTTGTCGGTGACGATCACCTCCGTAAAGGTCTGGCAGGTGTCGGTATCGAAGAAGCTGCGCTGATGATCGATCTTCACCGCCTTGGTCATGAACCCCTTGTGGATGTCCGCGGGCGCCGCGTTCTCCCAGTAACCGAGGCCCTTCGCCAGAGGCAGTCCGGAGGGATCGCCCTTCGTCTGGGCGGCGATGTACAGATCGACGGCCTGTTTCAATCCTCCCCGGGCGCAGGACACCTCCGCCGCCTGACTCAGCGCGGGCGCCAGTAGCGCGCCGAGCCAGAGACACAGATACACCAGAGTCTTGCGTTGCATCGGCTTTCATCCCCTGTTGGTTGTTGTCATTTGAGGCGCTTCGCGGCGACATCCCAGTTGCTGTTCGTGCACAGCTCGCACTTCGGGCCGACGAACATGGCCTTCGCTTTCCTGTCGCCCTTGAACTGCCACATCACCCAGTTCGTGGCGACGTTCGCCCATTCGCCGCCACCAGGATGGTAGGCCGTTGCCGTATGGCCGGCGCCATGTCGCGAACCGTAGAACGCCGGCAGCTTGTCGATCGCCTCATAAGTGGCCTTGGAGCTCGCCATCAGGAAGTCACGGTCGCCGCCGTTGATCAGCAGCACCGGCCCATGCAGCTTGCGCAGGTCTTCCATGCTCGGAAAAGCCCCGGGAGGGGCGGCCGGATTACGCGGCTGCACGCCGGAGTTGAATACGCCAATCGTACCGACGCGAGGATCGGCGCCGAGCGTGATCGAGAGGAAGCCGCCGCACGACTGGCCCATGACGGCCACCTGCTTCGTGTCGATCTTGCCGTTCAGCGGCGAGCCCGCGCGCGAGTTCTCCTTGTCAGCCCAATCGACGGCTGCCGTGAGGTCGGCGGCGGTGGCCCGCGGTCCGGGCGGCCCTGCCGCTGGGCCCCCCGCTGGAGGCGCAGGAGGTGTGGCCGCCGCTCCTGGCGGGCGCGTGGTGGTGATGACCAGAAACCCATGCGAGGCGATCGTGGTGAGAAATCCCGCGTACCGGGCATTCTCGATGGCGCACCCGCCATTTCCCCATACGACGACCGGCAGCTTGTCGTGCCTGGGGAATGAGTCGAGATTCGCCGGCCGGAACGTCTTGAGGCCGGTCGTACCGAAAGCAGGCTCGGAGGTCACCGCGTATGGCCCCGCCACCGCCTTGGGGGCGCCCTCTTCGGGCAGGGCCGTTTCGACCATCTCGCGGGTGATGCCTCCAGGGGGCTGTTGGGCGACAGCAGCGCTGGCCGCCAGCAATCCCCACGACGCGCAAGCCAGGAATGTCTTCATGACGAGTACCGCCCCCCTGTCCGATAAAAGTCGATGACATCGTGGCCCAGCCCGCGCCTCCAGCACAAGCCAGACCGCCTGCAACGGCCACCTCGTAGCGCCGATGGGCACGCGACCCGTCGTTCTCACGAGCCCGCCCACGCTGACACCTGCGGTTCTCACGAGCCCGCTCACGCTGACACGTGCGCTCTCCCTGTCTGTGTCAGCCGACGCTTCCGGGCGGAACCTTTGGTCCCTCGTTGGCTTAGTCGCAAGGCGCTTCGCCCAACCGATCGAAGGAGATCTTTATGAAGTCGACGCTTGCGCTCACGATCCTCGCGGTTCTCTCCGGCGCCGCCGTTGCCCAACAGGCGCCGCAACCCTACACGCCACCACCGCCCGCTTCGAGTCAGACACCTTCGCCCGGCGCGTCGAACCCGCAAGCGCCAACGCAGACACAGGCTCAGACATCCGATCTGGAGGCGATCTTCGACAAGTTGAACACGAGCCACAGCGGCAAGATGACCAAGGCCGAAGCGCAGGCGCATCCAACCGTCGCTGCCAACTTCGACGCAGCGGACGCGAACCACGATGGCCTCATCACGAAGGAGGAATTCCTCGCAGCCTTCAGAGCCCCACAGTAAGGGAGCGCTTTCAGCGACGAAGCCGCGGCGGCTCTCCTGACCTGCGCTGGAGAGCCGTCCGCTTGTCGCCCCCGCACAGAGGAGCCGAAGCCAAGACCAAACGCGAGTGGGTACACTATGCGTGAATGAGCGCCTTCTCTTCCGCAACGCAACAACACCTCACATGGCGATACCAGAAGGCGCAACTGCTGTTGCTTGTAGCGATCGTCGCCCTTGCGGGCGTTGCGGTCTATCTTGCCTACGCAACGCGGGAGCAGGTGTGGTCGAGCGCGCATCGCTCGCTCAGAAGCCTCGCGATCGCACTGGAGACCTCCTCCACTGAGCTGCTCGACCAGTCCGCGGCCAGTCTGACTGTCCTGCACGCCGATCTGCCGGAGTACATTCCCGGCGCCGCCGCGCTCGATGAGCTGCGCCGGGTGATGAGGCTCGATCCGGTTTCCGAGTATCTCGGCGTCATCCCGCCCTCGCGGGACACCATGGTGGCAGTCGACCACGGCGGCGATCCAATCAGTGAAGTCGTCGTCCGCGACTTGTTGTCGCAGCTTCCGCGCAGCCAGAAACCGGGTTTTGACGTAGCGCCTCCGGTGCACATCGGGCCCGGCCGGGAAGCGTATGTTCCGCTGATTCTGACGCCGGAAACCGGCCAGATCCCCACAGTGACTTTCGCACTGGTGCCGGCCAAGCGCCTGCTCGGCAGCCCCGAGGAGCTCTCTCTCGTGCCGCACAGCCGGGTGCTCTTCGTGGCGGAAGATGGTCGCCGCCTCTTTCTCTACGGCGGCGGCCAGTTCGACTCGCAGTTCACGGGCCGATCCTCCGCGGAGGTGATGCAGCAGGCGCGCTCCCGGCCGATCGGATCGATCGAGTTCGTACCGCCCTACAACGGCGTTCGAGCCGTACTCGGCTGGGCTCGCTCCAGTCATTTTCCGTTCTATGTCGGCGCGTTCGTCAACAGCTCGGCCTTGCGCGCCGTATGGCTGGAACGGGCCGCGATGCCGATCGGGATTCTGCTGTTGGCGCTCATTGCCGTCGTCGTCTTCGCCGCGCAGTTGAATCGCGCACTTCAATCTCAAAGGGTGTACGCCGAGAAGCAGGAGTATCTCGCGGCTCACGATACGCTCACCGGCTTGATGAACCGAGCCGCGTTTGTGGATGCGGTGGGCACGCAGCTGGCGGCACGGCCCGAGGCGACGCTCGCCGTATTCCTCCTGGACCTGAACCGCTTCAAGGACATCAACGACTCTCTCGGCCATGCCGCTGGCGACCACGTTCTCCAGGAGCTCAGCCGGCGGCTCAAGGACAGGCTGGACGCCCAGACACTCTCGGCACGATTGGGTGAGGACGAGCTAGCCTTCGCGCGCGCGTTCGAAAACGCCTCCGAGGGGCAGTCCGCGCTTCTGGCGACCATTCAGTCCACAGTGGGCGACCCCATCCGACTCCTTGGAGTGACGCTCGAGATATCGGCGACTATAGGGATTGCGCTATATCCGCGGGACGCGAACAACGCATCGGAGCTCCTGCGTTGCGCCGACATTGCCCGATCCACCGCGAAAACCGAGTTGCGGCCCTTTGCTACGTACGCGGAGTCCACGGACCGCTCCGCACCGGAGCGGCTCGCGCTCCTGGGCGACTTCGCACGCGCGCTGCGCGATGGCCAGATCCGATTGGTCTACCAGCCAAAGGTGCGCCTCAGCGATCGGCGGGTGTGTGGTTTCGAAGCGTTGGCGCGTTGGCATCACCCGAAGTTGGGGCCCGTACCGCCCTCCTCGTTCGTAGCGATCGCGGAGACAACCGAGCTCATCCACCCTTTCACACAGTACGTCATCGAGCACGCGCTGAGGCAGTCCGCGCGGTGGCGCTCGATGGGAGTCCAGCTCCCGATCAGCGTCAATGTCAGTGCCAACAACCTGCTGGATGCGGCCTTCGTCGAGCGGCTGGCGGAGCTGCTGAAACGGCATGACGTGCCCGGAGAGCTGCTGGAGCTGGAGATCACCGAGAGCGCCCTGCTGCGTCATCCGGAAACGATCCTGCGGCGGCTCAACGAGATCCGCCTGCTGGGAGTGCCGCTCGCGATCGACGATTTCGGCACCGGCTACGCCTCGCTGGCGTATCTGAAGCGCCTGCCCGTGCAGTCCCTGAAGATCGACAAGGCCTTCATCCTCAACCTGCTCAGCGATCCGGCGGACCAGCGAATCGTCCGCAGCGCGATTCAACTGGCCCACGGCTTCGGCCTGAGAGTCGTCGCCGAAGGAGTCGAGTCCGCGGCCGTGGCCGAGCGCCTGCTCCTCGAGGGCAGCGACTACGGGCAGGGGTACTTTCTGGGAACTCCACAGGAAGCCGCTGAGATCGAGCGGACGGTGCTGCCCGCGCAGCCCGCTTCACCCGCGCCAGATCTGGCCTAGCACCCGGCGCCAGTTCTCTCCGAGCACGAGCCTGATGTGCTCGTCCGTATAGCCACGGCTCGCGAGCGCTGTGGTGAGCTCGTACACACGGTCGGATCCCTCCAGACCGGCCACGACTTCACGCGCGCCGTGAACGTGATAGTGAGGATCGATCCTGGCGAGCGTCTCCTTGAGCACCTGGGGCGATCCCAGATCGTTGCTCTCGATACCCGCGTCCGAGCCGATCCCCACATGCTCGATCCCAACCAGGTCGCGGACGTGATCGAAATGGTCGACGACATCCTCGATCGTCACGGGATCGCGGCCCTTCACCATGAAGGTGACGAAAGCGATTCCAACGACTCCACCCTTGCGGGCAATAGCGCGGATGGCCTCGTCTGCGGTCGCGCGAGGCGAATCGATATTCAACGCGCGGCAGTTCCCATGCGAGAGAATCAACGGAGCCGTGGAGATCTCGCACGCCTCCAATTGGGAACGATCGCTGGCATGGCTGAGATCGACCGCCATGCCCAGCGCGTTCATTCTCTCGATTACCTTGGCGCCGTACTCGCTGACGCCGCCATCCTCTGATTCGAAATCTCCGTCCGCGACGGCGCTGCGGTAGTTATGAGTCAGCTGCGAGATCCGCAGACCCTGGGCATGGCAAGCATCCACCGCCTCCAGGCTCTCGAACTGCGCGCTCGTCTGCAGCCCAAAGATCACGCCGTAGCGAGCGTCCGCTTTGGCGGCCACGAGATCCTTCGCAGAGCCTATCCGCGTCAGCCATTGCGGGTAGTT
>Ga0070681_10004648_pt1 | contig 13112 bp, 13 predicted proteins | sample KBSC83BmetaG_FD_65650 | JGI IMG/M metagenome (GOLD analysis project Ga0070681, IMG submission 65650) | Corn rhizosphere microbial communities from Kellogg Biological Station, Michigan, USA - KBS C8-3B metaG | ecosystem: Host-associated > Plants > Roots > Rhizosphere | place: USA: Michigan... | reverse complement strand
CCCTGGGTTTCTTTGATGTCCTCAGCCCAGCGTTTGTGTGAATCAGTCGGATCGACACTAAGGCCAATCACTTTTACGCCGCGCTTTTCGAAATCGGGTTTGCAGCGCGCCACGTAGCCAAGCTCAGTGGTACAGACCGGAGTGAAATCTTTTGGGTGAGAGAACAGCACTGCCCAACTATCGCCAATCCATTCGTGGAAGCTAATTGGGCCTTCAGTTGTGTCTGCTGTGAAATCGGGTGCTACATCGCCAAGTCGTAGGGCCATTTGTATCTCCTTATGCTTTGAAAAACCGATTCCCGGGTCACTGGAACCGAGAAATTAGGTATGCGTATTCGGTTGTCTTTGACGCCACTTTTACAACTAAAGCATGCGGCAAGTCAAACCGCGGCGGCGGGCGTGCTATTCTCGTCTGCAATAAGACTCATAGGACCTAAACGACCTATTATGAAACTCGCACTTAACGGCGCTACGACCATGCGGGCTGACCTTGCGACTGATTTGCAGGCAGCCAAATCCGCGGGCTTTGAATACCTGGAAATCTGGGCCGCCAAGCTACGCCGCTTTCTCGAGGAACGTTCAGCGCAAGAGCTCAAAGATCTCTTCTCCGAATCGGGCCTGTCGCCACTCAGCATCAACTCAATCGAACACATCACGTTTCGCGACGCGCAGGCATACGACGGAATCAAGCGTGAATGCGACGAGCTGAGCGCGATTGCGGCTGCGATTGGGTGTCCGTGCATAGTCGTCGTGCCCGGCCGGTTGCGGAAGGGCGGCGCGTCGCGTGAGAACGTAATCGGTGAGTCGATCAAAGTCTTAAACGAGCTCTGCGACATCTCGGCGGCACACGACGTCGCGCTTGCGTTCGAATTTCTGGGCCAAACTGATTGCAGCGTTCCGACACTCGATCTCGCGGCCGAGATCGTCCACGAAGTGAATCGAAAAGATCTCGGTCTCGTAATCGATAGCTTTCACTTCTACGCCGGCAACTCCACGTTCGGGATGATCGAAGCACTCGACCCAGAAATGATCCGGATCTTTCACATCAACGACGCTGAAGATCTGCCGCGCGAGCAGTTGGAAGATCGACACCGTTTGTTGCCTGGTCTCGGTATTTTGCCGCTCGGCGGGATGTTGTCGGCATTCAAAAAGATCGGCTACGACAGGGTCGCGAGCGTCGAGATCTTCCGCCCCGAGTACTGGGAACGAGATCCTTTTACACTTGCGCGCGAAGCTCGTGAAGCAACGGAGCACGTGCTGTCGAAAGGCTAGAGCGAATGGCGAAACTGAACATCGGAATTATGGGCGCCGGATTCATTGCGCGAGTTCATGCGGGCGTCCTGGCTTGTGACGAGCGTGTTCAACTCACGGCAATCTACGACGTCGTACCCGAGGCAGCGGAACGTCTCGCCACTTCGTATAACGCGACTGCTGTTGCCACGACGCTTGAATTACTCGAGAGATCCGATGCCGTTTACATCACAACGCCCAACACGCAACACGTCTCGTTAGCGATGGCCGCGATCGAGACCGGCAAGCACGTCTTCTGCGAAAAGCCGCTGGCGACCAACGCCGCGGACGCGGAAAGTGTGTTTGAAAAAGCGAATGAAGGACCAGGCGTTTTTCAGGTCGGCCATAATCGACGCTTCGCGCCGGTGTATGCGTCGTTGAGGAAGATGCTCTCCGAGACGTACAAGCCACATTCCGCGCACGTCAAGATGAATCGCGGCGAGCTACTCAAACCTGAGTGGACGGGGGATACGGAGATCACCGGCGGGTTTCTGTACGAGACGCCGATTCACATGTTTGACATGATGCGATTCCTGTTTGGTGAAGTGGAGAGTTTGCACGCGATCGGATCGACGCATGAATACAAAGAGGTCGATGATTTTTCGGTGTTGTTGAAGTTTGCGAACGGGATGCACGCGACGCTCGCGACCGCGGCGGATGCGAGTTGGTTGTTTCCGTTTGAACGAGTCGAAGTGTTTTGTCATCACGCGACGCTCCTCACGCGCGAGATGGAGAGTCTTACATGCAGCAGCAATCTTGAAGGACACTTCACGGTGCAGACAATGCACCAGCTTCCGCACGAAGAACGTTGGGGCTACGTCCAGGAAGACCGCGCGTTCATTGACTCGATCGTGAACAACTCACCGCCGCTGGTTACAGCCCTCGACGGTCTCATGGCCGTGCGAATCGCAGATGCGGTGTACGAATCGGTGCGCACAAACGGGCCGGTCGCCATCAAGCAACAGGTCCTTTAGGACATACAGGCCTATTTTGTTAAGATTTCTTCACCCGGCAAAGCCCCCTCGAATTCACGTTGTCCCAGGGCGTTGCCATGTCTACAGAGGTCACTTCGCGACGAAAACCAGAGCCGAGCGTTCGCCCTGTAGAACTGCACGGCGATCTTTACCGAGAGATCTTCTCCCACTCAAAAGAAGCAATCGCGATCATCGATCCGGACGGTCTGTACCTGCAACAAAACGGCGCGCACTTCACCATGCTCGGTTACGCCGACCACGATCTCGAAGGTGAAACGCCCGCAATCTATCTCGGTGAAAAAACTTTTCAGCAGATCTTTAAACAACTCGTCGCCTCGGGCGACTACACCGGCGAGCACGTCTGTCGCACGAAAAACGGTGACGAACGAACCATCGACGTTTCTCTATTCACCATGCGCAGCGGACTCGGCGAACCGCAGTGTTACGTCAGCATCATGCGCGACATCACTGCGCGTAAAAAGACCGAAAAGGAGTTGGCCCAACTCCTCGTTCGCGAACGCGCCGCACGTACGGATGCGGAAAAAGCGAACCGCTTGAAAGATGAGTTTCTCGCCACACTCTCACACGAGCTGCGCACACCGCTGAATGCAGTGATCGGCTGGGCGCGCATCCTGAAATCCGGCCGTCTCGACGCGGAAAGCTGCGCTCACGCAATCGAGGTGATCGAAAGAAACGCATGGGCGCAGAAACAGATCATCGAAGACATCCTCGACGTCTCGCGCGTGATCACCGGCAAGCTTCAGCTTCACCTTGGACCAGTTGATTTGGTATGCGTTGTTAACGCCGCGCTCGATGCAGTGCGACCCGCACTCGAAGCAAAAGAGATCAAGATCGAAACGCATTTTCAGCCTGGCCTGAAGATCATCGCCGGCGACGCAGATCGCTTGCAGCAAGTGGTGTGGAACCTGCTCTCGAACGCTTCGAAGTTCACGCCTCCCGGCGGAGTCGTTGGTGTGCGCGTCACGCACGGCAATGTCTACGCAGAGATCGTCGTGAGCGATACCGGACCGGGCATCGCACCGGAATTTCTGCCCCACATGTTCGAACGTTTTCGACAGGCGGACGGGTCGACCACTCGCACCCATGGCGGGCTCGGCCTCGGACTCGCGATCGTACGCCACCTCGTCGAGCTGCACGGCGGGCTGATCTCGGCAGAGAACGTCCGCTCCGGCACGGGCGCAGTCTTCACTGTCAGACTTCCGCTGCCCAGCACGGAGCTCAATCGTGAGAGCCTGCCGCCGGCAACTCAGGTCACAGAGGTAACACAAGTCGATCTCGCAAACGTGCGAATCCTGGTAGTTGAAGATGAGTTGGACGCGCTCGACCTGCTGAGGATCGATCTGACCGCGCACGGTGCGAAGGTGCAGGGCGCTACGTCAGCCGCAGAGGCACTCGACCTGCTGCGCGCGCATGAGTTTGACCTGTTGATTAGCGACATCGGATTGGCCGACATCGACGGCTACAACCTGATCAAGCAGGTGCGAACTCATGAAGGCGAACAACGCAAGCACATTCCGGCAATCGCGCTGACAGCATACGCACGCACTCAGGATCGAATCCGGGCCATCACCGCTGGTTACAACACGCACGTCGCCAAGCCCGTCGAGATCAGGGAGCTCGTAACGGTAGTGAAATGCCTGACCGGCCGAATCGGATAGACGAATCTCCAGCCACAGATATAATAGCGGCCCATGTTAACTCGTTGCTTCTGGGCCACCACGCCGTTATCGATTGCCTATCACGACGAAGAGTGGGGCGTGCCGGTTCACGACGACACGCGTCTGTTCGAGTTTCTGATTCTCGAAGGCGCACAGGCGGGACTCAGTTGGGAGACGATCCTGCGCAAACGCGAGAACTATCGCGCGGCGTTCGATGGTTTCAATCCGAAGAAAGTCGCGAAGTACGACGATCACAAGATCGCGGCCCTGCTGCAAGACCCAAGCATCATCCGCAATCGTCTGAAGATTAACTCCGCCGTCACGAACGCGATCGCGTTTCTCGAAGTGCAACGCGAATTCGGAAGTTTCGCAGACTACGTCTGGAGATTTGTGAACGGCAAGCCACTGAAGCGAAAGCCCGGCGAACCGTTGGCGGCCCGCACGGAGATCTCAGACGCGCTCAGTAAAGACCTGCTCAAACGCGGCTTTAAATTCGTCGGCTCGACAATCTGTTATTCTTTTATGCAAGCTGTCGGCCTGGTCAACGATCACGATTCGAAGTGCTATCGCTACGGTCAGATCAAATAAACGGAGGTCCAATTTGCGATTAAGACTAGTTCCCCTAAGCGCCATCGTTCTGCTGACAATTTCGATCCACGCCCTCGCGCAAAATCCGCAAGCCGCGCTGGCAACACTCCCGGAAGCGGACACGCTGATCTACATCAGCCCGCAACGTATTCTCAACGAAGCCGCGCCACGCGTGATGGATCCGGCTGAGCTGGCGAAGATGCGCGGAGCCTTCGCGGAACTAAAGAAAGGCGCCGGCATAGATCCATCGTCTGTTGAATATCTCGTGATGGCGGTGCGCTTCAACAAGCCTGCGAGCGATCTGAGTTTTGTTGCGCCGGATGTGATGGTGGTCCTCGGCGGCGACTTTAGTTCCGACTCGCTGCTGACGCTCGGACAACTTTATCTCCAGGACAAGTTGCGAGTTGAGAAGTACGGATCGAAATCGATCACGTTGATGAAGGTCGATCCGATCGCTGAACAAGCTGAAAAGAACCCGATACTCAAACCGTTCAGCGAGGTTGGTGTGGTTCCGTTGACTTCAAACTCCCTTGCGATCGGTAACGTGCGTTATCTCAAGTCTGCGATCGATGCGGTCGACGGCAACGGGCGCATCAGCTCCGCGTCACTCGAGTCGTTGTTGCGCGATCCCAACGCGCTCATCTCCGCGTCAGGCGCGCCGCTCGCTTCGTTTGCGAAGAGCTTCGGCATGATGGGACTCGAGAATACCTCGCGCGAGTCGCGCTGTGATACGCACTTTGGCAACTTCTATGCTGCCGTTACCATGAACGGCTCCAACTTCAGCCTGCGCGGCGCGATGAACGCCGACAATCCCGACACTGCGAAGATTATCCAAGGCCTGATTTGGGGATTGATGCAACAGGGCATCGATGCAGTGCCTGACAAAGACGCGCAGACAATGTTGAAGGCGCTCAAGATGTCGGCGAAGGAAAACGAGATCGTTGTCGAAGCCGACGTTCCGGACAAGGTCGTTGCCGAGATGTTGAAGTCTGCGACCACACCCAAAGCTTCGAAACCAGCAGTAACAGCACCCGCGACTAAACCCGCTCCGCGGCGGCCAGTGCGAAAGAAACGAACGCATTGAAGTAAAAATCGAAGGAGAGAATCGAACCGATGCAAAAATCACTCAGCTTGTCCCTGTTCGCGTTTTTATTATTGGTCCTGGTCTCATTTCTGGTAGTGAACTCTATCGACGTTACGGTTGCGTCGTCCGTGCAAAACGCGAACAGTTCCGTCCAAAACGCGAACCGTTCGACCAACAGGAATCAGAACGACTCGCGATCGATTTCGGCGGGTCAACAACCGGACTTCTCGCACAACACGTGGGAACTTCCGGAGGATGCGGATAAGACGAAGAACCCTGTGACGGCCTCGGCGGAGTCGATTGAAAAAGGAAAGGCACTTTACCTCGACCCTAATAAAGGCAACTGCGTCTTCTGTCACGGCGAAACTGGCGCCGGTAACGAAGCGAACATGCCGCGCTTGCGTCGCAAGCCGGCCGACCTCACCAACAAGGAACGGATGAGCGCACAGACTGACGGCGAGCTCTTCTGGAAGATCACAAAAGGCATCACGGGCATCATGCCCGGCCGCGAGAAGAAAATGACCGAAGAGGAACGCTGGCACGTGGTGAACTACGTCCGCACGCTAGCGAAAGACAAGCAATAAGAATATTTCACTAAAAGAATCGCTCCGCGTACTCTCGAATTTCCTTGAGCGAGGATTCAGCGAGGACGCGGAAGACCTTCACTTCGCAACCCGCGGGAATGCTCGGCGCCATCAGTGAATCCGTAATCACGAACGCCGCCGAACGCAATCCCTTCTCCCAGTTGCGTTCGCGTGCGTCGCGAAAACTCAGCGCGTCGGCATCAAGCCCCGCCGCCACGAGCATCGTCCTGCCCCAGCGCAAAAACTCGGGCCACCGCGACACGATCGCAACCAGCGCGTCGGGCGAAGGCCTCGTTTGTCCACGCATCCTCTCTACCACCGAAGCCGAGTGAAGCACGAGTAGATCAGTCTCGGGTTTGACTCGATCCACGAACTCATCCATGTGACCATACAGGACGAGGGGCGCTGCTCCCGTCATCTCTCCATCGAGTTCACCAGGACCGATACCTTTCACTTTCACGTTCGTCACCGAAGAGATCTCGGCTATGAGAATCTCGCGCAGTTCCGGATCCGCTTCGAGTAAAAGAAAGTGGTCGGGCCGCTGCACTGAGAAGGAGCGCTGTATTCCCGCCTGAATCTCCGCGAGCGAGTAACCCTCTTCCCGCAGATTTTTGAAGAAGCGCGCGATGAGTTGATCGAGCGCCATGCCCTGCTCGATTGTCTCGTCGTTGCGCGGACGAACGTAAACACCGCTGCCTTTGCGAAACTCGACCCAACCGCGTCGCGCGAGTTCGCGATACGCGGCGCTCACTGTGTTTGCGTGAATGTGGTAACGTCGCGCCAGGTCGCGCGTGCTTGGCAGCCGCTCGGAGATCTTCAGGTCGTTGCTCACAATCCCGAGCACGATCTGCGTCACGAGTTGCTCGCGAATCGGAACTTCGCTGCTTTTAGAAATCCAGAGGCGCATCGTGGATTTGACAGGATTTCAAGACTCACCGGATTATAAGGTATCAATGGATAACGGAGTACCATCATATTGCGCGCTCTTGGGCCAGGGACTGCTCGAAAGTCGCGTCGCCGAGCTCGAGAAGCTGCTGGAGCGCTGCACGGTCTGCCCGCGCGACTGTCTGAACAATCGTCTCAACAACGAGGTCGCGGCGTGCTACTCCGGCCGTCTGCCGATCGTCTCTTCGTACACGGCGCACTTCGGCGAGGAGCCGCCGCTGGTCGGAACAAAAGGCGCCGGCAACGTCTTCTTCGGCAACTGCAACCTGCGCTGCGTGTATTGTCAGAACTACCAGATCTCGCAAAGGCACAAAGAAGAGATCAAAAATGAAGTGACTCATGAGCGTCTTGCGGAAATGCTTCTGGAGCTCCAGGCGCGTGGCTGTCACAACATCAACTTCGTTTCGCCGACGCATTTCGCGCCGCAGATGGCGCGCTCGATTTTGCTCGCCGCGCAACAAGGATTGCGGGTGCCGATCGTCTACAACACCAATGCGTACGACGCTGTGAGCGTGCTGCGTTTGCTGGACGGCATCGTTGATATTTATCTGCCGGATTTGAAATACGCTGATAACGAGTCGGGATACCTGTATTCGAAGGTGAGCGGCTACAAAGAATTCTCGCGCGCCGCGCTTCGTGAGATGTTCCGGCAAACGGGCGATGAGCTTGTGTTTGATGAGAGTGGGTTGTTGAAGCGCGGACTGGTGGTGCGTCTGCTCGTGTTGCCGAACGACATCGGAAGTGTGAATGAATCGATTGAATGGATCCGCGACGAGTTGAGTCCTCGCGTTGCGATCTCGCTGATGGCGCAGTATTACCCGACGCATCAGGCGGCATCGAACAAACGTTACGTGCTGCTTTCGCGAAGGATTCGAGAGACTGAGTGGCTCAAAGCCACAGCCGCGCTCGATGAGTTGGGAATGAGTGAAGGCTGGATGCAGGAGTTTGACGGCGCTGCTTATTACTACCGCCCCGATTTTACTGACGCCGAGCGTCCGTTTCGAGATATCAGAGATTTTGAGCCGCAGATTAACCCAGATTAACGCAAATCAGCGTTCGTATCTGACAGCGGGACTACCAGCCGGATAGAAAACACCTAACAACCGCAACTCACCCGTGCCTGTGTTCTCGACGCAATGAACCTGTCGCCGCGGAAGGTAGATGCAAGAGCCTGGTCCGATCGGCGTGTTACTCTCGCCGGCCCACATCCTTCCCTCACCGCGCAGGATAAAGAGCACTTCTTCGTACTCGTGAAAATGATCGGGCGCACGTCCCGGCGGGATCGATCCGACAAATTGAGTCACTTGCTCGCTGCCAATTTCCTCATCAACCAATACTCGATACCAGCGATCCGCAGTCGGCAACGCCCTGCGATCCGAGAGTTTCACAATCGGAGGCGCCACTTGCGCGCGAGGACTCGCCGGTGGCGCCGGAGTTTGCGAACTCACGATGCGAACAACGTCCGGTCCGGGATTCTCGACACTCAAAGGCAGTCCGGGTCGAACGTAAATGCCCGTCTCTGGTCCAACCTGGTACGCATTACCATCGATAACGACAGTGCAATTGCCATCCAAAACGTACAAAACCTCGTCGCTCGCAACGTTACAAAGCACCGGCGACACACCCGGCTCAAATTCGAGTATCCGCAGCGAGATCGCATCCGCGCCCGTCGACTTATCAATGCGGTTCCAGATCTTCAGCGACCCGAGAACTTCAGGCTCGCCGTCATGCATTTTCGAAACTCGGCAATCGTGCATGCTGGGATTATAAGGCCTATGTTAAGATTGCCCGCATCTCCCCGATCTTCCAGAAGGTAAATGCCATGAAAAGACTACTCACTTTGACCCTGGCGCTGGGGCTGTTTTCTTTTTCGGTGCTCGCACAAGAACAGCAACCAACACCCACGCAAACGCCCTCCGCCGAAGACCAGGAAAAGGAAAAAGCGGAACGAGAAAAGAACGCTTACCGCCTGCTGGACCAGGTTATCGACGAAGCCCAGTCGCTGCACCTCGCGGAGAATCGCGTTCGTATACAGATCAACGCCGCCGACATGCTCTGGGACCAGAACCAGGCGCGCGCCCGGTCACTCTTTTCGATGGCGGCCGAGAGCGTCGCTGAGTTAGCTCGCACTCAAACAACCGATGTCACTCGTCGTCCGGTTCCATACGGCTCCGGCCCACCGAATCTTCGCTCGTTTCAGTTGCGACAGGACTTGGTGCTGACCGCGGCGCGTCATGATGCGGCGCTCGCGTATCAGTTGCTCGCGGCCACTAAACCTCCGACGCCACCGCAAACTACCGATGATCTGCGTGGGAACCGATCTCCACTCACTTCAGATGACGGCCTGGAGCAGGCCTTACTCGGCCGCGTTGCGGCTCTCGATCCGAAACTGGCGGCTCAGAATGCGGAACTGATGTTGGACAAAGGCCAGTTTCCCTACACCGTGCCGCAAGTGATTAGTCAGTTAGAACGCCAGGACCCGGACGCCGCTGCAAAGCTGGCGGACAAAGTGGTCAAGCGACTGCAATCGACAAATCTTCTGTCTAACTCCGGGGCCGGAATTCTTGCGCAAACAATGCTCATGGGTGGTCCACGGGCAGCAGGTGCAACTGCCGACTCATCATCCCAACAACCATCACAACGGCTACAATCACCGCGAGGAATGCCGGCGGTTCTCAGTCAGAGCGCTTACGTCGATCTGCTGTCTACGGCTATCGATGCGGCGCTGAAAGCTACGCCCCAAGCGCAAAACATTCAGCGTGGACCACGCGGCGGGATGGCAGGCACGGCACCACAACCACCGACTGACGCACAACAGGAACAGATGAACGCGCGCCGTCTGCTCGGGGGATTGCAGCAAGTGCTGCCGATGATCGATCAGTTTCTGCCGTCCAAAGCTTCGCAGGTGCGCCAGAAAATGACGGAAATCGGAATGCAGCCAAATCAGGGAATGAACGTGGTGCAACTCTTGAGCGGGCAGAATGAACCAACCATCGACGCGCTCGTCCAGGCCGCTTCCACAGCGCCGCAGCAGATGCAAACGCGTCTCTACCAACAGGCTGCGTACAAGGCGTTGGACGAAGGCGACACAGATCGCGCGCGGCAGATTGCGACCGATCACTTGCAGAGCAGTATTCGCGACGCGGTGATGAAGCGCATCGATTTTCGCGAGATGTCGAAAAAGGCTGAGACGGCTCGCATCGAAGATGTGAGGCAAGCTGCGGCGCGACTACAGTCAGACAACGAAAAACTCGATCTGTTGTTACAAGTCGCAAACGACACGCAAACGAGCAATCCGAAGCTGGCGCTTCAGGTGCTGGAAGACGCGCGACAACTAACCAATCATCGTGCGACTGGTTACGATAACTTCGAGCAGCAACTCAAGGTCGCGCACGCATTCGCGACTGTCGATCCGGCGCGCAGTTTTGAAGTGATGGACCCCGGCATCAGTCAATTAAACGAGTTGCTCTCTGCCGCGGCAGTGTTGAGCGGTTTTGAGATCAACATGTTTCGCGACGGAGAGATGACGATCATGAACGGCAACGGTTTGACCTCAACGATCAGCAGATACGGTCAGGAACTCGCACTGCTCGCAAAAAGTGACTTTGAACGTACCGAAGCAATTTCCGGAAGATTTCAGTTTCCGGAAGCGCGCATCATGGTGCGCATGGCGATTGTGCAGGGGCTGCTCGGCACGAAACCTGCTACTGGCAATAACACCTTTTTTGGAAACAGAGGAGGAGTAGTGATTCGCCAGGAGTAGGGTCTCGAGTTTGAAATCTTCGCATCTGTTATTCGTTCTTAGTTTCTCCGGGTGGGTACTGCGCTTTTTCCGCCGTCTCGGCGTGCTTGGTCTCCTGATGCTGAGCGCGCTCGACTCATCGTTCTTAGTCCTTCCTTTTGGAAACGACCTGCTGCTGATCGCTCTGGTCAGTCATAATCGAAACAGCCTGATCTGGATTGCGTACGTAATCGTGTCGGCAATCGGATCGGTGATCGGCGTTCTCGTTGTTGACTTGCTGATGCGCAAGGCAGGCGAGAAGGGATTGGAGCGTTTTGTCAGTCCGCAACGACTGGAAAAGCTGAAGGCGAAGCTCGAAAACAAAGCCGGCATCACCGTTTTCATTGCCACTCTGATCCCGCCACCGTTTCCGTTTACGCCCGCGGTGATGACCGCGTCGGCCCTGCAAACTCCGAGAGGAAAACTGCTGAGCGCCGTCTTTTTCGGGAGACTGTTACGATTCGGCGCCGAGGCAGTGCTGGCCCTTTATTTCGGGCGGCAAGTCATCGCGTTTATCAACTCCGATATCGTCAGTTACGTCGTTTACGGCATCATCGGCATCGGGGTCGTGCTAAGCACCTTATCAGTATTGAAGTGGCTGCGCCGGAACCCGTAATACGGCCGTCCTTTTTTTGCGGCTTTTTGTGCCTCTTTGTGGCTGTTTTTCATTCGCAATTCGAAAACTGTGCGTGTAAAATCCCCACCGAAAATCCTCCTGAAGGGAGCCAGCAGGCATGCCAGAGACACGTGGCGTTCAAGCCACCGAAGAAGTAAAAGCAGAATGGTCTACCGCCTACAAGTACTACTTGAGAGCACCGGGGGACCGCTTTGATAAGAAAAAAGATCGGACTCAGCGCATCGACTACGTAGCCCAGGAAATGAAGCTCACTCGCAAACAAGCCAAGCGCCGCATTCGAAATTACGAAGCCTGGCAGCGAAATATCAAGAAGGGCATCGTACGACCGTAAACGACCGATGTTTTGATAACAATGGCTGGACCTCACCCAGTTTTCAACCGCGCACTACTCAGTAGTCTGTCTTTGAAGCCGCCGGGTCCAGTTCATCAGTTCTTCCAACAGTTGTCGCATCAGTTTCTTCGCTGTTTCGTCGATCAACTTGCCGTTGTCATCGAAATGCTTGTGAGCGTTTGAAAGCATGACTTCGGGCTGATTGACGGCGTACATGTTGAGAAACACGAACATCTGGCGGAGATGATACTGCGCGCGTGCGGTGCCGAGCGTGCCGACAGTTGCGCCCATGAGTGCGACGGGTTTGCCGTTCCAGGCACTCTCGCCGTAGGGACGTGAGGCCCAGTCGATCGCGTTCTTCAACACGCCGGGTACGGAATAGTTGTATTCCGGTGTGACAAGGAGAATTGCGTCGGCGTTGCGAACCTGTTGTTTCAGGTCGGCGACGATTGCGGGCGGAGTCGCTTCATTGTCCTGATTGAACGGCGGTATGCCGTCAAGTTCGAAGATATCCATCCGTGCGCCTTCGGGCGTGAGCTCCTGCGCTGCACGCAGCAAGGCGCGATTGAACGATTGTTTACGCAGGCTTCCGGCAATTCCCAAAATGACCAGTGGATTATTCACGTCGCTTCGTTCCTCCTAAGTGAGATCGTCATCGACAGATTACATTGATTCTATGTTCAATATATGTAATCTGTGGATGGCCCTCGTGCGTTGAGCAACACGGGCTACTCCGTTATATTAAAGCTCCCCAATCCCCAAACTGGTCTAACAAAATGACTCCGCAGGAGGTTACCGGTGAGTGTCACACTTCAGAGTCGCCAATTGTGGCTCGCTCTTTTCTTTGCTCTCAGCGTGGGATTAATGCTTATGTCGTGTACAGATAATCCAAATTCACCTTCGGGTTCCGCCAACAAAGACGAGGCCGAGAAGTTTCTCGGCGATGCCGAAAAACGACTTCTCGATCTAAGTATTAAGGCCGGCCGTGCTGATTGGGTTAAAAGCACGTTCATTACTGACGACACGGAGTCGATGGCCGCACAGGCCAACGACGATCTGATTGCAGCAACAACAGAGCTCGCCGAGCAAGCGCGGCGATATGAAAACCTCGACCTCTCGCCCGAAGCAAAACGAAAACTGAAGTTGCTCAAACTTTCACTTACGCTTCCCGCTCCGAAAGATCCGAAGGAGCGCAACGAGCTCACCAAAATCGCCGCCTC
>Ga0070681_10004645_pt1 | contig 13117 bp, 16 predicted proteins | sample KBSC83BmetaG_FD_65650 | JGI IMG/M metagenome (GOLD analysis project Ga0070681, IMG submission 65650) | Corn rhizosphere microbial communities from Kellogg Biological Station, Michigan, USA - KBS C8-3B metaG | ecosystem: Host-associated > Plants > Roots > Rhizosphere | place: USA: Michigan... | reverse complement strand
CCGAAGGCCTGCTTCGTCTCGGCGAACAGGCGCGTGACATCCGCCGGTTTCGACACGTCGGCCTGGACGGCAATGGCCTTGCCGCCGCGCTTCGCGATCTCGGCGACGGTGCGCTCGGCGCCCTGGCGATCGGCCGCGTAGTTCACGACCACGGCGGCGCCGTCGCCGCCCAAGGCGCGCGCGATGGCGGCGCCGATGCCCTTCGATGCCCCGGTGACGACCGCGACCTTGCCCGCAAGCTTGCTCATGGCGATGCCCTCCTGGTTTAAACTTCGACGGTTAGATAATCGTCGAAATGTTAGCCGCAAGGGGCGACGGGCAGGCGGGCGCTATATTTTTGCCAGCCGGTCGAGATAGGCGCGCAGAACCGCGCGCTCGAGGGCGAGATTCATGAACTTGCCGGCGCGGCTGCTCTGGATGAGGCCGGCCTGCTCGAGCTCCTTCAGATGATGCGAGAGGGTGGCGGCGCTGATCTTGTGCGACCGGTGCAGCGCCGTGCAGGGCAGCACCCCGTCGGCCTCGCCGATCTGCTTCAGGATCTGGTAGCGCCGCGGCTCGGCCAGCGCCCGGGCGATGGCGGCGAATTGACGGTCGGTGAGCTTGACGGATTTCTCGGCGGGCATGATGCCGACTATATGGTGCGCGCCAGGCCGGGCATCGAGCGAGTCCTCAATCCCGGTCCGCATCCTCGCCGGCCGGCGGCCGATGCTCGATCGTCACCACGTTGGACAGGATATTCTGGTTGGGCACAAGGTAATCGGCGGTGTCGCCGCGCAGATGGGTGTTGCGCAGATCGATGCCCACCACCTGGCCCTTGGCGCCCGAGACCTCGACGAGATCGCCGCGCACGAAAGGCCGGAAGGTGATGATCATCACCCCGGCGGTGAAGTTGGAGACGATGTCCTTCAGGGCGAAGCCGAGCGCCACGCCGGCGATGCCGATGCCGGCGATCAGCGCCGTGACATCGACGCCGATCGTGCCGAGCGCCGACATGGCGCCGAAGCCGATGATGGTCAGCGAAATCGCCGAGCCCAGCACCTCGTAGAGATCGACGCGGTTGACATCGCGGCGCCCGACCCGGCCGATGACGCCGCGCGCCACGCGCGCGCCGATCCAGAACAGGACCAGGATGAGCAGGCTGAGCCCGACCTTGCCGGCATAGATGGTGACGAGGGCCATCCAGTCGGACGGCAGGTCGAAGGGCATCACACTATTCCGGCTCGGATGCCGGTCCCGTGGCTGGAGCGCTCAGACTGCCCGGTTGGGGGCGGACAGCTCCTCGATCATACGGTCGAGGATGGCCGCGTAAAGCTCCAGCTTCTTCGCCTGCGGGGACTCCGAGCGACGGGCGCAATCCGAGAGATCTCGGGCGACATAGCGCAGCAGTCCGGCATGGGTGGCGAAGTAAGGTGACATTCGATGAATATTTTTCGCTTCGCTGTTGCGGTGCAGTATGGATTGGCCATGACTTAATGCCTTGCCGGCGCTAACTGTTCCCGCCCCTAGCCCGCTCTGGTTAGGACCTGCCACCTGAGGATGCCATGATTCCCCGCTACAGCCGTCCCCGCATGACCGCCATCTGGGAGCCGGAGAACAAGTACCGGATCTGGCTGGAGATCGAGACGCTGGCGGCGGAGAAGATGGCCGAGCTCGGCATGATCCCCAAGGAGGTGCCGAAAGCCGTACGGGCGCGCGGCAAGTTCGAGGTCGCGCGCATCGACGAGATCGAGGCCGAGACCAAGCACGACGTGATCGCCTTCCTCACCAACCTCGCCGAGCATGTCGGCGAGGAGGCGCGCTTTGTCCATCAGGGCATGACCTCCTCGGACGTGCTCGATACCTGCCTCGCGGTGCAACTGAGCCAGGCGAGCGACATCCTGCTCGAGGATCTGGACGCCCTGCTCGCGGCTTTGAAGCGCCGCGCCTTCGAGTACAAGCACACGCCCATGGTGGGGCGCAGCCACGGCATCCATGCCGAGCCCATCACCTTCGGTCTCAAGCTCGCGACGCATTACGCCGAGTTCGCCCGCAATCGCGCGCGGCTGGTGGCGGCGCGGGCGGAAATCGCCACTTGCGCCATCTCGGGCGCGGTCGGCACCTTCGCCCATCTCGATCCCCGCGTGGAGGCCTATGTCGCGGAGAGGCTGGGGCTCGCGGTCGAGCCGATCTCGACACAAGTCATTCCGCGCGACCGGCACGCCATGTTCTTCTCGACCCTCGCGGTCATCGCCGCCGGCATCGAGCGGCTCGCGACCGACATCCGCCACCTGCAGCGCACCGAGGTACGCGAGGCCGAGGAGTTCTTTTCGGCCGGGCAGAAGGGCTCGTCGGCCATGCCGCACAAGCGCAATCCGGTGCTGTCGGAGAATCTCGTCGGGCTCGCCCGCATGGTGCGCGCTTGCGTCGTGCCGGCGCTGGAGAATGTCGCGCTGTGGCACGAGCGCGACATCTCCCACTCCTCTGTCGAGCGCATGATCGGGCCCGACGCGACGGTGACGCTCGATTTCGCGCTGGCCCGGCTCACCGGCCTCGTCGAGAGGCTGGTCGTCTATCCCGAGCGGCTGCGCGCCAATCTCGAGGGGCTGGGCGGGCTCGTCCATTCGCAGCAGGTGCTGCTGGCCTTGACCCAGGCCGGCATGAGCCGCGAGGACTCCTATCGTGCGGTGCAGCGCAACGCGATGGACTCCTGGGCCAAGGGAACGTCCTTCCGCACCCTGCTCGAAGCCGATCCCGAGGTCGCGGCCCGGCTCAAGCCCAAGGATCTCGACCGGCTGTTCGATCTCGGCCAGCACACCCGCCATGTCGACACCATCTTCGCGCGCGTCTTCGGGGAAGGCTGAGTTGTGCTCGATCGTCCTCTTGATCCGGCCCGGCCATGACTGGCCGCTGCTCGCCGCGGCCAACCGCGACGAGATGGCAAGCCGGCCCTGGGATCCGCCGGGCCGGCATTGGCCCGACCGGCCGGAAGTGCTGGCCGGCCGCGACCGGCTGGCCGAGGGCAGCTGGCTCGGGCTCAACGATCACGGCGTCATGGCGGCGATCCTCAATCGCTCGGGCACGCTCGGGCCGGCATCCGGCAAGCGCAGCCGCGGCGAGCTGGTGCTGGAGGCGCTCGACCATGCCGATGCGGCCGAGGCGGCCGAGGCGCTGGCCGGGCTCGCGCCCGACTCCTACCGCGCCTTCAACCTGGTGATCGCCGACAATCGCGACGCCTTCTGGCTGAAGAACGACGAGCGCCGCCTGACGCTGGCCGCGCTGCCGCCGGGCTTCAGCATGATCACGGCGCATGACCGCAACGATACGAGCTCGCCGCGCATCGCCCGCTACCTGCCGCGCTTCGCGGCCGCCGCGGCGCCCGATCCCGGCGCCGGCGATTGGCGCGGCTGGGCCGAGCTGCTGGCCGAGCGCCGGCCGGAGCGGCCGCGCGAAGGCATGACGGTCCGCACCGATACCGGCTACGGCACCGTCTCGAGCGCCCTCATCGCGCTGCCCACCCGCGCCGCCGAGCAGCGCCGGCCGGTCTTCCTGTTCGCCGCCGGCCGGCCCGGCGAGGCGCCCTACGCCCCAGTAGGAGCCGCACGAACCTAGGCTTGGCCTTTGACCCCTCCCCCGTTCGGGCTAGCATGCCGGCCCTTTGACCAGCCCACCGGGAGGAAATTCATGACAAAGACGATCCTGTGCCTCGGCCTCGCCGCCTTCGCGCTCAGCGGCTGCACCGGCCGCTTCATCGGCTTCGACAAGTGCGACTCGAAAGGGGCCGTGGTGTGGTTCCAGAACGCGGACAAGGCCGGCCAGTACAAGGACAATGCCTTCCAGGAATGTAAGCACTAACCTGAAAATCCTAGGCTTTCTGCGGGTTTGGGCCGGGTCGCGAACCCGGCCCAGGGCCCGGCATCGCGGTCCCGGGGGCCCGCCATGTGGTTCATTGTATCGGCCGCCCCCTGCTGTTATATGAGGAGCCACCCCCCTTTCGGGCGTGGGTATTCCCTTATTCCAGTGACCCCCGTTCGCGTGGGTTTTGCAAACATCGGGCTCCCACCATGGCGCGGCGCAGACGCATCTACGAAGGCAAGGCGAAGACCATCTTCGAAGGTCCGGAGCCCGGGACGCTCGTCCAGTATTTCAAGGACGACGCGACTTCCCTCGACAAGCACGGCATCATCAGCGGCAAGGGCGTCCTCAATAATCGCATATCCGAATATTTGATGACGCGGCTCGCCGAGATCGGCGTGCCGACCCATCTGGTGCGCCGGCTGAACATGCGCGAGCAGCTCGTCCGCCAGGTCGAGATCATTCCGATCGAGGTGGTGATCCGCAACGTCGCCGCGGGCTCGATGTGCAAGCGGCTCGGCATCGCCGAGGGCACTACCCTGCCGCGCTCGATCGTCGAGTATTATTACAAGAACGCCGAGCTTCACAATCCGATGGTCTCCGAGGAGCACATCACCGCCTTCGGCTGGGCCAACACGCAAGACCTCGACGACATCCTGGCGCTCAGCTTGCGCATCAACGACTTCCTCTCCGGCCTCTTCCTCGGCGTCGGCCTGCGTCTCGTCGACTTCAAGCTCGAATATGGCCGGCTCTACGAGGGCGACGAGATGCGCATCGTGCTGGCCGACGAGATCAGCCCGGACAATTGCCGGCTGTGGGACGCCAAAACCAACGAAAAGCTCGATAAGGACCGCTTCCGCGACGATCTCGGTTCGGTCAAGGAAGCCTATCAGGAGGTGGCCCGCCGGCTCGGCGTGCTGCCCGAGAACGAGGGCGACGTGCAGAAGATTCCCAGAGTCGTGAATTGACCGCACCGGTTGGGGCGCGTCCATGAAGGCGCGGGTACACATCACCTTGAAGCCGGCCGTCCTCGATCCGCAGGGCAAGGCCATCGCGCATGCGCTGAGCGGCCTCGGCTTCGACGGCGTGAAGGATGTGCGCCAGGGCAAATATATCGAGATCGAGCTGGCGCCGGGCGACCCCAAGCAGGCGGAAGCGCGCGTCCGCTCGATGTGCGAGCGGCTGCTCGCCAACCCCATCGTCGAGACTTACACGATCGAGATGAGCGCCTAAGTTGAAGAGCGCGGTCATCGTCTTTCCGGGCTCCAATCGCGAGCGCGACGCGGCGGCGGCGCTGGCCGCCTTCGGTGCGCCGCCGGCCCTGGTCTGGCATCGCGATCATGAGCTGCCGCGCAGCGACCTCATCCTGATCCCCGGCGGCTTTTCCTACGGCGATTACCTGCGCACCGGCGCCATCGCCGCCCACTCGCCGATCATGGCGTCGGTGAAGCACGCCGCCGATCGCGGCGTGCTCGTGCTCGGCATCTGCAACGGCTTCCAGATCCTCACGGAATCGGGGCTTTTGCCGGGGGTGCTGCTGCGCAATGCCAGCCTGAAATTCGTCTGCCGCGACGTGCATCTCAAGGTCGAGACCTCGAGCAGCCCCTTCACCCGCGCCTACAATGCCGGCCAGGTCCTGACCGTGCCGATCGCCCATGGCGACGGCAATTACTTCGCCGACGAGGCGACGCTGAAGCGGCTGCAGGACGAGGACCGCATCGCCTTCCGCTATTGCAGCCCGCATGAGGGCGGCAGCGGCAATCCCAACGGCTCGATCGCCGACATCGCCGGCATCCTGAACGAACGCCGCAACGTGCTGGGCCTCATGCCGCATCCCGAGAACGCGGTCGACCCCATGCTCGGCTCGACCGACGGGCGCGGCCTGTTCCAGAGCCTGGTCGAGGCCCTGGCGGCGTGAGCGCGAACCTAAATCCGCCGGCGGGCGCAGGCCCGCAAAACCCGGCCGCGGGCGCCGGCCCGCAAAACCCACTTGCGACCGAAAAGGACGCGCTCGAATTCGGGCTGAAGCCCGACGAGTGGCAGCACGTCCTGAAAAGCCTCGGCCGCACGCCCAACCTGACCGAGCTCGGCATCTTCTCGGTGATGTGGAGCGAGCATTGCTCCTACAAGAGCTCGCGCAAGCATCTGCGCACGCTTCCCACCGAGGCGCCCTGGGTCATCTGCGGGCCGGGCGAGAATGCCGGCGTCATCGATATCGGCGAGGGCGACGCCGCGATCTTCAAGATCGAGAGCCACAACCACCCCTCCTTCATCGAGCCTTATCAGGGTGCCGCGACCGGCGTCGGCGGCATCATGCGCGACGTCTTCACCATGGGTGCGAGGCCGGTCGCCAATCTCAACGCGTTGCGCTTCGGCGACCCGGCCCATCCCAAGACGCGCCACCTCATCGCCGGAGTCGTGGCGGGGATCGGCGGCTACGGCAATTGCATGGGCGTGCCGACGGTCGGCGGCGAGACCAATTTCCACCGCTCCTACAACGGCAACATCCTGGTCAATGCGATGACGGTCGGCATCGCGCCGGCCGACCGCATCTTCTACGCCAAGGCTTCGGGCCCCGGTAATCCCGTCATCTATGTCGGCGCCAAGACCGGGCGCGACGGCATCCATGGCGCGACCATGGCCTCGGCCGAATTCTCCGACGACGCCGAATCGAAGCGGCCGACGGTGCAGGTCGGCGATCCCTTCACCGAGAAGCTGCTGCTCGAGGCCTGCCTCGAGCTGATGGCGACCGATTCGATCGTCGCCATCCAGGACATGGGGGCGGCCGGTCTCACCTCCTCCTCGGTCGAGATGGCCGGCAAGGGCGGGCTCGGCATCGCGCTCGATCTCGATCAGGTGCCGGTCCGCGAGACCGGCATGTCGGCCTACGAAATCATGCTGTCCGAGAGCCAGGAGCGCATGCTGATGATCTTGAAGCCCGGCGCCGAGGCGACGGCGCGGCGGATCTTCGAGCGCTGGGAGCTCGATTTCGCGACCATCGGCCGGCTGACCGAGAGCGGCCGCATCGAGCTCCGCCATGGCGGGCAAGTCGTCTGCGACCTGCCCTTGCCGCCCCTGGTCAATGAGGCGCCGGTCTATGACCGGCCCCACACCCCGACGAAGAAACGACCGGTCGTGCTGAATGTGCCGCCGCCGGCCTCCCTCGGCCAGGCCTTGCAGCGGCTCATGGGCTGCCCCGACCTCGCCTCGCGGCGCTGGATCTGGGAGCAGTACGATCATCTGGTGACCGGCCACACGCTGCAGCGCCCCGGCGGCGACGCCGCCGTGCTGCGGCTCGAGGGGCGGCAGAAGGCCCTCGCCATGACCACCGACTGCACGCCGCGCTATTGCGAGGCCGACCCCGAGCTCGGCGGCGCCCAGGCCGTGGTCGAGACCTGGCGCAACCTGTGCGCCGTGGGCGCCCGCCCGCTGGCGGTCACCGACAATCTCAATTTCGGCAATCCCGAGAAGCCCGAGATCATGGGCCAGCTGGTCGGCTGCATCAAAGGGCTGGGCGAGGCCTGCCGGGCGCTCGACTACCCGATCGTCTCGGGCAATGTCTCGCTCTACAACGAGACCGAGGGGGTCGGCATCCTGCCCACCCCGGTGATCGGCGGCGTCGGGCTGATCGAGCATTTCGAGCGCTCGGCCTCGCTCGCCTTCAAGCGGGCCGGCGATGCCATCCTGCTCCTGGGCGACACCGCGGGCTGGCTCGGCTGCTCGCTCTATCTGCGCGAGATCGAGGGCCGCGAGGAGGGGGCGCCGCCGCCGCTCGACCTCGCCGCCGAGCGCCGCCATGGCGAGCTGGTGCGCGCCCTGATAGAAGACGGCCACGTCTCCGCCTGCCACGACATTGCCGATGGCGGCCTCCTGGTCGCCATCGCCGAGATGGGCCTGGCCGGCAATCTCGGCGCCGCCCTCGCCTTCCCGGCCGGCCCCGCGGCCCACGAATTCGCCTTCGGCGAGGACCAGGGCCGCTATCTCCTCACCACCGCCGATCCCGATGCGGTCATGCAGGCGGCCGCCGCCCGCGGCATCCCCATGATCCGCCTCGGCACGGTGGGCGGCGTCGCGTTGACAGTGAATGGCGGCGATGCCACATCATTGGCTAGCTTGCGTGCCGCGCACGAGGGCTGGCTGCCCGGCTATATGGATGCGGCCCGCGCGGCGGCCGAATAGGGATTTCGGGGGCGATTTCAGATGGCGATGGACGCGGGCATGATCGAGAAGCTCATTCGCGAGGGCATTCCCGACGCCCAGGTGTCGATCGAGGATCTGCGCGGCGACGGCGATCATTATGCCGCCTATGTCGTCTCCCCCGCCTTCAAGGGCAAAAGCCGAGTTCAGCAGCATCAGATGGTCTATCAGGCGCTGCGCGGAAAGATGGGCGGCGAGCTGCACGCCCTCGCGCTGCAGACCTCGGCCCCCGCCGACGCCTGATCTCCAAGATCGAAGAGGAACGCCAGATGACCGATCAGAATGTAATCGACCGCATCAAGCGCGAAGTCGGCGACAATGACGTCGTGCTGTTCATGAAAGGCACGCCCGTCTTCCCGCAATGCGGCTTCTCCGCCGCGGTCGTGCAGGTGCTGACGCATCTCGGCGTGCCGTTCAAGGGCGTCGACGTGCTCACCGATCCGAGCCTGCGCCAGGGGATCAAGGATTTCTCCAACTGGCCGACCATCCCGCAGCTCTACGTCAAGTCCGAGTTCGTCGGCGGCTGCGACATCATCCGCGAGATGTTCCAGTCGGGCGAGCTGACCGAGCTGCTCGCCACCAAGGGCATCGCCGTCCAGGCCGCTTAGGGCGAATCCGCACTAGCCGGAAAGTTTTAGGCCGGGCGGCTGATTTCCGCCCAGATCCGGGCGTCCTAATCTCGTTCCATGGACGAGGGGGGACGCGCATGGATGGGCTGTGGCGCGTGCATTGGGAATTCCGCGCGACATCGGGAGCCGGCTCGCCCATGTCGCGCGAGCAGGCCGTCTCGGCCGCGGCGCGTAGCAACGCCATCGACCCCGCCACGCAGCATTGGGCCGAGCCCATACCGGAGCAGGAAGCCGCCCTCATGCGCCGCTGGGGCCTCACCGCCCCGCCCCATCTCGCGCGCTGACTCTCCTCTCGCAAACGCCGCTCTCGCGCACCGGTCTGCCCCGCCTTTTGCGCGGGCATTTGTGGTTGCGCTCGGTGTGATTCGGAGGAATGGTGGCGGCCCGGCGCGCGCCGGATGCGCGTGCCACTGATTTCACGACGAGGACGCCATGACAGCGAGGAGCGGTCGCCATTTCCTGCAGATCCCCGGGCCCACCAACGTGCCCGACCGGGTCTTGCGCGCGATCGACAGGCCGACCATCGATCACCGCGGTCCCGAATTCGCCGTGCTCGGCCGGGAGGTGCTCGACGGCGCCAAGTGGCTGTTCAAGACCAAGAGCCCGGTGATCATGTTCCCGGGGTCGGGCACCGGCGCCTGGGAAGCGGCGATCGTCAACACCATGTCGCCCGGCGACCGCGTGCTCATGTACGAGGTCGGCCATTTCGCGCTGCTGTGGAAGACGCTCGCCGAGCGTTTCGGCCTCGAGATCGAGTTCGTCCCCGGCGACTGGCGCAACGGCGTCGATCCCGAGGATGTCGAGAAGCGGCTGCGCGCCGACAAGGACCACCGCTTCAAGGCGCTCATGATGGTGCATAACGAGACCTCGACCGGCGTCACCAGCCGCGTCGCCGAGGTGCGCAAGGCGATCGACGCCGCCAAGCACCCGGCCTTGTTCATGACCGATACCGTCTCCTCGCTCGGCGCCATCGACTATCGCCATGACGAGTGGAAGGTCGACGTCACCGTCTCGGGCTCGCAGAAGGGCATGATGCTGCCGCCCGGCATGGGCTTCACCGCCGTCTCCGAGAAGGCGCTGCTCGCCTCGCGCACCGCCAAGCTGCCGCGCTATTTCTGGGACTGGCAGGAGATGCTGAAGCACAATGCCGACGGCTTCTTCCCTTACACGCCCAACACCAACCTGCTCTACGGCTTCCGCGAAGCGCTGGCGATGCTGAAAGAGGAAGGCCTCGACAACGTCTTCCAGCGCCACAAGCGCCATGGCGAGGCGACGCGCCGCGCCGTGCGCGGCTGGGGTCTCGACATCCAGGCCAAGAATCCGAGCGAATATTCGCCGGTCGTCACCACCGTCGTCATGCCGGACGGGCACAATGCCGAACAGTTCCGCAAAATCGTGCTCGAGAAGCTCGACATGGCGCTCGGCGCCGGCCTGTCGAAGCTCGCCGGCAAGGTGTTCCGCATCGGCCATCTCGGCCATTTCAACGATCTGACCCTCGCCGGCACGCTGGCCGGCGTCGAGATGGGGCTGAAGCTCGCCGCCGTGCCGCACAAGGCGAACGGCGTCGCCGCGGCGATGGACTATCTCAGCGAAACGCTGCAAGCGAGCCAGCCGGCAACCGCTGTCGCTTAGCAAATCGCCTCGTTTACACGTCATGGCCGGGCTTGACCCGGCCATCCACGTGTTTCAAGCGGCAAGCATTCGCCAGCGCAAACGCCGGCTAAACTTCCCAGCGACGAACGAGCGGAACGACGTGGATGGCCGGGTCAAGCCCGGCCATGACGGCAGTTCTTAAGTGGCTCGCTACGTCCCATAGAACCAATGCACGAGCCCCATGGATAGGCCGGGGACGTAGGTGCAAAGGAAGAGCACGACGAGCAGCGCGCCGATCAGCGGCAGGTTGACCTTGCTGGTCTCCCAGATATCCGATTTGGCGATCGCGCAGGAGGCCATCAGAACGCTCGCGACCGGCGGCGTCTGCTGGCCGATGGCGAGATTCAAGGTCACGACCAGGCCGAAATGAATGGGGTCGATGCCGAAGGCGAGCACGACCGGCATCACCACCGGGATAACCAGGATGATCGCCGCCGCCGAGTGCAGGAACATGCCGAGGATCAGGAAGGCGACGTTGAGCAGCAGCAGCACGACATATTTGTCGTGGGTGACGGAGAGGATGCTCTGCGCCAGCTTCTGCGGCAGCTGCGCCTCGGTGAGGAAGGTCGAGACCAGCGCCGAGCTCGCCACCAGCAGCATGACGACGGCCGTCTGGACGGCGCCGTCGACGCAGGCCTTGCGCAGCTCGCGCAGATCGAGATCGCGATAGATGAGGCCGCCGATCACCAGCGCCGCCACCACCGCCATGCCGGCGCCCTCGGTCGCCGTGACGACGCCGGCGAAGATGCTGCCGAGGATCGCGACCGGCAGGATGAAGGCCCATAGCGCCTCCTTGAAGGTGTGCCAGACATTCGCCAGCCGGAACTTCTCCTCGATCGGCAGCTTGTAGCGCAGCGCCTGCCAATAGGCGGCGGCGGCAAGCCCGGCACCGCCGAGGATGCCCGGCACGATGCCGGCGACGAACAGCTTCACCACCGAGGTCTGCGCCATCACCGCATAGAGGATCATCGGGATCGAGGGCGGGATGATGATGGCGAGGCTCGCCGCCGAGGAGACGGTGGCGGCCGCCAGCTCCTTGCTGTAGCCGCGCCCGCGCATGGCCGGGATCAGGATGGTGCCGAGCGCCGCCACGTCGGCGACGGCCGAGCCGGAGATCTCGGCGAAGAACATCGAGGTGCCGATCGACACCATGGACAGGCCGCCCCGGATGAATCCGACCAGCGCCGAGGCGAAGGCGACGAGCCGGCGCGAGATCGAGGACGCGTTCATGATCGCGCCCGACAGGATGAACAGCGGAATTGCCAGCAGCGGGAAGCTCGAAGCGCCGTCGAACATGACCAGCGCCACATTGGGCAGCATGTAGGAGCCCTGCGTGATCCAGATGGCGCCGACCGCGACCAGCGCCAGGGATATCGCGATCGGCACGTTGATGAGCACCAGCCCCAGCATGGCGAAAAGCATGATGGTGATGGTCATGGGCGCCGCTCCGGGTCGGGCGCACCATGCGCCATGGCCTCGATCATCTCGGTATCGACGAAGCCCGACCCGCGCGCGTCGCGGACGAGCTTCGGCAGACGCAGCAGCTCGGCGATGATGAACAGGATGGCACCGATCGGGATGACCGAATCGGTGATGCGCGTCGGCATCCAGGTGAGGCTCACCATCGTGTCGTTCTGGAGCACGATCAGCACCTCGATCCCGGTCCAGGCGAGCAGGGCGAGGAAGAACAGGACGCAGGCCTCGGCGAACAAGGTCACCGGCAGCCGCAGCCGCGGCTGCATGGCGTTGACGAAGCCGGGCACGCCGATATGCGCGCCGCGCAAGCCGGCCAGCGCCGAGCCGTAATAGGTCAGCCAGACCAGCCCGATCGAGGCGAGCTCGTCATACCAGGACAGCGCATAGCCGATATAGCGGAAGGCGAAGCCGGCGATGACCAGCGCCGTCAGCGCGACGATCAGGACGACGGTGATGGTCTCGAGCAGCCATTCGAAGCCCGAGCGCAGACGGTCGATGGAACTCACGCGCGCAGCCTCTCCCCTGCCCTCGCCGGCAGCGGCGCTCAGGAGCTCTTGCCGAGCGCCAGCGCCTTGTCGATCATCGATTTGCCTTGCGGCACCTCCTTGGCGAATTCGTCATAGATGGAGGTGCTCGCCTTGATGAAGGCGTCCTTGTCGGCCTCGTTCACCTGCATGCCGGCGTCTTTCAGCTTCTTGAGCAGGTCGGTGTCGAGCTGGGCGGCGATCTTATAGACCTCGGGCTCCATCTCCTTGGCCGTGTCGGCGACGATCTTCTGCACGTCGGCGGGCAGGCGCGCCCAGCTGGCGCCGGCGGTGAGATAGGCCGGCGTATAGACATGGCCGGTCAGGGACAGATATTTCTGCACCTCGTAGAAGCGCGAAGGATAGATCTGCGCCAGCGGGTTCTCCTCCGCGTCCATGACGCCGGTCTGCAGCGCCGTGAAGACCTCGGACAAGGCGAGCGGGCTCGGATTGGCGCCATAGGCCTGGAACATCTTGACGCGCCAGCCGCCCTGCGGCACGCGCAGCTTCAGCCCCTTGAGATCGGCCGGCGTCTTGATCGGCAGCTTCGAGTTGGTGATCTGGCGGAAGCCGTTCTCCCAGACGGCGATGATGCGATAGCCCTCCTTGGCGGCGATCGGCACCATCACCGGATTGACGATCTCGTCGCGGATCTTCGCCATATGGGCGCGGTTCTTGACGAGGTAGGGCATCTCGAACAGGCCGAACACCGGCAGCTGCGACGACATCACGGTCGAGGGCAGCGCCAGATCGACGGTGCCGAGCTTCAGCTTCTTCATCAGCTCCGCATCGCCGCCGAGCTGGCTC
>Ga0070681_10004641_pt1 | contig 13122 bp, 2 predicted proteins | sample KBSC83BmetaG_FD_65650 | JGI IMG/M metagenome (GOLD analysis project Ga0070681, IMG submission 65650) | Corn rhizosphere microbial communities from Kellogg Biological Station, Michigan, USA - KBS C8-3B metaG | ecosystem: Host-associated > Plants > Roots > Rhizosphere | place: USA: Michigan... | reverse complement strand
GTTCGAGCATCAGGACACCCAGCTCGAGTCGCTCGTACTCGAGTTGCAGCGCGACGGCGCCCGCGCGAAGTCGCATGCTCCGCTCTTTCGCGTCGTGCTCACCATGCAGGACACTCGCGGCGCCGAGCTGCAGCTCGGCGATGCCGCGATCTCGCGCGTCGAGCTCGACACGGCGGGCACGAAGTTCGATCTCACGATTCTCGCGAGCGAGCTGGCCGACGGCTTGGAGCTCGCACTCTGGTATCGCACCGATCTGTTCTCTGGCGAAACGGCCCAGCGATTCCTCGGCCACATGGGCCAGGTGATCGATGGGGCGATCGCCAATCCGTCGACTCGCATCTCGGCGCTGCCACTCCTGACGCCGCGGGAACGCGTCGAGCTTGACGCGTGGAACGACACGATCGCTGATGAAGGCGCCGCGGCGACGCTATCGCGGCTCTTCGAAGCCCAGGCGGATCGGGCGGGCGATCGTGCGGCAGTGATTGCCGCGAGCGGCAACGGAACGACGTCGTTGACGTTCAGTCAGCTGAACGCGCGGGCCAATCAGCTCGCGCATCACTTGCGCGCAATCGGTGTCGGGCCAGAATCGCTCGTCGGCGTTCTGCTGGACTCGAGCGCCGACGCGATCGTTGCCATTCTAGGAATTCTCAAGGCGGGCGGCGCCTACGTTCCGATGTCGGTGGATGCGCCGGCATCGAGGCTCGCGTTGCAGGCGAGTGAGAGCGGCATGCGCGCGGTGGTCACCGACGCCGCGCGCGCAGAGCGTGCGCCGGCGGGTCCCGTCGTGATCGCCCTCGACAGGGACGCTGCATCGCTCGGGTCGTTATCGATCGAGAATCTCGCCGCGTCCGCGACTCCGTCGGCGACTGCGTACGTGCTCTATACCTCTGGTTCGACGGGTACGCCGAAAGGTGTTGCCGTCACGCACGCCAACGCGGTGCACTATGCGCGAGCGGTATCGCGCGTGCTCGCCGGCGTGGTCCCGGCACACACCGGGGACGGTTTCACGGCGCTCGACAATTGGCAGTTCGGCCTCGCGTCGACGATCACCGCGGACCTCGGAAATACGAGCGTGCTACCGTCGCTCCTCGCCGGCGGAACACTCCACGTGTTGGGCAAGGAGTGGACGACGGAGCCCGCGCGCTTCGCGGAGTATGTCGGCTCGAACCCGCTCGATGTCCTCAAAATCACGCCAAATCACCTACAGGCCCTCGCCGCGGGTCGGCGCGGCGGCGAGCTCGCGGCAATTCTGCCGCGGCAGTGGCTCGTGACCGGCGGCGAGGCCCTGAGCCTCGACACGGCGCGCGCGGTGCTCGACGCTAACGCGTGTCGACTGCTGAATCACTACGGACCCACGGAAACGACGGTGGGCGTCTGCACGTTCGAGGTCACTCGCGACTCGCTCGAGAAAGTGCAAGCGCTCGGTGCGCAGACTGTGCCGATCGGTCGCCCGCTGGCGAATACGCGTGCATGGGTCGTGGACTCGCACGATATCGAACAACCAGTCGGCGTGGCCGGCGAGCTGCTCATTGGAGGAGCCGGCGTGTCTCGCGGATATTTGAATCGACAGGATCTCACCGGCGAGCGCTTCGTCGATTTTCGTGGTGAGCGCGTCTACCGCACGGGAGATCGTGTCCGCCGGCTCCGCGACGGCACCATTGAATTTCTCGGGCGGGCGGACAACCAGGTGAAGGTGCGAGGATTCCGCGTCGAGCTGGGCGAGATCGAAGCCGTGATCGCGCGGCATCAACGCGTGCGTCAGGCGGTCGTCGACTTGCATGAGGATACGCTCATCGGATATGTCGTTCCGCAGAGCGAGCACGTCGAGGACGCGGTCCTGGCCGCTCACGTCGCCGCCGAGCTGCCCGACTACATGGTACCGTCATCGTGGGTGCGCCTGCACAGCATTCCGCTCACGCCCAACGGAAAGGTGGATCGTGGCGCGCTTCCACGCCCAGCCGCCGCCGAATCGTCATCCCCGGATGGCGCACCGCGCAACGAGATGGAGGAGCAGCTCGTCGTGCTCTGGACCGAGGTGCTCAAGAAAGAGTCGATCGGCATCCACGACAACTTCTTCTCGCTCGGCGGACATTCGCTCGTCGCCATTCGGCTGTTGGGCCGGATCGCGAAAACGTTCGGCAACCGGTTGTCGCTTCGGACCCTGTTCGAGCATCCCACCATCGCCGAGTTGGCGCCCGTCGTGGCGGGTAATGGGACCAAGGTGAAGTCATGACGTCGTCCTCGCCGCTGTCGTTCGGCCAGGAGCTGTTCTGGCAGCTCGACCACGCAAGTCCAGGACTGATCGCGTACAATGTACCGCGCGCGTTCCGCGTACGGGGTTCGCTCGATGCCGATGCGCTGCAACGCGCGCTGAATGAATTCCTGCAGCGGCACGAGGTGCTCCGGAGCGTCTATGCGATCGAGGGTGATCAGCCTGTTCAGGTGATCGTGCCTGACGCGTCCGTTCCGCTCGAACGCGTCGACCTCTCCCATCTGCCGCAGGCCGAACGCGACTCGGCACTCGGCCGTGCACTCGCGGAACGGGCCGCGAGACCGTTCAATCTCTCGACCGATCTGTTGTTGCGTGCTTCGCTCTTCCGACTCGGGGAGAACGATCACGCGCTGTTTCTGCTCACGCACCACATCGTCTCGGACGGTTGGACGAAGAGTGTCTCCTTCCGCGATCTGAGTGAGCTGTATGCGGCCGAGGTCGAGCGACGCGCGCCATCACTGCCGGCGATTCCGATGCAGTTCGGCGAGTTCGCGAAGCGCGAGCGCGCGAGATTGCAGGGCAATGCGCTCGAGGCGTCACTCGCGTACTGGCGCGCAAAGTTGGCTGGACCATTGCCGACGCTCGCCTGGGTTGCCGACCAGCCTCGCGGCGGCGGCGCGTTCGCGGGCGACATGCGCGAGGCGATCTTGCCAGCGCAACTCGTCGAATCGATGCGCCGTCTCGGGCAGGAGCGCGGTGCAACGCTCTACATGGTCCTGCTCGCAGCATATCAGACGCTGCTTCATCGATACAGCGGACAGGACGACGTCATCGTCGGCTCGCCAACCGCCGGCCGCGACGACGAGCAGACGCACGATCTCGTCGGCTACCTGGCCGGCGCCCTCGTGCTGCGCACGTCGTTTGCCGGCGATCCCTCGTTCGCTGAGCTGGTCGACCGCGTCAGCGAGACGTGTCTCGACGCGTACGAGCATCAGGATGTGCCGTTCGAGAAATTGGTGCTCGAGCTGCAGAAGGGCGAACAGCTGACGCACGCGCCGCTCTTCCAGTGCGTGCTCACGATGGAAGACACGATCCCGGCCGAGCTTCGACTCGCCGGCTCGTCGCTCGAGACGATCGACGTGTCGATCCCGGCGATGAAATTCGATCTCACGCTGCTTTTCTCGGAGCACGAGCGCGGGCTGCGACTGCGACTTGGCTTCCGCACGGCGCTCTTCAGTGCTGCGCGAGCCGAGCGTGCGCTTGGCCATCTCCGTTCGCTGCTACAAGCGGCGATGGCCAACCCGGACCGTCGCGTCTCGGATCTGCCGCTGCTCACGAACGAAGAGCGCGCGACGCTTGCGGCCGCGAACGAGACAACTATCGACGAAGGCCGGGCAGCGACGCTCGTCGACCTGTTCGAGACACAGGCGGCCCGGGTGCCCGGCCGCCCTGCCGTCGTCGCACCGCGCGCGAGCGCGACAGCGGCCGGAAGCGTCGCAGGCACCGTCGTGTTGACGTATGAAGAGCTCAACACGCGAGCGAATCAGCTCGCTCACCGGCTGATCCACGGTGGCGTTTCCGCGAACACACCGGTGGGACTTCTGCTCGACCGCTCGGCCGATGCGATCGTGGGGCTCGTCGGAATTCTCAAGGCGGGCGGCGCATATCTTCCGCTTGCGACGGACGCTCCGGCGTCGCGTATCGCGCAGCAGCTCGCGGAGAGCGGCGCAAACATCGTCGTGACGAACGCGATGCATGTGGATCGCGTTCCCGCCGGAATTACTACAATCGCGTTCGATCGCGACGCTTCGGCGTTGGGCAGCGCGCCAAACAGCAATCCGGCGGGCGCGAAGTCGCCCGAGCAGCTCGCGTATGTTCTTTTCACGAGCGGCAGCACGGGCGTTCCGAAAGGCGTTGCCGTCACTCACGCAAACGCGGTGCACTATGCACGCGCAGTCAGTCGCGTGCTCGCCGACATCGCACCGTCGGCGAGCGGCGATGGATTCGGCGCGCTCGACGCTCTGCAGTTCGGTCTCGCGAGCACCCTGGCCGCCGATCTCGGGAACACGAGTCTGCTACCGTCGCTGCTCGCGGGCGGAACGCTGCACGTTTTGAGCAAGGACGTCACGACTGAGCCGGCTCGTTTCGCGGAGTACGTCGGTGTGCATCGGCTCGACGTGCTGAAGATCACGCCGAATCACTTGTCGGCGCTCACCGCCGGCCGCTCTGGAACGGCGCTGGCCGAAGTGCTGCCACAACGCTGGCTCGTGCTCGGAGGCGAAGCATTGCGTCTCGATGTCGCGCGAACGCTGCTCGCCGTGGGAAAATGCCGCGTGCTCAATCACTATGGCCCGACGGAGACGACGGTCGGCGTTCTGACCCACGAAGTGACTCGATCGAGCATCGAGTCCGCGGAGGCACAGGGCGCGACGACGGCGCCGCTCGGACGTCCACTCGCGAACACGTGCGCATTCGTCGTCGACGTGCACGGCAATGAGCTGCCAATCGGTGTGCCGGGAGAGCTCTGGCTTGGTGGCACCGGCGTCGCACAGGGCTACGTGAAGCGCGACGATCTGACCGCCGAGCGGTTCGTGGCGTTTCGCGGAAGTCGCGTGTATCGCACGGGCGATCGCGTGCGCCGGCTGAGCGACGGCACGATCGAGTTCCTCGGCCGCACGGACGATCAGGTGAAAGTCCGCGGATTTCGCGTGGAGCTCGGCGAGATCGAGCAGGTGTTGCGCACGCATCCCGGCGTCGCGCAGGGCGGTGTCGTGCTTCGAGAAGACACCGCGGGCGATCCGCGGCTCGTCGCATACGTCGTGGCGAAACAGGCCGGATACGCCGTGAGCCACAGTGACCGACCCACGCCGGAGAAGGTGCGCGAGTGGATCGCCGCGCACGTTCCGGAATACATGGTGCCGAGCGCCGTCGTCATGCTCGACACGCTGCCGCTGACGCCGAACGGCAAGCTCGATCGCGGCAAGCTGCCCGCCCCGGGAGTGGACGCGGAAGCTCAGGATGCGTTCGTCGCTCCGAGGACAACGACCGAAGAAACGGTCGCGAAGATCTGGCGCGACGTGCTGAAGAAACCGCGCATCGGCATCACCGAGAGCTTCCTCGACCTCGGCGGACATTCGCTACTGGCCATTCGCGTTCTCGGAAGAATCAACAAGGAGCTCGGTGTGCGGTTGCCACTGCGCTCGTTGTTCGAGACGCCGACCGTCGAGCGCATCGCCGCGACGATCGACGGTGAGCTCGCGCAGAAGGCCGAGGCAGACGCCTTGCGAGCAGCGCTCGCCGCGGTCGAGAGTCTGTCGGACGACGACGTTGCAAAGATGCTCGCCACCGACGCGCCTCCGGAGCAGCGGTGACGATCGAGCAGTCGACGGACGATCTGCAGGCGCGGCTCGCGCAACTCTCACCCGAGCGGCGCGCGCTGCTCGAGCGAAAGTTGCGTGAGCTGGCGCCGCCGCAGACGCCGCGACAGGAGATTCCGCGCCGATCCACTGCGGATCCGGTTCCGCTTACAGCGAGCCAGGATCTACTATGGGGTCTCCACCAGGCGATGCCCGATCTGGTCGCGTACAACGTGCCGCGCGTGTTACGCATTCGCGGCGCGCTCGACCTCGGCGCGCTGCAACAAGCGCTCGACGCGCTCGTAGCGCGACACGAAACGCTGCGCACGCGCTTCGTCCCGACCGCGTCGGGTACGAAACAGGTGATCGCGCCGGAATCACGCGTTCCGCTCGAGACGATCGACCTTCGCAACCTGCCGGCGAACGAACGGCGCGCCGCGGCCGAGCGCGCCGTCGTCGAACGAACTCGCCGCCGATTCGACCTTGCGGCCGACCTGATGCTCCGCGCGACCGCCGCGCGGATCGACGACGCCGAGTGGGTGCTGCTGCTGTTGACGCATCACATGGTCTGCGATGAGTGGTCGCGCGATGTGACGTTTCGAGAGCTCGGGACGTTTTATGCCGCGTTCACGGCAGGAACGGAGGCGGCACTGCCTCCGTTGCCGATTCAGTACGCCGACTACGCGGTCTGGCAGGCCGACGCCATCGAGCGCGGCGCGCTCGCGCCGCAGCTCGCCTATTGGCGCGAGCAGCTTCGCGGGATGGCAACGCTGGATCTGCCGACAGATCGACCGCGCGGCTCAGTGCCGCGCTTCGGCGGCGCGCGACGCAGATACGCATTTTCGCGCGAGTTGCTCGACGGGCTTCGCACGCTGGCCCGATCGCACGAAGCCACGCTGCAAATGACACTGCTGGCCGCGTACAACGTCGTGCTGTCTCGGCACAGCGGACAGGACGACATCGCTGTCGGGTCTCCGATATCATCGCGTCGATCGCCGGAGCTCGAGGGATTGATCGGATTTTTTCCGAACGCGCTCGTGCTGCGCACGCGGCTCGGCGACGATCCCACATTCAGCGATCTCCTGCGCCGAACGCGCGAGATCTGTCTCGCCGCATACGAGCATCAGGACGTTCCGCTCGAGAAGCTCGCGCTCGAGCTGCGCGGCGCGGGACAGCTCGGCTCGTCCGCGCTGTTCAACGTGTGGTTCGTCATGCTGGCGCCGGACGCGGCGAAGCTCGTCATCCCCGGCGCGGAGATCGAGCCGTTGCCCTCCGACTTCGCGACCGCGAAGTTCGACATTCTGTTCGGCGCGCTGGAGACGGACGACGGACTCCGCGTCGTGCTCGAGTATCGCACCGATCTGTTCGACGTCGAAACGATCGACCGCTTCGCGGAGCACCTGCGGAACGTGCTCGAATCGGCCGTGGCGCATCCCGACGCGCGCATCTCGGACCTGCCGTTGCTGTCCTCCGGTGAGCGAGCTCTCGTGGTGCGCACGTGGAACGACACGGCGACGCAATATCCGAGCGACGCGACGCTCGTGTCCCTTCTCGCCGAGCAGGCAGCGAAGACTCCAAACGCCGTCGCCGTAGAAGACGAGCGCCGATCGCTCACGTACGGGGAGCTCGACTCGGCGGCGACTTCGCTCGCGCGCCGGCTTCGATCGGCCAGCGTTGGATCGGGGTCGCTCGTGGGCATCTGCGCCGAGCGATCCGTGGAGCTCGTCGTTGCTCTCGTCGCGATCATCAAAACGGGTGGCGCATACGTGCCGCTCGATCCGGACTATCCCGCGGACCGACTCGCGTTCATGCTCGACGACGCGAGTGTTGGCGCGCTGCTGACGACGGCGTCGCTCGCCGCGCGGCTGCCTGCGCTTGCCTCAGTCTCCGCGCGGACGCTCTTCATCGACGACGCGGCGGACGCGCGCGACGAGTCGCGTGATCCACTTCCGCACGCGGCGCCGGCCGATGCGGCGTACATGATCTACACGTCGGGATCGACTGGACGTCCGAAGGGAGCGCTCAACGCGCATCGCGGAATCGTCAATCGACTGCTGTGGATGCAGAGCGAATACCGGCTCGGCGCGTCGGACGTGGTGCTGCAGAAGACGCCGTTCAGCTTCGACGTTTCGGTATGGGAGTTTTTCTGGCCGTTGATCACGGGCGCCAGGCTCGTGATGGCGCGGCCGGGCGGACATCGCGACACCGGATATCTGGTGGACGTGATCACGTCGCGCCGCGTGAGCGTGTGCCATTTTGTGCCGTCGATGCTGCGTGCGTTCCTCGCAGATCCCGGCGTGAGTCGATGCGTTTCTCTGCGCGACGTGATGGCGAGCGGCGAGGCACTGGCGCCGGATCTGGTATCGGGATTTTTCGCGGCGCTGCCTCGTACACGATTGCACAACCTCTACGGACCGACGGAGTGCGCCGTCGATGTCACGTATTGGCCATGCCCATCCGCCGCAGCGGCGCCGGCGGTCGTGCCGATCGGACGGCCGGTGGCCAACACGCAGGTCTACGTGCTCGACGGGAAGCACGAACCGGTGCCGGTCGGCGTGCCCGGCGAGCTCTATCTCGCCGGTGTGCAGGTGGGACTCGGCTATCATCGCCGGCCAGAGCTCACAGCCGAGCGCTTCGTGCGAGATCCGTTTTCGCCGGAACCAAACGCGCGCATGTATCGCACGGGTGACAAGGCGCGCTGGCGATCCGATGGCACGCTCGAGTACCTCGGCCGGCTCGACTTTCAAGTGAAGGTGCGCGGCTTCCGCATCGAGCTCGGAGAAATCGAGTCGGCGATGTTGCAGCATCCGGCCGTGCAGGATGGCGTCGTCGCGGCGAACGACGACGGCGGCGGCTCCTCTCGACTCGTGGCGTACATCGTCCCTCGGTCCAGCGACGCGCAGGGCGATGAAGACCAGGCAGTCGGGCGCTGGACGGAAGTCTTCGACCGCACGTACTCGAACGCCAGCGACACGGGTGACGCCGTCGAGTCAGGCTTCAACATCGCCGGCTGGATCAGCAGCTATGATAAGCGTCCCATTCCCGCGGCGGAGATGCGCGAGTGGGTTGATCGCACCTGCGAACGGATCCTCGCGCTGGCGCCGAAGCGCGTTTTGGAAATCGGATGTGGAACGGGACTGCTCCTGTTTCGCATCGCGCCGCGCGTGGAGTACTTCCACGGCATCGACATCGCGCAAACGGGTCTCGACGCGATCGCGGCTGATCCTGCATTCGCGCCGATCGCCGATCGGGTGACCCTCGGCCAGGCGCGCGCCGACGAGATCGGATCGCTCGCCGCCGGGTCGTTCGATACGATCATCATCAATTCGGTCGCGCAGTATTTCCCGAGCGCCGACTACTTCGTTCAGGTGATCGAGCGCGCGGTGCGACTTTTGGCGCCCGGTGGCTCGATCTTTCTGGGCGACATTCGACTGTTGCCGCTGCTCGAGCCGTTGCATCTCTCGGTCGCACTGTACGACGCGCCCGACGACCTGTCGATGACGGATTTGCGCGCCCGTGTCCAGCAGCGGCTGTGGCACGAGAGCGAGTTGGTGATCGATCCCGGTTTCTTCGATGCGCTGCGCGTCCACGTTCCCGCGATCAGCGCGGTGGACGTGATGATCAAACGCGGCGCCGCAGCGAATGAGCTCACGAAATTCCGCGGCGACGTCGTCCTGCGCATTGGAGGCACGACTGCTGAGCGCGGAACGGCCATCAGTGCACGCACGATCGATGACGTCCGGGCAGCGTTGCGCGCTCGGCCCGATGCGCTTCACATCGCCGACGTTGTGGACGGGCGGCTCGCGCGTGACGCGCGCGCGTATGAGCTGGTCGGTCGCGCGCCGGCGCAAAGCACCGTCCGCGAGATCCGCGCGGCACTCGGCGCGGCGATGGCCGGCATCGACCCTGAGGCACTGGCGACGATCGACGCGGACTATGATGTGTCGCTCGCGTGGCCGGCGTCTGGTGTCATTGGTCGCTTCGATGTCACACTGCGCCGCAAGAATGCGCGACTTGCAACAGCGGATTCGGCGCGGCCCGTGGGACATCTGCGGCCGTGGAGCGAATTCGTGCATCACGCGGCACCAGAGGCGTTCGAGCCCGAGCAGCTCGCCAGCTTGCGCGAACATCTCGGTGCAACGCTGCCCGATTATATGATTCCGTCGATGTTCGTTCGATTGAACGAGCTGCCGCTGACGCCGAGTGGAAAGGTCGACCGCAAGGCACTGCGGCCGCCGACTGTCGAACGCGGCACCAGCGTGTTTGTCGAACCCCGGACGGAAACCGAACGAAAAGTCGCGGCGCTTTGGGCGGAGCTGCTCGGCGCAGAGCGAGTCGGCGCGGAGGACCGCTTCCTCGAGTTGGGCGGACATTCGCTGATCGCGATGCGCGTCGTCGGCCGGTTGCGACGAGAGCTCAACGTTTCGATCCCGCTCGATCCGCTGTTGCGCGGCGACACCGTCGCGCAAGTCGCTGCGCTGGTCGATGCCGCGCTGAGCGCGGCGCAGAGCACGCCGGCGGTGGCGAGCGAACCATCGCTCGCGCCCGTCGCGCGCGCCAGCTATCGACGGGTGGCGCCGGGTGGCGGTGGTAATGCTGGAGGCGCCGCATGAGCCGCGCAGCTTCGAGTGGTGCGCGCGCTCAGCGAGCAACCGTCGACCAACTCGTCGCGAAATACGGCGACGTGCAGGTGCTGCCGTCCTCGTTCGCGCAGCAGCGCTTCTGGCTGCTCGATGAAATGGACGACGCGTCCGCCGCGTACACGATTCCGCTCGCACTTCGGTTGTGCGGGCGCTTGGACACGGACGCGCTCGAGCGAGCGTTGAACGTCGTCGTTGCCCGACACGAAACTCTGCGCACGGTATTCGCACTCGAGGGCGACGCGCCTGTGCAAGTGATCCTGCCGGCCGTGCCGCTGGTGCTCGCCACGGAGGATCTGTCGGCGGTTGGTCCACAAGACCGCGAGGGAGCGATTCGATCGTGTGCCAATGCGAACGCGAATGCGACGTTCGACCTCGAGACCGGCCCGCTCGCCCACGCAACGCTGCTGCGCGTCGCGAACGATGAGCACGTCTTGCTGCTTCGCTTCCATCATATCGTCTTCGACGGATGGTCCATCGGTGTGTTGTACAGCGAGCTCGAAGCCGCCTATGGTGCGCTCGCCGAAGGACGCGAGCCGTCGCTTCCGCCGCTCGCGCTGCAGTATGGCGATTACGCCGTCTGGCAGCGCAAGGCGATGGAGGGACCCGATGCGGAACGCCAGCGCGGGTACTGGATCGATCGATTGCGTGACCTGCCGATCCTGGAGCTTCCGACAGATCGCGCGCGTCCTGCCATGCAGACGGCGAACGGTGGCAAGCGTGAGCGGCTGTTGGCGGCGGACATCGTCGAACCCATTCGCGCACTCGCGCGTCGCGAAGGCGTCACGCCATACATGGCGTTTCTGGCGAGCTTCGTCGCGCTGCTGCGACGGTACAGCGGGCAGAACGACATCATCGTGGGCTCGATCACGTCGGGACGCCGGCAGCCGGAAGTCGAGCCGCTCATCGGGTTGTTTCTGAACACGATGTGCATCCGCACGGACGTCGCGGACAGCGCTTCATTCTTCGATCTGCTGCGTCAGGTCAGCGAACGCGCCCGCGAGGCCTACACGAATCAGGACGTGCCGTTCGAGCAGGTCGTCGACGCCGTGCAGCCTGCGCGCGATCGCAGTCGGAGCCCGGTGTTTCAGGTGGCATTCCAGCTGCTCGAGGGGCTCGGACGTGAGCTCAGACTCGCCGGTCTCTCGACCGAACGAGTCGCGGGAACGAAGGAAACATCGAAGTTCGACCTCACGCTCATGCTTTCCCCCGCGCCCGGGGGCGGCGGATCGGCGCGCGCAACGCTCGAGTACAACAGCGATCTGTTCGACGCGGCCACGATCGATCGCATGCTTGCGCATTACGAGACCTTGCTCGGCGCGCTGGCACGAACGCCGTCGGCCGCCATGGAGACCCTGCCGCTCGTTTCCGCTGACGAGGAGATCGCGATCACCGAACGTTGGAACCCGATCGCGACACCTCTTCCGTCGTGGACGACGCCGCAGCGGATTCTCGAGGTAGCCGCCGCGCGGCCGGACGCGATCGCGGTGCGAGCGGGCGACGACGCGATGACGTACGGGATGCTCGCGCATCGCTCGGCGGCAGTGGCGAAGCAGTTGGCTGCGCGAGGGGTGACACGCGGCGATCGCGTCGCCGTGTGTCTCGATCGCACGACGTCGCTCGTCGTTGCGCTGCTCGGCGTTCATCGCGCAGGCGCGGCGTATGTGCCGCTCGATCCCGCCTACCCCGCGGATCGCATCGCGCACGTGTTCAACGACGCCGGCGTCGCCGCGGTGCTCACCGACGCGACCTCGATCGCGCGGCTCCCGGCGACGAGCGCGCCGGTGCTGCTGGTTGATGCGCTTGCCGAAGAGACGCCTGACGAGGAGGCGCTTCGCACGCCGATGGTGCGCGGCAGCGACGCGGCATACGTCATCTATACCTCCGGATCGACGGGAAAGCCGAAAGGCGTGGTGATTCCACACACCGCGCTTACGAATTTCCTCATGAGCATGTCGGAGCGGCCCGGCTTGGCCGCGGGCGATGCGCTCATCGCCGTGACCACCATTTCGTTCGACATCGCGGGTCTCGAGCTGTGGCTGCCGTTGACCACCGGCGCGGAGATCGTGATGGCCTCGCGCGACCAGGCGCTCGATGGCCTCGCGCTCCGTTCCCTGCTCGAGCGGACGACGGCACGAACGAAACGAGAAGGACGCCGCACGATGCTGCAAGCAACGCCTGCGACATGGCAGCTTCTCCTCGAGGCGCGGTGGGCTGGCGACCCGAACGTCATCATGCTCTGTGGCGGCGAAGCGTGGCCGGCTCGTCTCGCCGAGTCGCTGCTGCCACTCGGCGCAGAGCTGTGGAACGTCTACGGACCGACCGAGACGACGATCTGGTCGGCCCGCTCGCGCATCACGGATCCGCGAGCTGTGTCGCTCGGTGAGCCGTTGGCGAACACGGCGCTGTACGTCCTCGAGCGATCGGGCAGCCCGGCGCCACTTGGCGTGCCGGGCGAGCTATGGATTGGTGGCGCCGGTCTCGCGCTCGGCTACCACAACCGGCCGGAGCTCACTGCCGAACGTTTCGTCGAGCATGCACGCTTCGGACGCTTGTATCGAACGGGTGACCGCGTGCGCCGTCGTGCCGACGGGCAGCTCGAGTTCCTCGGTCGGCTCGACGACCAGGTGAAAATCAGAGGCCACCGGATAGAGCTTGGTGAGGTGGAGAGTGCGCTGGCCGCGACGCCCGGAGTGACGCAAGCAGTCGCCGCAGTGCGCGGTGGCGGCGGCAACGAAATGCGGTTGGTCGGCTATGTCGTCGCGCCATCGACGGACGAGGCAACGCTCGTCGCGGATCTCATGAACCGCCTGCGTCGGGCGCTGCCCGACTACATGGTTCCGAGCGTGATCGTTCGGCTCGACTCGTTACCGCAGACGTCGAATGGCAAAGTGAACCGGCGCGCGCTGCCGGC
>Ga0070681_10004640_pt1 | contig 13124 bp, 9 predicted proteins | sample KBSC83BmetaG_FD_65650 | JGI IMG/M metagenome (GOLD analysis project Ga0070681, IMG submission 65650) | Corn rhizosphere microbial communities from Kellogg Biological Station, Michigan, USA - KBS C8-3B metaG | ecosystem: Host-associated > Plants > Roots > Rhizosphere | place: USA: Michigan... | reverse complement strand
CTGGTGTCGACCGATGTTCTGCGACTGCAGCCCGAACTTACACTTGTGCCGGGGTTCATGGTCGAAGCGGTTGCAATCGTGCCTAACGGCGCGTGGCCGGGCTCGATGCATCCATTATATGAAATCGACTATCCCGCGGTCGAGCGCTACATGCAAGACGAGCCCGGCGTGCTCGAAGCGCACCTCGCTCAAGCGCCTGAAGCGTCAGGGACAGTGAATGCGTAAAAAACCAGAGCGACTGTTCCGTCACTCGTGCCTGCGATGACCTGGTCGCCGTTCTCGTATATCGTCATCAATCTCGCGCGTCAGATCCGGCCCGGCGAAATCACGTTCAGCGGAGTAAATTCGACGCTGCCGATGCTCGCCTGCCTGGTTGCCAAACACGCGTACGATTTTCACTTCACCTACATCAATGTCGCGGGCGGCGTCGAGCCGCAGCCGAAAACAATTCCGCATTCGAGCAGCGACCCCGCGCTCGTCGCGGGCTCAGCGTCGATTTTCGCGAACGAAGACTTCTACGACCTGTGCGCGCGCGGCGCACTGGATCTAGCGTTCCTCGGCTGTGCGCAAATCGATGGAAACGGGCGCACCAATGTTTCGGCGATCGGCTCGTGGCACGAGCCCAAAGTACGCCTGCCCGGCGGCGGCGGAGCGGCCGTGATGCTTCCGACCGCAAAGCGCGTCGCCACATGGCGCACCGAGCACAGCGTGCGCACGCTCGTCGAGAAGCTCGATTTCGTTACTGCAGCCGGCAATCTGGCGGCGCTGGTGACCCCACTCGCCGTGTTCCAGCGCCGCAACGGCCGCCTCGCGCTCGAATCATGGCATCCCGATTCGAGTCCCGAGGAAGTCGCGCAACGCACCGGTTTCAGCTTTGATGCGACCGGCGCACTACCGACGGCATCGATCACGGCACGCGAGCTCGCTGCGTTGCGCCTGCTCGATCCGGATCGCGCGTTCGAAGCGGAAATGCGCGGCTAACGGGTGTTGATTCGCACGCGTAGAACATCCGGCGGCTCAATTGAGCGCGCCGAGTCTTTGATCGAGGTCGCGTGACGTATTCGCATCGCCACCTCGGATACATGAGTCGCGTCATTCCGCACTCATGCGCGTCGCCGCGACCACCTTGGCCCATTTTTCAATTTCGCTTTTAACGAACACGGTGAACTCTTCGCTTCCGAGCGGCGCGGGCTCGGCACCCTGAGCGTTGAGCCGCGCGCGGATCTCCGGCAGGCGCAACCGGCTTGACCGGATAGGGCTCGGACGCGGCAGTGCAGAAGCCTGTCGCGGCGGCGAACATCGCCCAGCTACCGGTGCGTAGCACGCTGATGATCATTTCCATATTCATGTTGACCAGCATCGAGCATGGAAACGGCGCGCGGCGTCGACTGACTCGCCGCAGAAAATGTTATTCATCACAGCGCGCTCACGCACGCAGCGGTGTTGGGTCGCCTTTCACTGCTCGGGCTTGGCTCCCGATGCCTTGATGATCTTGGCCATCTTCGCGACTTCGGATCGCACGAACTTCGCGAACTCATCAGGGGTTCCGGTCTGCGCTTCGAGTCCCTGCTTGAACAGCTGCTCCTTGACCTCCGGCCGCGACAAGGACTTGGTAATTTCAGCGTTCAAGCGGGTGATGATGTCCTTCGGCACCTTGGCCGGTGCATGCAGACCGTACCAGGTGTCGAACTCATAGCCGGGTACGCCGGATTCGCTGAGCGTCGGCAGGTCGGGCAGAAACGCCGAGCGCTTTTTGCCGGTGGTCGCGAGCGCGACGACGCGCTTCGAATTGATGAAGGGCACGGTTCCCGGCAGCGCCGAGATCATCACTTGCACCTGGCCAGCTACGACGTCGGTCAAACCGGGCGCAGTTCCTTTGTATGGTATGTGCACGAGATTCGTGCCTGTTTCGAGCCGGAAGTATTCCATGGCCAGATGCGCCGTCCCCCCGGCACCGGTACTCGCGTAATTAAGGCCTCCTGGCTTCGCCTTCGCAAGCGCAATCAGTTCCTTGGTGCTCCTGGCGGGTACACCCGGATTGACCACCAGCGTGTTGGTGGTTGCGCCGATGATAGCCACCTGTGCAAAGTCGCGCACCGTGTCATACGGCAGTTTCGGGTACAGGGTCTGGTTGATCGCAATCGCGTTGTGTATCACCAGCAACGTGTACCCATCCGGCGCGCTCTTCGCCACGATCTCGGTCCCGAGGGTGCTGCCTGCGCCAGGCCGATTGTCGACGACGGCGGTTTGCCCGAATGCTTCGGTCAAACGCTGCGCGATAAAGCGCGCCGCGATATCATTGCCGCCGCCTGGTGTAAATGGAACGACCAGCCTGACTGTTTTCGTCGGATAGTCGCCCGCCAAGGCCGAACCCGACGGCAGACACATAACGCTTGCAACGACTGCTCCCAAAAATTTTCTATTCATAACGTTTATCTCCGGAACTCAAACATCAAATCGGCGTGCTAGTATATCGATTTCACGCTTTCGTGTAATTTTCCCTATGAAAAACCACGCGCGCTTGCGCCAGTTCATCGCGGATTTCACGCGTGTGATCGAAACGTGCGGCGATGATGAGCCGATCCCGGTGATACCCAACTTTTTGGACCACGCCGCGGATGTGCGCGCAATGCGGCAGAAGACCGTCTGACTCCCGATCGCGGCGTTATGGACAATGAATTGCTGCGCCAGCATGACGGACACGTCACGCATCTGACTCTCAACCGGCCGCAAAAAGCCAACGCGCTGTCGGCGTCGCTGGTCGAAGCGCTGCTCAACGCCGTTGAATACGCTTATACCGACGCCACGCGGCTGCTGATTCTAGACGGCAGCGGCGAGCACTTCTGCGCCGGCTTCGATTTCACGGACTATCTCGAAATGAGCGAAGGCGATCTGGTGCTGCGCTTTATTCGTATCGAGCATCTGCTGCAGCAGCTTTACCACGCGCCGTTCGCGACGCTTGTGCTCGCGCACGGCAGGAATTTCGGCGCCGGGTCCGATCTGGTATGCGCGGGCAGCCTGCGTGTCGCTGCGCCCGGCGCCACGTTTCGCATGCCCGGCTTGCGCTTCGGCATCGTGCTCGGCACGCGCCGCCTTGCGTACCGCATCGGCACTGATGCGGCGCGCGACGTGCTAGCCACGAGCCGGACTTTCGATGCCGACGAAGGTCTGAGGCTCAAATTTCTGACTCAAGTTGAAGCGCAGTCCGGATGGTCCGCGCTGATCGCCGCTGCGCGCAAAACCGCTGGCGTGCTGTCGCAGCCGGCGATCGCGCGGCTCAACGAGCAGACGGTGACCGATACCCGCGCCGCCGATATGGCCGCGCTGGTGAACTCCGCCAGCGTGCCGGGACTTAAAGAGCGCATCCGCACATTCCGCGAAAGCAAATCCTAAGGGAAAGTTGATGAACGCCGAGATACCGAAGCAGATGCAGGTGGTGGAAATCAGCGCTCCCGGAGGCCCCGAGGCACTGCGCATCGCAACCCAGCCGGTGCCCGCGCCGAAAGCGGGCGAAGTGCTGATCAAGGTCGCGGCCGCGGGTGTTAATCGTCCCGATGTGCTGCAGCGCATGGGGCGTTATCCGGTGCCCGCCGGCGCAAGCCCTCTGCCTGGCCTGGAAGTCGCGGGCACGATCGCAGCAACCGGCGGCGTCGAAATTGAATGGAAAATCGGCGATTCCGTTTGCGCACTGACACCGGGCGGCGGCTATGCCGAGTATTGCATCGCGCCGGCATCCAACTGCCTGCCGATACCAAAAACACTGAGTGCGCTCGAAGCAGCATCGCTACCCGAGACTTTCTTTACGGTGTGGACCAATGTATTCGACCGTGCGCGCCTGCAGCCGGGCGAAACGTTGCTGGTCCAGGGCGGATCGAGCGGTATCGGCGTCGCTGCCATCCAGATCGCGCATGCGCGCGGTCATCGCGTATTCGCGACCGCGGGCAGCGCCGAGAAATGTGCTGCGTGCGAAAAACTCGGCGCCGAGCGGGCGATCAACTATAAAACGGAGGATTTCGTCGAGATCGTAAAAGCATCGACCGCAGGCAAAGGCGTCGACGTGATACTCGACATGGTCGGCGGCAATTACGTGCCGCGCGAGTTGAAGGTACTCGCCGCCGACGGCCGCATCGCGTTCATCGCGTTTCTGGGCGGCGTAAAAGCCGAAATCAACATCAGCGAGATAATGCTCAAGCGCCTGAGTCTCACCGGCTCCACCCTGCGGCCGCGCCCGGCCGAATTCAAGGCCGAAATTGCACGTGCGCTGCGAACTCACGTCTGGCCGCTCCTCGAAGCGGGTAAGATCAAACCCGTGATACACGCGACTTTTGCGCTGTGCGATGCGGGAAAAGCTCACGCGTTGATGGAATCGGGCGCGCATATCGGCAAGATCATGCTCACCGTCGCAACCTGAGACACCGCGCACTCCCCCGCACGCCTGCCGTATCTGGTCTGCCCCGATGATGTCGACAAACCCGTCTTTGGTGCGATAAATCCAGCGTTTCGTTAGATTTTGCGAAGGATTAATCTATAATTACCCGTCGTCGATAAATATCGAGCCAGCCATCGATTCAGCGCCGACGTGCCAGCCCGTCACAGGGTAGTAAATTGATTGAGCGTTTCAGGGGAGGTTCCATTGCACGGTAATAAACAAGAGGTCACTAGGCTGCTTGTGACGCGTTAATACTTGCATCAATCAGGGTTGGACTGAATGCACCCACAAACGATATTTACCAAGACCGCCAAAGGCGTTCTCGAGGTCAAGAACAGAACCATCCGGCTGCCGCGCCATCTCGGACTGGTGTTTCTCGTTGTTGACGGCAAATCCCCTGTTTCCGATCTGCCGAAAAAAGCACGCTTGGACGAGGAGACGGTCACACAGGCGCTCGAAAAACTGGTGGCCGATGACTACATAAAAGTCTTTTTCGCGCCGCCTGCGACAGGCGAGGCAGTTGGACCCGCCGCCGACGATCTCGATTTCACTTCGCCCGCAAAAGTAGCGCAGCTCAACCTTGAAGCCGAACAGCGCGCTAAAGCCGAGGCTGACGCCAAAGCCCGCGCCGAGGCGGCCGCGCGTGCCGCCGCCGAAGCGAAGGCGCGCCAGCAAGCCGAGACGCGTGCGCACGCCGCCGCTGAAGCAAAAGCCAAACAGGAAACCGCAGCCAAATTGAAGGCCGAGCAGGAGGCGCGCGCCGCTGCACAAGCCAGTGCCAAAGCGCAAGTCGACGTCAAGGCCGCAACTGGCGTCGACGCCAAAGCCGAAGCCGAAGCGCGCATGCGCGCGGCTATGGAAGCCCAGGCGAAGGCCGATGCCGAAGCGCGCGCACGCGCAGGAGCTGAAGCCAAAGCCAAGCTCGAAGCCGAAGCAAAAGCCAAAGCGGAAACGAGCGCGCGCATTGAAGCCGAAGCACGCGCGCGCGCAGAAGCGGAAGCTCGCGCGCGTGCCGCAGCGGAAGCGCGCGCCCGCGTCGCGCTCGAGTCAAAAATGCGCGCGATGGAACAGGCTCTGCAACAGGCTGAGGAACGCGCCAAGGCGGAAGCCGATGCGCGCGCGCGCGCCGAAACCGAAGCCGATGCGCGCGCGGAAGCGGAAGCTAAAGCCCGCGGCGAGGCCGAAACGCGCGCGAAGGCCGCCGAAACAGCCGCCGCGCAGGCACGTGCCATGGCGGAGGCCGCGTCAAACGCCAAGAACGAAGCTGAAGCCAGAGCGATAGCCGAGGCCGAAGCACGTGCCGCGGCGGAACGGCGCGCCAAGGAGCACGTCGGCGAACAGAGTAAGGCCGAAGCAGACGCGTTCGCGAAAGCGGCGGAAGCCGCGCGCGAGGAAGCGCTCGCGCGGGCCGACCAGGCGGTACGCGCGCTCGCCGAAGCCGAGGCCAAAGCCAAAGTCGAAGCCGACGCGCGCGCTGCGGCCGAGGCGCGCGCGAATCTCGAAGCCGAGCGCCGCGCGCAAGTCGACGCCGAGAGACTGCAGCGCGAGACCGAATTGCAGATCGCACGCGAGGAAGCTGAGGCGAAGACGCGTGCCGAGTTGAAAAAGCTCGAGGCCGATATTCTCGCGTCGCGTGAAGAAGCACGCGCGCGCGAGGAAGCCGAACGCAAAGCGCGCGAGGAAGCCGAAGCCAACGCCGCGGCAGAGCGTAAGGCGCGCCAGGAGAACGAGGCAAAGACCCGCGCCGAGATGGAAAAGCTCGAGGCCGATATCAGAACGGCGCGTGAAGAAGCACGCGCCCGCGAAGAGACCGAACGCAAAGCGCGCGAGCAAGCTGAATCCAACGCCGCGGCCGAGCGCAAGGCACGCGAAGAAGCAGAGGCCAAGGCAGCCCTCGAAACCAAGGCACGCGGAGAGGCCGAAAACAAGGCAGCCCTCGAAACCAAGGCGCGCGGAGAGGCCGAGAACAAGGTCGCAGCGGAGATAAGGGCACGCGAGGAAGCGGAGATTAGGGCCGCCGCAGAGCTCAAGGCACGCGACGAGGAAGTCCGAGGCGCGCGCGAGGAAGCCGGCGTACGCGCGGAGGCGGAAGCCCGCGCGCGCGAAGAAGTTCAGGTCGAGCGCAAAGCACGCACCGAAGCTGAAGCGCAGGTCGAGCGCGAGCGCCAGTCAAGCGCAGAAGCAATGAAAAAAGCGCTCGAGGAAATGGAAGCGCAGCTCGCGCGCGAGCGCGAGCAGCGCGCAGAGGCCATAAGAAAGGCACGCGAGGAAGCCGAAGCCAAGGCGCGTATCGAAATCGAATCGATGGTCGAAGCCGAGCGCAAGGCGCGCGAAGCTGCTCAGGCCAAGTACGAGCTTGAACGCAAGGCGCGCGAAGAATCCGAACGCACGGCGCAGCTCGAATTGCAAGCCAGGATCGAAGGCGAACGCAAGGCGCGTGAAGATGCCGAAGCCAAAGCTGCCGCGGCGCTCGAGGCGAGCGCAATCGCCGAAAAAATGATCCGCGAAGCCGCGGACAAGCAAACGAGCGAAGCTCAGAGAGCGCGCGATCAGGCGCAGAAGATGCTCGGCACCGCACGTCTTGCACATGAGGAGGCGGTCACCAAGGCGCAAAACGAAATGATGGCGCGCGTTCGTGCCGAGCAAAAGGCAGTCATCGAGAAACGCGCGCGCGCCGCCGCCGAGGATCGCGCCAAAGACGAGACCGTGGCGCGCGTGATGCAGGAGAGCGAAGCGCGCAAGCGCGCCGAAGCCGAAGTCATGGCCAAGGTCGACGCCGAGATGAGAGCCATCGAACAGGCCGAGCTCGAAGCGGATATCAAGGCGCGCCAGGAGGCGCAGAAACGCGCGGAAGCGATCGCGGTGCAGCGCACGGTCGAACAGGAAGCTGCCCGGGCGCAAGGGATTCTGCTCGCCAAAGCGAAGGCGCCGGTCAAATGGGGGCGCGCAATCGCGATCGGGTTCGTCGCCATCGTCGCGATCGGACTCGGCCTGCTGCACGTCGTGCCATTGTCGGGCTACGTTCCGGGCGTCGAGAAGATCATGTCTGATCGTCTGCAGGAACCCGTGAGCATCAGTACATTGCGCTTCGCATTATTTCCTTCGCCGCAGATCAAGCTCGAGCATATCGCGATCGGCAAGATTCAGGACGTTAAAATCGATTCTGCCGTCATTCCCGTGTACTCGCTGGCGGTGCTCGAAGACGATAAGACCTTCGATGAAGTGCAATTGACCAACGTCAGCATCGATCAGGACGCAATTCCGCGCCTGGTCGCATGGTCGCAGCCGCGCCCCGACTCGCGAGTGCACATTGGGCGCCTGAACGCGAATGCGGTCAAGCTCGCTTTGCGCGGTGTAGAGGTGCCGAGCTTTGATGCGACGATCGATCTCGCCAAAGACGGTGCCCTGCTAAAAGCGATGCTGCGCGACCCAAAGCTCAGCGTCGAGCTGGTACCGACCAAAGACCGCGGGCTGCGCGCCAATTTCAGCGCCAAAAAATGGCAGCCCCCGTTCGGCCTCGCGGTCGAGTTTACCGATCTCACCGGCAGCGCGACTATTAGCGGGCAAAAAATCGTGGTTTCAGGTATCGATGGCAGGCTGTACGACGGCACGCTGAAAGGAAACGCCACCATCAAATGGGGAAGCGCGCTCGCTGCCGACGGCGAATTCACCCTGAACGGCGCCGATGTCGCGAAATTGCTGCCGGCATTCACACGCGAATTTGCGGCGAGCGGCGTGCTCAATATCAATGCGAAATTCGCAACACAGGGACGAACGCCCGAGGAGTTGTTCGCGGCGCCGCGCGTCGCGGCGGCATTCTCGCTCACGAAAGGGATGCTCAATAACGTCGATTTGGTGCGCGCCATGCAATCGGCAGGCCGCACCCCGCAGCGCGGCGGCAGAACGACATTCAGCGAGATTACGGGCGAAGCACAAGCATCCGGCAACCGCATTTCCTATCGCAACCTCAAGTTTGTCTCCGGACCCATGAACGGCACCGGCGCTATCGACGTTTCACCTGCTGCGGAGTTATCGGGACGGCTGAACCTCGTGCTCGGGTCGTCGGCCGTGACCGTTGCGCGCGGCTCGCTTCAGGTAAGCGGCCAGCTCAAAGATCCCATTTTGAGCCAGTAGTTGCGCGCGGCCGGCGTCGCCATCGTCGCCGCTTCATCAGTGAACTGGCAGGCTAGCGCGCGATGACGCCGAGGTCGGCCAGCATTTTGCGCAGCAGTTCATACTCGGCGTCAAGGTGTTTGCGCGTGTCCGCGCTGCCTCGAAAATCGTCGGACCAAGCGTTGTCATCGAGCTCTTTCTTCCATTCGCTGCTCTGAACCATTTTGGCGAACGTCGAGTCCCAGAATGCGATCTGCGGCGGTGTCAAACCCTTCGGTCCGATAAATCCGCGCCACGCGTAGTACACGGCGTCGATTTCATGCTCCCGGAACGTCGGCACTGCTGCAAACGGCCCCGGCTGGCGCTGGGCGGCACTGATTCCGAGCGCGCGCACTGTGCCGCTTAACAAGTGCGGAATCGCGCCGCCTGGCGTTCCGACCCACACATCGACGTGTCCGCCGAGCGCGGCCGTCATGCCCTGACCCCCGGATGCGAAGAGCACGATTTTCACATTTTTCGGATCGATACGCGCCGTGCGCGCGATCATTCCGATCACCACGTGATTCTGATTGCCGGGCGCGGTGGAAAAGCCGAATGAAACGGATTTCGGATCGCGTTGGAGCCGCGCGATTAAATCCTTGCTCGACGCGATGGGCGAATCGGCGCGCACCCACGCGAGCACGTATTCGCGCATCAAAATACAGAGCGGCGTCAGGTCCTGATAGCGAATTTGACTGACTCCGACGATGTGATTGGTCAGCAGACTCGTGGAAAGCACGCCGAGGTAATGCGCGTCACCCGGATGCTGGGTCAGGAACGTCATCGCGATGGTGCCTCCGCCGCCGACACGATTGGTCACGCTCACGCTGGGGATCACGGGAACCGACTGCAGAAATTTCTGCACCACTCGAGATTGCCGGTCGGCCGCGCCGCCCGCACCCGAGTTCACGACGATGTCGATATTGTGCTGCGGCTTCCAATCCTGCGATGCGGCAGCGTTTATCCACAGCCCCGCAGCAATAGCGATGATTACGTTAAGCAGCACCTCAAGCGCAAACGCTGCAGTGCGATCGCGCGCAAGCCCGATGATGCGATTCCCCGCGTTCGAAGGCGTATTCAGCCACACTTGCGCTGCGGCTTAACCGCGATCGTAGCCGGGCAGCACGCGCGCATCGATGACGCACACTTGACCGCCTCGCACCGCCGCTATGCCCTGCTCGATCGCCGGCTGCACGTCGGCGGTCTGTGTGACTGGGCCGATGCCGAACGCGCCTTGCGCGCGCGCCATCGCGGCAATGTCGATGTCGGGCTCGGCGATGTGCTGTCCGATCCAGCGGTTCTCCTCTGGGCGCCCGCGATGTGCGGCCATGCGGCCCTGGTGCAGCTCGTCGTTATAGAACGAGCGGTTATTGCAGACGATCATAAGGCACGGAATCTGATAGTGCGCAGCCGTCCATACGGCGGTATTGCCCATCAGGAAGTCGCCGTCGCCCATGAGCGCGATCGGAATCCGCCCACTGCCTTTGAGCGCGAGACCGGCGCCTACTGTCATGCCAGGTCCTGAACCGACGCCGGCGCCGCCGTCATGGCCGATATAATCGAGCGGATGCCGGAAATGGGAGTACGCGCCGTTCCAGCCGAGCGGAAAGCGCGTGTAGCAGACATCGATGCCGCGCGTGGCGCTCGCGAGCGCGACGCCGACGCCGCGCAGCGACACCGCATCCGGTACCGGCGCCAACGGCTCGGCCACCGGCAGCGCAGCACTCGCGATACGCGCATTGACCGATTCGAGCAGCAGCGGCACGGCAGCGTCGGTTTCGCACATCAGGTAGCAATCGACCGGCGGCAGGCCTTGATAATCGGCGCTCCAGCCGCGATGGCTGTGCGCGTCGCACGAGACCTGGATGATTTTGGCGCTGACCGGGTTCGCGCCGTACGCCTGCTTGAAGGTCCCGGCGAGATCCAGCCAGTCGAGCGACAAAATCACGTCTGCGGCGACGATCAGCTTGCGCGCCTGCGGCGCGAGCGACTGAAACGGAGGCACCGGGTGCAGGCGATGATCGGTCGGAAACGCCGCCGCGAGCTTGATGCTCGTCAGCACCGGCGCATTGATTTTCTCGGCGAGCGCCACGCGGGAGCGCCAGCCGTCGAGGCCGCGCGAACAGCGGCCCGCGAGAATAACCGGGTTCTTCGCGTTCGACAGCAGCTTCGCGGCGGCCGCGACCAAGTCGGGCGCGGGGCGTACCGGCGCCGGCACGCGATAACGCGCCGCATCGGGCAGTTCCGGCATCGGGCCGATTTTTTCTTCCTGCATCTTCACTTCGAGATTGATGTACACCGGCCCGCGTGGCGCCGTCTGCGCGATCTGCGCTGCACGCAGCAGCGCTTCCATCGCGGCGGCCGGCGATCCCGGTTGATTGTCCCACTTGGTAAAGTTGCGGATGAGCCCGCCCTGGTCCGCGCTGGTATGGATCCAGTCGATCCAGGGTCGGCGCACAGCGGCGTCCCACGGACCCGTTGCTCCCAGGATCAATATCGGCGCGCGATCACACCATGCGTTGTAGATCGCCATCGGTGCGCGCAGCAAGCCGATATTCGCGTGCACCGCCGCCGCAATCATGCGGTCCGTGACCTTGGAATAACCATGCGCAACCGCAATTGCGTTTTCCTCGTGGATACTGAGCACCATCTGCGGCGCGCGGTTGCCGAGCAAATTGACAATACTGTCGTGCAGCCCGCGATAGCTCGAGCCCGGAACGAGCGAGATAAAGGGAATGTCGAGCTCGCGCAGCATCGCTGCAATCGGATCGCTTCCCCAGAACTCCTCGCTTTCGCGCGCGGGCACCGGAGTATCGTGAACGATAGATGTGACTGTGCGCTTCTCAGAGCTCATTCAATCTCCCATTGACATGCTTTGCACTCGATACCAGCGGATTGGCGGTTATTTAGAGTGCCTAACATAATGAAACACGTGTGCGTTGCAGCCAGAATTGGTGATGGCAAGGCGCTCGATGCGGGCAATAGTGGATTCTATTGCCAAGTCGAGCAACGCCGCCAGCGCCAATTCTGGCTGCAACCCTTCGGGCTGGCAGCGCAGCGCGCGTTTCATTATGTTAGGCACTCTTAGCAGGTCGACGCTGCAGAATTATCATGGCAAACCAAAATCCGATGCGCCCAATGTTCGATAAAAAACGACGGCGTCTGCTCGGTGCTGGACTTGCAGCCGGCATTGGCGGCGCGGGCGTGTGGCGAGCGTGGCCCGAGCAGGGCATCGTCAATCCCTGCCGTGGCGCGCTGCCGCCGCGGCTCGCCGATCACGAAATCGTGCAGGCAGCGTGGTCGGGAATCGATGCGGGCAACGTATGGGATTGTCATGCGCATCTCGCCGGCACCGGCGATTCCGGCAGTGGAATCTGGGTCAACCCTGAGACGCAAAGCGTGCTGCATCCGCTGCAGTATGCACAGCGCTTGTTTTATCTTAACGCCGGCTGCGCAAGCGACAAGCCAGGACGGATCGACCACAGCTACGTCGACCGCATGCGCGATCTGATCGACGGCATGCGGCCCGGTTTCAAGCTGCTTCTGCTTGCTTTCGATTACAGCTATCGCGACGATGCCGCGGTTTCGCTTGAAACCTCTTCGTTCTACACGCCGAACGAAGCCGCGGCGCGCGTTGCAAAATCCTATCCCGAATATTTCGAATGGGCTGCGTCAGTACACCCTTATCGCAGCGACTGTATTGCCGCGCTCGCACAGGCAAAACGCGACGGCGCGCGCGCCGTCAAATGGCTGCCGGCGGCGATGGGCATTGATCCAGCCGCGAAGCGCTGCGACGCGTTTTACGCCGCGCTCGCGACGCTCGGTCTGCCGCTGATCACCCACTCCGGCATGGAGCGCGCGGTCAATGCCGGCAATCAGGATTTCGGCAATCCGCTCAAATTGCGGCGCGCGCTCGAGCACGGCGTGCGCGTCGTGGTCGCGCATTGCGCATCATTGGGCGATGACCGCGATCTCGACCGCGGCAGTGATGGGGCCAGCGTATCGAGTTTTTCGCTGTTCGCCCGCCTGATGGACGAGCCGCGCTACGAGGGACGCTTGTTCGGCGACCTGTCGGCAATGATGCAATTGAACCGCGCCGGCCCGGCGCTCGCGGCCGTGATCGAACGCGGCGAATGGCATCACCGCCTGCTTAACGGCTCGGATTATCCGCTACCCGGCATCATGCCGCTGTACTCGGTCAACGCCATGGTCGCGCGTAACTACATCAAACCTGCGCTCGCGCCGCTGCTTACCGAAATCCGCAAGCACAATCCACTATTGTTTGATTTCGTGCTGAAACGCAGCCTTGAAGTCAATGGCAAGCGCCTGGCCCCGGCGATATTCGAGACGCGGGCGTTCTTTACACGTTGACGGCGGCCGCCATCGCGGCTTCGATCAGCGGCCGTTAATCGTAAATGCCACTCGGTCGCGCCGGGCGGAAGTAGTCCACATTGTCATAAAACGCCTCGCACACGTTGTCTTCGCACCAGCCGGGGACGCCGAGTATCGGCACCGCCGCAAGCTCGCGTGTCATCCGGAATTG
>Ga0070681_10004639_pt1 | contig 13124 bp, 10 predicted proteins | sample KBSC83BmetaG_FD_65650 | JGI IMG/M metagenome (GOLD analysis project Ga0070681, IMG submission 65650) | Corn rhizosphere microbial communities from Kellogg Biological Station, Michigan, USA - KBS C8-3B metaG | ecosystem: Host-associated > Plants > Roots > Rhizosphere | place: USA: Michigan... | reverse complement strand
AGTGATGTAGCAGATCTCGTCCAGCGTGACGAGTTGCAGCTCGGTGCCGCGCGCGACGGTGAGCCAGCGGATGTATTCGCGTGGCGCGGTCGCCTGTGCGAGCGAACGCAGGAAGCCATCGAGGTTTGCCGGCGCGCTCTTCACTTTCTGCTTCAGGCGTGCCACCGTAGTCATCAGCCGTGCCGCGGAAAATGGTTTCAGCACGTAGTCGACCGCGCCGTGCTCGAACGCCGCGAGCGCGAACTTGTCGTAGGCCGTCACGAACACGATATGGACGCTGGCGCCCAGCTTCTGCGCCACTTCGATGCCCGTCATGCCGGGCATTTCGATGTCGAGGAAGAGGATGTCCGGCGCGTGGCGCTCGAACGCGCGAATCGCTTCGATCCCATCCTCGGCCTCCGCGCAGATCGCGAGCTCGGGCCACAGTCTGGCGAGCAGCTCCCTGAGCTCGACACGTAGCACGCTCTCGTCTTCGGCCAGCACTGCCTTCAACGTGGAGGTCACCGACTATGTCCCTTTCCGCGGCCGTCAGGCTCTGCGCGAGCAGTCGCGACGGACATCGCCCCGCCGCTACATCGACTTGAAGAGATGCAGGTAAGGGTCGCTCACGAGCAACGTCTCCTTGCGTTCCTTGAGCTTCACGCGCAAGTGGCCGCCGACATCGCGCTGCACGCCGGCAATCGCGTTGACGTTGACCAGCGTGCCGCGGTGGATCTGCCAGAACATCGCCGGGTCTAGCTCCTGCACGAGCTCCTTGATCGGTCGGCGGATCACCGATTCCTGATGCCGCGTGACGACGAGCGTGTACTTGTTGTCGGCCTGGAAATAGCAGATCTCCTCGACGGTGATGAGCCGCAGGTCCTGGCCCTGCGACGCGCTGATCCAGCGCAGGTACTCCTTGGGGGGACCGTTCCTGATGAGCGTTTGCAGAAGCCCTTCGAGATTCGCGGGCGCGGTTTCTGCCTTTTCCTTGAGCCGCGCGATCGTGGAAGCGAGCCGCGCCGGCGAGAACGGCTTCATGACGTAATCGACCGCGCCCTGCTCGAACGCGGCGACAGCGTATTCGTCGTACGCGGTCACGAACACGACGTGGCAACGCCTGCCTGCCTGTCGCGCGACCTCGAGCCCCGACAGACCGGGCATCTGGATGTCGAGAAAGAGAATGTCAGGCGCGTGCTGGTCCAACGCCTGCAGTGCCTGAAAGCCGTCTTCGGCTTCAGCGCTGACTACGAGCTCCGGCCACAGCCGCAGCAGCGTGTCCTTGAGCTCGGTGCGAAGCACCGGCTCGTCTTCGGCGATCACCGCCTTGAAAATCCGCATCGGCTGATCCCTCGACGCAACTGTTGCGCATCGGCGGCACGATCTGGACGGACGTCGCCGGTGAGGATAGCGACAACGGCCGCAATAATCGAGATCGTCCTTCCATGTTGTCGAAATTCGACGCGTTGCCCGCTGGCGATGCGACGGTTTGCCATCCACCGGGGGTGAATCGGGTTCCAGCCGGTGTGATTTCCCGGCACCCGGCCCGGAGGAGGACGATCGGACTCCGGGGCACGGCCGGCGTCGCGAAGAGCCGCGGCGATTTCGTCGCGCGTGCAGCGGGACTCGCGCTGCGATTCACCGGATCCGTCGCAAATCGATTTCGGCCGCGGGCGAGCGATGCTCTAGTGACGCCGCGCCAGATAGCCGCGCAAACCATTGGGAGCAAACCATGAAGCGGATGTTTACGAAAGCCGCGGTAGCGGCGGCCTTGGCTGTAACGGGATGGTCGGTCCATGCAGCCTGCATGGATCCGAGAGTTGCCGCGCATCCGACCTCGTTCGACGGGATGCCCGACGTGACGCTGCAGAAGGTGGCAATGGCGGGCATTTCGAACAATGCGAGGGTCGGCAAGAACATCGTCGGCACCTGGCACGTGACCTACGCAACGGAGGGAACCGCTTACGCGGAAGCGTTCATTCAATGGCACAGCGATGGCACCGAATGGGAGAACATCAATTTCCCGGTGCTCGGAGGAAACATCTGCATGGGCTCGTGGACCGTCGTCGATCGAAACCATGTCGCCCGGTACCACGTCGGCTGGCTGTTTACGGACGGAAACCTGTCCGGCCACTTCATCGAGACGGAAACCGATGAAGTGTCGGCCGACGGCAACTCGTACAGCGGAAACAACGATACGAAGTTCTACATGCTCGGGAGCGACGTGCCGTTCATGGAGGTTGTCGGCACGGCGGAAGCGACCCGCATCGGGCCCTGAGTCTCGTCGGCTTCGGGAGGTCCTGCTCCCGTCATCCTTTTATCGCTCGATGGCGGGAGCAGACGGTGTACCTGAGGAACCTCTGATCAGTGGTTCACAAATGCGGGCTGCGCACCCGCCGACGTCAGGTGTCGTATTCGGCCGAAATATCCTTGCCGGTGTAGTCCGGCATCATCGCCGCCGAGATCAGGCTGACCACTGCGCATAGCGCGATATAAATCGCGATCGCGTAGCCGGACTGATACGCAGCGAACAACGCCGTGGCGATGAGCGGCGACGGCCCGCCCGCGATCAACGATGCGAGCTGATAGCCGAGCGAAGCGCCGCTATAGCGCAGACGCGGCGTGAACGCTTCGGCGATCAGCGCTGCCTGCGGCCCGTATTGCAGGTCGTGCGGAATCAGCGAAAGCACGATCGCGATGAACACCAGCGCGGGCCTCGCGGGATCCATCATCGCGAAATAGACGAAGCCGAAAACGCCCGTCACCGCAGCGCCGATCAGGTACATCTTCTTGCGTCCGATCCGATCGGACAGATGACCGGCAAGCGGTATGGTGAAGAACGAAACCAAAGCGGCAACCATCACCGCGGTGAGAATGAAATCCCGCGACATCTTCAGCGTGCCGACCGTGTAGGCGAAGATGAAGGCGGTGAAGATGTAGAACGGCGCCTGCTCGGCCATCCGCAGCAGCGCGGACAGGATGATCTCCCGCGGCTGCTTTTTGATCACTTCGACGATCGGCGCACGCTCGATCCTCTTCTGATCGAGAAGCTGCTTGAACACCGGCGTCTCGAGAATCCCGAGGCGGATCCACAGGCCGACGCCGACTAGCACGATCGACAGCAGGAAAGGAACCCGCCAGCCCCAGACGGCGAACTGGTCGCCGGACACCGCGCTGAAAATCGCGATCGCTGCGTTGGCGAGCAGCAGCCCGCACGGAACGCCGAATTGCGGCCATGACGCGACGAGGCCGCGCTCGTTATGCCCGCGCGCCCATTCCATCGACATCAGCACCGAGCCGCCCCATTCGCCGCCGACGCCGATCCCCTGGATCATGCGCAGCACGGTCAGCAGAACGGCGCCCCAGATGCCGATCGAAGCGTACGTCGGGACGAAGGCGATGAAAAACGTGGCCAGGCCCATGCAGAGCAGCGTCGCGATCAGCGTCGCCTTGCGGCCGATGCGGTCACCGTAATGGCCAAAGATCGCCGCTCCGATCGGACGCCCGACGAAGCCGATGAAATACGTGCCGAACGCCAGCAAAGTGGCGGACAGCGCGTCCTCTTGCGGGAAAAAGAGCTTGCCGAAGACGAGGCCGGCGGCGGTGCCGTAGATGAAGAAGTCGTACCACTCGATCGCGGTGCCCACCGTCGATGCAATGACGGCTTTGCGCAGGTTGGCACTGTGTTCGGCCTCGGGCATCATGCCGTAAGTCGTCGATGCGATCGCCATGGCGCTTCCTCCTTCGCGTTACTCGAATCTCGATGGAACGAACGTGTCTTCTCTCCCTGCTTTTTGGACGATGCAGAGAGCCTATGCTACTCGTCCCGGCACGCTTGGGGGACTCCCGGCCGGCCGGATTCGAGGCGCTGACCGTCGCCCGATGAACATCGATGCCTGACGCGCGCCTGCAGATCGACGGCGATCGGCTATGGCATTCGCTGATGGCGTTGGCTGCGATCGGCGCGACGCCGAAAGGCGGCGTCGCTCGGCTCGCTCTTACCGACCTCGATCGCGCCGGCCGCGACTGGGTCGTCGCGCAGGCGCGCGAGGCCGGCCTGTCGGTCGTTGTCGACCGGATTGGCAACATCTTCATGCGCCGCGCAGGCCGTGACGCCAACCTCCCGCCGGTGATGACCGGCTCCCACATCGACACGCAGCCGACCGGCGGCAAATTCGACGGCAACTACGGCGTGCTCGCCGGGCTCGAAGTGATCCGCACGCTGAACGAGCAGGCGATCTCGACCGAGGCTCCGCTGGAAGTCGTCGTGTGGACCAACGAGGAGGGTTCGCGTTTCGTGCCGGTGATGATGGGATCGGGCGTGTTCTGCGGCGCATTCGGGCTCGACCATGCATACGCTGCGCGCGACACCGATGGCCGGTCGGTCGGCGATGAATTGAGGCGGATCGGATATCTCGGTTCGCGAGCACCCGGCGACCATCCGGTCGGCTGCTATTTCGAGGCGCACATCGAGCAAGGGCCCGTACTCGAAGAAGCCGCGACGGTCATCGGCGCCGTCGACGGCGCGCTCGGAACGCGCTGGTACGACTGCACGGTGAGCGGCACGGAGGCGCACGCCGGATCGACCCCGATGACGTCGCGGCGCGATGCGCTCGCCGTCGCCACGCGCGTCATGCAGGAAGTCGTGGCGCTCGGGAACCGCCACGCGCCGCATGGACGCGGCACGGTCGGTTACGTCGACGTCTTTCCCAACAGCCGCAACGTAATTCCCGGCCGCGTCAGGTTCTCGATCGATTTGCGCAACGCGAGCGCTGCGCTGCTCGATGCGATGGTCGGCGAGATGCGCGCCTTCGTCGACCGGCTGCAAAGCGAGAGCGGGCTCGCGATCGACGTGGAAGAGGTCGCGCAATATGCGCCTTGTCCGTTCGAGCCGGGCTGCGTCGCGCTCGTCGAACGAACGGCCGCGCGGCTCGGCTACCGCCATATGCGCGTCACGTCCGGGGCCGGTCATGACGCGATCCATCTCGCGCGCGTGGCGCCGACGGCGATGATCTTCGTGCCGTGCAAGGGCGGCATCAGCCATAACGAGATCGAGGACGCCGATCCGGCGCATCTCCAGGCGGGCGCGAACGTGCTGCTCCACTGCATGCTGGAGAAAGCGGGCATCGCGCGCTGAAAGCCCGGCGACGCGATCATCGACGCCGCGGCGGATGATCGTGACGGCGTGCTGGTGGCAGCGGCCTGGCAACTGCATGCCCTCCGCTGCGAGTCGAGGACACGTGCCGATACGCCGCTCGTGGACTTCGACGACGAGGGAGATGCGCATTTCAGCGGTAGCGTCTCGATGCCCATCGTGTGTGCGACGGAGCCGGACATCGCATTTCTGATTCGCACTGCGAGCGGGCGGTGGATCGGCAACGGCACCGTTCTCCGCTGAAGCGAATCTTTCACTCGCACCCAATCGGCACGGGGTGGCGACGCCCCGGGTCGATCCAAGCAGAAAATGGTGCGTCACATGTTCCTCGCAATACCGCTCGCGCTCGCCGTTTCGGCGTTCGCCCAGGAGCCGAATTCGAAGCAGACCGTCGAACTGCCGGACAAGATCAAAGGCGCCGCGAGCGAGTCGCTTGTCAGGGTGGTTGCCGCGAAAGGCGTACAGATCTACGAATGCCGTGTCAAGGACGGCGGAACCGCGGAATGGGCATTCGTCGCACCCGAGGCGGATCTTTTCGACACGGGGGGACGCAAGGTGGGCAGGCACTATGCCGGCCCGCGATGGGAATCCATCGATGGCAGCACGATCACGGGCACTGTCAAGGATCGGGTAGATGCGCCGCACGCCGATGCGATCCCGTGGTTGTTGCTGACAGCCAGGTCGGTTGGCCCGGACGGCTCGTTCAGCAACGTGACAAGCGTTCAGCGCGTGAATACGGTCGGCGGCAGCGCGCCCAGGACTGTTTGCTCGCCCGCCGCGCGCGGACGCGTCGCGCGCGCGCCTTACACCGCGGACTATTATTTTCTCGCGCCTAAGTCTGGAGTTCGCTTCAGACTCAGTGACCCCTCGACAAAGCCCGCGTCGCGGGCTGAAGCGGGATACGCCGACATCGTCGGACTGCGCGCTTCGAACGTTCCGCCACGTGGAACGCCTGGTCTAGCCGGATATTTCACCGGGCCGACCCCACTTCGATGCAGAGCTTCGTCGTTCCAACGACTGCGCCTTCGCTTGCACCCGTGCAGTTTGGACTTCGGCCTGCGCGGATTTTGGCGGCCGGTTTGCGCCTGGCTCGGGCTTGCTCGCCTCGCCAATAGCACCTGCTATCGGGCTTCGTCGGCTGCACCCGATCCAGGAGGCAAACCGTCTCGCCACATTCCCGCGCCCCGGTGAAATATCCGAGCGAGCCGCTGGACACCGATACCCGCTGGCGGGGACCTTCGGACTAGAATGCGCGCTGGTGCGCCTGGCGCACCGTGCGCGAGTCTCGGCGCACCAGTCATTCATCCAGGAGATCTTCGATGAGCAAGGGTGGCGGTTATCGTTCCATTGCGCTGATCGGCGTGCTGATGCTGGCGGCACTCTCCGTCGCGCCGATCGCCTCGGGCCAGGGGCAGACGGTTCTGAGATTCATTCCGCAGGCGGATCTGCGGATCCTCGATCCGATCACCACGACCGCGTACATCACCCGCAATCACGGGTACATGGTCTACGACACGCTGTTCGCGATGGATGCGAAGTTCCAGGTCCAGCCGCAGATGGTCGACAAGTACGAGCTCAGCAGCGACAAGCTCACGTACACGTTCACGCTGCGCGACGGACTGAAGTTCCACGACGGGCAGCCGGTGCGCTCCGCCGATTGCATCGCGTCGATCGAGCGCTGGGCCAAGCGCGATGCGCTCGGGCAGAAGCTCGCCGAAGCGACTGATTCGTGGAAGGCGGTCGACGACAAGACGTTCACGCTCAAGCTGAAGAAGCCGTTTCCGCTGACGCTCGAGGCGCTCGCGAAGCCGTCGTCGAACGTGCCGTTCATCATGCCCGAGCGCATCGCGAAGACCGACGCGTCGACGAACATCACCGACGCGACCGGTTCGGGACCCTTCAAGTTCGTCAAGGAAGAATGGGTGCCGGGCAGCAAGGTCGTCTACGTGAAGAACAAGGATTACGTGCCGCGCAAGGAGCCGCCGTCGTGGGCCGCCGGAGGCAAGGTCGCGAAGGTCGACCGGATCGAATGGATCTACATCCCCGATTCGGCGACGGCGGCGGCCGCGATCAACGCCGGCGAGGTCGACTGGTGGGAGCAGATGCCGCCCGATCTGATTCCGGTGCTCGCGAAGAACAAGAACGTCAAGGTCGAGAACATCGACCCACTGGGCTCGATGGGCCTGCTTCGCTTCAACTTCCTGTATCCGCCGTTCAACAACCAGAAGATGCGCCAGGCGCTGCTCTACGCGATCGACCAGAACGATTACGTGCTCGGCATCGCCGGCGACGCGAAGAACGGCCATCCCTGCTATTCGTATTTCACGTGCGGGACGCCGCTCGCGAGCGAGGTCGGTGCCGAGCCGATGAAGGGCAAGCGCGATTTCGAGAAGGCGAAGCAGCTCATCAAGGAATCCGGGTACAAGGGCGAGAAGATCGTGATCATCGACGCGACCGATCAACCGATCGTCCACTCGCAGTCGCTGCTGACGCTCGAGGTGCTGCGCAAGCTCGGGCTCAACGCCGAAGTCCAGGCAGGCGACTGGGGCACGCTGATCACGCGGCGCTCGTCGAAGGAACCGATCGACAAGGGCGGCTGGTCGATCTTCCATACGTGGCTCGTCGGTCCCGACGTGACGTCGCCGGCGGTGAACTTCGCGGTTCGCGGCAACGGCCAGAAGGCGTGGTTCGGATGGCCGGAAGACGCGAAGATCGAGGAACTGCGCGAAGCGTGGTTCGCCGCCACCGACCCGGCGAGCTCGAAGAAGGCGGCCGCAGCGGTGCAGCAGCGCGCGTTCGAGTTCGTGCCGTACGTGCCCACCGCGCAGTTCATTCTGCCGACGGCGTATCGGACGAACCTGAGCGGCGTCATCATCGCGCCGATGACGCTGATGTGGAACGTGGAAAAGCATTAGCAGGCCGTTCCATTCAGCTAGCGCGTAACGGCGGATGATCGCGTACGTCGTCCGCCGTCTCTTCTCCACCGTCGTCGTCATGGCGGTGGTGGCGTTCGTCGTGTTCTCGCTGCTGTACCTGACGCCGGGCGACCCCGCGGCGGTCATCGCCGGCGACATCGCGACGAGCGAGGACATCCAGCGCATCCACCAGCGGCTCGGTCTCGACGACCCGTTCCTCGTGCAGTTCGGCCGCTGGGCCGGCGCGCTCGCGCACGGCGATCTCGGCACGTCGATCTTCACGAATCTCCCGGTGGCCCAACTGATCGGGCAGCGCGTCGAGCCGACGCTGTCGCTGACGCTCTGCACGCTGGTCGTTGCCATTGCCGTCGCAGTGCCGCTCGGCGTCGTTGCCGCGGCGAAGGCGGGGACCTGGTTCGATCGTGCGGTGATGGCGTTTTCGGTCCTCGGCTTCTCGGTGCCGGTGTTCGTGCTCGCGTACATCCTCATTTTCACGTTTGCCGTCGCGCTGGACTGGCTGCCGGTACAGGGCTATCGCAGCATCCACGAAGGCTTCTGGCCGTGGCTGCGCCACCTGATCCTGCCGAGCATCGCGCTCGGCACCGTGTACGTCGCGCTCATCGCGCGGATGACGCGTGCCAGCATGCTGGACGTGCTCGCGCAGGATTACGTGCGAACCGCGCAGGCGAAAGGCCTTGCCCCGGACCAGGTGCTGCTCGGGCACGCGCTCAAGAATGCGGCGGTGCCCATCATGACGATCATCGGCATCGGCGTCGCGTTGCTGATCAGCGGCGCGATCGTCACCGAAACGGTGTTCGCGCTGCCCGGCATCGGCCGGCTCACCGTCGACGCGATCCTCCGCCGCGACTATCCGATCATCCAGGGCGTGACGCTGATCTTCTCGGCGATCTACGTGCTCGTGAATCTCGCCGTCGACCTGTCGTACGCGTTCTTCGATCCGCGGATTCGGTACTGACGTGGCAACGGTACTTTCTGCACCTGCCACCCCAGCCAGGTCGGTGTCGCCGACGTGGCGACGCTTTCGCGATGCGTTCCGGCGGCATCCGATGGCGATCGTCGGCGGCGTCATCCTCGTCGTGATGATCGTCGTCGCCGTGTGCGCACCCTGGCTCGGCACGATCGACCCGGAGGCGGTGTCGCCGATCACGCGGCTCAAGGCGCCGTCGTCGGCGCATTGGTTCGGGACCGACATGCTGGGCCGCGACGTCTACAGCCGCGTCGTTTACGGCGCGCGCATCTCGCTGATCGTCGGATTGGCGGTGGCGCTCATTTCCACGGTGCTCGGCATCGTCATTGGACTGCTGACCGGCTACATCCGCTGGCTCGATCCGATCGTGATGCGGGTGATGGACGGCCTGATGTCGATCCCGTCCGTCCTTCTCGCGATCGCGCTGATGGCGTTGACGAAGGCGAGCGTCGGCAACGTCATCGCCGCGATCACGCTTGCGGAAGTCCCGCGCGTCGTGCGGCTCGTCCGCAGTCTCGTGCTGACGCTGCGCGAGCAGACGTACGTCGAGGCGGCGATCGCCGCCGGCACCAGCCTGCCGCGAGTCCTGATGCGCCACATCCTGCCGAACATCGTCGCGCCGCTGCTGGTGCAGGGAACGTATGTGTGCGGGTCGGCGATGATCACGGAGGCCATTCTGTCGTTCATCGGTGCCGGCACGCCGCCGAACATTCCGAGCTGGGGCAACATCATGGCGGAGGGGCGCAGCCTCATCCAGATCGCCGGCTACCTGATCCTCTTCCCGGGCCTCTGCCTGTCGCTGACGGTGCTCGCGGTGAATCTGCTCGGCGACGGCATGCGCGACGCGCTCGATCCGCGCCTCGCGCGGCGGATGTGATGGCGCAGGGCACGACGACGCAAGCGCAAGGCGCGAACGGCGTGGTAGGTGCGGCGCCCGTGCTGCTCGACGTCGACGACCTCGCGACCTGGTTCTTCACGCGCGACGGCGTGGTGCGCGCGGTCGACGGCGTGTCGTTCACGGTCGGCCGCGGCGAAGTCGTCGCAATCGTCGGCGAGTCCGGCTGCGGCAAGAGCGTCACGTCGCTGTCGATCATGCGGCTGATCGCTTCGCCTCCGGGAAAAATCGTCAAGGGACAGGTGCTCTTCGAGGGCCGCGACCTGTTGCAGCTTTCCGAGCCCGAGATGCGCGGGATTCGCGGCAATGCGATCTCGATGATCTTCCAGGAGCCGATGACATCGCTCAATCCGGTGCTGACGATCGGTCACCAGATCGCCGAGGCGCTGGTGCTGCACCAGAGCTTGTCACGCGAGCGGGCGGCGCAGCGCGCGATCGAGCTGCTGCGGCTCGTGAGGATCCCGGAGGCGGAGCGGCGCGCAATCCAATATCCGCACCAGCTTTCCGGCGGGATGCGTCAGCGCGTGATGATCGCGATGGCGCTCGCATGTGAGCCGCGCCTTCTGATCGCCGACGAGCCGACCACGGCGCTCGACGTCACGATCCAGGCGCAGATCCTCGACCTGATGCGCGAGCTGCAGCGAAAAACCGGCACGGCGATCGTGCTGATCACGCACGATCTCGGCGTCGTCGCCGAAATGGCGGAGCGCGTCGTCGTGATGTATGCGGGGCGCAAGGTCGAGGAAGCGTCCGTGATCGAGTTGTTCGCGCATCCGCGACATCCGTATACCCGGGGCTTGCTCGATTCGATTCCGCGGCTCGGTGCCGGCCAACACGGCGAGACGCGTGTCAGGATGCGCCTTGCGGAGATCGCGGGGACCGTTCCTTCGCTGCTCGAGCCGATCGTCGGCTGCGCATTCGCGCCGCGGTGCCGTTACGCGACCGCACGCTGTCGCACCGATGCGCCGCCGTTGGAGAAGAAGGCGGACGCGCATTTCGCCGCATGCTGGGAATCGGAGCGCCTGGCGGAACATGCGAACGATGGCACTGAACATGCCCCCGTCTCCGGCATCGTGGAAAGCATCGTCGTGAGATCATTGCGATGAGCGCAGCGGCAACCCTTCTCGCCGTATCGCACCTCACCAAGCATTACCCGGTGCGCGGCGGCGTTCTCGGACGCTCCCGAGGCCACGTGCATGCGGTCGACGATGTGAGCTTCGCCATCGCGCACGGAGAAACGCTCGGGCTCGTCGGCGAAAGCGGCTGCGGGAAATCGACGGTCGCACGGACGGTGCTGAGGCTCATCGAGCCTACCGCGGGCGCGATCGAGTGGCGCGGCCAGCCGATCGCGGCGCTGCGCGCCAACGCCATGCGGCCCTACAGGCGGGAACTGCAGGCCGTTTTCCAGGACCCGTACGCGTCGCTCAACCCGCGCATGCGTGCGGCCGACATCGTCGCCGAGCCGATTCGTAATTTCGAGAGCGCGTCGGCGCAGGCGATCACGCAGCGGGTGCGGTCGCTGTTCGAGCGGGTCGGGCTGCGCGCCGACCAGATGACGCGCTATCCGTACGAATTCTCGGGCGGCCAGCGGCAGCGCCTCGGCATAGCCCGTGCGCTCGCGCCGCAACCGAAACTGATCGTTTGCGACGAGCCGGTTTCCGCGCTCGACGTGTCCGTGCAGGCGCAGGTGATCAACCTGCTCGTCGATCTGCAGCAGGAATTCGGCCTGTCGTATCTGTTCGTCGCGCACGATCTCGCGGTCGTCGAGCACATCAGCCATCGCGTCGCCGTGATGTACCTCGGCCGGATCGTCGAGCTGACGACGACGCGCAGGCTGTTCGGCAATCCGCTGCACCCGTACACCGAAGCGCTGCTGTCCGCCGTTCCGGTGCCGGATCCGGCTGCACGCCGCAAGCGGCTGATTATCGCCGGCGACGTTCCGAGCCCGATGCACCTGCCCGCCGGTTGTCGATTCCACACGCGCTGCCCGTACGCCTTCGATCGATGCCGTCGCGAGGAGCCGGCACTGGCCGAAGTCGCGCCCGGTCATGTCGTCGCCTGTCATCTGCGGGAAGCGCCCGCGCGCGAAACGCACTGAAGAGATCGCCGATGAAACGCCATCCTGACGCCGTCGCGCTGACGCGCAAGCTGCTTTCGTTCGACACGATCAATCCCCCGGGGGCCGAGCAGCAATGCGCCGATTATCTGGGCTCGCTGCTGCAGGCCGCCGGCTTCCATGTCGAATACGCAGCGTTCGCGCCGGCGCGCACGAGCCTCGTCGCGCGGATCGGACGCGAATCCGACAAGCCGCCGCTCGGATTCACCGGCCACATGGATACGGTTCCGCTCGGTGCGGCGCAGTGGAAGCGCGACGCCTTCGGCGGGAGCCTCGAAGGCGGAACGCTGTACGGCCGGGGCGCGAGCGACATGAAGAGCGGTGTCGCCGCGTTCGTCGTCGCGGCGCTCGAACTCGCCGAGCGCTTGAGGCAAGCGCCCGGCGTCACGCTGGTGCTGACCGCCGACGAGGAGTGCGGTTGCGGCGGCGCGGCGTTCCTCGCGCAAAAGACGAAGCTGCTCGGATCGGTCGGCGCGCTGCTCGTGGGCGAGCCGACTGCCAACTATCCGCTGGTGGGACACAAGGGCGCTCTGTGGCTCGAAGCGCGAACGTCGGGCGTGACGGCGCACGGCTCGATGCCGGAACGTGGCGACAATGCGATCTACAAGGCCGCGCATGCCATCGAGACGCTGCGGCAGTTCGATTTCGACGTCGAGCCGCACGCTCTGATGGGCCGGCCGACGCTCAACGTCGGCATGCTTCACGGTGGCCTCAACATCAACTCGGTTCCCGATGCGGCGACGATCGGCATCGACATCCGCACGATCCCGGGGCAGGACCATGCCGGGCTTCGAGGCAGGCTGCAGAAGGCGCTCGGCGAGGGCGTCGAAATCGTTCCTCTCGTCGACGTCGCGGCGGTCTATTCCGATCCTGCGCAACCGTGGATGCAGCAGACCTTCGCGGCGGCCGCACGGCAGATCGGCGAGCGACCGAAGCCGCGGAGCGCAACCTATTTCACCGATGCTGCGGTGCTGAACGCCGTCTATCGCGACGTGCCGATATGCGTCCTTGGCCCCGGCGAGCCGCAGCTCGCACACCAGACCGACGAGTACTGCCTCGTCGATCGCGTCGAGCAA
>Ga0070681_10004638_pt1 | contig 13124 bp, 11 predicted proteins | sample KBSC83BmetaG_FD_65650 | JGI IMG/M metagenome (GOLD analysis project Ga0070681, IMG submission 65650) | Corn rhizosphere microbial communities from Kellogg Biological Station, Michigan, USA - KBS C8-3B metaG | ecosystem: Host-associated > Plants > Roots > Rhizosphere | place: USA: Michigan... | reverse complement strand
TCGCCGCGGTGGGAACTCTGTTGTCGTTCTTTCACCAGGGATCTTTAGGCGGGCTCTACGGGGTGCTGCGAGGCCGGCCTTTCGCATTTCGTGATGGCTTTCTGATCTGGCCCTCCACTTTCTTCTTATTCATCCTTTCGGCGATCGCCTCCGGACCGAGCTTTCTCATGCTCATTACGGCAACGGTGGAAAAGGTGACGGGCCGCAAGCTGGTTCCGCCGGACGTCTTCCGGCGATTGGCGTTCATTTCGGGAGTGCTGCTCGCGATTTACGTCGCCGTTAAATGCATCGACACCCTGGTCTGGCTGAACTACACGTCACCGGCCGCAGGTTTTGCTCCGTGGCAGTACTACCAGCATAAAGGATTCGGAACGCCGATCCTCTTCGCCGAGATCATTCTGCTCGGGTTGCTTCCGGCATTCCTTTTAACTTTCCGCAAAACCGCAGCCAGCAAACCGTGGCTCCTGACAGCTGCCGCGATGGCTTGCGCTGGCGTGCTACTGAACCGTTTCGTGCTGACTGTGCAGACGCTCGCCCTGCCTACGCTGCCCTTTGATGATTTCCTGCAATACACACCCAGTTGGCAGGAGGTAGCGAGCTTCGCCGGCGTGATCGCGTACGGCGTGATCGTGTATTCGCTTTCATACAGGTATCTGCCGCTGTTCGCTGCGCCGAAAGGACGGGACTCGCATGTTTCCGGGAATTGATGGCTTTCACTGGACACTCGGCCACGTTCTGTTCCTGTCGCTATTTTTCGCCGTGGTGCTCACCATTCTAGTCACGGTGGCGTCTGCAGCTTGGCGGACGAGCCGCGACTTTCACTCTCATCGGGCGATCGATCTGTGGTGGCGTTCGCAGTTCGCGGAACTGCCCGTCTCCGACCGCCGTTGCCGGCACGAACTCGCCGGACGAGTGCTCTCGCGCACCTGCGACAATGCTTTTGATTGCCGCCATTGCGAGAAATATTCCCAATTCGCGGTATTGCCTGCCACCGGTAATGTTGGCCCCTTGGGCCTCGACTACGCGGACGACCGCTACTACCATCGCGGGCACACATGGGTGAAACCGGAGGAAGACGGAACCGTCAGTGTCGGCATCGATGAACTCGCCGCTCGTCTGGTGGGAACTCCCGACTTGGTGAGCCTTCCAGAGGTCGGCCAGGGATTGGAAGTGAACCAGACTGCCTGGCGTATGAAGAAGAACGGCCACGAAATTGAGGTTCGAGCTCCACTTGAGGGCACGGTAGTTGGCATTGGCGGCCCGAAAGAAGGTTGGTATCTAAAGATTCGCCCGCGCCTCGAACTCCGCGAGCCTGCGACGCTGCGCCATCTGTTGTGCGGCCCGGAAGTACACGGCTGGATGTCACGCGAACTGGAGCGACTCCAACTGCAACTGCACGCGCCCAATACCGCGCCGGCTCTGGCGGACGGTGGCGTCCTCATGCCCGACCTGATGAACGTTGTACCTCCGGCGGACTGGGATACGGTGCTGGCTGACACGTTCCTACAAGGGTGAGGCTCTGGCGTCGGAAGCGAGGAGCCCGCGTTTAGATCACGGCCGGGCGCCGTTTCAGTCCCAACACAATTGACAATAGGCAGTAGAATTCCTTGATGGCCCGTGCCGCTAGTAGCGTTAGGTTCATTTTTCTTCTGGCATGTTCTTTGTATGCGCAAGAGTCACCATGTACGAGGCGCATCATCCCAGTTGGCGTTCTCGACTCGCATGGCGAGGTGCCCCGTGAGCTTAGCGTTAACACCTTCTCCGCTGAACTGGATCACAAGCCGTTGGCGATCACGGCAGCAACCCTCTTTTCAGGGCCGAACCGGGTCGCAATCCTTCTGGACACCAGTGAAAGCATGAAGGAGGGCATGAATGCCAGCGGGAAAGCTGAGCTTGCCTATTGGGTCGCGGCAGACGCGGTAAAGCGACTACCTGCCAGTGTTTCCATCGCTTTGCTGGGTTTTGATAAGCAAGTAGACGGAACCCTGGACTTTTCCGCTTCTCGGGAGCAGCTCACATCAGAACTAACGCAACGCAAAAAAGCCCTGAGCTCTTCGATAGGTAGGAAAACCGCCCTAAGGGACGCTATCGAGTACGTTCTCGAACACATTCCTAATGCGGCTCCCGGTGACGCGATTTACGTGATAACGGATGGCGAGGACAACCGCAGTCAGATAGAGAGCGCCCAATTGGAAGATCGACTGCAACGCGCGTCTGTCCGCTTGGACGTATTCCTCTTGCGAGATTTCTTGTGGAACGGCGACCCCTTTCCCGGCAGCGATGACACTGCAAAGCTCGCACGAGCTACGGGCGGCACGGTAATTGATTTTCACCCCACAATGCTTCGCGCGCGGTATTCGAGTACGACCGAGAACTTCACTGTCAGCCCAGCGCGACAAGAACTGGTGAGCGCTGCCTTGACGTTGCTATATCGGCAAACCGCAAGTCCGTATTTGCTAGGCATAGAGCTGCCAGGAGTTCTGAAAAGGTCACGCGGGTGGAAGCTAAACGTTGTAGACCAGCAACTGCGCAAGTCTATCTCTCTGTCCTATCCCCGCCAAATCGGCTCCTGCCCTAGCGGCCAGGCCTCCATGCCTAACTGAGGTTGTGAGACAATTCCTTGCAGTTTTTCCGCGTTGAAGATGAACCTTGGCCTTTCGACTCGCCGGCACAATCCCGATGTTGAAGCCGTTAACTGCAGTGCCGGAGTTGCTCTCCGTTCGGACTTCCCTGGTGGTGGCTTTGTGTTTAGGCGCAGTTGTGTTTGCCGTTTACAGCCCCGGCTTGAATTTTCAATTCGTTCTCGACGATCACCGTTTCACGGGTGATCCGCGTATCCAGTTCCCCGATCATGTGTGGGACTACTTCGCGAACTACGTCTGGGCGCAATTCACGGGCGGGCCTCCGAGTTTCTATCGGCCTCTGTTCCTCCTGTGGCTGAGGATGAATTTCATTCTGAGCGCGATGTCTCCATGGGGATGGCACCTGCTCAGCATTGTGAAACACCTGGCAGTTGCGGTCTTGCTGGGACTACTGGTGCTGAGACTGCTGCGCGATCGCGTCGCAGCGTTAGTCGCCGCGACTCTATTCGCCTTGCATCCTGCACAAACGGAATCCGTGGCGTGGGTCACCGTGCCCGATCCGTTGATGTCCGCGGCAATCTTGGGTGCGTTGCTTCTATACCTCAGGTGGATAGCGGTCGTTCCTCAAGGCCGAAGTCACGAACGAACATCGCGCAAGTCGGCCCGGAGTAGGAAGGCCGCGCAGCCTCAGATGTACTGGCTGGTCGCCTCCGCGGCCGTTTGCTTTGCGGCACTCCTTGCGAAAGAAACATCGATCATATTTCCCGTGTTAATTTTTGCGTTGCCGCTGCTCGTGCCTCGAGGCGAGAACGGAGACGCAGATTTTCGAGTTCGGCTGAGGCGGGCACTCCGGCACACTGTACCGTTTTTGTGCGTCACGGGGTTGTACCTTCTAATGCGGTTCCATGCGTTGGGAGGGAAGCTTGCGTCCCGCACCCAGTCTTTGCCTTGGAGCACCGTGCTGCTGTCCTGGCCGGCGACGCTCTGGTTCTACGTGAAGGTCTTGCTCTGGCCCGACCACTCACGCGCGTTTGCAGATCCCACTCTGGCCCAGCGGTTTTCTTTCCGGGGGGTCATCATGCCGGGGCTGGGCGTGGCTTGCGCGGTTGCGATCCTGGCGTGGGCATTGATCTGGGCATGGAAAAAAGCTCGACGTGACCTTCCAGCGCAAGACGCCGCGAATGTCGAGTATGCCCTGGTAATCGGCACGCTCCTGTTGGGACTGCCGATTCTTCTCACGCTCGACCTGAATGCTCTCAATCCAGGAGACTTTCTGCATGGCCGATACACGTACCTGCCCTCGGCTGGCTTGATGCTTCTGGTGGCGACTGTATGGCACGTCGCCGGGGAACTGCGCGTTCCATTATTGCCTGCAGCCGGACTATTAGCCGTTGTGTTCGCTGTGTTGGCCGTCTCGCAAGAAAAACAGTGGAAAGATGATTTGACGGTTTTCACCGTCGCCCACGAATTGGCCCCGCACAACGCTCCAGTTGCTAAGAACCTTGCAGACGCTCATGTGCAAGTGGCGCTGCAACTGGCCGACGATGGGCGATGCAGTGAGGCGATGCCAGTCTTTCAGCAAGTCAGCCAGGAGTACCCGCAAGATTGGTATGCATGGGCGGGTCTCGGGGATTGCTTCGTCCAACTCAACAATCTTCCCAAGGCAGAGGACTCGCTGCGTAGGGCTGCCGAACTCTCACATGATTCGCGAGTCATGCAGCAGTGGCAGGAGCTTCGTGCGCACATGGGATTGCCGAACTCCGCTCCGCATGATTGAGAAACGCCCGTTGAAATCCATACTTAATGAGAAATCTCGTAACGCTTGAGCTTGTCGTAGAGCGTCGAGCGATCGATGCCCAGGGCACTGGAAGCCTCCTTCACATTACCATGTTTGCGCTCCAAGGCTGCAACGATGGCGCGGCGTTCCAATTCTCCCAGAGGAACATCGGGCACTTCCCAATCCTGTGCCTGGTTCGCATCCCGGTGTAGCCAGGAGAAATCCGCCGACTCCAGGGAGCCGTTGCGGCAGGTCACGATGGCGCGTTCGATTACGTTTTCCAGTTCGCGCACGTTGCCCGGCCAATCGTAGGCGATCAGCACCTTGAGGGCGTCGGCAGAGATGCCCGCGACATCTTTCCCCAATTCTGACGAGATGCGCTGCACAAAATGCTCGGCCAACAGCGGGATGTCTTCGCGGCGCTCGCGCAATGGGGGAAGCTGGATTTCGATGACGTTCAGGCGATAGTACAAATCTTCGCGGAATCTTCCCTGCTGCACTTCCTCGGCTAGATTCTTATTGGTTGCCGCAATGACTCGCACATCGACTTCCACCTCCTGGGTTCCGCCTACGCGGTAGAAGCGCCGCTCCTGCAGCACGCGCAGAAGGTCAGCCTGCAATTTAGGAGAAATATCGCCGATCTCGTCCAGAAAAATCGTGCCTCCGTCGGCCACTTCGAATTTTCCCTTGGCCTGCCCGGCCGCGCCGGTGAAAGCACCTTTCTCATACCCGAACAATTCGCTCTCAAGCAGGGTCTCGGTCAGTGCCGCGCAACTCACAGCGATGAACGGCTTGTCGGCCCTATTGCCGGAGAAATGCACTGCCCGCGCCACCAACTCCTTTCCGGTCCCGCTTTCTCCGCGAATCAGCACGGTGCTGCGCAGGCTGGCTACATCCTGGGTTAGCGCGAGAATTTCGTCCATGCGCGGATTCTTGGTAATGATGTCGTGGTGCTTGTACTGCCGCGCCAGCTTTTTGCGCAGAATGGCGTTCTCGCTCTGTAACTTTTTCAGCTTGAGAATGCGCGACACCAGCATGGAAATTTCCTGCGGATTGCAGGGCTTGACGATGTACTCCTGCGCGCCTTCTTTCATCGCCTGAATGGCGGTGTCCACAGTCGCGTAGGCGGTAATGATGATGATCGAGGCATCCGGCCGGATGCGGTGGATCTCCATCATGGTCTCAATGCCATCCATTCCGCCGGGCATCTTCAAGTCGACGAAGCAAATGGCGTAATCGGCGGCTCGCGCCAGTTCCAGCGCTTTCTGCCCGTCGGGCGCGGTGTCCACGCGATAGCCATCTTCGCGCAGCCAGGCCGCCATGGACTCGCACATGACCTCTTCGTCGTCGACCACCAGGATGGGCCAATGCTTTTTCATACTCCTCCGTTTCGCGCGAATCTCTGCGCCAACTGCGTGCCGCATCGCGCACAATATTTTTCTGTCTTGGAGTCCACCAATTCGATATGCGTCGCCAAACTCATAGCGCAGGTCGAGTCGGAACAATGCACTAATCCGAAGGTGTGCCCTAGCTCATGCAAAACTTCTTTCACGGTGCGCTCCCGCAGAAGAGCCTCTTGTGCAGGCAGGCCATAAAATTCCTGGTGCAAGCGGCATAGTGAAACCACGGCAATGGGGCCATCGAATTGTGCCTGTCCAAACAAGAAGCTCAGCATGGGAATCGACAGATCCACATCCGTGATTCCCAGCACTCGAAACGCATCGCGGGGGGCGCATTGAGCCAGCGTCTTCATAAATTCCAGCGACTGGTACTGGCCTCGCCTTGCGTCGTAAGCACGATCGGGAATGGCGATGGCCGGCAAGCGCCGCGTGGGCAAGGGGAACCAGTCCGCGGCCGCGTTCTCGATCCATTCCAGTGCCTGCGGAGGCAGGCTGCCAATCGGCACCAGGCAAAGTTCGCTCACACACCTTGTACCTGCACTTCTTTCACTTCTTCTGCGTTCACTCGTGATTTGAGAGGAAGGGTGACGGTGAACATCGTGCCTTCATTGCGCTGGCTAACCACTTCGATCTCCCCTTCGTGAGCCTTGACGATGCCATAGAGAACCGCCAGGCCGAGCCCAACGCCCTTTCCTTCCGCCTTCGTGGTGAAAAAAGGATCAAAAATTTTGGAAATGTTTTCGGGAGCGATTCCCTCGCCCGTATCCTGCACGCAGAGTTCCACGCTCTCCTCTTGCGGGATCAGCCGCGTGCGAATCGTCAGCTTGCCTCCACCGCGCGGCTGCATAGCCTGGGCGCCGTTGAGCACGAGATTGAGAAGCACTTGCTGGATCTGGGAAGAGTCGCACTCCACAAGGGGAAGATTTTCCTGCAGATCGAGAACGACTTCGGCGCTGATCAACTTGAGCTTGTGATCGGCCAGCCCGATCGTCATCCGTACCAATTTGTTCAGGTCGGCAGGCGCGCGCTGCGGCTTGGAGCGCCGCGAAAATGCCAGCAGATCGGAAACGATGCGGCCTACGCGCGCGGTCTCGGCTGAGATCATGCTCAAGTATTTTCGGAACTCAGCTTCTCTACCCACCGGGTACGCCCCGCTCGCCATGAGCCGCTCCAATAGCATGGAAAGGTTCAGCACGCCGGAGACCGGATTATTGATCTCATGGGCAACGCTGGCCGCAAGTTGCCCGAGAGTGGCCAGACGGTCGGACTGCACCAGTTTCTTCTGGGCCGCCTTGAGCTGTTGGGTGCGCTCATCCACTTTGCTCTCGAGCGTGGCCTGCATGTCGTTCAGTTCACTGACCGCCACTTTGAGGCGTTCACGCATTCGATTGAACGAATCCACCAACTCGTCGACTTCCTGGCTGCGCCGCGCAGCGCCAATCGTGATGGGCCGGTCCAATTCCATCTCGCTCACCGCCTTGGTTCCCGCGATCAACTCCTGAATCGGGGTGGCCACGAAGCGCTTGGTGAACAAAATGACGAACGCAGCTCCGAACGCCACCTCCAGCAGAGTCCAACCGACGGTCTGCAACGTAATCGCCCGGGTTTGCTTCTGCACGGGATCCAGGCGCAAGCCGACATCGAGCACTCCAAGGACCTTGGTGGACGCACGATGCGCGTGGCAAGCGGCATTGCTACACGAGGGCTCGTTGTAAATCGGAGCCACCATGTTGATGGTCTTTACGCCATCCGGCGACTTGGCGTATCGAACCCGCGCGTCCTGGGTGGGGCTGTTGCGGATGGCGTTCTTGTTGTGGCAGCTGGCGCAGACTTGATTGTCGAGGGTGGCGAGCGAGGGATGCTCCCCAGGATCGGTCGAGAACACCATTCGCCCTTCGCGGTTGTACATGCGGATGCGGTCGACGCCCTGCTTGTCGGCGATGACCTGCATAATCTGGTACGCGGCCTTGCGATCGTCGTCCAGCATGGCATGCCAGGTTGCGCTGGTGATGCTGCGGGAAAGTTGGTCGGCGCCCAGAATCATGGTCTCGACCAGTTGCTTCTTCTCGGTGCGGAGATTGATGTATCCGCTGATGCCGCTGATGGCGACAATCAGGATGGTGAGAGAAAAGATCAGCTTCGGGCCGAGTTTTCGAGGCATTCGCGGGGCTCTCAAACGGTGCCTGGCATAGAAGTCTCCGGCCCTAATCGCATTGGGCCGTACTCCTGATCAAGGCTATCTGGGGCGAGCCTCGGCCTCCGTGATTGCTAAGGTCCCGGCCCGTGATTTCGATCACGCTGTTAGATCGTTAGGAGTGATGGGATTGCGCATTTCCACACAGTGGGAACCGCGATTTTGGGTTGCTCGGGCGGTGGCGGTCCGCCGTAAAATCATCTGCTCACATAACTCAGCTCGGGAGGATCTCTCTATGAAAGATCGATCTCGTTCGCCTCATCCATCCGGCGTATCGCGCCGCGATTTCATAGCACAGAGCACAGCAGCCGCAGCAGCATTCTCGATTGTTCCCCGCCATGTATTGGGAGGCGAGGGATACGTTCCGCCCAGCGATAAAGTCAACATTGCGTTTATTGGAGTGGGCGCCCAGGGCTTGCGGGTGATGATTCACTTCCTGCGGGAAAAAGATGTTCAGGGTGTTGCGGTGTGCGATGTGGCGAAAACGGGCGATCAATATCCCCAATGGGACGAGCACGAGTTTTGTAAATCGGTTCGTAATCTGCTGGGCGTGAACTCGGGTTGGGAGTGGCTCAGTCCGGAGCAGCCGCTACAGCTGAGTCACTCGCTGAAAGTTACCAGCGGAGTGGCCGGGCGTGAGCCCGCCCAACAGATCGTGAATGCGCTCTATGCCACGCAGCAGCGCTCGGGCCAGTATCACGGGTGCGCAGCGTACACCGACTTCCGCGAATTACTCGAGAAGGAACACGATGTGGATGCGGTGGTGGTTTGCACGACCGATAATCTGCATGCAGCAGTTTCGGCAGCGGCAATGAGGAAGGGGAAACATGTTTTTTGCCAGAAGCCTCTGACCCACACCATTTATGAAGCCCGCCGCGTCGCCGAGATCGCCCGCGAAACTGGAGTGGCCACACAGATCGCGGTGGCCAATCAGGCGTCCGAAGCAACTCGCGAGCTTTGCGAATGGATTTGGGCCGGCGCGATTGGGCCGGTGCGTCAAGTCGTCAATTGGTCAAGCCGGCCATTCTGGCCGCAAGGATTGGAGCGGCCCAAGGACAGTGAACCGGTTCCCGAAGGCCTCGATTGGGATCTGTGGCTGGGCCCGGCGCCCGAGCGCCCGTTCAATCGCGCGTATCTTCCGTTCGTGTGGCGGGGTTGGGGCGACTTCGGCTGCGGAGCTCTCGGCGATATGGGCTCCTATAGCTTTGACACCATCTTCCGCGTCTTGAAACTCGATGCCCCGGTCAGTGTGGAAGCCAGTACGACTGACCGGTACGATGAAACTTATCCCATGGCCTCAATCATTCATTTTGATTTCGGAGCACGCGGCGATATGCCTCCAGTGAAATTCACGTGGTACGACGGTGGCCTGAAACCCCCGCGCCCCGACGAACTGGAGCCCGATCGTCCGTTCAAAATTTCTGAAGAAGAGGAGGATGAGGGCCTTTTGTTTGTCGGAGATGGCGGCAAGATTCTCTGCGGCTTCAACGGGTCTCATCCTCGGCTGATCCCGCAATCTCGGATGGATGCCTACAAGCAACCGCCCAAGACACTTCCGCGTTCACCTGGCAATGAACGGGAGTGGCTCGACGCCTGTAAGGGAGGGAAGGTCAAGCCGGGAGGGAATTTTGAATTCGAAGGCATGGTGACGGAAACGCTCCTGCTGGGGAATGTGGCAGCCCGCACCGGGCAGAGATTCACCTGGGACCGTCCCAACATGAAAGCGAACAACTCGGATTTCGCACAAAACTATATCCGTCCTGAACGCAGAAAAGGATGGGAGATCTAACGGAGTTCTGAATCCAAGGAGGCATTCATGCTGGCAATTTCGAGACGAGACTTTTGCAAGGTTGCCGCGGCGCAGTCGGCGGCCATAGGCCTGATGTCTGCGGGAGTACTGAAGCTGCGGGCGAACCCACTGAGCATGCCAATCGGATGCCAAACCTGGCCGGTGCGCGAGATGATTGCGAAGGACTTTCCTGGCACCCTCAAGCAATTGGCTGCCGCAGGTTTCCAAAGCATTGAGCTGTGCTCGCCGGTGGGATATGCGGACGAGGGTTTCGGTGGGCTCGCAAAGTACAAGGGCTCAGAAGTTAAGAAGATCATCTCCGATGCGGGGCTCACGTGCGTCAGTTCGCACTTCGGCATCGATGAACTCAGAAAGAATCAGGATGATCGCATTGCATGGGCGAAAGACGCGGGGTTGACGCAGATGCTGGTGCCCAGCCTCGATGGGCCGAAGAATCCTACGATGGACGACGTGAAACGCGCCGCCGACGAATACAACAAGATGGGAGAACGTGCTGCCCAGGCCGGCATTCAGCAAGGTCTGCACAACGAAACGTTCGAACTCTCCAAGATCAACGGCAAGCGCACCTACGACGTGCTTTTTGAACTTCTCGACCCTAAGCTAGTCAAGTTCCAATTCCAGGTCTCCACAATCAGCGAAGGCTATGATGCGGCCGAGTACTTCACGAAATACCCGGGGCGGTTCGTTTCCATGCACGTGCAAGGATGGGATGCGGCGACGAAGAAAATTGTGCCTGTAGGAAAAGGGTCTCTCGACTGGACCAAGATCTTTGGCGCCGCGAGAACCGGGGGCATCAAGAACTACTTCGTTGAGATGAAACTGGATATGATGAAGGCCAGCGTGCCGTATCTTCGCAATCTCAAGGTATAGAGAAAACAAGAGCACTATTTCACGCTTGTGCTTTCGCGGCAAATAGCCTGCACGCCTAAACCTGTCCCGGCGGCAAAGTTTTCCGGCGCCGCTGCATCTTATCGCCGGTTTCCAAAACTCAGCCCGGAGAGATGCGATTTGGTGGACCAGAGCCGAAGGAGTGCAACAACCGCCCCGCTTCTGGAGCAGAGCAAGTCTCCCACATTCACCTCGAAAACCCACCTGCTCACGGCCATCGTTGTGCTCACGAATGTAGTGGGAAACGTCTGTCTCAGCCATGGCATGCAGGAAGTTGGTAGAACGATCTCCGCTTCGCCCGCTGACTACGTTCGAGCGCTTCTCAATCCCTGGGTTCTGGCCGGCAGTTGTACGCTGGCGCTATGGATGATCAGCGATTTGGCGCTGCTAAGCCGGGCCGATCTCACCTTCGTCCTCCCCGTCACCGCGAGCGCTTACGTTTTTATCGCGATTGCGGGACATTTCGTTTTAGGCGACCGGATTTCCTGGGAACGCTGGCTAGGCATCGTCGTCATTACCCTTGCGGTAGTTCTGGCTGAAGAGACACCCTCTCTGACCTCCAAGGCAGAGTACCGGGAGCACTCCCAATGAAATGGATCCTGGTTGCCATCATCGCCAGTTCAAACACGGTTGGAGACCTGCTGAATACTGCGGGAATGAAGCGGATCGGCGCTGTGGAGGACCTGAGTCTTCGCTCGTTGCTGCAATTGTTACTAGCGATCGGCGGCAGTCCGATGGTACTGGGAGGCATCGCGGCCCTGGCGATTGGGTTTTTCGCCATCATGTCTTTGCTGTCGATTGCGACCGTGAGCTTTGCCATCCCGGCCACGGCCAGCAGCTACCTGGTAGAAACCTTATTGGCAAAATACATCCTGAAAGAGGATGTGCGCTGGCGGCGCTGGGCGGCAAGCGGACTGGTTGTCATTGGCGTGGTATTACTGCGTTGGTAGAAGATTGTCCAATCAGCACGCCGATTTCCGGAACGGCGGCAAACACTTGCACGGAGTTGTTCATCCAATCCCGGGTGCGCCTATAACTGGCGCACCCAGTGGAGACTTCAATGAGGTTCATTCTCGGATTTGCAGTTGGCTTTTGCATTTCTCTCCTGTTTGCTCCGGCCTCCGGCGAGGAGACCCGCCGCTCGCTCATGCAGGGTGCACAAGAGTTGATGGATCTTCCCCGGCAAAAGGCGGAGCAGGCGGCAGAAACAGCGAAACAAAAAGCGGGTGAACTCGGGTCGCAGGTTGGGCGGCAGGCAGCTGAATCGGCCGTTCAAGCGATGGAAGACAGCGTCTTGGGCAAGAACAAAAGCGCCTAGCTGTTAAAGGTCCACTGAACTGCGCCTGTTCATGGCGGCGCTATGGACGCCCGTCTGTGTTCGTGCTCTCTGATTCGCAAACCTTCCTCCCTAAGTCGCTGCTCTACTTGCATGTCTCAGGAATAGGCTCGTGTTGGCGAGCAACCACCCGCATTCGCCAACCATCTGAAAATCGCGCCTTCCTTTCAGGCACAGCTCGAACGAACGCCGCGAATCCGGTGCGCAGAATTCTCAGGAGTGTGTGATGACAGTAGCAGACATGATCGTAGAGCGGCTCATCGATTGGGGAGTAGAAGTGATCTTCGGCCTTCCCGGAGACGGAGTAGACGGAATGTTTGAAGCCCTTCGGACCCATCGAGACAAGTTGAAGTTCATACAAGTTCGGCACGAGGAGGCCGCGGCGTTCGCGGCCTGCGGCTATGCGAAATACACGGGCAGGCTGGGAGTATGCATCGCTACGTCAGGCCCGGGAGGCATTCACCTTCTCAATGGCCTCTACGATGCGAAATGTGATGGCCAGCCTGTGCTCGCGATTACTGGGCACACGTTTCACGATCTGATCGGCACAAATTTCCAGCAGGATGTCGATCTGGATAAGTTATTTATGGACGTTGCCGCATACAACCAGCGGGTTATGGGGCCCGCGCACGTCGACAACGTGATGGACGAGGCAATCCGAACGGCGCTGGCTCGTCACACCGTTTCACACGTCACCATTCCCAAGGACATTCAGGAATGGAAATCCTCCGACGCTCAGCGGTCGAACATGAATGTTAAGGAGCACAGCCGGAACATTTATGTTGCTTCGCACCCACATCCGCCGCAGCAGCAACTTCAGAAAGCGGCGGACACCATCAACCACGGCTCGAAGGTCGCGATTCTGGTTGGCCGCGGCGCGCTGGGCTGCGGCAAGGAGGTTACCGATCTTGCCGATTTGATCGGTGCTCCGGTGATTAAGGCCCTACTCGGGAAAGCTGTGTTGCCGGACGATAGCCCATTTACCACCGGCGGCCTCGGTTTGCTGGGCACAGCGCCTTCCCAGGATGCAATGCAGGAATGCGACACACTGCTGATCATCGGCAGCAGCTTCCCTTACCTGGATTTTTATCCCAAACCGAACAAAGCGAAGTGCGTGCAAATCGACCTCGACAGCAC
>Ga0070681_10004635_pt1 | contig 13126 bp, 13 predicted proteins | sample KBSC83BmetaG_FD_65650 | JGI IMG/M metagenome (GOLD analysis project Ga0070681, IMG submission 65650) | Corn rhizosphere microbial communities from Kellogg Biological Station, Michigan, USA - KBS C8-3B metaG | ecosystem: Host-associated > Plants > Roots > Rhizosphere | place: USA: Michigan... | reverse complement strand
GGAACCCGGTGCGCCCGCCTGCAACCGAAGGGACATGCATGGCTATCTGTGCAGCGTGGACCGCCCCGCGGAGGGGTCGTTAGGCGAAAGCAAGAAGTTCGTCACGGACGTGCCTGCGGGTATGTACTTCATGATGGGGGATAACCGCGACAATAGTGAGGATGGGCGGTTCTGGGGCTTCGTCCCCGAGGCCAATCTCGTCGGCAAGGCCACGCGGATCTGGTTCAATTGGGACTGGGGCCGTACGGGCGGGCCGACGTGGAGTCGGATAGGCAAGGCCATCCAGTGAGGTCTTGAAAATGCGCGCGCATCAACACGGTATCACGTTCATCGGGTGGCTGTTCCTGCTGGTCCCGATCGCCATTGTCGCGTACGCGGGCATCCGCATCGCGCCGGTGTACCTGAACTACATGAAAGTGTCGCGCTCCCTCGACGCGTTGCGGGAGGAGCTCAAGGGCGAGGATGCGAACGCGACCTCGATCAACAAGACCCTCGACAAGCACTTTGTCATCGAGAGCGTCCAGTACCCCTCGCTCGCCGACATCTCCGTCAAGCGCGACGGCCATGCCTGGATCATCGACGCCACGTACGACGACCAGGCTCCGTTGTTCGCCAACATTTCCCTCCTGGTTGCCTTTCACAAGGCCGTGCAGATCGGAAATACCGGTGACTAGACTCTCAGGTTGCGCGTGACGGGCGCAGACTGGCCGACCTCCTGGGTGCGGGCACAGCTCGCCTACCAGCCACGCGATGTCTCCTTGTTTGCCGCGGCGCTCACGCACCGTAGCGCCTCCGGAAACAACTACGAGCGACTCGAGTTTCTCGGCGATGCGGTGCTCAATCTGACGGTCGCCCAGCGCCTGTATCGCGCGTACCCGGAAGCCACGGAGGGCGACTTGAGCCGGCTGCGGGCCCGGCTGGTCAGCAGCGAGCCGCTGGCGCAGATCGCTACCGAGATTTCCCTGGGGGATGCCCTGCAGCTGGGCTCCGGCGAGCTGAAGACCGGGGGCTTCCGGCGCGAGTCGATCCTCGCGGACGCCTTCGAAGCGGTGTGCGGGGCACTGTTCCTGGACGGCGGTTTCGAAGCCGTGGAAAAGGTGCTGGAGAAACTGTTCGAGCCGCGCATCGCCTCCCTTCCGGCCCCGGCATCGCTCAAGGATGCCAAGACACGCCTGCAGGAGTATCTGCAGGCGCGGGGCCACTCGCTTCCCCGTTACGTCGTCGAGCGGGTGGAAGGCGAGGCGCATGCGCAGACTTTCCACATGAGCTGCGAAGTGGACGATCTCGAGCTGCAGGCTCGGGGCAGCGGCTCCAGCCGGCGGCGGGCGGAGCAGGAAGCCGCCGAACGCATTCTTCAGGATATCGAGCATCATGAGTGAAAGTTTCCGTAGCGGCTTCGCCGCCCTGGTCGGCAGGCCCAACGTCGGCAAGTCAACCCTGCTGAATGCGCTGGTCGGACAGAAGGTGAGCATCGTGACGCCTCGTCCGCAGACCACGCGCCATCGCATCCTCGGCATCGTCAACCTGCCCGAGGCTCAGATCGCTTTCGTGGATACTCCCGGTCTGCACAATCATGCGAGTCGGGCGCTGAATCGCGCGATGAACCGAACGGCGGCGACCGCGTTGGAGGATGCCGATCTCGTCGTCATGGTCGTCGAGGCGCTCAAGTGGACCTCGGAGGACGATCTGGTGCTGGCGAGGATCGTGAAGTCGGGCCGGCCGGCCATCGCCGCGGTGAACAAGATCGACCGGGCTCAGCCCAGAGACAAGCTCCTCCCGTATATCGCGCACCTGGCCCCGCGCCATTCCTTTGCCGCGATCGTGCCGGTGGCCGCACTCAAGCACGACAACCTGGAGGACCTCAAGAAGACGATCGTGGGACAGCTCCCGCTGGCGCCCGCGATGTTCATGGATGGAGAGGTCACGGACCGCGGCCTGGAGTTTCGCGTGGCCGAGTTGATCCGCGAGAAGCTCACTCTCGAGCTCAATCAGGAAGTGCCTTATGGGGTCGCGGTTGAAGTGGAGAACATGGCCGAGCAGGACGGCCAGCTCACCGTGGACGCGGCCATCTGGGTCGACCGTGAGGGCCAGAAGCCGATCGTGATCGGGGCCCGCGGCGAGCGCCTGAAGCGGGTCGGCCGGGCGTCGCGCCTGGCGCTGAACGAGATACTCGAACGCCGCCTGCACTTGAATTTATGGGTGAAAGTGCGCGAGAACTGGGCAGACAACGCGAGAGCGCTCAAGCACCTGGGATTGGAATGAGCCGAGAGCACCGCCGCGTCCAGCTGGCGCCGGGCTACATCCTGCATCACCGGCCGTATCGCGACACTAGCCGCATCCTCGAGGTACTGACCCGCGACCACGGGCGCATCACCCTGTTTGCACGAGGCGTGCGTGGGCCAAAGGCGAAGCTCGCCTCCGTGCTGCAGCCTTTCCAGATGGTCCTCTTTTCCTGGAGCGGACGCGGGGACGCGGCGCAGCTCACGGGAGCCGAGACCTCGGGCGCCAGTGAGCCCCTGCCGGCCGCCTGCCTGATGCCGGCGTTCTATCTGAACGAGCTGTTGTTGAAGCTCACCACCCGACACGATCCGCTGCCGGTCTTGTTCGATGACTACCAGCTCGCGCTGCAGCGGCTGCACGCGGGCGCGCCCGAAGCGCCTCTGAGGATCTTCGAGAAGCGCTTGCTGGAGACCCTCGGCTACGGCCTCGATCTCACCCGCATCGAGCCGAATGCGTACTATCATTTCCGTGCGGAGCAGGGGTTGTGTGTAACCGAAACCGACACCGCGGGTGCGGTGGCTGGACACTCGCTGATCTATCTCGCCGCCGAGGAGCTTGCGGAGCCGCGCGTACTCGACGACGCGCGTCGCTTGCTCAAAGCGGCGCTGACCGAATGCCTGGAGGGGCGAGAGTTGAGGACCAGGACCGTGGCCAGGTCGATTGCGGAGAAGCGTAAATGACCGTTAGCTCGATCGCGCTCGGCGTCAACATCGATCACGTAGCGACGCTTCGCCAGGCGCGTCGCGGACGGCTCCCCGACCCTGTGCACGCGGCTCTGACCGCGGAGCTGGCGGGCGCGGACAGCATCACTCTGCATCTGCGAGAGGATCGCAGGCACATTCAGGACAACGATGTGCGCGTGCTGCGAGGGCTCCTGAAGACGCACATGAATCTGGAGATGGCCGTCACCGACGAGCTCATCTCAATTGCTTCCGACGTCGGCCCGGAAGACTGTTGCTTCGTGCCCGAGCGGCGCGCTGAAGTCACGACGGAGGGCGGCCTCGATGTGACCAGCCAGTTGGAGCGTATCAAGGAAGCCGTGTCGCACCTGACCGCACAAGGCATTCGCGTCGCTCTATTCATAGACCCGGACGCCAGGCAGATCGATGCCGCCGCCGAAGTGGGTGCGCCGGTCGTCGAGTTGCACACGGGCTCCTATGCCGAGTCGATCGGCTCGCGCCAGGCAACGGAGCTGGAGCGGCTGCGTTCGGGCGCCCGCCGCGCGGCGACTCTGGGGCTCGAGGTGCATGCCGGGCACGGCCTGGACTATCACAACGTGCAGCCGGTTGCGGCCATCGACGAGGTCGTCGAGCTGAACATCGGTCACGCCATCGTGGCGCGTGCTCTTTTCGATGGACTTGCGAAAGCGGTGCACGACATGAAAGTGCTGATGGTGGCGGCGCGCGCATGATCTTTGGAATCGGCGTCGATGTGCTGGAGGCAAAACGGGTTGCGCATACGCTGGAGCGCTACGGCGAGCGCTTCACCGAGCACCTGTTGATGCCTCAGGAGCGTGAGCAACTCGAGAAGACCCGTCGTCCCGAGCGCTTTATCGCGATGCGCTTCGCGGCCAAGGAGGCCATCGTCAAGGCCATGGGGACCGGTTTCGCGCATGGAGTCTGGATTCGCGACGTGGGCGTCTGGCAGAACTCTTGGGGCAAGCCCGAGGTGCTGTATTCGGAGCGCGGTGAGCGGGTGAGACAGGGGTTGGGAATTGGCGAAGGGCACGTGACGCTCACCGACGAAGCCGGGCTCATCGTCGCCGTCGCCGTACTCATGAAAGCAACATGAACATTCTCGTCTTCGACATCGAAACCATTCCCGACGTCGAGCTCGGCCGGCGTCTCTACGGCTTGGAAGGGCTCAGCGACGAGCAAGTGGCCAAAGCCATGTTCACCTTGCGCCGGAATGTGACCGGCGGAGAGTTCCTCAGTCTCGAGCAACATCGGATCATCGCCATCTCCTGCGTGCTGCGCAGCCGCGATGGGCTGCGCGTGTGGAGCCTTGGAGACCCGAGCTCCACGGAAGCCGAACTGATCGAGCGCTTCTACGACGGCATCGAGAAGTTCACACCCGACCTGGTTTCGTGGAACGGCTCGGGTTTCGACCTCCCGGTGCTCCAGTATCGGGCCCTGCGCGCGGGCATCCAGGCGACGCGCTATTGGCAGACCGGCGATGAGGACTCCGCGTTCCGCTACAACAATTACGTGAACCGCTACCACTGGCGGCATACCGATCTCATGGACGTGCTCTCGGGCTATCAGTCGCGCGGCCGGGTGTCGCTCGAGAACGTGGCTTGCCTGCTGGGCCTGCCCGGCAAGCTGGGCTTTTCGGGCGCCCAGGTCTGGGATGCCTGGCTCGCAGGCGATCTGGTGGGCGTGCGACGCTATTGCGAGACGGATGTGCTGAACACCTATCTCGTCTATCTACGCTTCGATCTGATGCGCGGGCGCTTGACGCCCGAGCGGCACGCGGAAGAGGTTGAACGGGTGAAGGCACTGCTGCGCTCTGCCAAAGAGCCGCATTTGACGGAATTTCTCCATGCCTGGGGAGGATGAGGTCGACAGCGTTGCCGCTCTGACGCATGAAGGAGAGGGGGTCGTTCGAGCGGGCAAGACGGTCTTCGTCGCCGGCGCTCTTCCTGGCGAGCGCATTCGCTTCCGACGCACGCGCCATCACCGTCAGCATGACGACGGTGAACTGTTGGAGGTTATCGAACCTTCCCCTTCTCGGGTAACTCCTCAGTGCAAGCACTTCGGTACGTGCGGTGGCTGCGCCCTACAGCACCTCTCGCCCGACGCTCAGATCGAGGCCAAGCACGCGGAGCTCCGCGATAACTTCGAGCGCTCGGCACGGGTGTCTCCGCAAGAATGGCTGCCGCCCTTACGTGGCCCAGTGTGGGCGTACCGACGCCGAGCGCGCCTGGGCGCGAAGTACGTCATCAAGAAGGGGCGTGTTCTTGTGGGCTTCCGCGAGCGCCTGGCTCCGTATGTCGCGGAAGTCGAGCGCTGTGAGGTGCTGGCTGCGCCCGTGGGCAACATGGTCGGTGAGCTGGCCGTCCTGCTGGGCGGTTTGAGCATCCGCGAGCGGTTGCCTCAGATCGAGGTCGCAGTCGCCGACAATGCTACGGCGTTGGTGTTGCGTGTCTTGGAGCCTCCCACGCCGGAGGACGTGCGCAAACTCCAGGAGTTCGCCCAAGCACGCGGTGTTCGCTTCTATCTGCAGCCGCAGGGCCTGGACAGTGTGCGCCCGCTCCTCGACGGCGAGCCGCCCTTGTTCTACCGATTGCCCCGCTTCGGTCTGGAGCTGGAGTTTGCGCCCACCGACTTCTTGCAGATCAACGCCGCCATCAATGAGGCGTTGGTCTCGCGGGCGATCGAGCTGCTGGGTCTGCGTTCGGATTCGACGGTACTCGATCTGTTTTGCGGCCTGGGTAATTTCACCCTGCCGCTCGCCAAGGTTGCGCGCAACGTCGTGGGTGTGGAGGGTGACCGGGTCCTCGTCGATCGAGCGAAACACAACGCGCGTCGTAACGGAATCGAGAATGCCGAGTTCCATGTGGCCGATCTGTCGAAGGCCGTTGCACCCGGGACCGAGTGGCTGCGACAGCCGTTTACTCACGTCCTGATCGATCCGCCTCGTGTCGGCGCCCGCGAGATCCTGCCGGCCATTGCCGCGCTCAAACCCAGGACCGTCCTGTACATTTCCTGTCATCCCGGCAGTCTCGCGCGAGACGTTGGCATACTGACGCACGAGCTCGGCTTCTCGGTCCGAGCCGCGGGAGTGCTGGATATGTTTCCTCATACCGGTCATGTCGAGTCGCTCGCTCTGCTGGAGAGTAAGTCATGACGCTCGGTCCCCTGATGATCGACTTGAAGGGCACCTCGGTCGCTGCGGATGAGCTTGAGTTGCTGCGCCACCCGCTGGTCGGCGGAGTGATTCTGTTCACGCGAAACTACGTCGACCCCGATCAGTTGACTGCGCTGGTGGCGGCGATCCACGAAGCTCGCAGCCCGCGGCTGATCATCGGAGTGGACCACGAAGGAGGGCGGGTCCAACGATTCCGCAACGGGTTCACCCGCCTGCCCCCTGTACGTCGCATTGGACATGAATACGACCTGAACGCGAGGGCCGGTCTGCGTATGGCCCGCAGCCTGGGGTGGCTGATGGCCGCCGAACTGCGCTCCCACGGCGTCGACATCTCATTCGCCCCCTGTGTGGACCTGGACTATGGGGTGAGCGAGATCATCGGGGACCGGGCGTTCCATTCCCGCCCGGAGGCCGTTAGCCAGCTGGCAGTGGCCTATATGCACGGTATGCGCGACGCCGGTATGGCGGCGACGGCCAAGCATTTTCCCGCCCACGGAGCGGTTGTTGCGGACTCGCATGTCAGCCTCCCGGTGGATCGCCGGGACCTGCCCGACCTGACGGACGACATGTCCCCCTACGGAAGTCTCATCGCCAACGGGCTACCCGCGGTCATGGTCGCCCATGTGCTGTTTCCGGCCGTGGATGCGGCTCCGGCGAGCTTGTCGGCGCGTTGGATTCGCGACGTGCTGCGCGGTGAGATGCGGTTTCAGGGGGTAGTGTTTGCCGACGATCTGTCAATGGGGGGCGCCGCCGCAGCCGCGGGGGACGTGGTCACTCGCGCCCGGCAGGCCCTGTCGGCGGGTTGCGACATGCTCCCGGTCTGCAACGACCGGCCGAGCGTGGAGGCGCTGCTGGACCGGCTGAACGTGGAGCCGGAGCCGGCTTCCCAGATGCGACTGGTACGCCTTCACGGCCGCGAAGGAATAACGCGGGAACAGCTAAAGGCGACGCCCGAATGGACGATAAGCCAGGAAATGCTCGCTCGATGTGCCGCAGCGCCGGCTCTCAACTTGGAGGCGGGCAAGACATGAGCATGGGCAGGAAATGAACAACTGGTTGGCAGCCGAATGGCGCAATGTCGTGGATGGTGCCCCGGAAGGCATCGTCATCTGCGACGCCACGGTTGCCGACTACCCCGTGATATACGCAAACGCCGCCTTCTCACAGATGTGCGGCTATCCGGTGGCGGCCATTCTGGGCACCAACCCCCGGGTGCTGCAGGGCCGCGATCGCGACCAGGAAGCCCGTCAGAAGATGCGCGAGGCCGTCGAGCGAGGTGAGCAGGCGAGGGTCCTGCTCAGAAACTATCGCCCTGACGGCACGCTGTTCTGGAACGAGTGTGTCATCCAGCCGGTGCGCGACCTCGAAGGTCGTTTGACTCACTTCATCGGTTATCACCGTGACGCGAGCGAGCGTCTGAAGAGCTCCGGGGAGAAATCCGTTCAGGGCCTGCCGCCCTGGCTGCGGGAGGATCGGCTCACGGGCCTGCATTCTCGCGCGTACTTCGAGGAGCTGTTGCTGCGCGACTGGCAGCTCGCGCAACGCGACTCGCATGAGATCGGCCTGACGCTGTTCGACATCGACGACCTCGGCGCCTACAACGAGACCTTCGATAAAGCCGCCGGAGACGCTTGCATCCGCCGAGTGGCGCGCGTGATAGGGGCGTCCTATCGCCGCGGCGGAGATCTTGTCGGCCGCTGGGAAGGTGGGACCTTCGCCGTGCTCACGCAAGGAGATGCGGCGGAGAAAGCCTCACATTACGCTGAAGTCGTCTCGCAGCGAGTGCGCGACCTGCTGATGCATCATCCGAAAGGCGGTGCCGCACGCTACGTGACGATGAGCGCGGGAGTCGCCAGCCTGGTGCCTCCGCGCGAGTTGCCGTTGGAGTCGCTGTTGAAAGGCTGCAAAGCCGCTTTGAAGCGCGCCAAGACGCGAGGCAAGGACAGCATCTCCACCGCGGAATCGACCGACTTTCATTAACGTCCGGGCGGCCTTGCGCCCTGTGCCGGGGTGACTAACGCGATGACTCCAAATGCCGGATGGTCGTAATAGTTGCGCTCGTAGAACTTGATGCGCCGGCTCTGATTCATCGTGAACGTCGTGCCCGCGCCGGCGCCCAGCCCACCGGGCGGCTCGGATTCGGCGTAGTTGAGCGCGACCCCCAGATGCAGGTACTGGCCGCGCTCCAGGAACACGGTACCGCTCAGGCCGGGGACATCGATTCCCAACTTCTGCACCGGAAAGCCGGCTCGCGTGCCCCACGCGCTTGCGGTCTGCGACCAGGCCACGTGCGCCAGGGGTTGGTAGCCGGCACTGGCGCGCAGCTTGTTCTCGATATCGGTGAGCTGGAATTGCGAGGTCGGCAGCGCGCTCACGAAGTGACCGACCGACGAGCCGCTACCGGATTCGGCGCCGGCCACGGTGTTGTCCGAAGCCGCGCTCTCCGCGCTCCAGTCCTCACCGCCGCCCTGTGCTGTGGTCGCCCGAAAGACGATCAGCTCGATGTTGTAGGTGGGGCCGGGCGCGTCCTGCGACTGCGCAACGGTGCCCATGGCCGCCAGCACGACGATTATCCAATTCCTGAAACGCATGCGGGGATTCTACTTCACTTGGCGGGTCCGGGCGCTTTCGCGCCCAGACGCTTCATGAGATCCGCGGCGAAATCGAAGCGGGCCTCCTCAGCGGGCAGCGCTCGCGAGACACGCAGCTTCAGGGGACCCTCGAGGCGGTACTCGCGAGGGGCCTTCTGAATCAGTCGCACGACAGTGCCCGGATCGATCGCGTGCTTTTCCTCGAAGAGGACGGTGCCGCCCTGGGGCCCCAGGTCGAGCCGCCGTATGCCGATGGCCCGCGCGATGAGCTTCAGCTTCGCGATGCGGATGAGACTGTTCGACTCCGGAGGCAACGGGCCGAAGCGGTCGTAGATCTCCGCGGTGAGCTCATCGAGCGCGGTATCCGTCTCGGCAGCCGCAATGCGCTTGTAGAGACCCAGGCGCACGTGGACATCTCCGACGTAGCTCTCAGGGAGGAAGGCGGGCAACCGCAACTCCACTTCTGTCGCCGCGGCCAGCGGCTTGTCCAGCACGGGCTCGCGGCCGGCCTTGAGCGCCGCGACGGCTTGCTCGAGCATGTCCAGGTACATGGCGAGCCCGACTTCGGTCATCTGGCCGCTCTGTTGCTCTCCCAGCAGCTCTCCTGCGCCGCGGATCTCCAGGTCGTGCGTCGCCAGCACGAAGCCTGCACCCAGCTCTTCCATCGACTCGATCGCTTCGAGCCGCTTTGAGGCGTCTCCCGAGAGCGCCTTGCGCGGCGGAGCGACCAGATAGGCGTACGCGCGATGGTGCGAGCGGCCGACGCGTCCGCGCAGCTGGTGCAGTTGCGCCAGGCCCATGTGATCGGCCCGGTTGATGATGATCGTGTTTGCCGTGGGCACGTCGATACCGCTCTCGATGATCGTGGTGCACACCAGCAGGTTGAAGCGGCGGTGATAGAAGTCCACCATCAGCTGCTCGAGCTCGCGTTCGCGCATCTGCCCATGGCCCACGCGGACGCTCGCTTCGGGAATGAGCGTCTGAATATCGCCGGCGATCTTGTCGATCGTGCGGACCTCGTTGTGCACGAAATAGATCTGGCCGCCGCGGCGCAGCTCGCGCAGAGCGGCTTCGCGCAGTGTCGGGTTGTGCCACTCGATCACGAAAGTCTTGATCGCCAGGCGCTCCGCGGGCGGCGTGGTGATCAAAGACAGATCCCGCAGCCCGCCCATCGCCATGTTGAGCGTGCGGGGGATCGGAGTGGCGGTCAGCGTCAGAACGTGCACGTTGGCTCGCAGGGCCTGCAGCCGCTCCTTGTCGCGCACGCCGAAGCGATGCTCCTCGTCGATGACGAGGAGACCGAGGTCCTTGAAACGGGCGTGCGAATGCAGCAGGCGATGCGTTGCGATGACGATGTCGATCTGTCCGTGTTCGATGCCGTCGATCGTCTGTTGGGTCTCCTTTGCGTTCCCGAAGCGCGAGAGCGCAGCGACGCGCACCGGCCACTCCGCGAATCGATCACGAAAATTCGAGAGGTGCTGCTGGGCAAGAAGTGTCGTGGGTGCCAGGACGGCGACCTGCTTGCCAGCCTGCGTTGCTACGAAGGCCGCGCGCATGGCCACTTCGGTCTTGCCGAAACCGACGTCGCCGCAAACGATGCGGTCCATCGGCCGGTCGCTCGCCATGTCCTTGAGAACCTGACGGATCGCTTCGGCCTGATCTTCCGTCTCCTCGAACGGGAAAGCTTCGCTGAAGGTGAGATAGTCGGCATCGCTCACCGGCAGCTTCAGGCCTTGCTGCGCCTTGCGGCGGGCGTACAGGTCGAGCAGCTCTGCTGCGATGTCGCGGATCTGCTCTGCCGCACGCTTGCGCGCCTTCGCCCACTGGTCGGTACCCAGCTTGTGCAGCGGGGCCGTCTCGGGTGCGCTCCCTGTGTAGCGGCTGACAAGATGCAGAGAATGCACGGGCACGTAGACCCGATCGCCGTCCATGTATTCGAGGACGAGAAACTCCCCCCGCTGGCCCGCGATCTCCATGACTTGCAGGCCGACGTAGCGTCCAACGCCGTACTCCTCGTGGACGACCGGGGCTCCAGGGTTGAGGTCTTGCAGGCTCTTGAGGATGGCCTCCGGGTCGGCGGCCGCGCGTTTCCGGCGTCGCTCCTGTCTGGCGCGTGCGCCAAACAACTGCGCCTCGGAGATGATCGCGATGTGCGGCTCGGTCAGCGTCAGTCCCTGCAAGTCGGCCGCGACCGTCAATGCGAGCCGCGCCTTCCCGTCGGCGAACTCATCCCACCCGTGCACGGGTATCGCCGCGTGGCCGTTCGCCCGTAACATTTCCTGCAGCACTTCGCGCCGTCCTGGCGAATCCGCCGCGATCAACACGCGACCTTCAAACTCCGTCAGGAACGCATCCAGTGGCGCGAACGGATTCTCGGCGCGCGCATCGATACGCAGCTCGCGCGGTGCCGCCGTGGGGAAGTTCCGAACAGCGGCCTCTGTTTCTACCGCTTTGAACGGATTGAGCTCGATGGTCGAAAAAGGCTCCAGCTTCGCCTCGAGCTCCTGCGGCTCGAGGAACAGCTCTGCCGGCGCGAGCACGGGTCTTTCGATGTCGTGTCGGCGGTCTTCATAGCGCGCCTCAATGTCGTGCCAGGCTCTCGCGAGAGTGCCCGGGAGCGCTGCGTCGTGCACGACAACCGCGTTGGATGGCAGATAGTCGAAGAGCGAGGCCGTCCCCTCAAAGAACAACGGAAGATAGAACTCGATTCCCGCGGGCGCGAGCCCCTCGCTTACTCCGCGATACACACTCGAGCGGTTGGGATCACCCTCGAAACGCGTGCGGTAGCGGCGTCTGAATTCACGTACCGCGTCCGCGTCGAGAGGGACCTCTCGCGCGGGAAGGAGACGCACCTTTTCCAGGGATTCGAGGGAGCGCTGCGTCTCGGGATCGAACTGGCGGATGGCCTCGATCTCGTTGTCGAACAGATCGATGCGCAGCGGGGCGGTGGACCCCATGGGGAAGACATCGAACAGCGACCCGCGAACGGCGAACTCGCCCGGACTGCCGACCTGACTCACGCTGGCATAGCCAGCCTCGATCAGTCGAGCCCGGAACGGCTCCAGCGCCAGCGGCTCGCCGACGCCCAGCTCGAACGCTCGTGCCTGGACGTAGTTGCGAGGCGGCAGGCGCTGCAGCAGTGTTTCCGCAGCGACGATCAAACATCCGTGCCGCGCGCGAGGCAGCTCGAACAGGCTCAGCAGGCGCTCGGAAATGATGTCCGGGTGCGGAGAGAACAAGTCATAGGGCAGGATCTCCCAGTCCGGCAGCTTCAGGAGCGGCAGCCCCTCACCGGCGAAGAATCGCAACTCCGCCGTCAGGCGCTCCAGCTCGCGGGCGGCGTCCGCGATGACGACGTAAAGGCGTTGATCGCCTCGTGTCGCATCGGCGAGCGCCAGCGCCGCGGCACTGCCGTAGAGCTGGTGCCACCGGATCCGTCGCGCGGAGGAGGTGGGTACGGGAGGGGCGAGCACCTACGCCAAGGCCGGCTCTGCGCTCACGTGCATTCGGGTCTCGAGCGGAACGCAGAAGATATCGATGGGGTTCGAGCGGCCGCGCAGCTGCATGGGCGGCAGCTCAGTCGCACCGATGTTCAGGCCCTGCGCGTCGAGCGACTGCTTGAAGCTGCGCGAGAAGAGGATCTCGCCCGAGCGCGCTCGCTGACAAAGCCGCGAGGCGACGTTCACCGTGTCGCCGATGATCGTGTAGCTCATGAAGGAGGGCGAGCCCACGTTGCCCGCAACGACGTCGCCTTCGTTGATGCCGATCCCGAGCCCGGCCTCGATCTGGAAGCGGGTCTTCCATCTATCGGCCAGCGCCGCGAAGCCATCGAGCATCTCCTGAGCCGCGCGCACGGCGCGGGCCGGACTGTCCGGCTGCTCCAGCGGTACACCGAATGCGAGCATCAGGGAGTCGCCTGCCATGTTGAAGACGGTCCCCTCGTAGCGGAAGGTGATGTCGGTCAACAGCGAGAAGTACTCGTTCAGAAGCGGCACGACCTCGTGCGGAGCGAGTCGCTCGGACAGGCTGGTGAAGCCGCGCAGGTCGGCAAACAGAACCACGGCGTGGGTGCGGATCTCCGCCGCCGACAGCAGACTCTCGCGCAGCTGCGCGTCTTCCAGGATCTTGTCGGCCAGGCTGGGGGATACGTAGCGCCGGAACGTTTGTCGCAGTACGTCCTCCCGCCGTTTGATCTCCGCTTCCAGCTGAGTGGCGGCGAGCTTCCGCCGCACCGCACCGGCACGCAACAAGGCATCGATTCGCGTTTTAAGCGATCCATCCGCCGACACTGGCGATCCCCGAATTCTTATGGAAAGTAGTGCCGGAAAGGCTACCACTTGTGGGGCGCTACGCCCAGCAGTCTCAAGGCGCTACGCCCCAGTTCT
>Ga0070681_10004634_pt1 | contig 13126 bp, 14 predicted proteins | sample KBSC83BmetaG_FD_65650 | JGI IMG/M metagenome (GOLD analysis project Ga0070681, IMG submission 65650) | Corn rhizosphere microbial communities from Kellogg Biological Station, Michigan, USA - KBS C8-3B metaG | ecosystem: Host-associated > Plants > Roots > Rhizosphere | place: USA: Michigan... | reverse complement strand
TATTCTCTTGAGAAAATTTTATCATATAATCCAAAGGGTGTTATATTTTCAAATGGTCCAGGAGACCCACTAAAATGCGCTGAAACAATGAAAACAGCAAAGCAGGCAATTGAAAAAAATATTCCTACATTGGGAATATGTCTTGGTGCACAAATATTGGGACTTGCAGGTGGCGCAAGCACTTACAAGCTAAAATATGGTCATAGGGGACAAAACAAATCTTGTATCGACCTTGATAACAATCAAGTCTATGTGACAAGCCAGAATCATGGGTATTGTATTGACCCTGACTCGCTAAAAAATACTGATTTCAAATTATGGTTTACAAATACTGATGATAAGACAGTGGAAGGAATAAAACACAAGAAAAATAAAATAATTGCCGTACAGTTTCATCCAGAGGCATCACCTGGACCTTTTGATTGCATGTTTATTTTTGAAGAGCTCAAGAAACTCATAGGGGAGGACAATGCCAAAAGATGAGTCGTTAAAGAAGATTCTAGTTCTTGGCAGTGGGGCAATCAAAATCGGAGAAGCAGGCGAAAGTCATATCAAATGACCGTCAATTCGACTACTCCGGTAGCCAGTGCCTCAAAGCCATCCAGGAAGAGGGAATCAAGAGTGTTCTTGTAAATCCGAATATTGCAACAATACAGACTGATACAAGATTTGCAGACAAGGTATACTCTATTCCAGTAAATCCGCAATACGTGGAATCTATCATAGAAGCAGAAAGGCCTGATGGTCTAATGCTTGGCTTTGGAGGCCAAACTGCGCTCAACTGTGGAGTAAAATTAGATGAACTTGGGATTCTTAAAAAATATGGTGTAAAGGTACTAGGAACTCAAGTGCCAGGAATACAGGCTACTGAAGATAGACAACTCTTCAAGGACTCCATGATTGCATGTAATGTGCCAGTGCTCAAAAGCAGAACTGTTTACAACTTTGAGGATGCAAAAAAGATTGCAAATGAACTGGGTTATCCTGTTATTGTAAGAGTTGCATATACTCTTGGTGGGAAAGGTGGAGGTGTAGCACACAACGAAATTGAACTCCATGAAATTGTAACAAGGGGCCTTAATGCAAGTCTTGTTGGACAGGTACTAATTGAAGAATACATTGGACACTGGAAACAAATTGAATATGAAGTGATGGCCGATTACACTGGAAATAATGTCATAATTTGTAACATGGAAAATGTCTTGTCAATGCGGGTTCATACTGGGGATAACATTGTAGTTGCACCATCTCAGACACTTGATAATTATGAGTATCAGTTATTGCGTTCTGCTGCGCTACGTGCTGCTAAACATGTTGGAATTGTTGGAGAATGTAATGTACAGTTTGCACTAGATCCAGACTCTGACAAGTATGTTGCAATTGAGATGAACCCAAGACTCTCACGCTCCTCTGCACTTGCAAGCAAGGCAACAGGATATCCAATTGCATACATGGCAGCAAAAATTGTAATGGGTTATACTCTGCCAGAACTTGTAAACCGAATAACAAAGACAACAACTGCATGCTTTGAACCGTCACTTGACTATATCGTATGCAAACATCCTAGATGGGACTTTAGCAAGTTTGAGCTTGCAAATCGTAACTTGGGTCCTACGATGAAATCGGTGGGTGAGGTAATGGGGGTTGGAAGGTGTTTTGAGGAATCTTTCCAAAAGGCAATACGAATGCTTGAGATTGGAAATGACGGTCTTGTTGCAAACCGCACACCTGATAAAAAATATGATGTTGAAGAGATTGAAAACAAGTTACAAAACCCAGATGACAAAATACTGTACTATGTGGCAGAAGCATTGCGACAGGGAATTCCACTTGAGCACATTTACAAACTCTCTGCAATAGATCCATGGTTTATAGAAAAAATTGAAAATATTGTGAAAACTGAAAAAAAACTCAAGGAATCTCCACTTGATAGCAAGTTGCTACGTGAGGCAAAACAGTTTGGATTCTCAGACAAGCAAATTGGAAGAATTGTTGGAAAAGATGATCTTGAGGTCAGAAAAATACGAAAAGAGGCAGGAATTGTACCTGTTGTCAAGCGAATTGATACACTTGCAGCAGAGTGGCCTGCAAAAACAAACTATCTGTATCTTACATATGGCGGGAAGGTCAATGACTTTGAAGTAACTTCTGACTCTCAAAAAATTGCAGTACTTGGGGCAGGTCCATATAGAATTGGTAGCAGTGTAGAGTTTGACTGGGGAACAGTAAACATGGTATGGGGGTTAAAAGAAAATGGTGTAAAAGAGGTTTCTGTAATAAACTGTAATCCTGAAACTGTATCAACTGATTATGACATCTGTGATAGATTGTACTTTGAAGAGCTCACCCTAGAACGTGTGCTTGATGTTGCAGATTTTGAAAAACTAGATGGCGTTGTTACAGCAGTGGGAGGACAGACTGCAAACAACTTGACTCCAAAGCTTGCACAAAATGGAATTAAAATTATCGGAACATCTTTTGAAGATATTGACAGGGCTGAGAATCGTTCTATATTTAGCAAAGTGCTTGATGATCTAAATATCAAGCAGCCTCCGTGGCAAGCCTTCTCAAGTCTTGCTGATGCCAAAAAGTTTGCAACCAAAGTTGGTTATCCAGTTCTTGTCAGGCCTTCCTATGTTCTCAGTGGGGCAGCAATGAAGGTTGTCTGGTCTGAGACGCAACTCAAAAAATATCTCGCAGAAGCTACCAATGTCTCACCTGACTATCCTGTAGTGATAACTAAATTCATGCTGAACTCGCTCGAGGCAGAAGTTGATGGTGTGGGAGATGGCAAGAATGTTGTCATTGGTGCAGTAATTGAACATATTGAGGGTGCTGGAGTCCACTCTGGTGATTCCATGATGTGCATTCCTCCGTGGACTCTGAACAACAAGGTGATAGATACAATACTTGATTATACAAAAAAAGTTGGGATTGCATTTAAAATTAAAGGACCGTTCAACCTGCAATTTTTGATAAATCAGGACCAGGTGTATGTGATTGAGCTTAACATCAGGGCATCACGCTCCATGCCGTTTGTTTCAAAATTTGTACGAATGAATCTTATCAATCTGGCTGCGCGTGCAGTACTTGGCAAATCTCTTCCACATGTTGCAAAAGACAGGTGGCGCAAGATTCCTCACTATGGAATCAAAGTACCACAGTTTTCCTTCATGCAGCTTGATGGGGCTGATATCATCTTGGGTGTGGAAATGCAATCGACTGGAGAAGCGGCATGTTTTGGTGATAGCTTCTATGATGCACTTGCAAAGGGCCTGACTTCGGTAGGTTATTCTCTTCCAAAACAAGGATCTGTGCTTATCAGTGCTGGTGGATCTGAGAATAAAGAAAAATTGTTGCAGACTGCACTCTTACTCAAAAGTCTTGGATACAAACTGCTTGCCACTGAGCACACTGCTGAATTTTTGTCTGATAAAAGAATAGGGGATGTTGAGGTAGTCTACAAAATAAGCGAACCTCAAAGAAAGCCAAACATTGCTGACCTACTGTATGAGAGAAAGATTGACTTTATCATAAATGTCCCAAGTACCTCAACACTTGAAAAATATGTTGGCATGCTTTATGATGAATATCAAATAAGAAGAAAGGCAGTAGAGCTTGGAATCCCGGTACTGATAACAACCGAGCTTGCAGATTCTTTTGCAAAGACCTTGGAATGGCTAAAGCATAATGAGACTACGAAAAAACCATTAGAGTCATACGAGCAAATAGACTAGTTTTGTGAACATTAAATTATATTTTTGAGTACTGATTCATCTCCTATTATGGAACCATCAAGAGTTACAATCTTTGCGGTGTGATTATCTTTGAGTCTTTCAAGTATGGGCGAGATTGATTTTTTGTGGTAACGTCTATGTGTAGCATAAAAATATTTGTTAAAAGATGGTACTATGATTATCTCAAGTTCTCCACTAGTTGATGGAAAAATGTTCTTCTTTACAGTCTTGATTGATATCCACAATCTTTGTCCGTCTAGTACTGAACCTTCTTGCAAATATACTGGATGAAGATGACCCATTACTATTTTGTTTACCTGTGAAAAATTTTCAGATGGTATGACATGACCATGTGTTAGTAACGTGTCTCCTATGACTAAGCCTGATGGGCCTGTCATGGTGATATTATCTGGAATCAAGTGAGATAAATTTCCGTCATGATTTCCTGGAATCACTATTGTATTGATTTTTTTTCCAATCTCAAAAAACATTGGCACCATCTGCCATTCTATCTTTGAGATTGAATCTATGCCTGATTTGATATCTCCTAGTAGAATCAAACTGTCAGGTTTTTCAGATTTTATTAAGGCATTAAGGGTTGAATGAATCTCTTCAATCATTCCCTCTGGTCTGACATTGATGTCATTTGAGATCATACCCATCTCAAACCCAATGTGCAAATCTGTAACAACAAGAAATCGCTGCTTTTCTTCTAAAACCAATGCAGGTTGTGAAGGGACAATCCTTGTCTTTACCATCAAAGATATACGCGTCTTTTTTCAATTAAATTCTTGTGAAAAAGGAACCTGGAAGTGTAGAGACTATTGTATCATCAAATGGTGTAAAATTACACTTGTTTGAGCCAAGCAACAGAAAAATCTGGACTGTAGTTGGAAAAGAAAATGAGCACTGGCTTGATTTGAATCTAGGATATTGTTCTTGTGAGGATTATTACTATAATGCAATGGAAAAGGGAACTGAATGTTACCACCTAAAGGCTGTCAAGACTGCGCAGAAACAAAACCGAGTTGAAGTCATACATTTTTCAGATTCTGAGTTTGATATGTTTGTAGCAGCTCTTGTAGATGATATATTGTAGTTTTCGTATTATCTGCTTTTAATGAAATGATGATATGATCTTGAGTAGAACGTCTGGGCTGACTGGTTTTTTAAGGCATGATTTCACTCCTTTTGTTTGTAAAGAATTCATCTGCTCAGTTGTTATTGCTGATGCAGTGAGCACGATGATATTTTGCTCTCTGATTTTTCCATTTTTTTCAAGTTCATTTATGATATCGTATCCACTAAATTCTGGCATTGCCAGATCCAGTATGACTGCATCAAATTTTTCTTTTGTCATGACATTTAATGCATTTTGTCCACTTGTACTTGCAGTACACTCATATCCTTTGATTGTAAGAAATTTTTTTAGCATATTTACTATGCTTTCATTATCGTCAACCAGAAGTATCTTCAAGATATGGTTCCCCTGGGGATTGTGAAATATACTGTTGTTCCTTGGCCTTCTGTACTCTCAAGCCAAATTTCTCCGCCTAGTATATCTGTGATTCCTTTGCATATTGAAAGACCCAGACCGCTTCCGCCATGTTTTCTTCTTACTGATGTATCTATTTGATAGAATTTTTTAAACAAATTATGTTGTTTTTCTTTTGGAATTCCAACACCGTTATCTTTCACATAAAATTTAACATAATTACTATCATATGATTCGGCATTAATCGTAATTTTACCGGTCTTTTCTGGTACAAAATCTATGGCATTTTTTATTAGGTTGGTAAATACTTGTTCTAATCTATCTGGATCACTATTTATCATGATTTTGTCTTTAGTGGAATTTTCAAATAAGATTGATTTGTTTTCCATCATTGTCATGCTAATACATTCGATCTTATTCATAAACTCATCTATATTGAAATCTATTTTTGTAAACTTCAATTTTTTTTGTTCTAGTTTTTGTACATCTAAAATATCTCTGATTAGTTTATCTAATAGTATGGAATTTTCATAAATCTCGTTAACTGAATTAATCTGTTCGTTATTCAGACTCCCAAAAATCTGGGGATCCTTTAACATCTCGGCATGAAATTTAATCGGGAAGAGAGGCGTAGTTAATTCATGTGATATCATAGATGCAAATTCATCTTTTAATTCTTCTACTTGTTTAAGCTTTAAGTATTGATTTAATATTCTTTCTTCATTTTCTTGATTTTTTTTCCTTGCTTCATAAATCTCTGATACGTCCTTGATCACTGCAATATACCCTGTAGGTTTGCCTTCTTGATCACGACTCAGGCTTAGACTTAATAAAACTGGAATTATGGTACCGTCTTTTTTATGATAAAACGTTTCAATGTTTTCCACACGTTGATCATTTGTTAAATCTTTTAGTGTTTTGTATATTGTCGTTCTGGAACTGTCTTCTATGGTCACAAAAATTGGCCTTCCAATTATTTCTTCTTTAGAATACCCAAATTTGTCTAAAAAGCTTTGATTTACTGATGTAGTTACTAAATCCAGTGTTGAAATTCGGATTGGATCGGGATTTAATTCGAAAAGTCCTTTGTATATGTTCTCAGATTCTTGAATCTTAACTCTGTCATTCTCAATTATCTTCTGTGCCTCGTATAGTTTTGTTATGTCTTCTATCATTGCAATAATTCCGACAAATTTTTTGTAGGGGTCATGAATTTTTTTAGCGTTGATAATACAAGGAAATTCAATACTGTTCTTTTTTTTACACCAAACTTCTTCATCAATTACCTTGTCTTCCTGATTTGAAGTAAATTCCTCATATCTTTTGATACTTCTTTCAGATATTGTTATAATGGGTGATTTTCCTATGATTTCGTTTTTACTAAACCCAAATATCTCTACAAATTTATTGTTTATAGACTGGATAACTAATTTCTCATTAACGTACACAATTGCAATTGGAGATAACTCTAATAATCTTGAATATTCTTCATCTGATTTCAAAATTGTATCTTAATGTGCTAATGCTATTATTAACTATGATTGAAATTTATTATATTACAGCATTGCTGAAACGTGGGACTGTTTTTTATTTATTCGTAGTATTTTTCTATGTGTGATAAGCACGATTCAAAAAATGTTTATTTCATTATTTGATTGGTATTGTGAAAAGATCTTCTTTTGAGACTCCTTTCCAGAGTCCGATCATTCCTTCTGCCTTGACTACCTCAACCTTTGTTATCTTTTGGATCTTTATGTGATCAGGAGTCGGGGGCATCCATAACATTGCCATGTAATCTCCTACATTTCCTACTGCATCTGCCTTGGCAGCAAGTATCTTTTCTTTTGCAAAACCGTTTGCGACAAGCGCATTTGTTGCACTTTCCTCCAAATCTCTTCTACCGTGCGTGAAAAGATAAACTGATTTTGTTGCATCCACTTGATTCAATAAAATACGTTGAGGCGATGCTTTAATGAATATTTCTAAAACCAATCTTGGATTATATACCTCATGATTCAAGCCGAAAGCAATGGTCAACGTTTTGGTTGTGGGCTCTGGAGGACGAGAGCACGCATTGGGCTGGAAGCTTGCACAAAGCTCACAAGTGGATAAAATTTACCATGCACCTGGAAATGGTGGCACTCTAAACAACGTGAATATTTCTTCCGATGATATTGAGGGTCTTGCTAAGTTTGCTAAAGACAACAACTGTGTGACAGTAGTGGGCCCGGAAATTCCATTGTCAAATGGCATAGTTGATGATTTTACAAAAAAAGGACTGCGTGTTTTCGGTCCTACACAGAATGCTGCACAGCTAGAATCAAGCAAGATCTGGGCAAAAAACTTCATGAAAAGAAACGGAATACTGACTGCAAGATTTGAAGTGTTTGATGACCCAAAAAAAGCAATAGAGTTTGCAAAATCAGTTGATTATCCATTGGTTGTAAAAGCAGACGGCCTTGCTGCTGGGAAAGGCGTGATTGTCTGTAATGACTCTGCTGAGGCAATTGATGCAATAAACAAGATATTGGTACAGAAAAATTTTGGAAATGCTGGCTCAAAAATCATCTTGGAAGAAAGAATAGATGGTGTAGAAGCCTCTTTCATAGCCCTCTCAGATGGAAACACCGCGTATCCGATGGCAACAAGTCAGGACCACAAGAGAATTTATGATAACGACAGGGGTTCAAACACCGGTGGTATGGGTACATACTCGCCAACACCTGTAATTGATGATGACACCGCAAATGAAATTCAAAAAAACGTTATTGAAAAAACAATCGTATCCTTGAAAAAAGAAGGTATTGTATTCAAAGGATTTCTGTATGCTGGAATAATGCTAAAAGATGGCAAGCCGTATGTTCTGGAATTTAATGCAAGGATGGGTGATCCAGAATGTCAGCCCATAATGATGCGTATGGATTCTGACTTGTTTTCATATATCCAAGCAAGCATTGATGGTACTTTGTCTTCACTGCCTCCAATGTCTTGGAAAAAACAAAGTGCAGTATGTGTAATACTTGCATCAAAAGGATATCCTGAATCATATCCAAAAGATGAAGAGATAACAGGTCTTGATGATATCGTTCCTAATTCACAGGTATTTCATTCTGGAACAAGAAGAGAAAATGGGAAAATATTGACAAGTGGTGGCAGAGTGCTTGGAGTAACTGCGGTTGGAGATACTTTGGAATCTGCGATTGCAAATGCATACCTGAGAGTGGAAAAAATTCACTGGCCTTCTAAGTATTGCAGAAATGATATTGGCAGAAAAGGCCTTACTTGGCGTAAATAACAGAATCTTCTGTCACGATACAGTCCATTTTTACATCGTGGTCATCATACGGAAATGATTTTAGCACATGTTTTGCATATGTTAGACCGATTTTCTTTGATTTCTTACCGTTCAGATATCTGTCGTAGAATCCAAAACCATAGCCTAATCGATATCCTTCCCGTGTGAGTGCTATTGCAGGAACTAATACTACATCTAGGTTTTTTATTGTCTCACACTTTTCCTTTGGTTCCATTACCGAAAAGTTACCAAGCTCAAGATCTGACAAGCTAGATACTTTTTTGAATATCAAGTCGTTTTTGTCTACTCTTGGGAGCGCAACTTCTTTTCCTTGGTTGAAAAATTCCTGGAGCAGATCATGTGTCTGAACTTCACTTCCTATGGAATAATACGTGCCAATTGACTTGGCTTGTCTGTAAAAATCAATCTTTCTTAGATTGTCCCTAATTCTATTACTTGCAATTTTTATAAAATCAAGTGAAAGCTCATCTCGCGCATCAAGTAACTGCTTGCGTAGTCTTGATTTTTCAACTGGGTTGGACAAATTCTTTACTAATTGATGCAGCTGTAACGGTGTTTTTTAAAAGCATCGCTATTGTCATTGGACCTACTCCTCCTGGAACAGGTGTCACAAATGACGCCTTTTTGATGACATTTTCATAATCTACATCTCCCACAAGTTTTCCTTCAAGTCTTGCAGTACCAACATCAATTACTACTGCACCTTCTTTTACCATGTCTTCAGTTAGGATGAATTTTGATCTATCTCCTATTGCGGTAACTATGATGTCTGCACCAAGACAATGTTCTTTGATATTTTTTGTCCTTGAGTGACACGTAGTAACGGTAGCATTTTTTTCAAGCATCAAGTTATAGAGTGGCTTTCCAACAAGATTGCTCCTGTTTATTATTACAGCACTTTTTCCTTCAAGACTTATTTTGTAATAATCAAACAACTCCATTATTCCAGAAGGCGTACATGGCTTGAGAATTGATCTCCCTGATGTCAAAAGTCCAATGTTGTAGGGAGTCAATCCGTCAACATCCTTCAGAGGAGATATTCTTGAGGTTGTTGTAAAGTCGTCTATCTGACTTGGCAATGGGAGCTGAATCAAAATTCCATGAACTGTCTCATCATTATTTAATAAATTGACTAGTGAATTCATCTCTTTTTGAGAAAATGATGCAGGAAGTTTGTGGTCCTTTGTGGTGATGCCAACATCAGCGCATGCTTTTTGCTTGTTTCTTACGTATGTGGCAGAGGCTGGGTCATCGCCTACTAGTACGGTTGCAAGACATGGCAAGATTCCATCTGATGATAGTTCCTTGACAGCTGATCTGACTCTGTCTTTTACCGAGGATGCTACTAGGGTGCCATCTATTTTCTGTCCAGTCAAACAAACTTGGATGATTTTTTGGATATTTAATCTTTGGAGGCTTGCCTTGCACGCTATTTGGTTTAGTTAAAATCATTAAGCACTCTGTTCTAGCTGATCTTGTTGAAGATTGAATTTGATACAAACGAGTATGTGAAAAAAATTGCAAAAAGTGATACATATTTTCATACGTTTCTAAACAAGGAAAATATTGCAGCTGGTATTCTAAGGCTAGCTCCTGGATACAAAGATACACAAGAGCCACATGAAAGTGATGAAGTTTATTATATAGTAAAGGGTGATGGATTTCTCACAATCAATGGGAAAGACCATGCTATCTCAGAAGGCATGTCGTACTATGTTACAAAAAACATCCCGCACAAATTTCATGGAAACAAAAAAGAACTTGTTGTAATGTATTTTTTTGGCGGACCTGATTCTTAGGAAATTATTGTCTTTCTTCCGATTGTCTTTATTTTTCCACTGGCAAAGAGTTTTACTGCCTTTGGGTATATCTTGTGCTCTTCTTTGAGAATTTTTTTGGAGATGCTCTCTTCAGTATCATCATCTGTTATCTTTACGACTGATTGTAAAATAATAGGTCCTGTGTCTACTCCTTCATCCACAAAGTGAACTGTGCATCCTGAATATTTCACTCCATATTCTAGGGCTTGTCTTTGCGAGTGTAATCCTGGAAATGCCGGCAATATTGCTGGGTGGATATTCATTATCCTGCCCTTGTAATGCCTGATAAATTCAGGGCTCATTATTCGCATAAATCCTGCAAGGCAGATGAGGCAGTTTTGTGGTGTGATTTTGTGCTTTTCCAACACTGAAATTAGTTTAGAATCATACTCCCAGTTTCCTCCCTTGAGTCCGCTACTTTCTACTACCTCTGTCTTTACTCCAAGTTTTTGTGCTATGGCCAAGCCTTTTGCATCTGGTTTGTTTGAAATCACAAGTGTCGGCTTGATTGGAATTTTATTTTTTTTAACGGCCTTTAAGATATTTTCCATATTGCTTCCTCTCCCTGAGATCAGAATGACAAGATTTAGCATGAATTGGTTTTGGTATAATATGAATAAACACTTTACTAATTCTGAATGGAACTGCTGAAGATCGAGGTTTAATCCATTACACTGTATGTTGTGACTGGTTAATCTTGCAATTTATATCCAATCTAATGGGCACAAATCTCAAATTGAGCTCAAAGGTCAAGATGACATCAAATGGAATTGTAGTGATGCATGGTGACAAGACAGTCCATCTTGATCCAAAACGCGGTACTGGAAATGGAATAAGCTTTGTGTCCCATGCACATCTTGATCATTTGCACAATCAGAAAGGAGGAGTTCTTATTGCATCCAGACAAACAACGGAGATTGCAAAGCTTAGGGGTTACTCGATTGAAAGCTATGTAGAAGAGTATGAAGATTTTACCATGTTTGATGCAGGTCACATACTAGGAGCCAGAGGGCTATTGTTTGATGACCTGTTCTATACGGGAGACATATCAATTCGTGATAGAGGATTTATGAAAGGTGCAACTGTCCCAAAATGTAAAACGCTGATAACTGAATGTACATTTGGAATGCCAGAATATGTGTTTCCTACAATTGATGATACTGTAAAACGAGTAAACGAAATTATTTCAGAATTATATGGGAAAGGAAAACCTGTAATTTTGCTTGGATATGAACTTGGCAAGGCGCAAATTCTCTCACATTTGTTCTCTCACTGGGAGCCATACTATCATGATTCTGTAAAAAAAGTCAATGACCTGTATAGACAATTTGGTGTACCGATTGATGATTCCATTGGTCATACCGAAGCAGAATCTAGTGGACTTCTTGAGAAAAAACCATGGTTGATGATTGCACCAAACATGAGTGGGAAAAATGCCTTTATCAAACACATGAAGTCAAAGTATGATGCAATAACAATTGGATTTAGTGGGTGGGCACAATCTTCTAGGTTTTCTTTTGCTAGAGGACATGACTATTCGATTCCACTAAGTGATCACTGTGATTATAATGAATTAGTCGATTTGGTAAAAAGATGCAATCCAGAGAAGATCTACACTGTCCATGGATTTGTAGATGAATTTGCAGCAGACCTTGTCAAGATGGGTTATGATGCACAGCCTTTGCGTGAAGGATCAATCGACGATTACATGTAAAACAGTTTGAGGGGTGGGAAGAATTTCTTTACTTTGAGCTTGACTCTTGCAAGGCTTCGTCATTTGATTTTTGTTGCGCCACTGCCTTTTTGGTGCTTTCAAGATATGCTATAGTTGTTCCTAAATTTCCAAATCCCATTGAATTGAGTGATTCTGATGGAACCATGACTATTGTATTTCCTTGAACCTTTATCGATTCGTATAGCATATTGGATTGTCTTAGTGCATATGCTACAGGATTATCGGAATATACTTTTGCTGCCTCTAAAAATTTCTGTGCAACAAGAACCTCGGACTCTCCATATGTCACCCTGGCATTCTTTTCACGTTCTGCCTGAGCTTGCATTGACATTGCAGATTCCAACTCTTGAGGTATTATTACTTGGCGAATTTCTACACCGGTTACTTCCATTCCCCAGTTACTTGCTTCGCTTGAAATCGTATTTTTAATATGTTGGTTGATCTCCTCTCTTTTTGAAAGCACATCTTGGAATTGTGAAGATCCGATATTGTTTCGAAGTGTTGTTTGAGAAACCTGTTGTATCATTTGATTGAAATTCTCTACATTTAGTATCGCGTCTTTGGCTCGCTGCTCTATTATTTTGTAACGAAGTATAGCATCAATGGTTACTGGAACATTATCTTTTGTTAACATTCTTTCTGCTTTGAATTCACTGACTTTTTCTCTTATGTCTACAACCAGTATGCTATCTGCAAAAGGCAGCCTAGTTTGAACACCTGGGCCCACTTGCCTTTGGTATTTTCCAAGTCTTAGTATCACTGCTCGTTCATACTGTTTGATAATCATTAGAAATGCAGAGATGATTATTGATATGCCTAAAGCAAGCGATCCGTAGGTTATCAGAGAATTGTTCATTGTCAGTCCGGCACCAATGCCGATGATGAGAATCAACACTCCTATGATGATGTGGGACCCAGATCCTTTTTGTTGAATTAGCCTTTCTGCAAAATTAAATGATGAATACTCTCTTGACAATTTTTTGCGCCTGTTGTTATTGGCAGGTCCTGGCATTTAAAGTGGGA
>Ga0070681_10004631_pt1 | contig 13129 bp, 11 predicted proteins | sample KBSC83BmetaG_FD_65650 | JGI IMG/M metagenome (GOLD analysis project Ga0070681, IMG submission 65650) | Corn rhizosphere microbial communities from Kellogg Biological Station, Michigan, USA - KBS C8-3B metaG | ecosystem: Host-associated > Plants > Roots > Rhizosphere | place: USA: Michigan... | reverse complement strand
GCCATCACCGGGACGTCGGCGAACTGCACCGCCTGGATGAAGAGCAGGCCCATGCCCGGCCACTGGAACACCTGCTCGGTGATGATCGCGAAGGCGATGATGCCGCCCAGCTGCAGGCCCGTGATGGTGATGACCGGCACCAGCGTGTTCTTGAGCGCGTGGCCGAAGTTCACCGCGCGGTCCGTGAGCCCGCGCGCGCGAGCGAACTTGATGTAGTCGCTCCTCAGCACCTCGAGCATCTCGGCGCGCACCAGCCGCATGATGAGCGTCACCGGGAAGAAGCCCAGCGTGATCGCGGGCAGGATCAGCGCCTTCAGGCCCGAGGTCGTGAGGAAGCCCGTCGACCAGAATCCGACCTGCACCGTGTCCCCGCGCCCGAACGAGGGCAGGAGGCCCAGCCACACGGCGAAGATCAATATCAGGAAGATGCCGATCAGGAAATTGGGCAGCGAGACTCCGACCAGCGACGTGGTGAGGGCCGCGCGCGAGAGCCACGAGTCGCGCCGCAGCGCCGTGTAGACGCCCGCCGGGATGCCCACCACGAGGCCGATGATGGCCGCGGTGAACGCGAGCTCGAGGGTCGCGGGCAGCCGCTCGGCGAGCAGCGCCGACACCGGACGCCCGAGGCGCAGCGATATGCCGAAGTCGCCGCGCACCGCGTTGCCGATGAAGGTCGCGAACTGCAGGTAGAACGGCCGGTCGAGGCCGAGGTGCTCGCGCATCTGGTCGCGGTCGGCCTGCGTGGCCTCGGGCGGCAGCATCTGCGCCACCGGGTCGCCCACGAAGTTGAAGAGCGAGAAGGCGATGAAGCCGACCACGAGCATCACGAGGATGCCCTGGAGCACGCGGCGCAGGACGAAGGCGATCAACTGACGCCCCCTCGGGCGTCACCCCGGCGCAGGCCGGGGTCCGGTTCGCTCCTCATTGCACCTTCACCCACTTGAGCGTGAGGCGGTTGTCGGCACGGTGCACCACGCTCACGTTGGATCGCATCGCCCAGGGGATCACCTGGAAATGCAGCGGGAGGTGGCCCACGTCGGCCTGGTGCAGCGCGCTCGCCTCGTGCGCCAGCGCCGCGCGCTTCTTCGGGTCCACCTCGGTCTTGAGCTGGTCCAGCGCGGCGTCGACCCGGGGATTGGAGTAGCGCCCGAGGTTGTAGTCGCCGTCGGCGGTCTTCTCGACGCGCGTGCGGATCAGGCTCTGCAGCGCGTACTGCGAGTCGAACGTCGGCACGCCCCAGCCCAGCATGTAGAAGCTGGTGTCCAAGTTCTGGATCTTGGGGAAGTACTGCGCGCGCGGCATGGCGTTCACCTTCACCGTGACGCCGATCTTGGCGAGCATGCCCGCCACCGCCACGCAGATCTTCTCGTCGTTGATGTAGCGGTTGTTGGGGCAGTCGAGGGTGACCTCGAAGCCGTTGGGGTAGCCCGCCTCGGTCATCAGCTTCCTCGCCCTGGCGAGGTCGGGTTTCTTCACGCGGTCCAGGTCCTTCGGGTAGCCGTCCACCTGCGGGGCGAACATCACCGCGGTGGGGATCGAGAGGCCGCGCATCACCTGGGTCTTGATCGCCTGCAGGTCGAGGGAATCCTGGAACGCCTCGCGCACGCGCTTGTCCTTGAACGGGTTCTTGCCCTTCACGCTCGAATAGAGCAGCTCGTCGCGCGACTGGTCCATGCCGAGGAACACGGTGCGGTTCTCGTTGCCCTCGACCACCTTGATGGCGGGATTGGACTTGAGGCGCGGGATGTCCTGCGGCGGCGGGTCGAGCACGAAGTCGGTCTCGCCCGAGAGGAGCGCCGCGATGCGCGTGGCGTCGGCCTTGATCGGCAGGTACACGACCTCGTCCACGTTGCCCTCGCGCTTGCCCCACCAGTGCGGGTTGGCGACGGCGACGGTCTTCACGTCCTCGGCGCGCGACTTGACCATGTAGGGGCCGGTGCCGTTGGCGTTGCGCGAGGCGAACGTCTCCTCCTTGTTCTTGTAGTCCTGCGGCTTCAGCACGTTGTGCTCGGTGCACCACTTGCGGCTCATGATGCGCACCTCGGTGAGCTGCGGGATCAGCACCGGCGCCGGGCCTTCCGTGATGATGTCCACCGTGAGGTCGTCCACCTTGCGCGCTTCCTTCACGCCCGCGAGGTAGGGCTTGAAGTTGGAGGTATCGGAGAGCGCGCGGCCGATGGAGAACACGACGTCGTCGGCGCTGAACGGCGTGCCGTCGTGGAACTTCACGTCCGGGCGCAGCTTGAAGCGCATCGTGGTGGCGTCGACCGCCTGCCACGAGAGCGCCAGGCTGGGCACGACCTTCAGGTCCTTGCCGCGCGTGGCGAGGGTATCGAAGATATTGTCCAGGAACGCGTTGGTGAAGCCCTCGTTGTTGGCGTGCGGGTCGAGGGTGGTGATGTCGCCCTGGCTCGAATAGCGCAGCGTCTTCGCATGCGCGGCGGGCACGAGGACGAGCAGGACGGCGAGCGCGGCCGCGCGCGCAACGGTGGCGATGCCCATCGGTGGTCTCCTCGGATGCGCGCTAATCATGGAATTTCAACGTGTTAGCGCGCTTGTGTGCGTTATGGGGCATGATGCCGGAACGATGCCGCGCAAGTCAATTTGGAGGACGCCATGACGGAGGAAGTCTTTCGCGAGGACGCCTATCGCCGCGAGACGCCGGCAAAGGTGACGGCTGCCGATGCTTCCGGCATCCGCCTCGACCGCACCGTCTTCTATCCGCGCGGCGGCGGCCAGGCGGGCGACGCGGGCGTGCTGGTGCTCGCCAATGGCGCCGAGCTGCTGGTCGCCGATACGCTGAAGGGCGCGAGCCCGGGCGAGATCCTGCACGTCCCGGCCGCGGGCCAGAACGCCGTCGTCGCGGCGCTGCGCCCCGGCGACCCCGTCACGGCGCGCATCGACTGGGACCGCCGCCACCGCCACATGCGCTTCCACACCGCGACCCACCTGCTCTGCGCGATCGTCCCGCACCAGACCAACGGCTGCTCCATCACGGCGCAGTACGCGCGCCTGGACTTCGACATGGTCGAGCCCCTCGAGCGCGAGGCGCTGGAGCGCGAGCTCGCGCGCCTGGTGGGCGAGGCGCACGCCGTGCGCACGGTGTGGATCACGGATGCCGAGCTGGACGCGAAGCCCGAGCTGGTGCGCACGATGTCGGTGCAGCCGCCGCGGGGACTCGGCCGCGTGCGCCTGCTCCAGATCGAGGGCGTGGACCTGCAGCCCTGCGGCGGCACGCACGTGGCCAACACGCGCGAGATCGGGAAGGTGAAGGTGACGAAGATCGAGAAGAAGAGCGCGCGCAGCCGGCGCGTCGTGATCGAGTTCGCCTAGCCGGCGAGGTGCGTGAGGGGGAGCGCGGTGGTCTCCTTCACTTCCTCCAGCACGAAGCTCGATTTCACGTCGAGCACGCCGGGGTGCTTCAGGAGCGAGTCCATCACGAAGCGCGAGAAATGGTCGAGCCCTTCGACCTGCACGCGCAGGAGGTAGTCCATGTCGCCGGTGAGCGCATGGCAGGCGAGCACCTCGGGCCAATCCTTCACGGCGCGGGCGAACGCGTCGGTCGGCATGCGGCCGCGCTTCTCGAGCTTCACGGTCACGAAGCCCATGAGGCCGAGGCCGACCTTGCGCGGGTCGAGCAGCGCCACGTAGCGGCGGATCACGCCGGCCTTCTCCAGCGCGCGCACGCGCCTCAGGCAAGCGCTGGGCGAGAGGCTCACGCGCGCGGCGAGCTCGAGGTTGGTGAGGCTGCCGTCGCGCTGGAGCAGGTCCAGCAGGCGGCGGTCGGTGCGGGTGAGGCGTCCGGTGGGCATATCGGTCCGAGAAATCGCATGGAACGCAACATTATTGCGCAAATGGCCTTCGCGGCGCGCGATTTCGCAATCCTATTGCGACGCGGGCGGCGTAGACTGGGCCGATCCCCGGCATCGCCGGCATCGGGACCGCCATGAGCCACACTCCCCCCTTCGAGAACCCCGCGGGCACCGACGGCTTCGAGTTCGTCGAGTACACGGCGCCGGATCCCCAGGTCCTGGGCGCGCTCTTCGAGCAGATGGGCTTCGTGCCCGTCGCGCGCCACCGCTCGAAGGACGTGATCCTCTACCGCCAGGGAACGATCAACTTCGTGGTGAACCGCGAGCCCGACAGCTTCGCGCAATCGTTCGCGCGCGTGCACGGCCCGTCGGCGTGCGCCTTCGCGATGCGCGTGAAGGACGCCGCCCTGGCCTACCAGCGCGCCATCGATCTCGGCGCGAAGCCCTTCCACGGCAAGGTCGGGCCGATGGAGCTCAACATCCCGGCGCTGGAAGGCATCGGCGGCAGCCTCATCTACCTGGTCGACCGCTATCCGGGCAACGGCGGCAACCTCTCGATCTACGACGTGGACTTCGTGCCGGTCGCGGGCGCCGCGGCCCATCCGCCCGGCGCGGGCCTGCTCGAGATCGACCACCTCACGCACAACGTCTACTCGGGCCGCATGGACGTGTGGGCCGAGTTCTACACCAAGCTCTTCGGCTTCCGCGAGATCCGCTATTTCGACATCCAGGGACGCAAGACCGGGCTCACCTCGCGCGCGTTGACGAGCCCGTGCGGCAAGATCCGCATCCCGATCAACGAGCCGTCCGATCGCGGCTCGCAGATCCAGGAATACCTCGACGCCTACCACGGCGAGGGCATCCAGCACATCGCGCTGTCCACCGGCGACATCTACCGCACGGTGGAGCAGCTGCGCGAGCGCTCGGTGCGCTTCCTGGACACCCCCGACGCCTACTACGACCGCGTGGACGCGCGCGTTCCCGGCCACGGCGAGGACCTGCAGCGCCTGAAGCGCGACCGCATCCTCATCGACGGCGAGGGCATCGACAAGGAGCAGCGCGAGGACAAGCTGCTGCAGATCTTCACCGAGACCGTCATCGGCCCGATCTTCTTCGAGATCATCCAGAGGAAGGGCAACGACGGGTTCGGGGAGGGGAATTTCCGGGCGCTGTTCGAATCCATCGAAGCCGACCAGATCGCGCGCGGCGTCATCTAACGTCACCCAACGTCACCCCGGCGAAGGCCGGGGCCCAATCTCCATGAACGATCGAGCGCTCGGCGCAAGCCGCAAATACCTCTCCGGGCTCGGATCGCACCACGCGACCGAGGCCGTCGAGGGCGCGCTGCCAGTCGGGCGCAACTCGCCGCGCAAGGTCCCGTTCGGTCTCTACGCCGAGCAGCTTTCGGGCACCGCGTTCACCGCGCCGCGCGCGCACAACCTGCGCTCGTGGCTCTATCGCCTGCGGCCCTCGGCGCTGCATCCGGCCTTGCGCCGCATCGGCGACGGGCGGCTGCGCTGCGCGCCCTGCTCCGAGGGCGACGCCACGCCGAACCGGCTGCGCTGGGCGCCGCAGCCGATGCCGCAGGACGCCGTGGATTTCCTCGACGGGCTCGCCACCCTCGCGACCGCGGGCGACGCGGGCGCCCAGCGCGGGGCGAGCGTGCACGCGTACGTCGCCACGCGCTCGATGGACCGCGTGCTGTGCGATGCCGATGGCGAGCTGCTGATCGTGCCGCAGGAAGGCGCGCTCGAGCTCGCGACGGAGATGGGGCGGCTCGCCGTCGCACCCGGCGAGGTGGCGGTCGTCCCGCGCGGCGTGCGCTTCCGCGTGGCCCTCGCGGGCGACGGCGCGCGCGGCTACGTGTGCGAGAACCACGGCGCGCCGTTCCGGCTCCCCGAGCTGGGCCCGATCGGCGCCAACGGCCTCGCGAGCCCGCGCGATTTCGTGGTCCCGGTGGCGGCGTTCGAGGACCGCGACGCGCCCACCGACGTGGTGCTGCGCTTCGGCGGCCATCTCTGGACGGCGCGCTACGACCACTCGCCGCTCGACGTCGTCGCGTGGCACGGCAACTACCATCCCTACAAATACGACCTCGCGCGCTTCAATGCCATGAACACCGTGACCTTCGACCATCCCGACCCGTCGATCTTCACCGTGCTCACCTCGCCCTCGGACACGCCGGGCACCGCGAACGTCGACTTCGTGATCTTCCCGCCGCGCTGGAGCGTGGCCGAGGACACCTTCCGCCCGCCGTATTTCCACCGCAACGCGATGAGCGAGTTCATGGGCCTGGTGCGCGGCCAGTACGACGCCAAGCGCGACGGCTTCCTGCCGGGCGGAGCGAGCCTGCACAACGCGATGAGCGCGCACGGGCCGGACCGCGCCTCCTACGAGGCCGCGCTCGCCGCCGAGCCGGCGCCGCAGCACTTGGCCGGCACGCTCGCCTTCATGTTCGAATCCCGCTACGTTTTCGAGCCCACCGCGTGGGCCCTCGAATCGCCGCAGCTCGACCGCGAATACGACCGCGCCTGGGCCGGCTTCGCCAAGGCGCGCCTCCCGGGAGCCAAGCCATGAAGCTCGCCTCGCTCAAGGGACCCGGGCGCGACGGCACGCTGCTGGTGGTGAGCCGCGACCTCTCGACCGCCGTGGCCGCGCCGCGCATCGCCGCGACGCTGCAGATGGCGCTGGAGGACTGGGAGGGCGTCGCGCCCGAGCTCGCGGCGCTCGCGGGCGCGCTCGAGAACGGCAACGCGCGCGACGCGATCGATTTCCGCCAGGCGCTGGAGGAAGGCGAGGTCGACGCGCCGCTGCCGCGCGCCTACGAGTGGCTCGACGGCTCCGCGTACCTCTCGCACGTCGAGCGCGTGCGCCGCGCGCGCAACGACACGGTGCCCGAGAGCTACCACCGCGACCCGCTGATGTACCAGGGCGGAGCGGGCCGCATGATGGGCGCGCGCGATCCGATCCGCGTCGTGTCCACCGAATGGGGCGTGGACCTCGAGGGAGAAGTGGCCGCCATCGTGGGCGACCTGCCGATGGGTGCGACGGCCGGGCAGGCCGCCGGCGCGGTGCGCCTCGTGACCCTCGTGAACGACGTCTCGTTCCGCCGGCTCATCCCCGCCGAGCTCGCCAAGGGATTCGGCTTCGTGAACGGCAAGGGCGCGAACGCGCTGGCGCCGGTCGCGGTGACCCCCGACGAGCTGGGAGGCGCGTGGAAGGATGGCCGCGTGCACCTGCCGCTCGTGTGCCACGTGAACGGCCGCGAGCTGGGCCATCCCAATGCCGGCACCGACGCCGCCTTCGGGCTCTTCGAGCTGATCGCGCACGCGGCGAAGACGCGCGAGCTCGCCGCCGGCACGCTGGTCGGCACCGGCACCATCTCGAACCAGGACAAGTCGGTGGGCTACGCGTGCCTCATGGAAGCGCGCCTGGTCGAGCAGGTGGAAAGCGGCGAAGCGAGGACGCCGTTCCTCGCGTTCGGCGACACGGTGCGCATCGAGATGAAGGACGCGAAGGGGGCGAGCATCTTCGGCGCCATCGAGCAGCGGGTCGAGAGGTACGCATGACCGGCCAGACCGACCACAACCTGCGCGGCGACTACAGCCGCATGCGGCCCGACTACACGGTGGACCAGGACTGGGACGCGTACACGGCCGGGCAGCACGACCTGTGGCGCCGGCTCTACGCGCGCCAGGCGGCGCTGGTGCCCGACTATGCGTGCGACGAGTTCAGCGCCACGCTCGCCACCCTCGACTACGGCGCCGGCATCCCGCGCTTCGAGGCGATCAACCGCATGCTGGAGCGCGCCACCGCTTGGCAGCTCGTGGCCGTGCCGGGCCTGCTGCCGGACCCCGTGTTCTTCGAGCACCTCGCCCAGCGCCGCTTTCCGGTCACCGTGTGGCTGCGCGATCCCCAGGAGTTCGACTACATCGTCGAGCCCGACATCTTCCACGACTTCTTCGGCCACGTGCCGCTGCTCTTCAACCCGGTGTTCGCCGACTACATGCAGGCCTACGGCCGCGGCGGCCTCAAGGCGCACGCGCTGGGGGCGATCGAGATGCTGGCGCGCCTCTACTGGTACACGGTGGAGTTCGGGCTGATCGAGACGCCGCGGGGGCTGCGCGCCTACGGCTCGGGCATCCTCTCCTCGGGCGGCGAGATCCGCTACTCGATCGACAGCCCCGACCCGAACCGCGTGGGCTTCGACCTGCTGCGCATCATGCAGACGCGCTACAAGATCGACACCTACCAGGAGACGTACTTCGTGATCCGCGATTTCGGGGAGCTCTTCCGGGCGACCGAGCCGGACTTCACGCCGTACTACGCGCAGCTGCGCGGGCGCGAGCCGCACGCGGCCCGGAAGGTGCTCGCGACCGACCGGGTCTATCACCGCGGCAGCGCGCCGCAGCGCGCGGCCTGACTAGAAGGTCTCGCGGATCCCGATCCGGAAGCCGCGCGGCTCGCCCGGATGCACGAGGTAGCCGCTCGCCATCGCCGCGGGCGCATAGGCGCGCGACGCGACGAATTCGTCCAGCGCGGGATCGCGGCGATCGAGGAGGTTGAAGGCGTCGAACGTGACGCGGATCGACTTCGTGAGGTTGCGCGCGAGCTGGGCGTTCACCGCGCTCGACGTGGGCAGGAGCAGGCTCGCATCGCGCGTGCCCGGCGCGGTGAAGGCGCGGCTCACGAAGAGGCTGGCGCGCCACCCGCCTCTCGCGCGCAGCGTGGCGCCCGCGAGGGCCACCTCCGGAGCGGCACGGAAGGGATCGGCGGGGAGCCATGCGTCGGGCGCCAGCGCGCCCAGCTCGAGCGAGACCCACGATTTCGAGGCGCAAGCGGCGAGGCCGCCCGGCATGGCGGCATCGCGCCATGATCCATCCGGACCAGCGGCGCACGCGTCCGATGCGGCGATGGCCGACGCGGCGAAGGCGAGCGCGGCCACGATTTGTAGTGTTCCCGGCGACACGCATCGAGCCTAGCACGATCGCCTCAGTCGATGCGTATCCAGATGGCCTCGACCACGTTGTCGGCGCGGTGCACGACGTGCACCCCCTTTCGCACCGCCCACGGGATGACCTGGCGATGCAGCGGGATCACGAGGACCTGGTCGCGGATGCGCGTGAAAGCCTCGTGGATCATCGCGCGGCGCTTGCCGGTGTCGGTCTCGATCTCGATCGCCTCGATCAGCCGGTCGAGCTCCGGGTCGGCGTAGCGCCCGGTGTTGAAGTCGCCCCGGCCGCGGCCGTCGCGGCCGTGCATCACGGGCGTGAGCGTGCCGCCCGGATCGGTCGCCGCGCCGCCCCAGCCCAGCAGGTGGAAGCTCGAGTCGAAGAGGTCGACCTTGCGGAAGAACTTCGCGCGCGGCATCGCGTCGAGCTGCGCGCGGATGCCCACCTTCGCGAGCATGCCGGTGATCGCGATGCAGATGCGCTCGTCGTTCACGTAGCGGTTGTTGGGGCAGTCGAAGCCGACCTCGAAGCCCTGCGGATAGCCGGCCTCGGCGAGGAGCTTGCGGGCGCGCGCGGGGTCGTAGGCGAGCAGGCGCGGCTCGAGGTCGGGGAAGCTCGAATCGGGCGCCGGGATCATCGATCCCGTGGGCCGCGCCTCGCCGCGCATCACCTGGCGGCGGATCGCCTCGGTGTCGATCGCCGCGTAGATCGCCCGGCGCACGCGCGGGTCCTGGAACGGGTTCCTGCCCTTCACGCTCGAGTACTTGAGCTCGGCGCTCGCCTCGTCCATCACGAGGTAGATCACGCGGTTCTCGGGGCCTTCGGCGATGCGCAGGCGCGGATCGGCGGCGAGCCGCGCGATGTCCTGGGGCGGCGGGTCGAGCATGAGGTCGATGTCGCCCGCCACGAGGGCCGCGAGCCGCGTGGCGTCCGACTTGATCGGCCGGTAGACGATGCGATCGACGTTGCCCTCGAAGCGATGCTCCGCGATGCCCCACCAGCGGGGGTTGCGCTCGAGCGTCGTGGCGACCTCGGCCTCACGCTTCACCAGCATGTAGGGCCCGGTGCCGTTGGCGTTGCGCGAGGAGTAGGTCTCCTCGCCGCTCTTCAGGTCCTGGGGCGCCAGGGCGCCGTGCTTCTCGCACCATGCGCGGCTCACCATGAATATCGATTGCACGTTCTCGAGCAGCACCGCGGGCGGCGCCGGCTGCGGGGTGGCGAGCTCCACCGTGTAGTCGTCCACCTTGCGCGGCGTGCCGAGGGGCCGCGCGAACACCTTGAAGTTGGAGGAATCGCCCTGCGCGCGCCGGATCGAGAACACGGCGTCGTCGGCGGTGAAGGGCGTGCCGTCGTGGAACGTGACGCCGCGGCGCAGGTGGAAGCGCCAGAGCTTCGGGTTCACCATTTCCCACGACGTGGCGAGCCCGGGGATGATCCTCAGCTGCTTGTCGCGGCCGGTGAGGCGCTCGAAGATCTCCCCGTTCACGAGGTTGTTGATGCCCTCGTTCTGCGCGTGCGGGTCGGCCGAGAGGTAGTCGCCCTGCGACGACCACCGGAAGACGGCGGCCTGCGCCGGGAGGACGCAGGCCGCGATCAACATCGTCATTCCCGCGAAGGCGGGAACCCGGGAGCGGATCCCCGCCTTCGCGGGGATGACGGTCACTTAATCTTGACCCACGTCGCCTGCAGCCAGTTGTCGGCGCGGTGGATCACCTCGACGTTCGAGCGCGACGCCCAGGGGATCACCTGCAGGTGCAGCGGGATCATGAACACGTGGTCGTTGAAGTACTGGATCGCCTTGTCGATGGTCTCCTGGCGATGCTTGGCATCGGTGTCGCCCTTGGCGCTGTCGACCAGGCCGTCGAAGGTGGCGTCCTTGTAGTTGCCCCAGTTGTAGTCGCCGTCGCCCTTGTCGTTGCGCGAGTGCAGCACCGGCTGCAGGGTGAAGATGGCGTCGGTCGTCGCACCTCCCCAGCCCAGCATGCAGAAGCTCGTGTCGAGGCGCTGCACCTTGGGGAAGTACTGGGCGCGCGGCATCGCGTTCACCTTGATCGTGACGCCGACCTTGGCGAGCATGCCCGCCACCGCGACACAGATCTTCTCGTCGTTGATGTAGCGGTTGTTCGGGCAGTCGAGCGTCACCTCGAAGCCGTTGGGATAGCCGGCCTCGGCGAGCAGCTTCTTCGCCGCGGCGACGTCGTAGGGCAGGCGCTTGTCCATCGCCTTCGGGATGCCGGCCTTCTCGGGGTTGGGCAGGTTGATCGCGGTGGGCACCGAGAGGCCGCGCATCACCGCGCGGTGGATCGCCTCGACGTCGATCGCCTGGTAGAAGGCCTTCCTCACGCGCAGGTCCTTGAACGGGTTCTTGCCCTTCACGTTCGAGTAGAGCAGCTCGTCGCGCGCCTGGTCCATCTGCAGGAAGATCACGCGGTTCTCGCGGCCCTCGTAGACCTTCACGGCCTTGTCCTGCTTCAGCTTGTCGATGTCCTGCACCTCGGGGTCGAGCACGAAGTCGATGTTGCCCGAGAGGAGCGCGGCCATGCGCGTGGCGCCGGACTTGATGGGCGTGTAGAGGATCTCGTCCACGTCGCCGTCCCAGTAGTCCTTGCCGAGCTTGAGCCCCCACCAGTTCGGGTTCTTCTTGAAGACGCTCTTCACGTCGGGCTCGCGCGACACGAGGATGTACGGGCCGGTGCCCATGGCGTTCCTCGACGTGAACGCCTCCTTCTCGTTGGTGAAGTCCTGCGTCTTGACGGCGTTGTGCTCCTTGCACCACTTCTCGCTCATCATGAAGAGGCTGTTGGCGAGCATCTCCAGCATCACCGGGTTCGGGACCGGGGTGGTGAGCTGCACGGTGTACTGGTCGATCTTCTTCGGCTCGCCCACGGCGTTGCCGTAGACGCGGAAGTTGGAGGTGGGGCCCTGCAGGCGCAGGATCGAGAAGACCACGTCGTCGGCGGTGAAGTCGCTGCCGTCCTGCCACTTCACGCCCTTCCTGAGATTGAAGACCCAGGTGAGCGGCCCGGTCTGCTTCCAGCTCTCGGCGAGCCCCGGGAGGATCTCGAGCTTCTTGCCGCGCATCACCAGCGATTCGTAGACCTGGCCGTTGATCGAGTTGGTGAGCAGCTCGTTCTGGGCCATCGGGTCCGCGGTGAGGTAGTCGCCCTGGCTCGACCAGCGGAGCGTCTTGGCGTCGGCGAGCCCGGCGAGGGCGGCGAAGGCGAGTGCGGCGAATGCGGCGAAGGCGGCGAGGCGCGGCGTTCTCATCGGGGGAGTCTCCTGGGATCGGGACGGGGCAATCATAGCTACAATCGAACCATCCGTCTCGATCCCGTCATGTCCCAGCCCATCGCCCGCGTCGAAGGCCTGCGCTTCGAGTACCCCGGTGTGCGAGCGCTGGACGACGTGTCGTTCACGCTCGCCTCCGGCACCGTCACGGCCCTCGTGGGCCCCAACGGGGCGGGCAAGTCGACGCTGCTGCGCTGCATGGCGGGGCTGGAGACTCCCATCGCCGGGCGCATCGCGATCGACGGCGTGGACGTGCTCGAGGCCCCGCGCGCCGCGCATCGCCGGCTGGGCTACCTCTCGGACTTCTTCGGCGTCTACGAAGCGCTCACCGTGCGCCAGTGCCTCGCGCACGCCGCCGCGATCCACCAGGACGCGGGCGCGGGCGGGGAGGTCGAGCGCACCGCCGCGCGCCTGGGCCTCGCGGACCGGCTCGACGCGGCCGCGGGATCGCTCTCGCGGGGGCTGCGCCAGCGCCTCGCGATCGGCCAGGCCATCATCCACGCGCCGCGCCTGCTGCTGCTCGACGAGCCGGCCGCGGGACTGGACCCGGAGGCGCGCGCCGCGCTCGCCATCCTCTTCCGCGAGCTGCAGGCCGCGGGGATGACGCTCGTGGTCTCGTCGCACATCCTGGCCGAGCTGGAGGAGTACTCGACGCACATGCTGGTGCTGCGCGCCGGGCGCATCGTCGAGCAGCGCGAGGTGGGCGCGGGCGGCGCCGGCGGCGCGCCGTCGCGGCGCCTGCGCGTGCGCCTCGCCGCGCCCGATGCGCGGCTCGCGGCGCGCCTCGCCACCGCGCACGGCGTCGCGGCGCTCGAAGCGCACGAGGCGGAGGCCGCCTTCGAGTTCGCGGGCGACCTCGCGCAGCAGGCGGCGCTCGTGCGCGAGCTGGTGACCGAGGGCTACGCCATCGCGAGCGTCGAGGAGGCGCGCGCGAGCCTGCAGGATTCCTACCTGCGCACCGTCGCGGGAGGCGCGCCGTGAATCCGGAGCTGCGCCGCAACCTCTGGCTCGAGCTCTCGGTGCATCGCGTGATCGCGATGCCGGTCGTGCTGCTGCTCGTGATGGGCCTCATCGGCG
>Ga0070681_10004630_pt1 | contig 13130 bp, 14 predicted proteins | sample KBSC83BmetaG_FD_65650 | JGI IMG/M metagenome (GOLD analysis project Ga0070681, IMG submission 65650) | Corn rhizosphere microbial communities from Kellogg Biological Station, Michigan, USA - KBS C8-3B metaG | ecosystem: Host-associated > Plants > Roots > Rhizosphere | place: USA: Michigan... | reverse complement strand
AGGACCATACGCGCCGCGTGCTCGAGGCGCTCTGGTCGAATCCGAAGGTGTGGGCGCGCTCGGTCGTCGTGCTCAACTACGACGAGAACGACGGGCAGTTCGACCACGTGGCGCCGCCCACGCCACCGCCGGGCACACCGGGCGAATTCATCAACGGCCTGCCGGCGGGATTGGGCTTTCGCGTGCCGTGCATCGTGCTGTCGCCATGGAGCCGCGGCGGCTACGTCGTCAGCGACACGTTCGACCACACATCGACGCTGCGCCTGATGGAGACGCGCTTCGGCGTCGAGGTGCCGAATCTCTCTGCGTGGCGGCGCGCGACCTGCGGCGACCTGACGGCGACACTCGACTTCGCGTCTCCGCGCTACGACGTGCCGACGCTGCCCGACACCGCCGCGCATCTCGCCGAGGTCGAGCGGGTGGTGATGACGCTGCCGCCGCCCGGCGTGCCGGCGAAGCAGGCGATGCCGGTGCAGGAAGCGGGAACGCGCACGCGGCGGGGCGCGGCGCCGGCGTGACGGCCCTCGTCATTCCCGCGAATGCTCGTCATTCCCGCGGAAGCGCGAATCCAGCCGTAACGTCACGACAGGAGCCTCGAGGGTTACGGCGAGACGTCAGTCGTCATTCCCGCGAAAGCGGGAATCCAGCCGTAACTTCACGACAGGAGCCTCGAGGTTTACGGCGAGACGTCAGTCGTCATTCCCGCGAAAGCGGGAATCCAGCCGTAACGTCACGACAGGAGCCTCGAGGTTTACGGCGAGACGTCAGGACTGGATCCCCGCTTTCGCGGGGATGACGTTGACGCTGTCGCGGGGATGACGCCTATTTCTTCGGTGCGCAGTTGAGCTCCATCGCCTGCGTGCCGAACGTCAGCGTTGCCGTGCCCTGGTGCTCCCAGAACTGGACGTCGTCGCCGATGTAGCGCGCGCCGCTCGCCGACGCCGCCTGGAACACGGGCGTCGTGCCGGCACGCGTCTCGAGCAGCCCCGACGGCGGATCGGTCTCGTACCACGTGACGACGACGTCCTGCGGCGGCTTGCTGTCGCAGGTGAAGCGGAACGGCCCGCGCGTCGGCACCATCCGGTAGCGCCCCTGGAGCTCGGCGATGCGCGTGCGGTAGACGCTCGACAGGCACGCCCTGGGGTCGGGCGTCTCCGGGCAGCCATCGCGGCTCTTCGTCCACTGCTGCTCCTCGGCGACGAAATAGGCGATCGTCTTGTCGGTGGGCAGCGATCGCGCGGCACGCGCGAACACCTCGCCGAGCTTGCGGTCGAGATCGGCGAGCGCGTCGTCGCCGCAGATCAGCTTCTCGGCCGCGTTGATCTTGCGCGAGCAGTCGAACGAGGGCGTCGCGCCGAGCGCCGGCAGCGCGGCGGCGAGAAGCGCGGCGAGCACGGCATTGCGGCAGTGGGCGGGCGGGCGTTGGCGCATCGGGGTTCCGTGGCGTCGTTGTCGGGTCGTTTCGTGCGGGCTTCGACAGGCGGGCACCGCGCGAATTCCGGTCGGCGCCCACGATACCGCGCCGAGCCTGCCGCGTATACGCCGGCGCGGACGGGCGGCGGCGCCGGCGCGACGGCGGGTGTTGCGGCGGCGCCCAAGTGACGTCGGGGATTGCCGTTACGCTTGCTTGACGTCCGGCATTGCGGCCGCGCCTTTGCGACGTCGCGCATCACGGCCACGCCGGCGCGGCGGCGGTCACGCCGGCGACATCGGCCTAGTCGAACAGCGTGAGCTCCGTCGCGCGCGGCGCCGCCGCCGCATCGGCACGCTCGAGGCCCGACGCACGCACGCCGAGCAGCCGGATGCGACGTGCGAAGTCGACGCGCGCGAGGCAGCGGCCGCCTTCGGCGCGGATCGTCGCCGCGTCCTGCGTCGCGGCGTCGATCGTGCGATCGCGGGTGACGCGGCTGAAATCGTCGAAGCGCAGCTTGATGCCGATGGTGCGCGCGGCATAGCCCTTGCGCGCGAGGTCGTCGGCGAGGCCCTCGCAAAGCCCGGTGAAGATGGCCGCGAGCTCGGCGCGGTCGCGCTTCACGTGGAGATCGCGGTCGAACGTCGTCTCGCGGCTGATCGAGCGCGCCTCGCTCGACGTCTCCACGGGCCGCGAATCGACGCCGTTGGCGGCGTCGTGCATCCAGGCGCCGTGGCTGCGGCCGAAGCGCTCGCACAGCCACACGCGATCGGCAGCGGCAAGCTCGCCGATCGTGTGCACGCCGAGCGCATCGAGGCGGTCCGCGAGCTTGGGACCGATGCCGTTGATGCGCTTCGCCGGCAGCGGCCAGATCCGCGTGGCGATGTCCTGCGGCCGGATGATCGTCAGGCCATCGGGCTTGTCGAGCTCCGAGGCGATCTTGGCGAGCAGCTTGTTGGGGGCAACCGCGACCGAGCAGGTGAGCTTCGTCGCGTCGCGCACTGCAACCTTGAGCGCGCCCGCGATCTCGCGCGCGGCGGCGAATCGCGCGTCGTCCGCGAGCGGACCGCGCGCATCGACGAGGCCCGTGAGGTCGATGTAGATCTCGTCGATGCCGCGATTCTCGATGTGCGGCGCGATCGCCGCGACCGCCGCCTTGAAGCGCCGCGAATAGCGCCGGTACTCGTCGAAGTCGGTGGGCAGCACGATCGCGTCGGGCGCGAGCGCGGCGGCTTTCATCATGCCTTGCGCGGAATGCAGCCCGAACGCGCGCGCCGCGTACGTCGCGGTGGTGACGACGCCGCGGCCGCGGTAGTCGCGCAACGTGCGGAACGTGCGCGTCACCGCGCCGGTGACGGGATCGGTCGTCTCCTGCGGCGCGTTGCGGCTGCCGCCGCCGATCACCACCGGCTTGCCGGCGAGCTCGGGATAGCGCAGCAGCTCGACCGACGCGTAGAACGCGTCCATGTCGAGGTGCGCGATGAGGCGGCTGTGCCCGGCCACGACACAGTCTAACGGCCCGCGGCGCGGCCATGACGGCTCGCCCCGCTGCTATAATCCGCGCATTCCGAAGCCGGCCGCGCGCACGCCTCGCCGCGCCGACCGTCTCGCAGCGGCGGCGCGATTCGCGCGAGCCCGCTGCAAGCCACGATGAGCCATCCACCCGATCTCGTTCGCGACGTCGCCCGCCGGCGCACGTTCGCCATCATCTCGCACCCCGACGCCGGCAAGACCACGCTCACCGAGAAGCTCTTGCTCTTCGGCGGCGCGATCCAGCTCGCCGGCACGGTGAAGGCGCGCAAGAGCGCGCGTCATGCAACCTCCGACTGGATGGAGGTCGAGAAGCAGCGCGGCATCTCGGTGACGAGCTCGGTGATGCAGTTCGAGTACGCCGACCACGTGATCAACCTGCTCGACACGCCCGGCCACCAGGACTTCTCGGAGGACACCTATCGCGTGCTGACCGCCGTCGACGCCGCGGTGATGGTGATCGACGCGGCCAAGGGCGTCGAGGCGCAGACGATCAAGCTGCTCGAGGTCTGCAGGCTGCGCGACACGCCGATCATCACGTTCGTCAACAAGCTCGACCGCGAGGTGCGCGAGCCGCTCGACCTGATGCAGGAGATCGAGGAGATCCTGAAGATCGACTGCGCGCCGGTCACCTGGCCGCTCGGCATGGGCAAGGCGTTCCGCGGCGTGTTCGACCTGATGAACGACCGGTTGCTGCGCTTCACGCCGGGCGAGGAGCGCGTCAGCGACGACACTGAGCTCATCGAGGGCATCGACAATCCACGCCTCGACACGCTCTTCCCGAGCGAAATCGGCGCGCTGCGCCACGACGTCGAGCTTCTGCGCAGCGCGAGCCCGCCGTTCGAGCTTGCGCGCTTCCTCGCTGGCCGCCAGACGCCGGTGTTCTTCGGCTCGGGCATTAACAACTTCGGTGTGCGCGAGATCCTGCGCGCGCTGGTCGAGTGGGCGCCCCCGCCGCAGTCGCGCGACGCGAGCGCGCGGATGGTCGAGCCCGCCGAGAAGCCGTTCACCGGCTTCGTGTTCAAGATCCAGGCGAACATGGACCCGCGCCACCGCGACCGGATCGCGTTCTTCCGCGTCTGCTCGGGCCGCTACACCCCCGGCATGAAGGTGCGGCACCTGCGCGAGAGCCGCGAGATGAAGATCGCCAACGCGCTCACGTTCATGGCCAACGAGCGCGTGGCGAGCGCCGATGCGGTCGCCGGCGACATCATCGGCATCCACAACCACGGCCAGCTGCAGATCGGCGATTCGCTCACCGAGGGCGAGGCATTGGCGTTCAAGGGGATCCCTTATTTCGCGCCGGAGATGTTCCGCATCGCTCGGCCGCGCGACCCGTTCAAGTCGAAGCCGCTCGCCAAGGGCCTGCAGGAGCTGGGCGAGGAAGGCGCGATCCAGGTGTTCTCGACGAATTTCGGCAACACGCTCCTGCTCGGCGCCGTCGGGCAGCTGCAGTTCGAGGTCGTCGCGGCGCGGCTCGCCGCCGAATACGGCGTCGACGCGATCTACGACAGCGCCAACGTCGCGACCGCACGCTGGCTGGTATTCCCCGATGCCGCGACGCGCCGCGACTTCGAGCGCGAACAAGGGCCCGCGCTCGCCACCGACGTCGATGGCAACGCGGTGTTCCTCGCCACCAACAAGTACAACCTGCAGGTGACCATGGAGCGCTGGCCGAAGGTGGCGTTCCATGCGACGCGCGAGCACGGCGAGAAGCTCTGACCGACTCCCGCTCCCGCGCGCGGAAGAGGGATGGGGTGAGGGGATAGAATCCTCCTGATGCGCTCCGCCCGCCGCCTCGTCGCGATCGCCGCCGCCCTGTTCCAGCTCGCGCTGCCGCTGGCGGGCTATGCGCAGGCACCTGCGCCGTTCGTCCCCGGCGAGAGCGATCTCTGCTCGGTCGCGCATCCGCGCACCGGCAACGCGCCGACCGCGCCGGCGCGGTCACAGGGTCATGCCTGCTCGCATTGCGCGGTGTGCGCGCACGGCGCGCCGCCGGCGCTGACGGCATCGGCCACGCTGCCGCCGAGCGTCGCGATCGCAACGATTCCGGCGCTCGCATCCCGCGATTTCGCGCCGCTGCCCGTCGCGCATGCCCGCGCCGACGCGCGCGCGCCGCCGCGCTTCATCGTCCGCACCACCTGACGCGCCGCTTCCTTGCAAGCGAAGACGGCGCGCGCCGATCTTCCTTTGCAAGGAGCGTTCGATGAATCGCTTTCGAAGTCTCGCCATCGCGGCCCTCGCGGCTGCCTTCGCGATCCCGGCGGCCGCCCACGACTACTCGCTGGCCGCCCTCAAGATCGCCCATCCGTACGCACGCGCCACGCCGCCCGGCGCCGACATCGGCGGCGCGTATCTCACGATCGACAACAAGGGGGCCGCCGACCGGCTCATGTCCGCTTCGTCGCCGGCGGCGGCGCGCGTCGAGCTGCACACGATGGCGATGGACAACGGCGTGATGCGCATGAGCGAGGTGAAAGGCATCGACCTGCCGCCGGGCTCGCAGGTGAAGTTGAAGCCGGGCGGCCTCCACATGATGCTGGTCGGCCTCAAGGCGCCGCTCGCCGAAGGCTCGCGCGTGCCGCTGCGCCTCACGTTCGAGCATGCGGGCAGCATCGACGTCGAGGTCGCGGTCGAGTCGATGTCGGCCGGCGCGATGAAGCACTGAGGGAGCGGCGCCATGCACAAACTCGTCACCGCCACGGCGCTCGCGTCGCTAGTGCTCGTCGCCGCACCGGCCGCGCACGCGTGCTCGAGCTGCGGCTGCACGCTGTCGTCCAACTGGGGAAGCCAGGGCGCCGGCATGGACAACGGCTGGATGCTCGACTTCCGCTACGACTATTTCAACCAGGACGACTTGCGCTCCGGCACGCACAGCGTCGATCGCGGCAGCCTCGCGATTCCCAACGACGCGGAGATCCAGCAGGAGACGATCAACCGCAACTACACGTTCAACGCCGACTACAGCAACGGCGTCTGGGGCGTCAACCTGCAGGTGCCGTGGTACGACCGCTACCACACGACGATCGCCGAGGGCGACACCGCGGTGTCGACGTCGCATTCGCGCGACTTCGGCGACGCGCGGATCCTGGCGCGCTACATGGGCCTCGCCGACGACCGGAGCATCGGCCTGCAGGCGGGGCTCAAGCTGCCGACGGGACCGTTCCACGACACGTTTGAGGCGGGACCTCAGGCAGGCGAGCAGATCGACCGCGGGCTCCAGCCCGGCACCGGCACGACCGATCTTCTCGTCGGCGCCTTCAACTTCGGCGCGCTGTCGCGCGACTGGGACTACTTCGCCGAGGCGCTGCTGCAGATCCCCCTCAACACGCGCGAGGAGTTCAAGCCCGGCGCGGGCATCAACGTCAACGCGGGCTTTCGCTACATGTCGCTCGACAACGTGGTCCCGCAGATCCAGCTCAACCTGCGCTCGGAGAAGCGCGAGTCGGGCGCGCAAGCGGACGTCGAGAACAGCGGCGCAACGCTCGTCTACCTGTCGCCTGGCATCACCTGGCACGTGACGCACGACTTCCACGCGTACGCGTTCTTCCAGGTGCCGGTGTACCAGCGCGTCAACGGGCTGCAGCTCGAGCCGCGCTATACGGTGTCTGTGGGGGTGGGAATGAGCTTGTAGCCGGATCGCCCTCGCGCTGCCGATGGCTCGACGGCTGGGCGTTCGCATATCGACGCATCGCATCGCGCGCCGATACACTTCGGGGATGCCGACCCTCCTCCGACATCCCCTCAGAACGGGCGGCATGCTGGCGCTGGTGCTCGCGACGTACACGAGCCTCGCCGTGGCCGGCGCGCCGCTCGTCACCGACGACGCGAGCGTCGTCACGCCCGGCACCTGCCAACTCGAGGTGTGGGGCATGGCGGCGCGCGACGCGCATGCGCTCACCGCGCAGCCCGCCTGCAATCTCGTCGCCGACACCGAGCTCGCAGTGGGCGCGTCGCGCACGTGGGCGGACGACAGCGGCACGTCGAGCGGCCTCGTGATCCAGCTCAAGCACGTCTTCGTCGCGGACCCCGACGGCGCATGGGCGCTCGGCGCGGAGGCCGGTGCAGAGCGCGACACCGCTGCGCCGCCCGGTCGCTCGGCGTTCGCGACGGGCTACGCCCGGGCGCTGGCGACATGGAACCCGAGCGACAGCCTCGAGCTCGACTTCAACGCCGGCGCCGCGAGCACGCGCGGCAGCGGCAGCTACGCGCTCGCCGGTGTCGCGGTCCAATACGCGATCACGCCGGCGATGAAGCTCCTGGGCGAGGTCTACCATGACGAGCCCGGCACGGGCAAAGCCCAGGCGGGCGTGCGCTACGTCGCCGTGCCCGATCGCTTCGAGGTGTACGGCAGCTACGGCGAGCGCTTCGCGAACCGCGGCGACTGGTGGGCGATCGTCGGCGTGCGGCTGCAAAGCCGGAAGCTGCTGTGACGGCGGCGCGGCCGAGCGCATCGACTGTTGCGGGCTCGTATCGGCGACATCGGATCCGCCCGCCCGGACGGCGCATGCGACCACGGTGGCTCACTTGGCGAGCCCATGCCGTGACATCCTCGAATCCAAGGACCCCATGCTCCCCACCCGAATCGTTTCCGGCGGCCAGACCGGCGCCGATCGCGCGGCGCTCGACTGGGCGATCCGCGCCGGCATCCCGCACGGCGGCTGGTGCCCGAAGGGCCGCCTGGCCGTCGACGGCGTCATCGACGCGCGCTATCGGCTCACCGAGACCGATTCCGACGACTACGCGGTGCGCACACGCCTCAACGTCCGCGACAGCGACGCGACGCTGATCCTCAACCTCGGCGCGCTCGACGGCGGCACCGCACTCACCGCCGAGCACGCGCATGCGCTCGGCCGGCCGTGCCTCACGCTGCAGCTCGATGCGGGACCGACGGCATCGCCTGCGGACGCCGCATCGGCGATCGACGACTGGATGGCGCGCGGCGGCTTCGCGACGCTCAACATCGCCGGCCCTCGAGAGCAAGGCCGCCCGGGAATCTACGCGGCCACGACCGCGGCGCTCGACGCGTGGCTCGCGCGCCATCGTTCGAGGGGCTGAACACGGCACGCTTCGACATCGTCGGCGACATCCACGGCCACGCGGACAAGCTCGAGGCGCTCCTCGCGAACCTCGGCTACCGCCCGCGAATGGGCGCGTGGCGCCACCCGGACGCGACGGCGATCTTCGTCGGCGACTTCATCGACCGCGGACCGGGCCAGCGCCGCACGCTCGAGCTTGTTCGCGCCATGCTCGATGCCGGCACCGCGCGCGCAGTGATGGGGAATCACGAGCTCAATGCGATCGCGTGGCATACCCCGCACGACGGCGGTCACTTGCGGCCGCGCAACGCCAAGAACCTCGCACAGCACCAGGCGTTCCTCGCCGAGATGGGTCGCGACCGCGCCGAGCACGCGGCGTGGATCGCGTGGTTCCACACGCTGCCGCTGTGGCTCGACTTGCCCGAACTCGCCATCATCCATGCGTGCTGGCATCCGCAGCACATCGCGCACGCGACCGCGACGCTCGGCGCCGACGGACTGGCCAAGCCGGTATGCCGGCGCCGCTCGCGCCGAACGTCGCATGCGTCGATTACAGCGCGGGCAAGGGCGGCCCGCTCGTTGCGTATCGGTGGGAGGGCGAGCCGGTGCTCGCGGCGGAGAATTTCGTGAGTTGACGCTCACCCGTGATCCCCGCGAAACCTTACCCGTCGTCGCCGCGAAAGCGGGGATCCAGCCGTGCCATTGCGGCTGTCGAGGTCACGCCTCGATTCTGCGTCAGAACCGGCTTCCCGCTTGCACGGGAATGACGAATCCTATTTCGCCCGCAACAGCGGCAATACCACCGCATCGAGCTTCGCCGAGTCGATGCCCGGATCCTCGTACCAATCGTCTCGACGCAATACACCGGCGCGATCGACGACGAACGTCAGCGGCAATCGCCAGATCCGGCCATAGTCCTTGAACGACGCGTCCCTGGCGAACGCGGCATCGAACGCGTAGTCCTTCATCACCGCGCGCGCCTTGGCCTCGTCGCCCGGGCGGTCCATGCTGACCGCCACCACGACGAGTCCGTCGCCGCGGTGCTGGCGATAGAACGTGTCGATCGCCGGCATCTCGGCGCGGCACGGCGCGCACCACGTCGCCCAGAAGTTGACCAGCACGACCTTGCCGCGCGCGCTCGCGAGGTCGAAGTGGCTGCCGTCGAACAGCGTGGCGCTGAGCGGCGGCGCCGGCTTGCCTTCGGCGATCGCCCACGCCTGCGGTGAACGCAGCGCGAACGCCGCGCCGCCGGCAAGTATCGCGCGCAGGGCGCTGCGTCGTTCGGGCATCGTCGGCTCCATGTGCTCCGGACCGGCCGCGCGACGCGCGGCGGTAAAATCTCGATTATGCAATTGGTCGCCTCCTCGCGAATCGCCGCCCGCGCGCCCGACGCCGCGCGCGCACGGCCGCGCGCCGTCGCCGCGTGGCTGCTGGTGTGCTGCGCGCTGGTGTTCCTCATGGTGATCGTCGGCGGCGTCACGCGGCTCACGCACTCGGGCCTGTCGATCACCGAATGGGACCCGATCGTCGGTACCGTGCCGCCGCTTTCGACCGCGGACTGGCAGGAGGCGTTCACCAAATACCAGGCGACACCCGAATTCAAGCAAGTGAACCATGCGATGACGCTCGACGAGTTCAAGGGCATCTTCTGGTGGGAATATTTCCACCGCTTGCTCGGTCGAGCGATCGGCGTCGTGTTCCTCGTGCCGTTCCTGTGGTTCCTCGCGCGGCGGCAGATTCCGCGCGGCTATACCGCGCCGCTCGCGACGATCTTCGTGCTGGGCGGCCTGCAGGGCGCGCTCGGCTGGTACATGGTGAAAAGCGGGCTGGTGCAAGATCCGCACGTGTCGCAATTCCGGCTCACCGCGCACCTCGGCCTCGCGGTGCTGATCTTCGCCGCGATGCTGTGGACGGCGATGACGCTGCTTGCGCCAGCGCGCGCGACGCCTGCAAACAAGTCGCTGCGCCGCGGCGCGTATGTCCTGGCCGCGCTCGTGTTCGTGCAGATCCTCCTCGGCGGCCTCGTCGCCGGCATCCGCGCCGGCTTCGCCTACAACACCTTCCCGTCGATGAACGGCCATTTCATCCCGCCCGAGGTGCTGATGATCGAGCCCGCGTGGCGCAACTTCTTCTGGAACATGGCGACGGTGCAGCTCGATCACCGGCTCGTCGCCTATGCGCTGGCGATCGGCGTTACGCTGTTCGCGTTCGCCGTCCACCGCGCGCGCGTTACCGCGCCGCGCGTGCGCGGCGGCACCGCGGTCTTCGTGGCGATGCTCGCGCTGCAGATCACGCTCGGCGTGCTGACGCTGGTCTACGTCGTGCCGCTGCCGCTGGCGGCGTTGCACCAGGCGGGCGCGGTGCTGACGCTCGCGCTGGCGCTCAACGTCGCGCACGCGCTGCGCTGACGCCGTGACGCGCGAGGACTGCGAGCGCTGGCTCGATGCGATGGCCGCCGCGAACGGCCTCGCGATCGATCCCGCGTGGCGCGAAGGCGTCCTCGCCAACCTCGCGCGCATCGCCGAGCAGCACGAGCGCCTCGCCGGCTTCGACTTCGCGTCGAGCCCGGTCCCGGCGCCGCGCTTCGAGCCTTGACGTCATGAGGCCGCGCGAATACGCGACGCTTGGCGCGGCCGATCTCGCGGCGAGCGTGCGAAGCGGCCAGGCGTCGGCCCGCGAGATCGCCGAAGCCGCACTCGCGCGCGTCGACACACTCGGGCCTCGCTACAACGCCTTCACCGCCGTCACCCGCGAGCGCGCATTGCGCGACGCGGCGGCCGTCGATGCGGCCCGCGCGCGCGGCGAAGCGCTTCCGCCGCTCGCAGGGGTGCCGTTCGCCGTCAAGAACCTCTTCGACGTCGCCGGCCTCACCACGCTCGCGGGTGCGGCCATCGAGCGCGACAGGCCGCCCGCCACGGCCGACGCGACGGTCGTCGCGCGCCTCGCCAAAGCCGGCGCGGTGCTCGTGGGTGCGCTCAACATGGAGGAGTATGCGTACGGCTTCGTCACCGAGAACGCGCACTACGGCGCGGTGCGCAACCCGCACGACGAATCGCGCGTGGCGGGGGGCTCGTCGGGCGGCTCGTCCGCCGCGCTCGCCGCCGGCATCGTGCCGCTGACGCTCGGCTCCGACACCAACGGCTCGATCCGCGTGCCCGCTGCACTGTGCGGTGTCTGCGGACTGAAGCCGACGTACGGGCGGCTGTCGCGCCAGGGCGCCGCGCTCTTCGCGTCGAGCCTCGACCATGTCGGGCCGATGACGCGCTCGGTCACCGACCTGGTACTCGCCTACGACGCGATGCAGGGCGCCGACGCGGCCGACATCGCCTGCGCGCAGCGCGACGTCGAGCCGGCGCGGCCGGCGCTCGGCCTCGGCATCGACGGCCTGCGCATCGGCGTCGCCGCTGGCTACTTCCACGATCACGCAGGCGACCAAGCGCGCGCCGCGCTCGATATCGCCGCGAAGGCGCTCGGCGCCGAGCGCCGCGTGACGCTGACGGACGTCGAGCGTGCGCGCGCCGCCGGCTTCATCATCACCGCTTCCGAAGGCGCCGAGCTGCACCTCGCCGACCTGCGCACGCGCGCCGCCGAATTCGACTTCGCGACGCGCGACCGCTTCCTCGCCGGCGCGATGATCCCGGCGTCGTGGTACATCGACGCGCAGCGCTTTCGCGCATGGTTCCGCGCTCGCATGCACGCAGTGTTCGCCGGCGTCGACGTGATCGTCGCCGCTGCGACGCCGGTGCCGGCGACGCCGATCGGCGCGACGGCGTTCGACCTCCACGGCAAGGCGATGCCGCCGCGCACGCACTTGGGCTTGCTCACGCATGCGTTCGCATTCGCCGGCCTGCCGGTGGCGACGGTGCCGATCGATGGTCCTGGCCTTCCGCTCGGCGTTCAACTCGTCGCAGCGCCGTGGCGCGAGGATGTCGCGCTCCGCGCCGCTCGCGCGCTCGAGATCGCCGGCGTGTCGCATGCGCGGGTGGCCGCGGGCGCGCTCGAACGGGGCACGCCGCCGCCCAGTTGAGCGCGTCGCGGGGCACCCCCGGCGTTCTGCGATAATTCGAGCTCACGCAACACCCGAGCCGGATCTCCCCATGGCGGACGCACGCGCGCTGGACGAAGCCCTTTCCGACCTCGAGCTCGACGAGCTCGAGGCCTTCCTCGCGTCCGATTCGGTGCCGCAGGATTGCATGGACCTCGAGATGCTCGACGGCTACCTGACGTCGATCGTCAGCAGCCCCGACGAGGTCCAGCCGTCCGAATGGCTGCCGGGTGTATGGAGCGAGGGCGGCAAGAGCGCGTCGCCCGCGTACACGTCGAACGAGCAGGCGCAGCGGATCATGGCGCTGATGCTGCGCCACATGGTCGGCATCCAGCGCACGCTGGCCGAGTCTCCGACACGCTTCCGGCCGCTGCTCTATTACGCCGACGATCACGCGCAGAAGGAGAAGGCGCCCGCCGAGGCTGCCGCGTGGTGCGAAGGCTACGTCGCCGGCGTGAAGCTGCGCGAGGACGAGTGGCAGCCGCTGTACGACGCGCAGGAAGCGCGCGACTGGATGTTCCCGGTCGAGGCGCTCGCCTACGGCGACCACGATCCCGAGTTCGCCGAATGGGTCGACGACAAGGAGCGCCGCGAGTCGCTGGTCGAGGAGCTGCCCGTGGCGAGCGTGCTGATCTACCGCTACTGGCAGGAGCGCCGCCGCGGCAACGAGGCGCGTGGCAGCGCGAGCCGTCGCGTGATGCCCGGCCAGCAGTCGCGCAAGTCAAGGCAGCGGCTGCACTAGCCGGGCGCTGGCCCGGCCCGAGGCGCATGTCATTCGGCGCCCGCATCCTCGAGCAATGCGACGCGCTCGCCGCGATCAGCGAGGATGCGAGCATCCTCACGCGACGTTATCTCACCGCTGAGCACCGCCGTGCGGCGACGCTGATCGCCGGCTGGATGCGCGACGCCGGCCTCGCCGTCGAGATCGACGCGCTCGGCAACGTCGTCGGCCGACGCGCAGGCGCAAGGCCCGATGCGCCGCGCATCGTCACCGGCTCGCACTTCGACAGCGTCGTCAATGCCGGCCGCTACGACGGCATCTTCGGCATCCTGTGCGCAATCGCCGCCGCCGGCGACCTCGCCGCGCGTGGCGTCAAGCTGCCGC
>Ga0070681_10004629_pt1 | contig 13131 bp, 9 predicted proteins | sample KBSC83BmetaG_FD_65650 | JGI IMG/M metagenome (GOLD analysis project Ga0070681, IMG submission 65650) | Corn rhizosphere microbial communities from Kellogg Biological Station, Michigan, USA - KBS C8-3B metaG | ecosystem: Host-associated > Plants > Roots > Rhizosphere | place: USA: Michigan... | reverse complement strand
GCACGGTGTCGCCGCACGAACTCAATCACGGCAGGTTGATAACTCCCGGCATGAAGCGAGGCAGCCACGAGCACGGCGCCAAACTCCGTCGGATCGGGGCTGATTGCATCCATTCCCGCGTCGACGAGCGCCGCCTCATGGCCCTGCGCCCGCAAACGGTCGGCAATGAACGTCGCGATCTTTCGCGTCTGTCCTTCGGTTGTACCGAAAACCATCAGCACTCTCATGAGGCGTCTCCAAAACCAGGTGCGGCTACGGTCGGAGGCCGGGAATCTTCACCCGGGAAACTTACTCTGAAACGGCAGATCCGGTCGTCCGGGTAAGTGCGTATGGAAGGACGGGCGGCCAGCTATAGGCTCAACTCAACAATCGCGCTGGATCCGGGACGCTTGACTGCGGATCCGGGCCCTGGTTTCAGGATCAAGCGCCCGCCACAGGTAAAGGTATCGATGACATCGAGCACCGCACATGCGGCCGTAGGTGAGCTGAGCGGCATCTACACCTGCCCCATGCACCCGCAGATCCGGCGCGATGCGCCGGGCTCTTGCCCGATCTGCGGCATGGCGCTGGAGCCTGTGCGCCCCACCGCCACGGATGGCGCGAGCCCCGAGCTTCGCGATATGACGCGCCGATTCCGAGTGGGGACGGCACTCTCGCTGCCACTGCTGGTGTGGGAAATGGCCGCGCACGTGCCGGGGCTGGCGGTGCACGATCTGCTCTCGCCCAGGCTGGTTCCATGGTTGGAATTCGCTCTGGCAACTCCTGTGGTGCTCTGGGCCGGGTGGCCATTCTTCGTGCGCGCCTGGGCATCGGTCCGCAACCGCTCGCTGAACATGTTCAGCCTCATAGCCCTGGGGACCGGCGCGGCGTATTCGTACAGCCTTGTGGCGACGTTTGCACCTGGCGTATTCCCGCTATCGCTGCATAGCGCCCACGGCATAGTGCCTGTTTACTACGAGGCCGCCGCGGTCATCACGGTGCTCGTCCTTCTAGGCCAGGTCCTCGAGTTGCGCGCCCGAGAACAGACGAGCGGTGCGATCAAGGCTCTGCTGAACCTTGCTCCCAAAACCGCTCGCCGAATTTCTCCAGAAGGTCGTGACGAAGAAGTCGCGTTGGACGAGGTGCGCCTCGGGGACCGGCTCCGGATCAGGCCCGGTGATGCTGTGCCCGTGGATGGGGAAGTGCTTGAAGGCAAAAGCGCCGTAGACGAATCGATGATTACCGGTGAGTCGATGCCGGTCGAAAAGTCGCCTGGCGCGAAAGTCATCGGGGGCACGCTGAACGGCACCGGAGCCCTCGTCATGAGAACCGAACGCCTCGGCGCCGAAACAGTGCTCGCGCGTATCGTCCACATGGTTTCCGAGGCGCAACGTAGTCGCGCACCGATCCAACGCCTCGCGGATGCGGTATCCGCCTGGTTTGTCCCGGCCGTCATTCTGGTGTCAGCTCTCGCCTTCGGGGGCTGGCTGTTGTGGGGACCCTCGCCTGCCTTCTCTTATGCTCTCATCGCCGCCGTATCGGTGCTCATCATCGCCTGTCCGTGCGCTCTGGGCCTTGCGACCCCGATGTCAGTCATGGTTGGCGTCGGCAAAGGAGCCACTGCCGGCGTTCTGATCAAAAATGCCGAGGCGCTCGAGCGGTTCGAGAAAATCGACACGCTGGTCGTGGACAAGACCGGCACCTTGACCGAAGGCAAGCCGCAAGTGATCGCTGCCGTTGCCGCCGCTGGATTTGAGGAGACAGACCTGGTTAGTGCGGCCGCGAGCGTGGAACGCGCGAGCGAGCACCCGCTCGCCGCCGCCATCCTCGCATCAGCCCGGGAGCGTGGTGGGGACATTCAGGAGGTCCGGGAATTCAGGTCCGAAACCGGAAAAGGCGTAAGTGGCACGGTGGGCGGCCATCACGTTGCAGTCGGTAACGCGAAGCTCATTGAGGGCTCATCTGTCGTCTCACAGGACATGGAGAGGGCAGCAGATGAGCTGCGCTCGCAGGGCGCGACCGTCATGTACGTGTTGGTGGACGACCGCCTCGCAGGAATTCTCGCCGTAGCGGATCCTATCAAGCCCTCCACGCCAGCGGCCCTTGCAAGCCTCCGAGCCGAAAAGGTGCGCATCGTCATGCTGACCGGCGATAATCGAAAGACGGCGGCCGCCGTCGCGGCACGACTCGGAATCACTGAGGTCGAGGCTGAAGTCCTCCCGGAACAGAAGAACGCCGTAGTTCGTCGCCTGAAAACCGAAGGACGTATCGTTGCCATGGCCGGTGACGGTGTAAACGATGCTCCGGCGCTCGCCGAGGCGGACGTCGGCATTGCAATGGGAACCGGCACGGACGTTGCGATGGAAAGCGCTGGCGTGACTCTCGTTCAAGGCGATCTGGCGGGGATCGCGCGCGCCCGCCGGCTGAGCCGCGCCACGATGCGTAACATTCGCCAGAACCTCGTACTCGCTTTCATCTACAACGTATTCGGAATTCCGCTGGCCGCGGGCGTGCTCTATCCAACATTCGGTCTTCTGCTGAGCCCCATCGTGGCCGCGGCGGCGATGAGCCTGAGCTCGGTATCGGTCATTGGCAATGCATTGCGCCTGCGCTTCGCGCGCATATAGGCATTCGTAGCGTCACTCCGCGGCGGGAGGCCTCCATGCAGGCCTCGATGACGGCCATGCATCCGATGATCTGCTCCGCGGGGGTTGGATTCTCGGCAGCTCCGCGCAGAGCGGCCTCGATCGCCCGATAATACTGCGATTGATCCCCTCGCTCGGCCGGCTCCTCGCGGCGTTGACCGGCTTCGTTCCAGGCGATGAGCGGGTCCGGATCACGTCCCCACTCGGAATGGGCCGGTGTGAGTCCGGCGCGCAGCTGATCTTCCTGTGGATCGGGCGAGGTCTTCAGAAGGCTTCCGCGCTCACCGTGCACGGTAAATCGTGGCGACCCACCCGCTACCAGCATGGAGGCATGCAACACGACACGCTTGTCTGGATAGTGCAAGGTTGCGTGGGCCCAATCGTCCGAGCCCCCGCCGCCCCGGAGGATTGCGAGATCGGCCGAGACCGCCGACGGCGGCCCGAACAGCAGCAGGGCCTGATCGACCAGATGCGGGCCCAGGTCGTACCAGATGCCGGCTCCGGGTCCCGCCCTCTCGCGCCAGCGGGGGCGTACCTCCGGTCTAAACCGGTCAAAGTGGGATTCGAAGTGCGCAACTCGCCCAATGACGCCGGACCTGATCGCGCGGCGGACCGTCAGATAGTCGCTGTCCCAGCGACGGTTCTGAAAAACGGACAATAACACCCCGCGCTTCTGCGCCAGCTCGACGAGTTCGCTCGCATCGGATAGCGAAAGCGCAAACGGCTTCTCCACCACGACACTTCGGCCTGCATCGATGGCCATCCGGGTCCACTGAGCATGACTGTCATTCGGGGAAGCGACGACGAGGACGTCCACGTCCGCATTCGTGATCAGATCGGCTGGATCGCGATACACACGGACCATGGGTAGTTCACGCGCAACCACCTCCGGGCGACTGCTCGCCACTGCCGCAAGCGCCAGACCGGAAATCGCGCCGATGAGCGGTACGTGAAAGGTGCGACCCGCATAGCCATAACCGATCAGTCCGACCCGCAGTGGATTGCTCGGAGTGGTTGCGATCATGGGGACGGACCTGACTTGCGGTGTGAAATGGCAGAGGTAGCATAACGGAAGTCGCCCCAATGGCCCCAAGTGCCGGGGGTGCCTGGGCGGTTTAGCGCACCAGGCACCCGGGGGCTGCTCTGTCGTACGACAGAGAACCGGTAGCGGTTACTGAAGCTGCCGCAAGGGGCCTTCGTCATCGGCGAAGTTCGAAGTGTTCAGTACCTGAATCCCCGCGTTGTGCTCGCCGTTGAACGGCGTCACGGTGGCTGGGCACCCAGCGTTCTGAGCATCCGTGGGCGAGTTGAACCACAGGCCCAGGTGATACATCTGGAGCGGATTCGTGGGAGGGTTCACGCTTGCATCCGGGAAGGGGCCGTTGAAGACAACCGGAGCGGGCGCGCTGCCCGGAGCCACGGTGAATGTCTCGATGCTGAAGATTCCCCGGACATGCTGAAACGCGTTGCCGTGCTCGTCCGTCTCCACATCAGCCTGATACCAGGACATCCCGAACGGCGCCTTGGGCACCTGCAGGACGAAGAAGTCGAAGCCGGTCTTCGGCGGCAGCCCGCGCGCGAGGATGTACAGGTCCTGGGCGGTGCCGTCGTCGATCACTCTGACCTCAGCCCGGGCGTTCGGCAGGCACGTCTTGGCGCCGGCTGATACGACCATATCGAAGTCAATGTGTTTGTGAGGACCTTTGGCGAACGCTGCACCGCTCGTCAACAGAAGCGCCGCGACTGCCACGCCAACGCGGCGTGAGGTTGTCAGAAGTTGGCTTTTCATGGGCATTTTCTCCTTGGTGGATTGAAAGGCAGTGAGACTGTGTGCGGGAGTGATGGTGGCGGGAAGCGCGGTGGAGTTCTGTCAAGCGCTTGACACAACCCACCGTCCTCCCGCGCACGTCGAATCAATTATTCGCAGCGCCGCTGGCGATCCAGGAGCGGATCTGATTGATGGTGTCCTGCGACAGCGGCGGGCCTCCGAAGGGCATCTGCGCCCCGGTGATGCCCGCCGTGCCCTCGACCTTGTGAATCAGGTAGCTGTTGTCCGGATCATTGGGCTTTACACGCAGCAGGCCCGGCTGCTCGAGACTCGCGACGCCGACCAGGTTGCTGAAGGTGTTTCCGGCCGTCAGGTTCTGGCTGCCCGGCAAGGGCCCGCCCGCCGGCTGGCTGCCGTTGTGACATCCGGAGCACAACGGTGTGAACACCTGAGCCTGCAACTGGGTGAGGGTCACTACGGGACCCACGGTTGCCTGCACAGCCGGCGAAGTCCCCACATTCCCATCAACATCTGTCGCAACCGCGGTGAGGGTCACAGAGGACGCCGGAGCGGTGGCCGAGTCCCACTGCACACTGAACGGTGAGGCCGTCGCGGTGCCGATGAGAGTAGTGCCGTTGACGAAGAACTTGACGTTCGCTATCGCGATGTTCCCCGGATCCGTGACCGTCGCAGTGAGCGCCACTGTTCCAGTCACATTGCCGGCCGGCACACTCAGAGCGACCACCGGAGGAGCATTCAAGGTCGGGGCGGCGCCAAGATCGAGACGCCCGTACTCGCCATCCGGCTGGTTGCCGATCCCCGCCGCAAAGAACAGTGTGTTGTGCGGCTGATTGACGGCATCGTTGCCGAACGCAATACCCCATAGGCCCGCCTCGGAAAACGCCGTTCCCGCTGAGTCCTGGACCGCGCCGAGGAACTGACCGCTCGCTGGGTCGTAGCCGTTGATCTTTCCGTCGCCGACGTTGCCGACGAGTACTGCGTTGCTCAGCGTGCCGAAGTCCGCGGGCGCGAGCGCGAGGCCCCAGGGCGCATTCAGAGCGCCACCCGTGGAGACGAGGCGCTTTACAAAATGACCGTTCGCATCGAAGACGTCGACGAGCCCGAGGCCGGCGCCGTTTGCCTGGGTCCGATTGTCCGGGCCCTGCTGCTGCGCGTAGGTGACGTATAACTGCGGAACGTTGTTAGCACCGGTGTTGATCGCCTGAATTCCAAAGGGAGCGTAACCGGCCGGCAGGGTCGGATCGACGAACCCGAAGGAGGTCGCCGTCGAGGTCTGCTTCGCGAAGCTGGCGTCGAACGTGTCGATCTTGTTGTTGTGAAAATCGGTCGCGTAGAGGAAGTTCGCCGTGCCGTTGTTGGCGAGCGCGAGGCCTTTGTATACGGCGCCGCCTGCATCCGCATATGCAATTACGGCGTTCGGATCCACCGTGGGGGACCAGCCTGCAATCATTCCGCCCTCGCCGGCGAAGATGAATCGCGCGACTCCGGAGTGCCCTCCGGTAGACACGGTGAAATCCACCGACGAGACGTTGGCTACGATTCCGCTCGGATTGAAGGGCGCCGCAGACGCTGAGGCTGGCAGGTGCACCACGAGAGGGTTGGCGTTGGGCTGCGCTTTGCCGTTGCCGTCGTAGACGGTAGCCGTTTCGGAGCCTTTGTTGGCGACCCACGCCGCCTTGCCGGGGGCAAACGTAATCCCCCGAGGATTGAGCAGATTGGCGTCGGACGTCACCGCTCCCAGTCCTGCGGAGTTGGCCACGAGCTTCGTGGTCGAATAGCCGCTTGCGGCATTGACCGTCAGCGTCGTCGACACGCTCGTGTTCCCGGCCCCTGAGGCGCCGGAACACGTGAGAGTGAATGTGCTGTTGCCAGCCCCACTGGGCGTCACTGACTCAGTGCCGCTCGTCGCCTGCGTACCGCTCCACCCTCCACTCGCGCTGCAAGTGCTGGCGTTGGTGGACGACCAAGTCAGCGTTGCCGATTGACCTGCCGTGATCGTTGTCGGTTGCACGGACAGAGCGACGGTTGGCGGCGGGTTTGTGGCACCAGCCGTTGCACCGCTGACGGGCGGCGCAGTCCCGCCGTTGTACCCGCCGCCACCGCCGTAGTCGCTTCCTCCACAGCCAACACAAGCGATCAACAGAAGCGGCACCATGACTCGGGAACCTCGTCCCGAGATGACCGAAGAAATACGATTCGCAAACACGATGGGTTACCTCGATGTGGAGTTGTGCGCAGGCCCTCATGGCGGACCAGGCGGGCACGTAGGGTGCCCCCTCCAGGCGAGGAGTTCTGTCAAGCGGCTGACATAGCAAGAGGCAAGCGGACGCAGTGGCAACGGAACCGACGGGCACAGGCCCTAGCGGGCGGGGCACCGCAGGCGAAATGGAGTCACCGTCAGGTGAGATCCTGCAGCGGATTGGCATCGAGAACGACGGTCTTCTGACCGCGATTCGCGGTCTGAGTGATCAGGTCCCGCGTGCCGCCCGGGCCATCGCCTTCCTGGCCGTTCCACAGCGCTATCAGCGTGAGACCACCGCCGAGGCTGCCCGCCAGCGCATTGAACAGCATCCACAAGTTGCTTCTCTGCCAGAAGCCATAGTCCTGCTTGTTCTGCAGCCAGTGGGGCAGTTCCTTCTCCTGTGCAAGCACCCGGGGCGCTGGCGCGGGTGCGGGACGGTTGACGAGCCGCCAGTAGCGCTCGATCCACTCCGGGCCGCCGTCCGCGACCGATTGCACGCAGAACTGATCGGGCGGCAGGGCCAGAAAGAGCTCGGTCCGGATCCCCATTTCGGCGCAGATCTCATGGAACAGAATGTCGCCGCCGCTGGCGCCCCCGGCGATGCCCACCAACCCGGCGGACGCGCCCGCCTCCCCTTCGATCGCTTTTCGTATGAGGAGCCGCGCCTGCGCTTGCGCGCGCTCAGTGTTGGGAAAGCGCGGCGCAGGGCGACCCGGCTCATCGAGCCGGTGGCCGGTGAATAGCAACACATGACGGGACTGTTGGGTTGCACCAGGACTCTGCGGCGCCGCGAACTGCCTGACCACTTCCAGCGCCGCCGCGGTGAGAGCCGGGCGAACGCTCAACCGCTCGAATATTTCCAGTTGCGCGAGCGCGGCGCCGGCTCCAAAGCTGGAAGCGCCGGTCAGCGCCTCCCGATATCTGCGTGCCACGAAGGAGGGTTTGCTGGCCGTCAGGAAAGCGAAGTCCGCTTCGGAAAGCGACAGCCACATCAGCTCCTCCTGCGCGGGCTCCCTCTCCCGCTCGAGCCTTTCCCGGCTGGCTTGCAGGCAGCAGCGGACGGCTCCTGTCAGGTCGCCGAGTTCCTGCTGCGCCGATTGCAGTCGCGCGGCGGCCTCCTCCTGCGTCTCGAACAGATCGCTCCAGAGCGCCGGCTGCGTCTGCGCGAGCTCGATACGCAGCGCCAGCAGGCTCATCGCGTTGATACCGGGAAAATACCCGTTCAGGTCCTGCTTGAATGCAGCGGCATAGGCTTGCTGCGCCGCCTCGATGCGAGGTGATCGCAACGCAATCCCGCGGGCCTGCGGCACACTGACCGAGGCGTCCGCGAACTCCTTGCGCCAGTCGCTCTTCAGATTGCGCGCGTGCAACGCAAAGGCCTCCGCCAGATCCCGCGATGTGCTCGCCGGATTATCGATCACCCGCTGGATAGCCAGGTTGGATGCCGGCAAGTCCCCCAGGCGCTGATACAAGGTCGCCAGGCGTTGGTTGGCTTCGATATCCTCGGGTTGCGATTCCCGCAGCCATTCAAAGCTGTCCCGCGCGCCGCCGTTCGCTCCCAGGCTGAACTGCTCACGGCCCACGACGCGCAGTCCCTCGGATTCCCATTCGAACCCGCGCGCCTCCCAGGCCAGCAGGCGCAGATCACCGCGCCGGCCGTTGGCGCTGGCAATCCTGACCTCCTCGTGAAAATCGCGGGGAACCACCTTGAGCGCGGCGGGATCGGGAGCCTGGAGGTCCGGCAGCAACAGGTAGACGGGACTGTCGCGTTTCGAACCGGTCGCGGCCTCCTGCAGCGCCCGCACGAGGTCTTTCAATATCGCCTCGGGCTTCGCCGCGTCGTACTCGAGGTAACGATCGGTCTGCAGGTCAAAGGGCCAATCATTGCCCTCCACTCTGCTGCGTATCATGACCGTCGCGCGAGGCCGCAGGCCGTGGCGGATTCCAAGCTCGTAGAAAACGTTGGCATTGTGGATGGACACGTCCGCGACGACGACGTCGGCGGTCACCAGCAACCGGAACATGTCCACCCGAATGTTGCCCGCTTCCACGAACTCGAGCGTCGTATCGCCTCGCAAACCGGCTTGCTGCAACGCCGGCGCGATGAGATCACGATGGACCCTGGTGAAGTCGACTCCACCACGAGGCTTGAAGGGCCGGACGACGAACGCGCGCTTCATCGGCGCTCAGGTCCCGGGGACCTCCCCGTTGGGGGTCATCCGATCGACGGCCTCCGGTAGAACCTGGGCGAGCCGTTGAGTCAGCTCGGCCGCGGACAGGCCGGTCTTCGCCGCGAGTTGCTGGATGAGCTCCGGACCCAGCGCCTGATGGATCTGATCCGGGGAAATCGGCTGATTGGCGCCCGTGCCGACCCAGGATCTCACCGTGGGTCCGAAGCCCTTGCTCTCGAACTGCTGAACGACGCCCTGCACGCCTCCGTGTCTCTGCAACACCTCCGTTACAAGGGAGCCCACGACACCGCCCATGACTCCGTCGAGTAGTCCCATTGCCCTCTCCTGGCTGCTTCAGTCTGATACAGCAATCGTACTCCACCTCAGGCACACTTTCCGGCATGACACCCGCCGCTGAAACGGAACGCCTGCGCCTGCGGCGGCTGAGCGCTGTCGATGCGCCGTTCCTCCTCGAGCTGCTCAACCAGCGCAGCTGGATCGACTTCATTGGCGAGCGGGGCGTACGCACTCCCGCGCAGGCCAGCACCTACCTGGCAGAGCGGATCGATGCGCAGTTCGAGAAGTTCGGCTTCGGTATGTGGGGCGCGCAGTTGCTGCATGAGCCTCAACTCGTCGGCCTGGTCGGCCTGGTGAAGCGGGACTTCCTGCCGGGTCCGGACCTGGGATTCGCGCTCCTCGACCGGTACGCGGGTCAAGGGTACGCTTTCGAGGCAGCCAGTGCTGTCCTGCCCATCGCCGCGGCCCTGGGCCACAAGAGGCTGCTGGCCATCACGCTTCCGGGCAATCGCCGCTCGATCAATCTGTTGGAGCGACTTGGATTCGCGCTGGAGGCAACCGACCCTCAACGGGACGGCGGCGCGGACGCCTCCCGGACGTTGTTGTTCGCCCGAGAACTTGGGTTAGGGTCGACGGCCTGCGCTGCGAAGATCCTCAGCGATGAAACGGCGGCGGCAGAGGCAGGCCGAGCTGCACGCGCGAGCGCAGAACAGGCGTGATGGCCTGGGATTGAATGTGCACCCGGTACATCTGCACGTCGCGAAAATAGCGTTGCAGCCGCTCGCCGCGCCGAACGACCGAGGCGCCAATACTGTGAAAGAGCATTTCAACCGCTTCACACGCCGCGCGACAGCCTTCGCGGGAGATGCCCCACACGTGCAGCGTGTCCTCGGCGCGGACCGCAATCCGCTCTTGCATCCAGCGCCGGCCGAGATCCACATAGAGGCGAGTTGCGGCGATCGCAAGTGCTTCCGCGGCATCGGCACGGCACATCGCCTCGCCATATAACCGCTGGAACTCCGGCTCCTCCATCCGCATGCGAGTCGGATCGCTGAAACTCGGCTTGCTGCGCAGTTGCCGCTCATACTCGGCGCAGGCTGCGCGGGCGGTGCCGGCGAAGATGGCGGCAAACTCACAGCTGAACCAGCCATAGATGAGACCGAGGAAGAGTCCCTCCCCATGCAACCGGGTGCCCGGCGTGCCGTCTGGCAGATTTTCCGTGGACAGGCAAACGATCGGCGAGGGGGCGATGTGTCTATCCGGTATGAACACGTTCGTGAGACGCACGCTGTTGGATCCGCTGCCCTGCATGCCCATGACGGCATCGCCACCCCAATCGTTCTGCACCGACACCTTGTCCTTCGCTACGACGAATACCACGGCGCGCAGCGCGCCGCTGCGATCCGGAATGACCGCTCCGCCGAGGAAGTGATTGCAGACCGGAATGCCGGAGGCGAAAGGCCACAGTCCCGATACAACGTAGCCGCCCTCCTGGCGCTCGAATTTCGGCATGCCGGCGGGACCGGCCGCATAGGCTGCGCGGAAATCTCCGTCGGGTCCGAACAGCTCGCGTTGGGCGCTTTCGCTGAAACACGAACCGAGGATCAACGCATGCGACGAGGCCAAGGTATAGCACCAGCCCGCCGCCGGGTGCCCTTGCGAGAGCGCCATGACGACGCGCACGTAGGTCTCGCAATCAGTGCCGAAACCACCGAACATCGTTGGCTGCAGGATCCGATAGAATCCGCCACGCAGCAGCCGAGCGTGAATCGCATCGGAATAACAGCCTCGCGCGTCGGTTTCATCCTGTTCACGCGCTAACTGCGCGGCGATGGCGCCCGCTTCCTCGATGAGCCATTCTTTCGAAGGACGCTCTTGACTGTCGCTCATCCGCTGCCGCCTTCCGAGACGAATCTGCCAGGATTCTAACCGGCCCGCTGACTGGCCTCCAGATAGCGCAACAAGGCAACTTCGTGCCGCGACAGCCCGGCGCGCTCGTTCGCCGCGGCCGAGGTCTTCTTCCAGAGTGCCAGCTTCTGCTCGTCCAGGAATCCATCCAGGATCGCCGGATGGATGTAACACTTGCGGCAGATCGCCGGAGTATTCCCGAGCTGATGCGCAACCTCCTTCACGGCGTTTGCGCACGCGGCTTTGGCCGCCGCAACGGATTCAACTGCCGGGTATTCGTCCAACAGCCGCGCCGCCAGCAGCGTCCCTGCCCAGGTGCGGAAGTCCTTGGCGGTGAATTCGTCACCCGCAATCTCGCGAAGATAGGTATTCACATCGCCGGAATCGATGGGCTGCGGCTCCCCGCTCTCATCGAGGTACTGAAAAAGATCCTGACCCGGGAGGTCCTGGCAGCTCTTGACCAGCCGCGCGAGGCGGCGGTTCGCGAGCGTGATCTGATGTTCCTTGCCGCTCTTGCCGCGAAACCGGAAGCGGATCCGGGCCCCTTCTATCCTGACGTGCCGATTCTTCAACGTGGTCAAGCCGAAGGAGTTGTTGGTGCGCGCGTATTCCTCGTTGCCAACCCGGATGAACGTGGTCTCCAGCAGGCGAGTCACGATCGCCAGAACCTTCTCACGGGTCAGTTTCGTGGTCCGCAGGTGTGCTTCGACGGTTGCGCGGATCTGGGGCAACGCCGCGCCGAAGGCCAACATCCGTTCGTACTTCGCTTCATCCCGAACCTTGCGCCAGCGTGCGTGATAGCGGTACTGCTTGCGGCCGCGGGCATCGCGGCCGCTGGCCTGCAGGTGACCGTGGGCAAGCTTGCAGATCCAGACGTCGGTCCAGGCGGGCGGAATCGCCAGAGCCTTGATCCTGGCGAGGACCGCTTCGTCGTCCACCTGCGTGTCCTGCCCGTCGATGTACATGAAGCCCGCACCGGCTGCCCTGCGGCGGATGCCGGGGCGGGAATCGCTGACGTAGCGCAATTGGGCGGCCCGCGCCGCTTCTTCCGACTCGATGCTCACGCCTGACAGTATTGCGACTGCGCGGCCAGGCTCAACCCCCCGCGTCCGGGCCTGCCTCACAAGCTCAGGCGCGGCCGGATCGGGGAAGCCGTTCAGGGCCTCACCTCGGCGGAGACGTGCAGCACGGGCTGTATTGCGTTATTGTGCCGCGCGACGTAACCCTATGACTGACAGACAAATACGTCAAATAGCGATCGTTGGAGGCGGCACGGCGGGCTGGATGGCCGCGGCCGGCCTGGCGAAGGCCCTCCATGGGATGGGTGTCCGGATTCGACTCATCGAGTCCCCGCACATCGGCGGGGTCGGCGTCGGCGAGGCCACCATTCCGCCGATCATGGATTTCATCCGCCAGCTCGGGATCGCGGAAGACGATCTGGTTCGCGACGTCAAGGCCACCTACAAGCTCGGGATCGGGTTTCGGGACTGGACCCGCACCGGGCACTTCTACTTCCATCCCTTCGGACCGACGGGACCGGGCCTGGAAAGCATCCCGTTCCAGGCTTACTGGCTCAAGATGTTCCTGGCTGGCGATGCGGCGCCCCTGGAGGATTATTCGATCCAGGCCGTGGCCGCTACCGAAGGGCGATTCAGCCGCCCCGTACACGCACCCAACACACCGCTGAACAAGCTGACCTATGCGTTGCACTTCGATGCCTCCAGCTTCGCGCGCTACCTGCGCGGCTTTGCGGAGGCGCGCGGGGTTACACGAACCGAAGGTGAAGTGCGGAGTGTCTCGATCCATCCCCAGACGGGACTCGTTGAGTCGGTCACCCTCGAAGGCGGTGAGTCCGTAACCGCCGACCTCTTCGTGGATTGCAGCGGCTTTCGCGGCCTGCTCATCGAGGAGGCGCTCGAGACGGGGTACGAAGACTGGAGCCGTTGGCTGCCGTGCGATCGGGCAGTTGTCGTACACAGCGAGCCCGCTGCAGCACCCGCACCCTACACGTTGGTGACGGCTCGCGATGCGGGCTGGCAGTGGCGCATTCCGCTGCAGCACCGAAACGGTAACGGGTATGTCTACAGCAGCGCCTTTATT
>Ga0070681_10004625_pt1 | contig 13141 bp, 9 predicted proteins | sample KBSC83BmetaG_FD_65650 | JGI IMG/M metagenome (GOLD analysis project Ga0070681, IMG submission 65650) | Corn rhizosphere microbial communities from Kellogg Biological Station, Michigan, USA - KBS C8-3B metaG | ecosystem: Host-associated > Plants > Roots > Rhizosphere | place: USA: Michigan... | reverse complement strand
CTGGCGGATTCCCCGTTCCTATATTGGAATTTCAACGAGCCAGACGGAGTCGCCTTGGAAATCGCTCCGCAGACGATTCCCCCGGTTAACTCCCTATTCCCCCTCAACAACGCCGGTTACATCACTCACTCCCCCAGCGAGGGTCTTGGCCTAGGCAGCGCGGCAAGCCTCACGGCTCAAACCAACGGATTCGCACCCGTGTTTGCCACTGCTGGAACCTACGGAGTTCCTGCGACAATTAATCCTCCCTACGCAATTGAGTTTTGGGTGCAAATACAGGGCGACACCAACGGCACCCCTTTGACTCACCGTTTTGATTATGCGCTGGCTTTTAACGGCAATTTTCCCGCCGTGCTATACGATTATAATGACCCGCGTTTCGCCTGGGAAATGTTTTCCACCGGTGGCGGCGGACGTTCCGCTCTCGGAGCCCAATTCGTGGATTATTCCTGGCATCATATCGTGTTTGTTTATTATGGAGATGGAACTTCGGGAGTTGCGGACCGTCTATCGATGTACTTGGACGGCACGAATGCCGCACCGAGTATGCGAGGAACTTTTACTCGCTCGATTCAAACCGCGAGTGTCGTGGCCGGATGCTACAACACCGCTGGCGCGTTAGTTGACACGTTCTTGGGCAATATTGACGAACTGGCCATTTATGACCTCGGTAGCCTCACCGATGAAAGCCAGGTAACCGCCAAGGCTGAAGCCATCGCTTCACATTACGCCGCCGCTAAAATTGCGATTCCTCCCACGCTGACAATTTTACGCAACGGTGCAAACATAATCACCTCATGGCCGTCCCCTTCGACGGGATACGTGCTGCAAAAAGCCCCGGCTTTATTAGGTCCGTGGGTTACCGAAGGCAGTACTCCTGCCACCGTGGGTAGCAACCTGCAGGTGACCCTCCCCGTCAACACCACGAATCAGTTTTTCCGGCTTCAAAAGTGATACCGACCTGATCCAGTGGCCGCCACCTGCGGCCACTGTCATCCTAACAAGTCACGTGGGGCGGCCTCCACGTGACTTTTATTTTTGTACAAAACCAGGAAACGTTTCGGCGCGCCCCCCCAACAGCCGTGAGGGTTTTAATTCCAGGTGAATCGAGATATTTGAATTCCTTTTAGATCTGGCAACAATGCCGCAATGAACCATTCACCATTGTCCTTGATAATTTCAGGTGCCGCGACCGGAAGTGTGCAAACAAAATGCTCACGGTCATTATCCACCCCGAAATCAAAGGGATCAGTGGAAAAGTAAACTCTGGTGGCAGCGCCCTTTCCATAATGTTGAGTTCGAAATAAATAAAACTGTCCCGGTTTCAACTCAACCACGAACGGGCATTCGGCGGCATAGGGCCCCTCCCCGGCTTCTCCACCTTGCGCGACGAGGCGCGCTTCGCTCCAATCGGTTAAATTGGTCGAGGTGCGGCAATAGTCCGCACCTCTATTTTGCGGATGCATGGTGTAGTAGCAATGCCAGGTTCCCCCGATACGCACGACCATGGGATCGCGGATATTTCCAGAGTTTGCGCCAAACAACGTCGCTTTGCCGTCTTTGTTGATATTCCGTTGAAAAACTTTTCCATCCGGACTGGCAGCGGAACAAATGTCATCCCACCCGCCGTAAAACATGACAAATTTGCTTTCCTTCCGAAACACAAACGGAGCCTGCAGTCCGCCCTTTTTCTCGCCAAATTGAGGCTCCGCCCGCATCGCAATTCCCTTGGGCTGCCAGTCTTTATTAGTGAGCGTCTTTCCTTCCCAGTGATAAAATAAACGCGTGTGGCCGACCTCCTTGGTCTGCCTGATGCAGGACCACAATTGCCACGACCCATCGCTTGCCTGCCATACCCCAAAATCAACCGGCTGTTGATTGGTCGAAAACAAATCTCCTAAATCAGGATTGTCCGCGATGCGCCACCAATCGCCTGTCAGACACGGCTTGGGGACAGCGTGGTCTATATCCGCTCCATTAGCATCAGATACACATGCAATCGCCATCAGGAAGACCAGGCAAATGCCAAAATTACTTTTCCTATTGGATGTCCCTGAAAGTAGGCAAGTCATAGTTTCTGGAAACTAGTAAGTGCGCGAGTTGAAGTCAACGAGGCCGGGTGTGACCTTTTCCTATCAGTTGTTTATCCGCTCCAAACAAGATTGGAACTCGGTTAGCAAATCTTCTCGATCAACGCCTTCGCGACGGCGGCACTCCGGTTGTGAACATTCATCTTCCTGAAGATATTCCGTTCGTGATTGTCCACCGTGTGGTAACTTATCGAAAGCTGTTCCGCGATTTCCTTTTTAATTAACCCTTTGACCATAAAACGGAGAATTTCCAATTCCCGGACTGAGAGCTGGTAAATATTTATGGTCTCTTCCTGAACTGCGGAAGCTACCGTTGCCAACTCAGTAAAGTAGCGCGAAAACCACGAGCGCAATTCCGAAGAACTCCGCCACTGGCTGATAACAAATACAGCTAGTGAAGGTGCGCTCTCATGGATTTGACTCATCGCGCTTTGAATAATTTTTCCTGGTTGCCCCTCGAGCAAAATCAAAGGCGGCAAGATCCCCTTATCCAAAAACCTTAACGCCGACTCAAGACTTACTCTCTTTATTGTGCCCCGGCACAAATCCTCCGGAAACGGCGAATAAATTCCGCGTGCGCCGAACGGCTTCACTTCTATCAACCAGATACTCTGCGATAACAGCGAATTCTTACTCATGTCAATCGCGCGAAGGTAATGCTGGCGTCGGCACCAAAAGTGAAAGCGGAATTACTATTTCCATTTCGAAAGATTTGCTCGTAAAATCGTCGCAATTCATTGCTGCAAAAAACATGACGTGTTCGCGTCATTGTTGCCGGCTCGGCGTATAAGATATTTTTTTGGAGAAGAAATGACAAATTCATTCAAGCTGTGAGAACTTTGTGCTTCATTTCATTCGGCATGATCTTGGGAACACGGGTGCCTCGCGCGATAATGTATGCGGCCCCGGCCGGCTCGCGCTGACTTGAAAAGTGGCGCCTCACACCGCAGGAAGCATCCTATAAAATGCCAAAAATCGCACTTTCAACCGGGTTCGTTTGTAAACCCACCGTCGCCGGAATTCTGCCAATCGATAAATGCGGCCCGCCAGGCAAAAGCAACCCTCTTCATCTCAACATGCATAAATCCATTTTTATCCGTTTCCCCAACCGGGTTTGGATTCTTTTCGCGACCTTTTTTTGCGCTCTCGCATTGCTCCCTGGTGCCAGTTTGGCGGCGTCGGGAAATCCGCAATTTGTTTTCTCCTGCTCGGCGAAAAATGACTTATACGTACTATTGAAGAAAAGCGGTCTGAAACCCGTACGTTATGAAACACCGGAAAAGGCGATCTCCGCCGCGGCCCACGATTCCATCGTATTACTGCTCGCCGACGGCTACCCGACCAACACATTGAAACTTACGGATGCTATTTTCCAAACCGCGAACCAAAAGAACCTCCGGTTGTATGTGGAGTTTCCTTCCTACCTTCCGGGGATTACTCTCGGTTTGCCAAAAAAAATGGAATGGGAACGATTCGTGGTAAACGGAGATCACTTTGGAAGTGCCCTTCCCAATTTGCGGATATTAATGGCCCATGAAGCCTATGTTCTACCCAATAACGCGAGCGACTCGCTTATCAGCGCGGCTCGGGTCGCCGGGTACGATCGGGCAGTGTTTGGAATGCCTGCCAACGCGCTGCCGGTTCTCTTCACGATTAACGGGGGAAAGACGGTCGTTGCCACCTGTCGTTTAAGCAGCTTTATCACGGGACGTTATGCCCCCTCCGAAGATTGGGCGCTGATCTGGACTTCTATTCTTCAAGACCTCAGCCAGCACGATTTGCCACCATTAAAAATGTGGAGTCGGGTGAGCCCCAGCTACGGCCCGCAAGAGAAGCTGCCGTCCGATTACGAACGGCGCGCCTTTCGCGAAGCAAATAATTGGATCTTTGGTTCGCATCTCTTGATTTCTAAAAATAACGCGCGGCAAATAACCGAACTTTTGAAAAAAGACCAGGCACTCACCAACCCCTCCGTCGCAGACTCCCGCGGCGATGGACGGTTGGGTATCATGGAAGGCTACTCGTCCACAATTTTCGCCGATGGCACCCAACCGCTGCGCACCCCAATCCGGGCCGACTGCCAGGCGGAAAGCTCGATGGTGCTCGGAATGGACTGGCTGCTCGATAAATCGCGGAAAAGTTATCAAACCGCCTCCAACCTGCTTGATTTCCTCTACTTCAATTCCGACCTTTGCCATGGCGAACGTGGGAATCCAGCACATCCCGCCTTCGGCTTGATCAGTTGGGGAAGCACCTCGCCACCCTGGATGGTGGCCAATTACGGAGATGACAATGCGCGCGCCATGCTCGCTACCATGCTGACGGCAGCCAGCCTGAATTCCGATCGCTGGGATGAATCTTTGCTCCGCGCCCTCTATGCCAATCTTCGCACCACGGGCCCCCTGGGTTTCCGCGGAGATCGTATTGACATCCCTCAATTGGAGAAAAATGGATGGCGCTATTATCATGACGACAAACGCGTCAATCTTTCGCCCCCGTTCGAAGCCATGAACTGGGCTTGCTTTCTATGGGCATATCGCCATACCGGTCAGAAGGAATTCCTGGAAAAAACCAAGACCGGAATTCGCATGACCATGGAAGCTTTTCCTAAAAAATGGCGCTGGGATGACAATGGAGAGCGCGCTCGCATGTTGCTTTGCCTGGCCTGGCTCGTGCGCATTGAAGACACCCCGGAACACCGGCTTTGGTTGAAAGAGGTCACGGACGATCTGATTGATATTCAAGCCCCCTGCGGCGCGATTCCAGAACATTTTCGCGGCGCAGAAGGAAGTCATTTTCAAATTCCAAAATCCAATGAGGCCTACGGAAAAGGTGAAGCACCATTGCTGCAGGAAAACGGCGATCCCGTCAGCGACCAGCTCTATGTCACTGGCTTTACCTTGTTAGGTTTCCATGAAGCCGCCGCGGCCACTGGCGATGAACGGATCAAGACTGCCGAAAATAAACTTGCTGAATACCTTTGCCGCATTCAAATACGCTCGGAAGAAATTCCGGTGCTGAATGGAAGCTGGTTCCGGGCCTTTGATTTTAAACGATGGGAGCCCTGGGCAAGTTCGGCAGACGCGGGCTGGGGCGCCTGGTCGCTGGAATCCGGCTGGGGACAATCCTGGACCGCAGCAGTGCTGGCCTTGCGCGCGCATCATACCTCCCTGTGGCAATTGACTGATTCGACCCACATCAGGGATAAATGGGCTGCCGTCCAGAAAGATATGGCGCAAAACCAAGGCGGGCCCTGGACGAAAGAATCCAAGCCATAGACCCAGCAAAACGTCAATTCATGAACGGGCATCAAATCGACCTTTGGATTGTCATCGCTTACCTGCTGCTGATGCTGGGAATCGCGTTCTGGAATCGTCGATTTGCTCGCGCCAGCCTGGAGAATTTTTTTCTGGGCGGACGCAAAATCCCCGGTTGGCTTAACGGCATTTCCTACACCGCCGCCTTGATCAGTCCCGATGCTGCAACCGGCTATGGAGGCTTGGCGATGGTTACGGGAGGATTCATTTGCTGGTGGTATTTGAGTCGATTCGGTTTGGCCCTGTTTTTAGGCGGGGTTTTGTTCGCCGTTTTCTGGAGGAGACTAAACCTTTTTACCACCCTCGAATTTTACGATCTACGTTTCCAACCCCGAACGGCCAATGCGATGCGCCTTTGGATTGCCATCCGCTCCTCGCTGATTGCGATGCCGGCCTGGACGGGAATTACCCTCCTGGCTTCCTGCAAGATCATGGGGCCCGCCCTCGGGCTTAGCAAAATTCAGACCCTTGGCCTCGTGGTGCCGGTTTCTTTTCTCTACGTATTTTTCTCAGGTTACCAAGGGGTCGTGATTTCCAATTTGATTCAAATGGCCATTTTCTTTGCGGGCACTTCCGTACTGGCAGCGCTGACGCTCATGCACTTTGGCGGCCCGGTCGCATTGGCGGCAAAGCTGGCCCTGGTCAGTCCCGAATTGTCGCGGAATTTTCCGCCGATGAAACACGCGGTCTTCCCGATGGCGGCGGCGTTGGCGTGGCTGTTCGGGCAAAGCATTGGATACGGCGGCGATGCCGCTCCCATGGGCGGCGCGATGGAAGGCCAGCGGATTCTTTCAACGCGCACGCCCGCGGAGGCGCTCACCATGTATGTCGTCACCGCCGTCACAATGTTCACGCTGCTGCTGCTGGTGACACTGCCCAGTCTGGCGGGCGCGGTGCTTTGGCCCGAATTACGCGCCATCGATGCGGATCGCGAACTCGTTTATGGCCGCCTGATGAAGGTGATGCTGCCTTCCGGAGCCATGGGCTTGATGATCGCAGCCATGCTGGCCGCGGCGATGTCCACCGTGGCCGACAATCTAAATTTCGGCAGCCAGATCCTGGTCAGCGATATTTACCGGCGATGGTTTGTTCCCAAGGCCTCCGAAAAGCATTATCTGCTGGCGGGCAAATTAGGAATGCTATTGATTTTGGCCCTTTCCATCGCGGTGGTTTTCAACGTTCGCATCATTACTGACGTTGCCATTTGCATGCTGCAATTGAGCGCCGCTGAATTACCCGCCAATTGGGCGCAATGGTGGTGGTGGCGCTTCAATGGAAAGGCGCGTATCGCTGCTTCCTTCGGCGGTGCGGTCATCTTTTGCCTGGTGGTTCTGGGACCAAAACTACTCCTTTTCCTCGGAATCACGGGGGCCGAAAAATTGATTCCCGCCTGGTGGTGGCAAACATTTTTGGTGATGGGATTGACGACGGTCCTTTGGGTTGTCGTGGCGCTGCTGACCAAGCCGGACCCCGAACCGTTGTTGCGCCATTTTCATCAACGCGCCCGCCCGCTGGGTTGCTGGACTCCGTTTAAAAAGAGGAATGACCGGCCACGACGATGGGACGATTTCAAACCGGTGTTCCGGGGCATCGGTATCGCGCTAATCGGCGCGACTGCAACGTCGCTTTTGATTTTTGGTCTGACGCAAGCATGGTTTGGCCGCTACCTCGCCAGCACGCTGGCTCTGATCGCTTCGATTGTCTCTTGCATCATATTTTTCCGAACCGCAAAAAACTATCTCGACTTTCTGGCCCTTCGAGTGGAAGACACCGGAGCCATAGCTCCCGAAGTCGTTGTTTCACCGGCTGACCAGGCCTACCAAAAACTCAAATGAAGAAAAAAAATAAGCCCTCAAAGAATCACGTCCTCTATCTCGGCGACTGGGTGTTCCATGTTGGTCCCATTTTCATCGAAACTCCGTTTGGAATGGAAACCAAAGACGCCGACCTTCACTTCTACGGGTCACGGCTCGTGGAGGCGATCGAACCTCTCGTCGAAACGACCTGCATGGCGAATTGGGAGTTGTATCGCATGGAACCCGGCCGCCTGGAGAAAATTTTAGAGCGCTCCGCCGGCTTGATCATCAGCGACGTGGAAGCGAAGTGTTTTCATCTTTATCCGAACTTCTTTGACCGCTCGCGCCGGGAGAATCGGGTCATAACGTTCCCTGACCGGCTGATTGCCATCAAAAACTGGATCAAGGACGGAGGTGGCTTGATGATGCTGGGAGGCTGGCTTTCTTTCAGCGGCGCGCAAGGCAAATCCGGTTGGGGACGCAGCCAGTTGGCGGAGGCGCTACCGGTCCATTGTCTGGCGACAGAAGATTTGGTTGAGTCATCCGCCGGTTTCACCGCCGAGGTTCTCGTTCCCAATCATCCCGTGGTCAAAGGTCTTCCCTGGAAATCATTCCCTCCCATTTTTGGCTACAACGAAGTTGTCGCAAAGCCAGAGGGCCAAGTGCTGGTGCGCGTTAAAGAAACGGGACATCCCTTGGTGGTGGTGGGTGACTATGGCAAAGGACGCGTGCTCATCTATACGTCGGATCCCGCGCCGCATTGGGGCCTTAACTTTGAATTGTGGGATGGCTATGCCGGTTTCTGGAAACAAGGCTTGGAGTGGGCGAACCGAAATAGCGGAAAAAAGGGTTGACCGAATTTTCATTCCAAATGTTAGAAACTAATATCAGCCGTCTGAAGGCGGGCGCCGCGGTCGTCGATATCACCCCGCCCTTGAGCGTTGGATTGCTGACGTCCTCAACCCGTGGTGAATGGGCCCCGTTCCAATCCGAGCGCACCCCGCTGAAAGCCCGGGCGTTAGTCCTGGAAAGCGGCGGACAATGGTTTGCTTTTGTGTCTTTGGATTTATTGGCGCTCCAGAGCGTTTCCGTCGGAGGATGGCTGCGCTTCAAGCGTGAACTGGCGGAGGGCGCGTCGAACGTGTTTCATCCGGATAACATCGTTATCACTTGCACCCACACCCATAACGCGCCCGAGTCGGGTGGCATCACCGATCTCTATCAAACTCCTCAATACCAAAACTGGTTTAAAAAAGTTCGAAGAAATATCTCACAAGTGTTGCTGGACGCGCGGGCCAACGCGCGGGAATGCACTGTTTCATTGGCTGCAGGCAAGTTAAATAATTTCTCGCTAAATCGTCGCATACCGACGGGCAATGGCATTGTCATGTCGGACTCTATGCAGCCAATCGCGCCGCAACTATTTCTTCGAAAGCCGATTGATCGCCGCGTGCGCACGGTCCAATTCTCCGCCTTGGACGGCTCGGCCATCGCCACGGTGGTGCATGCAATTTGTCACCCTGTGAACGAAATGTGTTTGCCGCACGTCGGCTGGGATTTTCCGGGAGAAATGTGCCGGGTGATGGAGGAGCAATCCCGCCTGGGGACAGCGTTATTCTTCAACGGTGCCGCTGGAGACGTGAATCCACCTACCGTTTCCGGGGGGGCAATTGCTGCCAAAGCACACGGCGAAGCATTGGCTGAAGCCGCAACCTTGTCTCTTCCTCAAAGTCAAAGTATCGAAGCGGAACAAGTTCTCCTGCAACGCCGGACGGTTAAGCTGCCGATCCGTTCCCCGAAAGGGCGTCCCCTGCTCCGGACTTGTCCCGCTCACCTTAGCGCGTTGCGACTGGGAAATTTGGCGATTGTTTTCGTTCCGGGAGAAATCTTTTCCGAAACAGGCCTCGCGATTGAAAAAGCGTCTCCGTTTCCGAACACCATCGTGGTAGGGTTCGCCGAAAGCAGTATTGGATATGTTCCCCCAAAGCACGTGTTCCAGGAGGGAGGATACGAAGTCGGACCCGGCAAATGGTCATTCCTCCAAGAGCAAGCGGAATCCATATTGCGGCAGGAAACGGAAAAGCTCCTGAAAGGGTTGGCGGCGGCCTCCAAAGAAACGCATTTAAGTAAACCGAAAAACCGCCTTTATAAAACTCCCCAGGACTTGAGAATTCCCGCCTGACCTCTGGATTACCTCTGTGAAAGAGCGGTAACGCAACGACGGCGAGAAATTGTGACTTCCACGAAACTGAAGCACTGATACGAAGACGTGTTCAGATTCCTGAGTTCTGGTGCGGAAGTGTGAGCGTCCGCACCCTCATTCAGCAACCAATTCGAATTGCCGCGCAACTTTGAATGCGCCAGCTCACGCCTATCACCATCCATAGGAACCTATGGTTTTCAATAACCGATAATCAAGCCACCCTCTCACCAATTAGCAACGCACCAAAACGCTATTCAACCCAACGATCACAATCCGATTCAGCGCCAAAATGCATCGGTGACTTCCCCGCCGCTGGTCAGCATGTCGGGAATTACCAAACGTTTTGGCAGCGCCTCCGTTCTCAACAACGTCCGGTTCGATGTGTGCAGTGCTGAAGTCCACGTGCTGGCCGGAGAGAATGGCGCGGGCAAAAGCACCCTCGTCAAAATCCTCGCGGGCGTCCACACCGACTTCGAAGGTCAGATAAAAATCAACGGTCGCGAGGTTCGTCCCCGAACCACGCTGGAAGCAAGTGCGCTCGGGATAGCGGTGATTCATCAGGAGCTTTCGTTGATCGGGCCGATGAGCGTGGCCGATAACATATTTCTCGATCGCATGCCCACGCGGGCGGGTTTTGTGCAGGACAAACTGCAGGCTGAACAAGCTGTCGCCTGTATTCGCCAACTCGGTTTGGACATTGATGTGCGCGAACCGGTGGAACGCTTTCCGATTGCCGTGCAGCAGTTGATCGAGATTGCAAAAGCGCTGAGTCAGAATGCCAAAGTTATCATCATGGACGAACCTACGAGCGCGCTGAATGCGCCGGAGGCGGAACGACTCTTTGCGCTGATCCGATCGCTCAAGGAACGCGGCTGCGGCATCGTCTATATCTCCCACAAAATGGAAGAGATCGAACGCATCGCGGATCGCATCACGGTTTTGCGTGATGGAGAATGGATCGGCACGACTCCCGCGAGCGAACTTCCCGTGACGCGGCTGATCGAATGGATGGTGGGGCGAAAAATCGAGGAATTGGCCACCCGTAACGCGCCCCCCTTGGGTGCGGAACGGTTGCGGCTGGAAAATTTCAGCGTGTTTCCCGAAGGCCGCAATCCGGTCGTGCAAAATGTCTCGCTCTCCGTTCGCGCAGGCGAGATTCTCGGCCTCGGCGGTTTACAGGGTTCAGGCGCGAGTGAGCTTTTTGTCGGATTATTTGGCGGCTATGGCCATGCCACTCGCGGCGCCACCTATCTTGATGGAAAGCAGTTCCGTTTCACCGCCCCGCGGGAAGCGATCGAAGCAGGCGTCGCATTTCTGACGAATGACCGCAAGGCGACTGGTTTGGTGCTGTCCCTGTCCATTACCGCCAATGTCGCACTCGCCGCCTTGCCTTCACTTTCTCCCGGCGGCTGGCTGCGTCCGACTCGGGAGCATGCCGCCGCGGTGAATGCAACCGCGCCCATGCGATTGCGCGCCGCATCGCTCGACATGGAGGTCAACGCCTTGTCGGGCGGAAACCAGCAAAAAGTCGCGCTGGCCAAGTGGCTGCAAATTGAGCCGAAGGTTTTGCTACTCGACGAACCGACTCGGGGAATTGACATCGCTGCCAAGCGGGAAATTTACCAAATGATAAATGAGTGGACAGCCCGCGGCGCCGCCGTTCTCCTGATCACCTCCGAGATGCCTGAGCTGCTGGCGTTGAGTGATCGCATCCTGGTAATGCACCGCGGTCGCCCAACGGCGGAATTTTCGCGGGCGAATGCCACGCCCGAAGCGGTCCTGGGTGCGGCGATGGGATCATCCGCTGTTCCGCCCAGCGGAAACCACGCGTCCGCATGCAAATTGCCCATTTTGTGAAGACCATTACGCCCAACAGAAGCGCACCGGAACCTGCGGCGCCGAACCACAGTTCGGAACCATCCTCTAAATCGAGCCCGCTGCGCCGCTGCGCCGCCAGCCCGGCGGGACGCGCTTTCGCAGCACTGTTGCTCGTCCTGATCGTCGGAATGATTTTCAATGCGGACGGAGCGTTTTTCAAAATCGGCACGCATCGTGATGCTCTGCGCCAAGCATCGGTTTATGGTATTCTTGCCTGCGGCCTGACCCTGGTAATTATTTCCGGCGGCATTGATCTGGCCGTCGGCAGCATGCTCGCGCTGGTCGCTGTGGCTTGCGCGAAAATGGCGATTCAATTTGGCTGGTCCGCCTGGCTCGTGGTGCCGATTTGTTTGATTCTCGGCGCGAGTTGCGGTGGGGTTGCGGGCTTCGTAACGGCGCGGTTGCAGGTTCAACCATTTATCGCCACGCTGGCAATGATGGTGTTCGCGCGCGGTCTGGCCAAGTACGCGTCCGGCGGCATGAAGGTTTCCACCGCGGTCAGAAATCCCGACGGCACCTACCGTTACGTGAATGTGCCTCCGCTATTTCACTTCGTGGACAACCGAATTTTGGGGGACAATGTTTCGGTGGTTACCATCATTTTTCTCCTGTGCATTCTCGTCGCCTGGTTGTTCACGGCCAAACATCGGTGGGGGCGCTACTTGTATGCCATTGGTGGAAACGAAGAAGCGTCGCGTTTGTCCGGCGTGCCCGTCGTAGGCGCGAAAATGTTCGCGTACGTCCTGTCGGGGGCGTTCGCAGCCGTCGCCGGCATCTGCCAGGCGGCGCAGGAACAACAGGGCGACCCGGAAGCGGGTGCCGGCTATGAACTGATTGGCATTGCGATGGTCGTAATCGGCGGAACGAGCCTGATGGGCGGGCGCGGCGGAATCGGATTGACGTTGCTCGGCGTTTTGACCATTGGCTATCTCGATAAAATTCTCAGCATTAATGCCGTACCGGAAGCTGGACGTCTGATGATGACCGGCGTCATTATAGTGATTGCGGTATTAACTCAGCGGCGCAGCAGATGAAACTTATGAAACAATTCAGCATGAAACTTTCACCCTCGAACACTCGATCGAGCGACTCCCACCGCTCACCGCAATCTTGGATATTCCACGTTGAATTTTGGGTATGGAGTATTGTTTTGATTGCCGCTCTGATCCTCAATTCCGGTTGCGGCAAATCTTCGACTCAAAGTGACGCCGGCAAACCCGCCGCGCCCCTCAAACAATTCGTTATTGGGATGTCGCAATGCAATCTGGGCGAGCCCTGGCGCGTGCAGATGAATGCGGACATTCAGGCGGCGGCCGGAAAACATCCTGAACTGAAAATCATTTTCAAAGACGCGCAAAACGACACGCTCAAGCAGCGCGCGCAAGTCGAGGAATTCGTCAGTTCAAAAGTGGACTTGCTGCTGATCAGCCCGAAGGAAGCACAACCGCTCACCGAACCCGTGGCGAAGGCGCTGGATGCGGGCATTCCCGTCATCGTGCTGGATCGTAAACTTCTGGGCGACAAATACACTTGTTTCATCGGCGCGGACAATAAGACCATCGGCAAGGCGGCCGGCCAATGGATTGTCAAAACTCTGGGCGGCAAAGGCAACGTGGTGGAGCTGATGGGATTACAAACCTCCACCCCCGGGCAGGATCGGCACACTGGATTTCTGGAGGGTATTGCCGGGTCGGACATCAAAATTATTTTCAGCGCTGATATGAAATGGCTTGAGCCCAGCGCGCGCACGGAAATGGAATCGGCCCTTTCGCGTTTCGACAAAATTGATCTGGTCTATGCGCACAACGATCCCGGTGCCCACGGCGCCTACCTCGCCGCGAAAGCCGCCGGCCGCGA
>Ga0070681_10004622_pt1 | contig 13148 bp, 10 predicted proteins | sample KBSC83BmetaG_FD_65650 | JGI IMG/M metagenome (GOLD analysis project Ga0070681, IMG submission 65650) | Corn rhizosphere microbial communities from Kellogg Biological Station, Michigan, USA - KBS C8-3B metaG | ecosystem: Host-associated > Plants > Roots > Rhizosphere | place: USA: Michigan... | reverse complement strand
GGGCGAGCTTCTTCCGCGGGCCAGCCAACGATGCCGGAAACATGCGAGGCCAGATACAGCGTCTTGCGGCGTGAGCCGGGATGCACCTGCACGAGCTTATGACGTGCGGGAGGCTTCGCGTTGCGTTCCTCCTCGGTCGGCTCGGGATAGCCGGCGAGCATTCGTGAATGCCACAACCAGTGCTCGGCCACCAGGTCCTCGAGGCGCTCCTGCATCGTTGCCGGAAGGGCATCGTAGGCGGCGCGCATGTCGGCGAACTGAGTGTCGCCTCCCTTGGGGGGCAACTCGTGCGCGAGCAACAGCGAGTAGGCCGAGCGGTGCGCATTGAACGAGGAGTCGGTGTGCCACAGCGCATTGCCCTTGTTGTAGAGGCGGCGGCGCTCATCGCTCAGAATGTTGCCGGCGACATCGAGGTTGCCGGCATCGAACAGCTCCGGGTGCGCAAAGCGCTTGCGACCCTTGCCAAACAGGGACGGCGCGAGCTCGAGTCTGCCGAGCAGGCGACTGAAGGCAATGTGGGTTTCATCCGCGAGCCCGGTGGCACGAAACACGCATACGGCGTACCGATCCATCGCCGCCACGATCTGGCGCAGGGTCTCGCCATCGACGGGTCGCGAGAAATCGGCTCCCGTCACTTCAGCGAGGAATGAGGGCCCCGCCGGGGCACAGCTCAAAGGCATCGGCGCTCCGCGATCACGCGCATGCTTTTGCGATCATCGAGCTTGCTCGCCCGCTTTCCAGGCTGTCAAACGGGCCAATCTCGCCGGAAGCTGCCCAGGCAGCGGGATGGGCTGATCTCTCCAAGTCACGTCCGCCTGATGGCCGACACGATTCTTGCCCAGATGTTAAGAATCTTGAATTTCTGTAAACGTTCCCGCTATTCTGGCTTCAACAATGAAGGTGGGCGCAACGCACGCTCCCTCGGCAGGGTGCACCGATTTCCTCACGAAAGCGGCGGCGCCCTGTGCACAGAACGTTCGGATCGCAGACCAGCTGCGAGCGGGGGGCCGAATGCCTGGCTTTGAATCTTTCGACACACAGGACGTTGCGCCGAGCCGGCGGCTCGAGTATTGGAACGACCTGGCGTGCAGCACCTTCACGCCGATCGTTGCGGATGCGACCGATCCCCGTAATTTCTCGCCCAGCCTGGTCCGGGGAAGACTCGGGGACCTGCGCATCGGCGCGGTGACCTCGTCGCCCTCCATCGTGCATCACGGACGTGAGCACGTGGCAAGGACGCGGGAGGCGGTGTTTTTCCTGCAGGTTCAGCTCACTGGCGCCAGCGTCAATCGCCAGGACGGGCGCGAGGCCGTCCTCAGTGCCGGCGACTTCACGATGTTCGACTCGACCCGCCCCTATCAGATGGCGTTTCAGGCGCCGAACAAGGTGTTGGTGGTAGGCATCCCTGCCGTGCTACTGCAACGGCAAGTGGCGAGCCCGGAGTCCATCGTTGCGCGCCGCATGCAGTATGAGCACAGCGTCAATCAGCTGCTGTCGGACTTCGCTTACGGATTGTGGCGCCAGTGCCTGTGCTCGGATCTGCAGCAAGTGGCTCCGAATCTCACCAGTGCACTGCTCAACCTCGTGGGCAGCGCGTACACCAGCCACACACAAGCGGCTGCGGACAGCTCGGCGCATCTGGAGTCGCTGCGACTGCGCATCATTCACTTCATCGAGGACAACCTCTGCGACGGCGATCTGTCGCCGGCGAAGATTGCCGGCATGTTGCGTACGTCACCGCGTTATGTTCACACGATATTCTCGCGAGGCGGCGAGACGGTCTCACAATTCATTCGCCGCAGGCGGCTGGAGGAGTGCGCCCGCTTGCTATCGAACGCGCCGCGCGGAGCACGGACGATCAGTGACATAGCCTTCGACTACGGCTTCGCGAGTTGCACGAACTTCGGCAAGGTCTTTCGCGAGCAGTATGGGGTCACGCCGACGGAGTACCGACGCCAGCACGCCGTCGCTGCGCACGATCAATCTTAGTTCGCTCCCGATGGATCAAGTCCGCGCGTTAAATGGAAACGCCGCGGCGCGCGCCTGTCAGACTCGCTCCAACAAGAAAGAAGGACGTACCGAGCCGATCGGGCCTGCGGCCTCGCGTGAACACCCCCAATTTGTTCCCGGGGCCGCAGCGCCCACTCCGGGCCTCGCGACTCCGAGCCTGGGCCCGCCTGCTTTCAATCCCGCAGCCCCTGGTTTAACGTTCGCAGCGGCGCAGCAACGGGGGGCGGCCACATCTCATGAGCATTGCGAGCGATCGGTCCGGATCCGGGACCACGACCACCACGTCATCGGTCGCCTATCAGGTAGGCGTGGTGATTCTCCTCAGCATCACCTTCGGCATCCTGTTCTTCGATCGCAACGCGCTGGGCTTCCTGCAGCCGTTCGTGCAGCCCGACCTCGGTCTCAGCAACACCCAGGTGGGGCTGCTCGCCGGCGTGCTCTCGTTGACCTGGGCGTTTGCTGCCTTCGGCATCGGCGTCGTCTCCGACAGAACCGGAAGCCGTAAGCGGCTGTTGCTGCTGTCGACTCTGGCTTTCTCCGTGTGCTCCTTCTTATCCGGTTTCGCCGGGTCATTCATGACCCTGCTCGCGGCGCGCGCCCTCATGGGCATCGCGGAGGGCGGGGTGATGCCGATCGCTCAGGCCATCATCGCCTCGGAGGTGCGGCCGGAACATCGTGGCCTGGCCATGGGGGTGACGCAGAATTTCGGCTCCAACCTGCTCGGCTCGTTCGTGGCACCGCTAGCACTGACTGCGTTCGCCACGTCCTTCGGCGGCTGGCGTCATGCCTTTTTCATCGCTGGAATCCCGGGTTTGATCGCGGCGGTGGTGATGTGGCGCTACCTGAAGGAGCCCAGGATCGAGGCACCGGCGGCGCCGACCGCGCCACAGGAGAAGATGACCCTGCTGCAGGCCCTCGAGGAGCGCAACATATTGATCTGTGCCGTGATGAGCGTCCTGCTCGTCTCCTACCTGGTGGTCTGTTGGAATTTCATGCCCCTGTATCTGACCAAGGTGCGCGGGTACGACCCGCAGACGCAATCTTGGTTGATGAGCACGCTCGGCATCTCCGCCACAGTGGGGGCGTTTGCGATTTCCGCGCTCTCGGATCGCATAGGCCGCCGTCCCCTGATGATCGTGATGCCGTTCATCGGTGTGGCGCTTCCGCTGGGAGCGATGTACTTCAACGGCTCGCCGTGGATCCTGGCGTGCTTCTTCTTTTTCGGGTGGGGACTTAATGGCATTTTCCCGCTTTTCATGGCGACGATTCCTTCCGAGAGCGTGGACCCGAAGCATCGCGCGACGGTTCTGGGTTTGTGCATGGGGTCCGGCGAGCTGATCGGCGGAGCGTTGTCGCCGTATTTCGCCGGAGCCGCCGCAGACCGCTACGGGCAACAGGCCCCGCTGTGGCTGATGTTGGTGGTCGCCGTGGCGGCGGGAATCATCGCAATTGGCCTGCGAGAGACCGCCCCGCGGGTCGTCGGTCGGGCGAAGGCGGTTCCGGCGGTCGCCGCGCGTTAGGCGCTTCCGCCGCCGGTCAACTGCGACAGTACGCTGCTCAAGCGCCGCGACGAAGGCGGCTCGGCATTTTTCGACCGCCAGCCGACAAAACCATCGGGACGCACGATGGCGCACCCGGCCGGCTCGATGCCAAACGCCGCCGGGAGGCTGCCATGATCGTCGAGACCGTCGTGCCCGACGCAGAAGGAGTCGAGGCCCACCTTCGACTCCTCTGAGGCCGCGCGTGCACAACGCGCCCACTCCTGAGCCCCCGGTCCACCGACCAGGGTGAAGTTCGGACCGAACAGATCGATCGACGAGATGCGTTTGCCGTCGCGGTCGAGCCAGATGTGCGGCGCTCGCGTACCGGGCTGCCCGTGCGAGTCGCGCGGATGCATATGAACCGGGCCGTCGTGGCTGGCGGGGGACACGATGGCCGGCGACCGATAGATGTACCCGAGCTCGATGTTCAGGTCATGCACGTAGGGTTGCATGGTGCCGTCCTTCAGGTCCGGTGCCGTGCGCACGACGTATCGCGTGTACGCCTGCTCAACGGTGAATGCCGCAACCGGCGCACGTTCCACCTCGTACGTATCCAACAGTTTCTCGGGTGCACGCCCAGACAGCACCATCGCCAGCTTCCACGCGAGGTTGTGCGCGTCCTGCACACCGGTGTTGCCGCCAAACCCCCCGGTTGGCGGCATGACGTGCGCGGAGTCTCCAGCAAGGAAGACGCGTCCCGAGCGGAACTTGTCGGCCACGTCGGCGCGGGCGTTCCAGTGCATCACGTTTTCGACGGTGACGGGAATCGAGTCCGTGCCGATCGCCGTGTGAATGTATTGCAGGGCGCGCTCGGTCGTCAGTCCCGTCGACACGTCCGTTACCGGATTAGCCGCATCTCCAGCAGTATTCACCACGAGAAATGCCGTTTCGAAAGGCTTCTCGAAGCGGAAGAAGCCGCGCATCTCGGGATGATTCACATAGACCACGGCCCATTGCTTGTCCCACAGCAGCGCCTTCAAGTCCGCCCGGAAGTAGATCGTGACGCTGTGCGAGAACGTCGAATGACCCAACATCTTCATGCCGAGCTGTTGCCGTATGCGGCTGTGGGCGCCGTCGGCCGCAATCGCGTACTTGGCGCGCACCAGCGTCATTTCCCCGCTGTCACGGTCGCGCAGCTGTGCCGTCACTCCGTTGGAGTCCTGCTCTATGGATACCACTTCGGTGGCAAAACGGAATTCCGCGCCCAGCGCGACTGCCCGCTCCTTCAACAGGGGCTCGAGCGCGTTCTGCGAAAGGAATACGCGCTCACACGGGCTGACATCGCGCACACCCTCGTTGAGGTCCGCAATGAACTCAGCAGTCGTTCCTCCTTGCAGGGTCTCGACTGCGACGATGCCGCCGTTCTGCACGAACTGCTCGGCGGAGCGCGCGCAGATGGTCTCCTCGAGGCCGGCGTTGCGGAATAGCTCGATGGTGCGCTGATTCGCCAGCGCGGCACGCGGGTGTATCGCGGTGCCGCGGTGATACTCGACGGACAGCGCACGGATGCCGTGCTGTGCAAGGAACATCGCGGCCGACATTCCTACGAGACTGCCGCCGCAAATCAGGACTGGGACTTCGATCTCGCGCATAAGAACCTCGCGGCGTGGCGCCCCGCAGAGCGGGGCCGCGACTGTTGGAATCAACCCTCGGCGCGCGCGCCTGCGGTCAGACGCCCTGCGATACGAGTGACGTGCTCTCCCTGGTACCGACACATCTCCAGCTCCAGCTCCGTCGGCATGCGCATCTCGGTGAACGGACCCGTGATGGAGCTGGCTCCATAAGGGGTTCCTCCAGTGATCTCGCGCATCGTCGCCAGCTCCTTGAAGGTGTAGGGCAGGCCGACAATGATCATGCCATGGTGCAGCAGAGTCGTGTGAAAGGACGTGATGGTCGTTTCCTGGCCGCCGTGTTGGCTCGCGGTGCAGCAGAACACGCTGCCGACCTTGCCGACCAACGCATTGCGCATCCACAGAGGGCCGGTCTGATCCAGGAAGTTGCGCATCTGCGCCGCCATGTTGCCGAATCGCGTCGGAGTTCCGAACAGGATGGCGTCATAACGCTCGAGCTCCAGGGGATCCGCAATCGGGGCCGGCTGGTCGAGCCGGAAGCCGGAGGCCTTGCACACTTCCGGAGGGACGAGCTCCGGTACCCGCTTGACCGTGACGGTGGCGCCTGAAATTCGCGCAGCACCCTCGCTTTGCGCGCGCGCCATCGCCTCCAGGTGACCGTAGCTGCTGTAGTAGAGAACGAGAACGTTGACCATGAGAATGCCTTTGGGGGTTGAGCTTTCCGGCTATGTCGCAAAGCGCTGCAGAAACCTTCGCAGCCGCGTGTTGTAGTGCGCAGGATAGTCGAGGTTCGGCAGGTGACCGGCGCCGGGAACGATGAGCCGTTCGCAGCGTGGAAGCGCATTGGCCAGTGCATCGGCCGAGCGGATCCGGCTCTCCAGGTCGAGCGCTCCTGAGACGACCAAGGCGGGTGCACGGATCGACTCTATGCGCGCTGGAGGTAAGCCGGGACCCGACTCGGGCTCGCGCAGATCCACAGCCGGGTACCGGCTCAGCATTCGGTGCAGCAACTCGTGCGTGCCCGCGTCGGTGGTGTGCAGTTGCGCTAGCGGGTGGTTGCGCCATTCGTTACGAAATTCCTCGATCCGGCCGTCGCGAATGAGCGCCCGATAGGCAGCTACGGGGATTTCCTCCTCGGCAACGCTTGCGGCGCTGAGAATTCCGGAAGGGGGGCCGTCGAAGACGACACAGGACACACAGTCGGGCGACTCCGCCGCGAGGTGCGCCGCGACTCTAGCTCCCTGTGACATTCCCACCAGCGCGATCGAGCGCAGACTCAGGTGTTTCATTAGCGCACGAACATCCGACACGTCGTGCGCCAGTGAGGGTTGCCCCGAAGACAGACCGAAACCGCGGCGATCGAGCCGGATGAGCCGGAAGGCATCCGACAGGGCCGGCGCTTGCGGCTGCCACTGGTCCAGGTCGAGCGTCCAGCCGTGAACGAGCACGACGGCCGGTCCGGTGCCTTCATCGCGAAAGCGCACGCGGCCAGCCGATACCGACAGCTGAAGATCCCCGCGGCGGTGGTCCGCGGCAGGGGAGTCGGTCATGCAGCTCTGGGCTCCTGAGTACACTGTGTAGCGATAAATTTCGTATAGCGAAAACAAATTCGCAAACAGGCTACGAGCATAACGCAACGGGCGTCAAGCTCGCGCGTCCCGGGGGGGCCACGGGGTCAGTAAGCGGCGCTGAGGGACAACCCGGGAACGCCCGCCAGATCCCCGGAGATCTCGCGGCTCACCTGCTGCAACATCGCCAGCCGCTCGCGAATCAACTTGGCCTTGGAGATGCGGCGCGAGTGGCTCGAGGTGTTGAGAGCGGCGACCACGCGCCCGTGCTGATCGAACACCGGCACGGCCAGTGCCACCACACCGTATGCGAGTTCGTCCTCGACTGCCGAGTAACCGGTGCGGCGACAGTCGTCGATCAGCTTGCGCAAACGGTCCGGATCCACGATGGTCCTGTCGGTGAAAGCCTCGAAGCGCGCCGTCTCGAAGTAACGGTTGGCACGCTCCAGGGGTAACCCCGCGAGCAGGACGCGGCCCGTGGATGTCGCATGGGCTGGAAAATGGCTGCCAACGTGCGCCTCGAGTCGCACGAGCGTGCGCACCGACGCGCGGGCAACATAGACGACGTCGCTGCCGTCCAACACACATAACGCGGCAGAGTCGGAAGTGAGGCGAGCGAGCTCCTCGAGGCGTGTCTTCGTGAGCTGCTCGATGTTCATCGATTCGAGGTAGGCGGCGCCCAGCTCCAGTACCTTCGGCCGGAGGAGGAAGTTGCGTCCGTTACGGGTTACGTAGCCGAGCTCTTCGAGCGTGAGCAGGCAGCGCCGCGCTGTCGCCGCAGGCATTGCGGCGCTGCGAGCGACTTCCGTCAGCGTCAGTGTGGCATGATCCCGCGAGAATGCGCGGATGACCGCAAGTCCCTTGGCGAGTCCCCCCATCGCCTCGCGCCGTGGCGCCGGCTCTTTTTTTCTCAGCATGGGACAGGATTGTATTCGATATGCGAAAAGTCGCGCACCGCAGTTCCGGCGTCTTGACGGCCACGCCCGTGCGGTACACGATGCCTTCGAGCAACGAACTATTATTCGCTATGCGAAAAAGGCTCCCTTGAAGATCGGATCGCAGAAACACCGCGCCACAGCCATTAGCGCCTCCAATGCGGAGACGATCGTGGTCCGCGGACGGGACCTGGTCCACGAGTTGATGGGCAAGATCAGCTTCACCGATCACTTCTGGCTGCTGCTCACCGGCTCGCTCCCTTCGAAGGAGCAGCGCCTGATGCTGGATTCGACTCTGGTGGCCATCGCCGAGCACGGCCTGGTGCCGAGCGTGCAGGCGAGCCGTATGACGTTGGCAGCTGCGCCCGAAGCGTTACAAGGGGCCGTGGCGGCCGGAATCCTCGGCTGCGGTTCGGTCGTCCTCGGGTCGGCCGAAGCGGCTGGCCGTTTCTACGCCGAGATCGCCCGCCAGACCGATGCGGGAGCGTCGCTGGAGGAGTCGGCGACCTCCGTCATCAAGACTTATCGAGCGGATCGCCGTGCGATCCCAGGCTACGGCCATCCGCTTCACAAATCGAGCGATCCGCGCGCCACGCGCCTGATCGATATCGCCACCGGCGCCGGTTGCGCGGGCCGGTACATAGAGATCGCGCATCTGGCGGAGCGGCTGCTCCCGGGCGTCGTGGGCAAGCAGCTGACGCTCAACGTGTCGGGCGCGATCCCGGCGGTGCTGCTGGATGTCGGCTACCCGGTGGCCGCCCTCAAGGGGATCCCGATCCTGGCGCGCGCAGCGAGCCTCGTCGCGCACCTGCTCGAGGAACAGGAGCGGCCCATCGGGTTCGTACTCTCGCACGCCGCCGGCGCGGCGATCGAGTACGACGGCACGGCGCCGGATGGATTCAGTCCGAGTAAAGAGTGAACCGGAGAGTGGTGCAGAGCATGCAGTCGTTGGCTGGAGTGTTGAGTGGGACGCGGATCGTGGAGCAGGGGACCTTCATCACCGGGCCCTGCGCCGGGATGATGCTCGCGGATCTGGGCGCCGATGTGATCAAGATCGAAAGCCCCGAGGGGGATCCGTACCGCAGCTATCAGGGCGGGCACTACTCGCCGCATTTCCAGGCCTACAACCGCAACAAGCGCAGCCTCGCGCTGGATCTGAAGAGCGCCTCCGATCGTGCGCTGTTCGATGAGCTGGCCGGCGAGGCGGATGTGTTCATCCAGAACTTCCGTCCCGGCACCGCCGCGAGGCTGGGAGCCGGAGCCGAGCGCCTGCGCTCGCTGAACGATCGGTTGGTCTACTGCTCCATCAGCGGATTTGGCGCGAGCGGACCGTACGTGGATCGCCCCAGTTACGACTCTGTCGCGCAGGCCTTGAGCGGATTCTTGAGCGTCGTCGTCGACACCTCGCAGCCGCGCTTCCTGGGGCCCGCGCTCGCCGATGCGATCACCGGAATCTACGCGGCCTACGGAGTCCTCGGAGCTCTCGTGCAGCGGGGCCGAACTGGCCGCGGGTGCACGGTGGAAGTATCGATGCTGGAGGCCATGGCTCACTTCGCCGTCGAGCCGTTTGCCGCATTCTTCGCGCTGGGAGCGACTCCCACCTCCAAGGACCGACCGCGACTCGCCCAGGCTTATATCCTGCGGACCGCGGACGGCCGGCTCGTGGCTCTGCATCTGTCTTCGCTGGAGAAGTTCTGGAATGGGCTCGTCGGGGCGCTCGAAGCGCCCGAGCTGGCGAAGGATTCCCGCTTCAGCACGCGCCTCGCGCGCATCGACAACTACGAGGCCTTGGGTGCCGAGTTGGATTCGCGCTTCTCGCGAGTTCCTCTGGCCACGTGGGTCGAGCGGCTGGGTCGCAACGATGTGCCTTTCGCGCCTGTGCAGTCCATCGACGATGTGCTCGAGGATCCGCAGGTCGAGCATCTCGGGCTCATCGTGCCGGTGATCGCGCCGCACGGGGGCCAGAAAGCGGTCCGACCGCCGGTGCAGTTCGCCGGAGAGCGCGCCGGGAGTGTCCGAGCCGCGCCGCTGTTGAACGAGCACGGTGCCGACATCCGCAAGGCGCTCGCCGCGGGCGAGCGCTGGCCCGAGGCGCACGCCGCGTCCGGTGAAGCCAACATCAAGTCTTCGGTAGCCCGATAAGAGGATCACGATGCTCTTCCCGACCACTTTGGTAGGAAGCTATCCGCAGCCGGAATGGCTCATCGATCGGCAACGCCTGGCAGGTCGCTTCCCGCCGCGCGTGCGCGTTCGTGAGCTGTGGCGGGTGCCGCCGCAAATGCTGCAGGAAGCTCAGGACGACGCCACTCTGGTGGCGATCAAGGCACAGGAGGATGCGGGTCTCGACATCATCTCCGACGGCGAGATCCGCCGGGAGAGCTACTCGAACCTGTTTGCGAACGCGCTGGAGGGTGTCGATCTCGACAATCCGGGAACGGCACTCGATCGCAGTGGGCATCCCAATCCCGTGCCGCGCGTTGTCGGGAAGATCCGGCGCAAACACGCAGTCGGCGTGCGCGATCTGCAGTTCCTCCTGAACAATACCGATCGTCGTGTGAAGGTGACCGTCCCGGGACCGTTCACGATGGCGCAGCAGGCGCAGATCGATTCCTACGGTGGCGAGCGCAGGCTCGCCGCGATGGATTATGCCGTCGCTGTGAACGAGGAGATCAAGGATCTGTTTCGGGCGGGAGCGGACGTCGTTCAGATCGATGAGCCGTATATGCAGGCACGCCCCGAGGAGGCGCGCGCCTTCGGGCTGGATGTGCTGAATCGGGCGCTCGAGGGCGTCTCCGGCAACACTGCCGTGCACATTTGCTTCGGCTATGCCGCCATCATTCATGCCCGACCGAGCGGCTACTCGTTCCTGGGCGAGCTGGCGCAATGCTCGTGCCGGCAGATCTCCATCGAGACCGCTCAGTCGAATCTCGACTGCTCGGTCCTCGAGAATCTCGCTGGCAAGAAAATCATCCTCGGTGTCATCGATCTCTCCAGCCCGGAGGTCGAGACGCCGGAGACAGTCGCGGCGCGCATCGAACGCGCGCTGCCTCACATCGCGGCCGAAGACGTCATCGTTGCGCCCGACTGCGGCATGAAATATCTGCCGCGGGAGGTCGCGTTCGGAAAACTTCAAGCCATGGTCGCGGGTGCACGGATTGCGCGCAGGCAAGCCACCAAGGCGCTGCAGTCTTGAGCCTCAAAACATCGTAAGGGGAGGTCACGTGGACGCAACGAGGGGGAAGTGGATCGCCATTTGCTTGATCGCAGTTGGCGCTGTAGTTGCAGCATTGCCGGTACTGGCACAGACGGCGGAGCTGGAAGAGGTCGTCGTCACGGCTCGCAAACGCTCTGAGTCGTTTCGCGATGTGCCGATCACGATGAACGTCATCACAGATCAGACCATTCAGCAGGCAGGGATCGAGAGCACGCGCGACTACGTCGCGATGATCCCGAACATGACGATCGTCGAGACACAGAACGCAGGTAACTCCTTCATCACCGTGCGCGGCATCTCGCAGGCTCGCAACAGCGAGCCGTCGGTTGCGGTGCTGGTGGACGGGGTGCTCGAGAGCAATCCCTACGAGTTCGACCAGGAGCTGTTCGACATCCAGCAGATCGAGGTGTTGAAGGGCCCCCAGGGCGCCTTGTATGGACGCAACGCCATCGGCGGCGCGATCATCATCACTACCAAGGATCCGTCCGATCAGTTCGAGGCGACTACGCGTGTCGGTGTCGGCAATGGCACCTCCGAGCGAGTGCAGGGTGCCGTCAGTGGACCGCTGGGCGACACGCTCAAGTATCGAGCCTCCGTCAACTTCTACAATACCGGCGGTTATCTCGAGAACGCCTACCTCCACGACAAAGCAGATCCCATGCGCGACTACTCAGCCCGCATGCGCCTGCTGTGGAAGCCCAACGACGCGCTGACGGGCGACCTGCGGGTCTACCTGGATCGTCTGCAGACGCGTGCCTATTACTTCGTCATTCCGCGGTCCGATGAGGCGAATCCGTTCACCTCTTTCACGACACCGCCCAATGCCAACGACATCACCTCTCCGATCCAGGTGAACAACCGGGGCGAGGACAATCGCGACATCTGGGACGTGGCGTACAAGCTCGATTACGACACCGGTCACGGCACGCTGACCTCCGTCACCAACTGGAACCGGACCCGGGAGATCGACACGGGCGACGCCTACGATTTCCGGCCGACTAACACGGCGATATTCGCGTTCATTCCGCCATTGAGCGATCTCAATCAGAGCCAGTACATCGACGTAAAGGCGGAAAGCCAGGAGTTGCGCTACACCTCACCGACCATCGGCGGGTTCTCCTTCATCGGCGGCGCGTACTACGTCCACACCGAGCGCTTCATTTCCACCGGCAATATGATTGACGAGGGGCTCGGGGTTTTCCCGGTCTACCAGGAGCCGCGGCTCTCGGGAACCAACCCCAGCGCGACCTTCCTGGCCGACTCACAGAACAACAACGCGTGGGCGCTGTTTGCCAACGCGACCTACGAGATCAACCAGTTCTGGGAGCTGGATGCCGCGCTGCGTTACGACGAGGACTCGCGCGAGAACACGACGCGCACGCCGGCGGGACCCTTCCTGGCCGAGCTCCTGGACCCCAACGCGGTCTCGGGAGCGGTGCGTAAGCACCGATGGGATGAGCTGCAGCCGAAGGCCACGTTGCGCTACAAGCCCACGGACAACATCACACTGTATGGCGGCTGGAGCCGCGGCTTCCGCAGCGGCGGATTCAATCAGACGGGTGTGGGCGTCAACGCGCTGCGCAGCGGAATCTACGGCGTCAGCGATCTGTTCAACGCCGAAGTGGCCGACACGTTCGAGGTCGGCTGGAAGGGCGAGTTCCTCGATCGGCGCCTGAACGCGGGCGTGAGCGTGTATTCCACCAAGTCGACGAACGGGTACTTCTTCGTCTTCCTGGCCTCCAACTCGACGCAGAACCTCGGCAACCTGGATGCCACCTACAGAGGAGTGGAATTGGAGCTGAACGCCCGGCCGACGGAGCGCATCGACCTGTATGCGAACTTCGGCTACACGAACAGCCACATCGATCGGCTGGAGAACATCGACGCCAACGACCCTGCGGCGGTGGCGGCGTCGGCCGCCGATTACGGCCACCAGGCGCCTCTGGTCTCGCGCACGACGACCAATCTCGGCGCGCAGTACCGGCAGCCGCTGCCTGGCGAGCTGACCGGGACGATCCGGCTCGATTTCCAGAACATCGGCCGCACCTGGTGGGACCCGCAGAACGACACCTCCCGCGATCCGGTGTCCCTGATCAACCTGCGTCTTGGCCTTCAGGGTGAGAAGTGGTCTGTCGCCGCCTGGTCCAAGAACCTGACGAACAAGATTTACAATGCCGAATTCTCCCCCGGAGGATTCCTGTGGAGAGCGCCGCCGAGGCGGTTCGGCGTCGACTTCGATTACCGCTTCTGATTCGGAGGATATTCCATGGCCGCAGCAAAACTGCCGTCCCGCCTGCACCACACCGCGT
>Ga0070681_10004618_pt1 | contig 13149 bp, 8 predicted proteins | sample KBSC83BmetaG_FD_65650 | JGI IMG/M metagenome (GOLD analysis project Ga0070681, IMG submission 65650) | Corn rhizosphere microbial communities from Kellogg Biological Station, Michigan, USA - KBS C8-3B metaG | ecosystem: Host-associated > Plants > Roots > Rhizosphere | place: USA: Michigan... | reverse complement strand
GACGATGCCGAGCGAACTGTGCGCGCGGCGCTCGATATCGTTTCTGCTGTTGCACGGCTCAAGACGCGCGCGGAAGAGCCGCTCTCGGTCCGAATTGGCATCGCCACCGGCTTGGTGGTGGTCGGCGGCCTCGGTGGCGCGGGCCGGGACCGGGGCGTTGTGGGCGAGACCCCCAACCTCGCGGCTCGCCTGCAGGAGATCGCTGAGCCGAATACGGTGGTCATCGCCGAGGGCACGCGAAGACTTCTCGGCAATCTCTTTGAGCTTCATGATCTCGGGGCCAGGTATCTTAAGGGTATGTCAGCGCCGGTGCGGGCCTGGGCCCCGTTGCGCGCAACATCGGTGGAAAGTCGCTTCGAGGCTCTGCATGCAAGCGGACTGACTGCGCTGGTCGGGCGAGAAGAGGAATCCGACTTGCTGCTGCGGCGTTGGTCGAAGGCAAAGACTGGTGAAGGACAAGTCGTTTTGCTCTCCGGCGAGGCCGGCATCGGCAAATCGCGGCTTACGGTGGCGCTGCTGGAACGCCTCGCCACCGAACCGCATACCCGCTTGCGCTATTTCTGCTCCCCGCAGCATAGCGACAGTGCACTTTTCCCGGTCATTGGCCAGATGGAGCGTGCCGCGAGACTGGCGCTTGACGACACCGCACAAACAAAGCTCGACAAGCTCGACGCTGTTCTGGCGCAGACCTCAACGTCTGCTCAGGACGCAGCGCTTTTTGCCGAGATGCTCTCCCTTGCGAACGATGGACGCTACCCCGCGTTGCTGGCTGACCCACAGCAGCGCCGGCGAAGAACACTCGAAGCGCTCGTCAGGCAAATCGAGACGCTGGCACGTTCGAAACCGGTGCTGATGGTTTTTGAGGACGCACATTGGATTGACCCCACGAGCCTGGAAGTGCTCGAGCCGGCCATGCAGCGGATCGCGGCGCTTCCCGTATTGCTGATCGTGACGTTCCGGCCGGAATTTGAGCCGCCTTGGACCGGACGACCGCATGTGACGTCACTCACCTTAAATCGGTTGGCGCAACGCGATATCGACGCGGTGATTGACCTGATCGTCGGCAACAAGGTGCTGCCGGCGAACCTACGGCACGATATCATCGAGCGCACAGACGGGATTCCGCTTTTCGTGGAGGAGATGACGAAGGCAGTGCTGGAGGCGGAAGGTGAAGGCGAAGCGCAGCGGACTGCTGCCGCAATTGCACACTCCGCGCTGGCAGTCCCCGCAAGCTTGCACGCATCGCTTATGGCTCGGCTCGACCGGCTGGGATCCGCCAAAGAGGTGGCGCAGATCGGAGCGGCAATCGGTGGGGAGTTTTCGCACGCATTGCTGGCTTCGGTTGTACGTAAGCCGGAGGCGGAGCTGCAAGCAGCGCTCGATCGTCTTGTTGCATCCGGTTTGTTGTTCCGTCAGGGCGTCTCGCAGCATGCAACCTACCTGTTCAAACACTCCCTGGTGCAGGACGCGGCCTATGGCACGTTGCTGCGCCAGCCGCGGCGTGCGCTTCACGCCAGTATCGCAGAAGTCTTGCAGAACAAATTTGCAGAAATTGCCGAAAACAAACCGGAATTGCTCGCACGACACTGCACCGAGGCTGGGCTGATCGAGAAAGCTGTGGACCTGTGGGGCAAGGCGGGACAACGGTCACTGGCGCGCTCAGCCTTGGCTGAGGCGGCAACTCAACTCACCCGCGCCCTTGATCAGATCGCGACCTTGCCTGCCACGCCCGCGTTGCGCCAACTACAGATGGAGCTTCAGGTCGGACTTGTGAATGCGTTGATGCACTTCAAAGGTTATGCCGCACCGGAAACCAAGGCGGCCGAGGAACAAGCACGTCTGTTGATCGAACAGGCCGAAGCACTGGGAGAGTGTCCAAAAGATCCACTGCTGTTGTTCTCGGTTCTCTACGGCGCCTGGGTCAAGAATTATGTCGCGTTCAACGGCGACGAGATTCGCAACATCGCGGCGCAGTTTCTGACGCTCGCCGAGAAACAACGAGCGACAGTCCCGCTCACGGTCGGGCATCGACTGATGGGCACGTCCCTGCTCTGCACGGGAAACGTCACTCAGGGCCTGGTGCATCTCGACCGCGCGATGGAGCTCTCCGACTCTGCCGGGGATCGGCCGCCGCCGACGCGATTTGGCCAGGACGTCCGGGTGTCAATCTTGCTCTATCGGTCATTGGCTTTGTGGCTGCTTGGCTATCCCGAAGCCGCGCTCGCAGCCACAAGCGACGCGGTCGAACACGCGCGCGCGATCGACCACGCCGCTACCTTGATGTACGCGCTGATGCACGCATCGTTGGCACACATCCATTCTGGACGTTATGCGGCAGCAAATGCGGAAGCCGATGAAGTTATCGCTTTGGCGGACGAAAAAGGCGCCTTGATCTGGAAATCGCTCGGAACGTTGCTACGCGGCTCCGTATCGGCGCTGACTGGCAAACCCTCAGATGCGGTTCAAATGATTTCCTCCGGAATTTCTACATATCGCTCCACCGGAGCAACCCTGTGGACACCAATCTGGTTATTACACTTGACGAAAGCCAATGCTCAACTCGACCGTCTCACCGACGCCTGGCGCTGCATTGGCGAAGCGGCGACGGCCGCGGAAACAACGGGGGAAACCTGGTGGGAAGCCGAGGTGCATCGAGTGGCCGGGGAAATCGCGTTGAAATCGCCGGAACCGGACATGGCGAAAGCAGAAGCGCATTTTGAACGTGCACTGAGGGTCGCACGCGAGCAGAAGATAAAATCCTGGGAGCTGCGCACGGCTGTGAGCATGGCACAGCTCCGATGCAATCAGAGCAGGCGGCAGGAGGCCCGCGATCTACTGACTCCGGTCTACAGCTCATTCACTGAAGGCTTCGAAGCGCCAGATTTGAAGGAGGCCAAAGCCTTGCTCTCGCTGCTGTCATGACGGCGTCAGCATGAGATGTGACGAGACAACCCGAGAATGTCGGCTTTCGCGGGTAAAATGAACCCGACGCGGACGTACCGAATCTCCGCCAAATGACCAGTGGACATCGCTTACCCAGAGAGGGTGAAATGTCAGAACGAATGATCGCGCTCATCGCCGCGGCCACTTTCACCATCATCACCCATACGGCCCCCCTTCACGCCTACGACGGCGTCGTCGAGAAGAAGACTTTCACATTGCAGAGCTACGTCACGGTCCGCGGTGAGACGATCAAGAACGTCAAGATCGGCTGGGAGAGCTACGGCTCGCTCAATGCCGACAAGTCGAACGCCATCCTGATCACGCATTACTTCTCCGGCACAAGTCACGCAGCCGGCAAGTACAAAGCGAACGACCCGGCCCCCGGTTACTGGGACAAGATCATCGGACCGGGCAAGCCGCTCGACACCGACAAATATTTCATCCTCTCCTCTGACACGCTGGTCAATCTCGGCGCCAAGGATCCAAACGTCATCACTACCGGGCCGGCGACAATCGATTCTTCAACCGGCCAGCCATACGGACGCTCGTTTCCGATTGTCGCCATCCGCGACTTTGTCAACGTACAGAAAGCACTCGTCGAAAGCCTCGGCATCAGCAAACTTCACGCCGTCATGGGCGCTTCGATGGGCGCCCTGCAGGCTTACGAATGGTCTTCCAGCTATCCTGGAATGGTCCGCAAGGTAATCCCGGTGATTGGTGCTGGCGAAGCGGACGGCTGGGTCATCGCCTGGTCCCACATGTGGGCGGCGCCGATCCTGCTCGATCCGAACTGGAGCAATGGCGACTACTACGGCAAGGCTGAGCCGGTGGCAGGGCTCGCGACCGCGCTCGCCCTGGTGACGCTGCACGCGCAGCACTGGGAGTGGACGAACTCAAACAACCCACCCGCGTTCGGGCGCAAGTGGGCGATCGAGGGCAAGGATCCGGCGGGTTGCCTCGTGGAATGCAAGTACGCGATCGAGGCGGCGCTTGACGCCATGGGCAAGACGCGCGCGTCAATGTCGGACGCCAACCACTTCCTCTACCTCGTCAAGGCCGGCCAGATCTTCGTCGCGGGCGGCGGCAATCTCCTCGATGGGCTCAAGAAGATCGACGCGCCCGTTCTCCTCATTACCAGTGACGACGATCTCATCTTCCCGCCCGACGCGGTGAACCAGACCGCGCAAATGATCAAAAGCGACGGCACGCTGGTCGAGCAGGTCAAGATCAAGGGCGGCCGCGGTCACCTCGACGGCGTATATGCGATCGACCAGGCGGGCGACAGGATTGTGGAATTTTTAGGAAGGAAGTGAAAGGCGTTCTCGGTGCCTGGTGCAGCGAGCGAAGCATTCGCGATGTCCGCTATCGGCACAAAGCAGATATCCGAGAGCCGCCAAACAATGGCCGTTGTGGGGGTAAAGCGGACATCACTCAGACGCGTTGCAATGTCTGCTCTTGGCCCAAAGCGGACGTGGCGAATCAGACCGGGTTCTTCAATAGGATTCTGCCAGATCGCTGATCGGAGCCCGTTTCAATTGGCCTGAGTGAACGGAAAAAGGCTCTTATGTCCTCGGCCAGTCGTTGCGGCTCCTCAAGAGCGGCGAAATGTCCACCGCTCGGCATCTCAGTCCAGCGCTGTACATTAAAGAAACGTGCTGCCCACTCACGGGGAGGATTCGAAATATCTTTGGGAAAGCAAGCAAAAGCAGCGGGTGTTTTTGACGATCCAATCCACTGTTTGACGGTTTCCGTCGTCCAGCGCAGGCCACCGGCGTTCATGAAGTCGTGATAGGGCTGGAACGATGAGCCGATTGTCCCGGTCACCCAATAAATCATTATGTTTGTTAGCAGCTCATCCTTGGTGAATCGCGACTCGATATTGCCTCCGCAATCACTCCATTCCTGAAATTTTTCCACAATCCACGAGGCGAGCCCTGCTGGTGAATCGTTCAGGCCAATCGCAGCAGTTCGCGGCCGTGTTCCTTGTATCATCGCGTAGGCCCCGTCTTCCTTCTGCCAACGTTCGTTTTCTTTGAAAAACTCTCGTTCGGCGGAGCTAAGGTCATTTGGTCTCTGGAAGATATGCCAGAACGGTACGTCCGTGAGGTGAATGCCGATGAGTGAAGGCGCATGACTGCGTGCGAGATGTTCAGTAACGGTGCTGCCCCAATCGCCGCCGTGCGCGCCGAACTTGGCGTAGCCAAGCGTGTCCGTCATCAACTTGTTCCACAGGTCACCAAAGCCGAATACGCCGCCGCTCTCTTGGCGCGACTCTGAAAATCCGAAGCCCGGCAAGCTTGGGACGACAACGTCAAAGGAGACGGCATCATCACCGCCATGCGTGGCGGGATCCGTGAGAAGCGGAATCAATTTATGAAAGCGAAAGAACGAATCGGGATACCCATGCGTGAGGATGATCGGGATCGATGTAGCGGCGCGACCTTTCTCGTGAATGAAATGGAGTTTTGTGCCATCGATCGTCGCCTCGAATTGGCTGAACCGGTTGAGCAGCGCCTCCTGCTTGCGCCAATCGTAACACTTGCGCCAGTAGTCGATCAGCTCTCCAAGATAAGCGGGACTTGTTCCAGATTTCCAATCTCGAGCTTGATCTCGTAGCAGGCGTGTTGACGCCAGACGTATGTCCAGGTCTTTCAGCACCGCATTTGGTACCGCTATTTTGAAAGGCTTGAGCATCTGTTTCTGCTCTTAGGGGGCGTCTCGAAAACGTCCGCGATTGCCGGGAGTTCCAACCAGCACCTCTTGTTCCCCGGGATTTGAAGAAACCGGCCGTCCGGACGTTATGTCCGGTTTCAGGGGTAAGCGGACGTCGCGCAGACTCGTCGTCATGTTATACTGAGCCGGTAGGATGCCTTCTTCCTGAGCCTCGGGGAGGAAATGAGACGGCGCGAATTCATTTCGCTTCTTGGCGGCGCAGCGGCCGCTTGGCCGCTCGCTGCGAGCGCGCAAACTGACGCGAAGATCTATCGCATCGGAATATTGGAAACGGTCGCGCCATCGCGGAATGCCGCAAATCTTGATGCGTTGCGACAGGGCCTGCGTGAAGTCGGCTACGTCGAGAAACAAAATTACATTTTGGAGTATCGGTCAGCCGATGGTGACGCTGGTCGTTTTCCCGAGCTGGCGGCCGAGTTGGTGCGGCTTCGTGTGGATATGATCGTCACGCGCGGCACGCCGGCAGCGCAGGCCGCGAAGACTGCGACCGAAACGCTCCCCATTGTGATGGCAGCGATTGGGGAGCCGCTCGGTGTGGGCGTTGTCGCCAGCCTGGCGCGGCCTGGCGGCAATGTAACTGGCATGAGTGCTTTCGTGACCGAACTTTCCGGCAAGCGCATTGAGCTGATGAAAGAAATAGTTCCGTCGATCTCGCACGTCGCTTTCCTGCAGAACATGGCAAATCCCATTTCTCCGCCACAATGGGAGACGGTAAAGACGGTGGCAGGAATCCTAGGTCTCTCGGTCGAGCTGTTTGACGTTCGTAGCGAACAAGACATTGCTCGAGCGTTTGCTGCGGCCACCGAAAACAAAGTGAATGCAATTTCTGTGGGTATCGATGGCCTTATCCAGACGAAAGCGGACATGATTGTCGAATTGGCAGCGCGTTACAAACTTCTGACAGCCTATCCCTCGCGTGAATTCGTCGAAGCCGGGGGACTTCTGAGCTACGGAGTCAGCTATCCCGATCTGTACCGCCGATCGGCGACCCTGATCGATAAAATCTTCAAGGGTACGAAGCCTGGTGATCTGCCTGTGGAGCAGCCGACCAAACTCGAGTTGGTAATCAACCTCAAGACCGCCAAGGCGCTTGGCCTATCCGTTTCGCCGACGCTGATCGCCCGCGCCGATGAGGTCATCGAATAACCGAGCTGATCGCTTCTGACCGACATGCCGGCCGCCTTTACGTCGTCGGTATTCCCCTTGGTCCAATATCGCCGCCGGCGATATCAATTGAAAATCTCTCTGGGTGCACGAAATGGCTGACAGCCGCGCAAGAGCTTTTAAATTTGGAGTTTTAATCAATGAACACAAACAAAACGTCCGAAGAAATCAACCGTGATCGCCGCCGTTTTGTCGAAACCGCTGCCGTGGGTATCGCGGCCGCAGGGTCTTTTGGTTTGCTTCCAAAGGGTACGGCCGCGGCAACCGAAGGCGACGCAATCCGGCCCTTCCATGTCAATGTGCCAGAAGAGAAACTCGTCGATCTCCGCCAGCGCATAAACGCAACAAAATGGCCCGAGCGCGAGACGGTGAACGATGAAACGCAGGGCGTGCAGTTCGCGACGACTCAGAAGCTCGCGCGCTATTGGGGAACAGACTACGACTGGCGGAAGGTCGAGGCGAGACTGAACGCCCTGCCGCAATTCATCACCACCATCGACGGGCTGGACATTCATTTCATTCACGTGCATTCGAAAAATCCGAATGCGCTGCCGCTCATCGTTACGCACGGGTGGCCCGGCTCGATCATCGAGCAGCTGAAGATCATCGATCCGCTTACCAATCCCACGGCCCATGGCGCGAGCGCATCGGATGCATTCGACATCGTGATTCCGTCTCTGCCGGGCTACGGATTCTCAGGCAAGCCAACCACCCCTGGCTGGGACGTACCCCGCATCGCACGCACGTGGGTTACGCTGATGAAGCGCCTTGGATACACGCGCTTTGTGGCGGCAGGCGGCGATTGGGGTGCGCAGGTCGTCGATGAATTGGGCGTGCAGGCACCACCGGAATTGCTCGGCATTCACACGAACATGCCTGGTACTGTTCCAGACGACGTTTCCAACGCACTCAATCTCCACCAGCCGGCGCCCGCCGGCCTCTCCGCCGAGGAAAAGAACGCGTGGGACCAGCTGGACTTCTTCTATAAGAAAGGGCTGGGCTACGCCAACGAGATGGCACTCCGTCCGCAGACGCTCTACGGGCTTGCGGATTCACCGGTTGGCCTGGCCGCCTGGATCCTCGACCACGATGACCAGAGTTACAAGATGATCGCACGCGCGATCAACGGACAACCCGAAGGGCTCACCCCTGACGACATCCTCGACAACATCACGCTCTATTGGTTGACGAACACGGCGGTGTCTTCGGCGCGTCTCTATTGGGACCACAGCCTCACGGCGAAGAAGGGCTTTTTCGACGTCAAGGGGGTCGCCATCCCGGTGGCCGTGAGCGCCTATCCGAGCGAGATCTATACCGCCCCGCGCAGTTGGGCGGAGAAAGCGTATCCCAAGCTCATTCACTACAACAAGCTTCCCAAAGGCACTCACTTTGCCGCGTGGGAACAGCCGCAATTCTATTCAGAGGAAGTTCGCGCTGGTTTCAGACCATTGCGCAAACCGACCTGAAGATTTCGGCGCGCAGTTGTGCGCCCCGGCTCCTCGCGTCAAACGAAACTGCAACATCTGTGGGCGCACCTGAGGTTGCGCCCACAGTTGCCGAGATCCAAGTAACATCGGGTACTTTTTTGATGGTGGGAGAGTAGGACTCGAAGCTGCGAAGGCATAGCCGGCGGATTTACAGCCTCCGATCAATCATTGTTCCATTATATTTTTGCCGTATCGCACCTTGATGCGATCGCATCATTCGTTAATGCAAATATAATACTTTCTCTCTAGCGTAGAGGCAAAATTGAAATGCGACTGTCAATTGTGGGGCTCACGAGAGCCACCGCACGTCCTGCTGCCATGAACGCGACCGGTACGAGGTCAGGGTGGTGCCGCAGTTGTCGCCAGCGCGTGTCTGCTAATGGGGGTAAAGCGGGCATAGGGCGGTCGGGTTCGGCTGGTGTGTTGCAAAGGTGTCACGTTGGAAAACAATCGGTGCGAATAAGTCAAAAATGGCGGCGGCTGTGTTTAGGTTGCCTGCTAAAACTGATTTGATTTCCCTTTCGAACTGGGGGTTGTTAATGCATCGTTTTATAGCGCTCGCAGCTAGTGCTGTTTTGGGCATTGCTCCTGTCGCTTCAGCTGCCGACCTCCCCGTCAAGTCACCCGTCACTCCCGTTGCCGCGCTCCACAATTGGACTGGCTTCTACTTCGGTTTAAACGCCGGTTACGGTTGGGGCGGTTCCGCTGGAAACAGCGTAACAGTGGTCTCGGACCCCGTAGGTGTATTTACCGGATACACTGGCTTTCATTATCCAAATTTGTCGCCGAATGGCGCCATTGGTGGTGGCCAAATCGGTTACAACTATCAAACCGGAAATTGGGTGTGGGGCGTTGTTGCGGATTTTCAATTTTCAAATATGAAAAAATCCGGCCAAACCGATGTCCCTGCATTTGGTCCGTTTTTAGAAAATTTTCAGGGGCACTCTGCCAGCATAGACTGGTTTGGAACAGCTCGCGGTCGTGTCGGCTGGGCCTTTAATCAGTTTTTACCCTATGTCAGCGGCGGCTTGGCCTACGGAAAGGTATCGAGCACATTAAGCGTTTTTGCTCCGACTACTCTTTTCACCCTCTCGGGCGCGAACGACAGCACGAGAACTGGTTGGACCGTTGGAGGCGGATTTGAATATGCCGTGAATAACAACGTGTCTCTTGGGGTAGACTACATTTATATGGACCTTGGGCACGATACCGTAACGGCCACCAATCAGAATTTGTTCGCCTTTCCGGTAGTGCTCTCTATGGATCATCACTTCACGGCGAACATCGTGCGAGCGGTTATGAATTTTAGATTCTAAATTTCATTACTGGCGGCGCAGTTGGGTTTGGAATAAGAACGCATCAAAAATCTAAAGCTGCGCGAACGAGTCGCACAGATCAGTGCGCTTTCATCCCCTCGTTTGAATTGGGGAACGTCATGTCCGAAGACAATTCCGACCGTCCATTTTGGCCCAGCGTTGATCGCTATCGGAATTAGGCGACGGTATCTTGGACCAATCCTGGCAGCTGCACGCTCGGCTAATGTCCGATTTCGGGCAATAGCGGGACAAAGGTGGATTTGGGCCCGCGGGGTTTGTCCGCTCGCCTCTACTGAAGCGGTGATACAGAATAAATCTGGTTGAGCAATCTCACCAGGATGATGTTGGCGGTGGGCTTGGCGTCGAGCGAAAAAATGTCGCTTGATGGGCAGCGTAAACTAGGAAACGAGGCGTCCTCTTTTTAAGAACAAGCGATCGGGCCGATGCAAAGGCCGCCTCCCGTTCCGCTACTCCTCGCAGATTCCCGTAGATCATAAACGTCGGAACAGCAGTGCGAGCAACATGCTCATCCAGCCTCGCAAAGAAGGCTTGAGTGGTCTTCAGGTCAAACGGATTGTACAAAAAATACACCGCGGGTTTAGTTGGCAACTCCCACGTCATCGCATTGGCATTGACACTGATGATGTCAGGTCGCCCGGCTTTATTCTTGAACTGCTTTATGTTGTTCACAGCCGTAGCGTGCAGCGCCGGCGCATATTCGATGCCGACTATTCCCGAAAAAGGGAAATGCGACGCCAGCAGAAGCAGCTTGCCCTTTCCCGACCCGATGTCGATGAAAAGATAATCAGTCAATTCGACATCAAGGGCCCTGATTGCATCAAAGAACTCCTTGCGCCAAAATGGACGATATACGTCATTGCCCTGCAACGCTTGAACGTCGGTAACGCCCTGCGTATTGAGAAAGCACTCTTGATGAGTGTTCGTTCCGTGACGCCAATCGTAAACTTTATTTTTGACACGCTCCCAGCGCCATCTTAAACCAAATAATCGCTTTCTTAAGATGTGAGATATTTCCAACTGGCCCTCTTGACTTCCTGCTCGTTTGTTTGCGACCGGTCTCCTTTATCGGAGGCAGCCGACGCTAGTTAAACACTTCGCGATTAAGCGCGCCAGATGACGCAGCGACACAGTTACGCATGCCCAGCGAGATCGATCAGTTGATGCCTGACATCCCAAGGTCAATAAATTGACTATTAATCACGCCCATCGTGGCATGCGTTCGGGAGCTGGATTATGTGCCTCACCAAATAGTGTTTTTGAACAAAGCTGCCGCGGCCGCGTTTTCATGGATATTTAGCACGCATGCGTTCGAGTATGAGCCTGTCCATCCTCGCGGCGTTTTTTTTCGCCGCTATGCTTACACGCTTTCACGTACTTTCTCATGAGGATGAGAAGATCGAACGTTCGGCTGGGCCGATCGGTTTGCCGGAGGGCCGCTACAATCAGCAGCTGTGGTGGATACCTGTCGCGGCTTCTAGCAAAACCACGGACAAAGTGTTGTTGGAAACGATGATCTACTCCCCGTCAGGATCAGGTCCGTTTCCGCTTGTCATCATCAATCACGGAAAGCCGGCCCCCGGTTCCGACCTTCGATCCGAAAGGCCAGATTTCGAAATAGCAGCCCATTGGTTCGTCGACCGCGGGTTCATAGTTGCAGTGCCACTTCGTCGTGGCTATGGCCGTTCGGAAGGTTTCGAATCCGATATGGTCGGGACCTGCGCAACTCTAGACTATGTCGCCACCTCCGAGCAGACCGCAATAGATATCGAAGGCGTCATTGAGTTTCTGGCCACGAAAAGCATGGTCGACGGGAATAACGTTGTTGTCGTCGGACATTCCCATGGCGGCTTTGGAGCGCTTGGCGTTGCAGCGGGCGCTCACAAAGGCGTTCGCGGGATTGTAAACTTTGCGGGGGGGACCGGTTCTTGGGGATTGTTCAATGCCATGCAATGGCCGCGGCGGATCGTGCAAGGCAGATTATGCAATGGACGTCAGCAACTCCTTTCCGCTTTGAACAAACTTGGCGAACGCAATTCGCTCCCGCAGCTCTGGTTGTATGCAATAAATGACGCGACGTTTGACCCAGAGCTGGCGCAGGCGATGTTGAAAGAATACCGAGAACGATCGCGCTTCCCGATCACTTTTGTCGCTCTGCCGGCATCTCCAGTAAACGGACACCTTGCTTTTGCGCAAGACGACGTGAGCAGCTGGGCTCCGTCCGTGGATTACTTTCTACAAACTCTTCAGATACCGGGCTACCGCGCGATCCACTAACGCCGCTAACGCGCGGTGAGGTTGCAACCTTTCAGCAAGGCGTGGATGGTTCCCTGAAAGCTTCCGTGATACGGACGCAAACGCACAGTAAATTAAGATAAAGTGTGAAAACTTGCCTTGACAGGATTTCTCGGCTTCGATTTTGTGCTCGATCATGAAAACAGGGCGTGGCCTTTATAAATGAACCCCCGAGCGACGCCAACTTGTCATCTATATGTACAAGCGCCAAGTTTGCCGACTTCGCTATTTTTTGCGGCCACGGGAGTGGAGCCGATCAATGAAACTCGACCGCTGAGCACTAGACGTCGCATTGTTCCCAATCGACTTCAGTGAGCAGCGCCGCGCCAGATGAAGAGCCTCTATTTATTGAGATCTGTCGGATGCCAACGATAGCTTCTTAGAGATGTTAGGTTTTCGCAAAAAGTAGAAAAAGTGAACGTTTGTTAGAGCAGAACATGGATTTTTTGCGCCCCTTCAGAACGAAATACGCCAATGGAAACTGATTGCGACGTCGCGATTGTGGGCGCCGGCCCCTACGGCTTGTCTCTCGCCGCCCACCTAGCTAGGCATCGAGTCCCTTTTCGTATTTTCGGCGAGCCAATGCAGTTTTGGCGCGCGCATATGCCAAAAGGCATGCACCTTAAATCGGATGGCTTTGCTTCGGACCTATTCGATCCCGATGCTTCCTTCACGCTAAAGCAATTCTGTACGGACAACGGGCTGCCCTATCACGACACTGCACTTCCTGTGGCTCTTGATACCTTCGCTAACTATGGATTGGCGTTTCAGAAGAAATTTGTACCGAATCTAGAAAAGAAATATGTCGCGCATCTGAGGCGAGCTACGAACGGATTTATTTTAGAATTAGATGATGGTGAAGTTGTTTCCGTACGGAAGGTTGTCGTTGCAGCAGGCATCAATAGCTTTCGACAAATCCCATCATCCGTAGCACACTTGCCGCCTGAGTTCCTCACGCACAGCAGCGAGCACCACGACTTGCGATCGTTTGAAAAACGGAGCGTGGTAGTGCTTGGAGGTGGGTCGTCTGCAACAGACATCGCCGCGTTGCTCGTGGATGCTGGTGCAAACGTTCAGCTTGTCGCTCGTGGCGACAGTATCCGTTTTCTTAGTGGCGGAGATCTGCGAGCCCGCTCCTTGTGGGAGAGAATCCGCCACCCAACCAGTGGAATTGGTCCGGGGCTGCGTACTCG
>Ga0070681_10004616_pt1 | contig 13153 bp, 11 predicted proteins | sample KBSC83BmetaG_FD_65650 | JGI IMG/M metagenome (GOLD analysis project Ga0070681, IMG submission 65650) | Corn rhizosphere microbial communities from Kellogg Biological Station, Michigan, USA - KBS C8-3B metaG | ecosystem: Host-associated > Plants > Roots > Rhizosphere | place: USA: Michigan... | reverse complement strand
TGCGCCAATCCCGCAGGCCATCCAATTGTCCCCGGGCCTATTTTTCTGTAGGAGTTTGCTGACACGGACTTCCCCAATGCACTACGATGCGTTGGTCGAGCGCGCTCCAGCCGCAACTGCCGCTGCGCCGTCCGCAAGCCGGGCGCGAACAAGTCCGATATGCTCGCGCAATATATAAAACTCGTCGGCAAACGCGAGCGGCGTCTTGATCTTATTGACTTCGATTTCGACCTCGTCCAGCCGCTTCAGCAGCTTCTCGCGCTCTTGCGGCGCGGCCTTGGCGCCTGCGCTGCGCTCGAGCGCGATCAGATCGCCGTACCAGCGGTAGATACGCGATCTCACGCGCCAGGTGTATAACCACGGTATCACGCGAAAGCCCGGAATGAGCAGCACCAGGATCGGCACGATCAGAACCAGCAGGCGGTCGGTGAGCGACGCGAGCCAAAACGGCAGATTGCGGTAGAGGAATCCCTTTCCCGATTTATAGTAACGGCTGGCATCGTCGCTGATGCGAAAGTCCTGCTCGAGCGGCGCGGGAAATTCGCCTGCGCGGCGCAATAAGCCAGCGCCGCCGTGCACTTCGCGCGCGGCTTCGATGAGCAAGTCGGACAGCGCAGGATGCAGGCCTTCACGCGCAACGAGCTCGACCGTCGGGCCGATCAGGAAAACGGTCTCAGGGGGGTTGTTTTTACCCAGATCGAAAATGCCCATTGGAAGTTCGAGCTTGTCGAGGTACGGAAAGCGGCGTGTATACGCATCGGCCTGTGTAAAGTTGAAGAGCCTGATTCCGGGTGTCGACCGGAGTTTGCGCATCACGGGAAACGATGCCGAATCGCCCGCCAGAAACACGGCATCTACGCGGCGCTCGATGAGCGCATCCGCCGCGTCAATTCCGGTTTGATCCAATAATTGAGTCGCGCCGCCAGGTTCGATGCCGTTGGCTTTGAGCAGTATCAATGAGAGCGCCCGTCCGCCGCTGCCCTGCATTCCGATTGCCAGACGCTGGCCGCCAAACTCGGAAAGCACCGTGACGGGCGTGGCGCCGCGATAGAAAATGGCGAGCGGTTCGCGGAAGACACTGCCGAGCGACACGAGCTTTTCGGCCTGCCCGGCGGTTGCTAGACCCCCTTGAATGAAGCCGAGGTCAACGCTGACCGAGGAATCGTTGAGGCGCTGAAGATTTTGCAACGATCCTTCGGACGGCAGAATCTGCAGCGCCACGCCGTTGCGGGCCAATATGCGTTTGTAGCGTTCGGCAGTAGTCCTGAACATGCTGCCTTCGGCGCCGGTTGTAATCGTAATCGTGTCGGGTGGCGCCGGACGCACAAAGTGATAAGTCGCCCACGTAACCAGCACAGTGAACAGCACGATAGGGCCGGCTGCGATCGCGAGGTCACGCCACGATATGCTTAAAAACCTTTCCGATAGGCGCATGGGCGAAGCGCGGCGCGAATTCGCGCGTTAACGGGCGATCCTGACATTGGCAAATTCCAGCCGCTCGACAAGGGTACGCACCAATGCCCTCATAAAGTGGATCTGGCAGCCGGCACTCATTTTCTCCAATGCGGCGGCATCGAATTCAGCATAGGTCACGTCCGTCAAGGAATCCACCGATGCCTGCCGCGGAATTTCGCCGCCGCGGATATAGCTCATTTCTCCGAAACATTCGCCTGTTCCGATCGAGTTGAGCAAGCGGCCTTGCTTGGTGGCCTTGGCCTGTCCTTTCGCGAGGAAAAAAAGACTTTGTCCGGGATCGTTTTCGCGAATGATCGAACGGTGCGCCGGCAGACGCGTCCAGCGTCCGGCCAGCGCCAGTTCCCAGATCTGCGCGTCGTTGAGCTTTTGCAGCATTCCGACCCGTCTGAGCGCATCGTATTTCTCGCTGTCGGGAACGGTCTTTTCGTGAAAACCCAACCCTCCGACCTTCGCGAGCTCGAGCGCGAACTCGGCCCACGTTGAAAAGCGCGCAGTGGGATTTTTGCTCAAAACCTTCAGCAAGATCGGATCCAGCGCCGACGGCAACTCTGGCCGCACGCGGCTCGGCGGCAGCGGCTCGGAATTAAGAATTTTGTCAAGCATCGCGGGTATGGCATCCGCAATAAACGGCCGCTGTCCGGTCAGCAATTCGTACAGCACGGTGCCCAGCGAGAACATGTCGCTCTGATGCGTCAACGGCTTGACGCGGATTTGCTCCGGCGACATATAAGCGGGGGAACCGATGTTGATGATCGTCGTCATGTCGTTCTTGCGCAGATAAGCGGCGCCGAAGTCGGTGATTTTTACGTCGGTATCCTTGACCACCATGATATTCGCGGGTTTTACATCGCGGTGCACGATACCTTCACGGAACGCGTAGTCGAGCGCGCCGCAACACTTGAAACCAACCTGTATCGCGTCTTCGATTGAGAAAAGATTCTGTACGTTCGCGCGCTTCGAGAGATTTCCTCCCGGCACGTACTCCATCGCGATATGCCCCGAGTCCTCGGTCACCACCGCGTCGAGGATTGAAACGATATGCGGGTGGTGCAGGCGGCCGGCGAGGGAAGCTTCGTTCAGGAACTGCGTGCGAAGAATTTTTCCGATTTCGGGATCCGCGAACACCGACGAGTCGATGACTTTAACGGCGACTTCTGCGTCCGAAAAAGTATCGCGCGCCAGATAGACTGTTCCCGAAGCGCCCTTACCGAGCACGCGTTTGATTTCGTATTTGCCTACGCGGTCCACGATTTGTCACCCCCTGGCTGGGAATGATAGCGCAAGCGCCGCCTCGCCGCCTCGATCGCAGATAGATGGAACCGGGATGTCATTACGCTGTCACTTACCATCATAAACCTTGTGAGCAAAGTCGCTCGAGACCGGATAAACGATGATTAGTACAGCAGAACTCGTAGCCAGCTACGAAGGCCTGCTCGCAGACTTGCGAGCGAAAACGAATGCAACCAGGGCGGCATTGCGCCTGGAAGACGCCGAGCACGGGTTTCAAATCGAGGACGTGGTTGCGGAGTCGATCGCGCCGGGCACGGAGGCGAACGTGGCCGAGACGTCGCTGCAGCAGCGCAATTCGCTGACGGCTGAATACCTGAGGCAGCATCGTCAGCTTCTCGTGCACAACGACTGCTTAAATGCGACCCTGCAATTCCCGGAGGAGCTCAGGCGGATCTACGGCACCAAGGCGCAGATGATTGCGCCCATTGTGCGCGCGGACAAAATGGTGGGCTGGATCTCGGTTCACCAAAACGAGTCCGCCAGGCAATGGAAACCTGAAGATGTCGTTGCGCTGGAGGCAGCCGTTGACGCTGCGCAGAACTCAATGGATACTGCCGCGGCAACCGGACCTGCGAGCTCACCCGCGGTCAAGACCGACGGGACACCCGAAGCGCCGGTCGACAGCGCGCGCCTCCACGCAACGAAGAAGGTCCCTGAACCCGATTCGCTCGGCGGTTAGAATAGGGTTGGATGACAGGCAGTACGACCTGAAAATCAAATCTCTTGGATCGAGGCGGTTTCATGCTCGCGCGTGTTGTGGCGTGGATATTTTTGGCCGGCATAATTGTTGTCGGCACCGAAACGGCATCCGCGCAGAATTATCCGAATAAGCCGATTCGTCTGGTCACCGCTGAAGCCGGCGGTGGCGCCGATTTTCTGGCACGCCTGATCGCGCAGGGCCTCGCGGCGGGCTTCGGCCAGCAGGTGATCGTGGACAATCGGGGGGCCGCGAGCGGGGTAGTCGCCGCGGATACGGTCGCCAAGGCGCCGCCGGACGGCTACACGCTGCTGCTCTATAGCGGCGTCATCTGGACCCTGCCATTCATGCGCAAAGTCCCTTACGATCCGGCACGGGATTTCCTGCCGATCACGTTGGCGGCGATCTCACCCAACATTCTCGTCGTCAATCCATCGGTGCCGGCAAATTCCGTCAGGGATCTGATCGCGTTGGCCCAAGCACGGCCTGGGCAACTCAGTTATGCGTCGAGCGGAATAGGCGTCACACCTCATTTGGCGGCGGAATTATTCAAGGCCATGGCAGGCGTCAATATCGTGCACGTTCCTTACAAAGGGCAGGCACAGGCGCTCAACGAGCTGATCGGCGGCCAGGTGCAGCTGATGTTTCCGAATGCGGCTTCGGTGGCGCCGCACCTGAAGTCAGGCAGATTGAGACCTCTGGCTGTCACGAGCGCTCAGCCATCAAAGCTCTTTCCCGACTTGCCGACGATGGCGTCTTCGGGCCTGCCCGGCTATGAATCGGTCGTAATGTTTGGGACATTTGCGCCGGCTAAAACGCCTGCGGCGCTCGTCACTCGATTGAACCAGGAAATCGTGCATAGCCTGAGCAAGTCCGACACGAGGGAGAAACTTCTTGCCGTTGGTGTCGAGACCGTCGGCAATTCGCAGGAACAATTCGCGGCCGCGATAAAAATCGACATGGCCCGGTGGAGCAAGGTGATCAAGGATGCCGGCATCCGCGCCGACTAGCCTGCTGGTTATCCCTAAGCAGCGGGCAGCTTCCATCCCAGCCACTCGCACAACCCACGTCCCATAATCCATTCCTTGTCTTCAGCGCTCAACCACGCGATTTCCTCGGTGAACATCGTAATTGCCTGACGATACGAACAGTGCAGCCGCGAGAAATCCGTGCCCCAAAAAATGCGTCTCGGTCCGAACGCGTCGTAAACGCGCCGCAGATAAGGATGTACGCGGCGAAAAGGATAGCTGTCGCTGGTGTAAGTCGGAAGCGCGCTCGCCTTTACTGAAACGTTGGGGCGCTTCGCAATCGCGAGGAGTTTGTCGAAATCGCGGAATGCTTCCTCATCCTGCTTGTCGGTAGGAAGTCCGAGGTGGCACAGCGCGAGCTTCAATTCCGGATGCCGCTCGGCGACACGGTCGATCAGATTCACCATAGCGTGAGGCACCAGCACCATGATCGGCACTTGTGCTTTTTCCGCCTCTTGCCATATTCCATCGACGCGTCCACCGGCGAGCGCAGGCCCCAACGCGCGGTTGAAACTGAACCGCAATCCGAGCATGCCGGGCTGCCGGCACCATTTCGCGATCAGGTCGCGCGCATCCGGCGCTTCGATGTCGAGCCTGCCCATTGCTCCGAAGCGGTCCGGATAAAGCCGCGCGGCTTCCAGCACGAGATCGTTGCGCACGCCGTCGAATCCGGGCGGCACGAGCACGGCGCGGGATACGCCCGCGGCATCCATTTCACGCAGCAATTCGCCAGCTCCGAGCGGCACTTTGCGAGGGGTGATCGGTTTGCTCAGCCACGGACGCTCAGGCGAGTTGGGAGCCCAGATATGGACCTGCGAATCGGCGATAAACATTTTGCAAATCAGTCCGGAATGACGGGCGCAATAATTATACGCGCGGGTCGAGCGCTGATGAGATCGCGCTAGGGACATCCTGAACAAGTGGGTCTAGGAAGGGGTGGGACCCTTCCTTTCCCACCTGCCCCTTGTATATCCCCCGCTTCAGAGGAAACTCTGATTAAGAGGACACTTAATCAGCGTTTCCCATAGAATGATGATCGTCAAGCCACCGGAACGCCGCGTTGACCGCAGACCCGCACATTTTCCAACGCCACACCCGCGCCGACCTGCCCGTCGCCGTGCGGGGCGAGGGACTTTATCTTTACGACAAGAACGGCAGACGCTACCTCGACGCCGCGGGTGGCGCGGCCGTGTCCTGCGTCGGGCACGGCCACCCGCGCGTCATCGCGGCGATCAAAAAGCAGCTCGATCACCTTGCTTACGCGCACACCTCGTTCTTTACGACCGAGGCGGCCGAGATGCTCGCCGACCAGCTCGTCGCTCATGCGCCCACTGGCATCGAGCGCGTCTATTTCAACTGCGGCGGCTCCGAGGGCATAGAAGCGGCGCTCAAGCTCGCGCGCCAGTATTTTCTCGAGTTAGGCGAGCCGCAGCGCGAGCACGTCATCGGCCGCTGGCAGAGTTATCACGGCAACACGATCGGCGCGCTCGCCGCCGGCGGCAACCGCTGGCGGCGCAAGCCATTCGAGCCGCTGCTGCCGAAGTTTCACCACGTGTCCGCGTGCTACAGCTATCGTGAAAAGCATGTCGACGAGAGCGATGAGCAGTACGGACTGCGTGTCGCTGGTGAGCTCGAGACTGAAATCGAGCGCCTCGGTTCAGGCACCGTCGCCGCATTCATTGCCGAAACGGTGGTCGGTGCGACGCTCGGCGCAGTCGCAGCGGTGCCGGGATACTTCAAACGCGTCCGCGAGATCTGCGACCGGCACGGCGTGCTGCTGATACTCGACGAAGTCATGTGCGGGATGGGCCGCACCGGCTCGCTGCACGCGTGCGAACAGGAAGGAATCGCGCCCGACCTGATGGTCATCGCAAAGGGGCTGGGCGGCGGCTATCAACCCATCGGCGCGCTGCTGGTGGCGGGCAAGATATTCTCCGCGATACGCGAAGGCTCAGGTTTCTTTCAGCACGGCCATACCTACATGGGCCATCCGGTCGCGTGTGCCGCGGCGCTCGAGGTCCAGCACGTTATCGAAGACGAGGATCTGCTCGCCAACGTGCGCCGGCAGGGACATAACCTGCAGCGTGCGCTCACGCAGAATCTCGCTGAGCATCCGCACGTCGGCGATATTCGCGGACGCGGGTTGTTTCAGGCGGTTGAGTTCGTCGCCGACCCGGAATCGAAGGAGCCGTTCGATCCCGCGCTGGGTTTGAATGCACGCGTCAAGCGCGAAGCGATGGCGCGCGGGTTAATGTGCTATCCGATGGGCGGAACCGTCGACGGCCAGCGCGGCGACCACGTGCTGCTGGCGCCGCCCTTCATTGTCGACGAACAGATCGTAGAGACGATCGCAACGCAGCTGCGCGAGGCGGTCGATGCTGCCGTTGCAGGTATGGGCAAATAGTTGTCGAGGAGAACACCCGATACTCTGGCTTTAACTGTCAAAAGATTCGTGCGTTCATAATTCTTAAACTGGAGGCCCAGCATGATTCCCACTGTTCTCAAAATGAAATGTGCGTTAGCGCTTGTTGTCGGTGGAATTCTGGCGGCAGGCCCGGTGATGGCAGACAAGCCCGCCTGGGCCGGCAAAGGCAAGGATCGCGACGAGCAAAAAGGCGAGCGGCGTGACGACGATGGAAAATCGCGGCGCGATGGGGATCGTCCTTCCGCCGGAAAACGCGGCCATTTCGAGGAACGGCACAGCGTGATCGTGCGTGACTATTACGCCGAGCAGTTCCGCGGCGGACGCTGTCCGCCGGGATTGGCAAAGAAGCACAATGGCTGCATGCCTCCGGGCCAGGCGAAGAAATGGCGAGTCGGGCAGCCGCTACCACGCGATGTGGTCTATTACGAAGTGCCGCAGCCGCTCGTGGTACAGATCGGCCCGCCGCCGCCCGGCTATCGCTACGTGCGCGTGGCGTCCGATATTCTGATGATTGCGATTGGGACCCGGATGGTCGCCGATGCAATTCAGGATCTGGGCCGGTAAACGGAAGAGCCGTCGCTCAGGCAAAGGTAAAATGCGTTTTCCTGTTTCACTCCATATTGGGATTTCTCTATGAACATTTCGATGTACCAGGCGAGCGCGCCGCGCTTCGTGAATATCCTTACCAACCTTTCCGCGATCCTTGACAAGGCCCAGGCCCACGTCGATGCGCGGAAGATCGACCCCGCAGCGTTGACGACCTACCGGCTGTTTCCTGATATGCATCCGATGACGCGCCAGGTGCAGATCGCGTGCGACGCGGCCAAAGGGGCGGTGGCGCGGCTCGCCGGAGTCGAGAGTCCGAAGCATGAAGACACCGAGCAGACGCTCACCGAGCTGAAAGCGCGGATCGCCAAGACCATCGAATTCATCAAGTCGATAAAACCCGCGCAGATCGACGGCAGCGAGGACAAGGACATTACGCTCAAGTTCGGCACCACGGAGATGCCGTTCAAGGGCATGCAATATCTGCTTGGCTTCTCGCTGCCGCATTTTTATTTCCACGTCACGACCGCGTACAACATCCTGCGCCACAACGGCGTGGAGATCGGCAAAATGGACTACATTGGCAATTCGTGAGACTTGTTCGACTCAAGAAAAATCAAACCCGTGCTGTTTATCTAAAGGAGATTTCAAAATGACGACGAGTTACAATCCCTCGAATCACTTCGAGGTCAAGATCAGCGAGGTCGAGTTCCGGCGCGCGCCCGCGCGCACGCTGATGGCGCGTGTTTATCAACCTCAAGGCGCGGGACCGTTTCCGACCGTGCTCGATCTACACGGCGGCGCCTGGAATGACAAAGACCGGCTTGCGAATGCGCCGATGGATGAAAACCTGGCGGCGAGCGGCGTTCTGGTGGTAGCCATCGATCTCACGCTCGGCCACGAAGCCCCGTACCCGGCTTCGGTCCAGGACGCGAACTACGGTATACGCTGGCTCAAGGCGAAAGCGCGCGAATGGAAAGGCGACGCCGCCACGCTCGGCGTGCTCGGAAGCTCGAGCGGCGGCCACGTCGCCGAATTGTGCGCGATGCGCCCGCGTGATCCGCGCTACAACGCGCATCCCCTGGCTGAAGCTCCGGGCATCGATGCAACCGTTGCCTACGTCGTGACACGCTCACCGATTCCCGACCCGTACGCCCGCTTCCAGCAGGCGCAGAAGATGAAGCGCGACGAGATGATGCAGAAAAGCAGAACTTACTTTACGCCTTGGGAGACGATTTTCGAAGGCAACCCACAACAGATACTCGATCGCCGCGAACCGGTGACACTGCCGCCGCTGCTGATCATGCAGGGCGAGCTCGACGACAACGTGCTGCCTGCGCTGCAACAGAAATTCGCTACATCGTATCGGGCGGCCGGCGGCGAGTGTCAGCTGGAGATTTTTGCGGGTTGCGAACATCAGTGGGTCGCCGAGCCGGGACCGCAAACCGACCGCGCCCACGAAATGGTCAAGGCTTTTATTGCGCGCCAGTTGCAGGTGTTGCGCCTCGCGGCGTAAGAATGCATTTCAAAATTCCCCTCACCCCGCCTTCTCCCGGGGAGAGAGGGAATTAAAGTGGAAAACGCGATGTTTTATTTCGCGTTTTTTTTCGTCAGTGAAATCCGACCCGTACTTGAGTTGAGCGACTACAGCACAAACTCCACGCATCGATTAAATTAATTTCGCCGGCGCGGGTTCCGGCTTTGATTTGCCGGTGTCACGTAAATCGATCGGAACGCCATGGGCTATCGCGGGTAGGTGCGACTGCAAACCCCGCCGCATCGCGGCGTCAACAGAAGATTGATCGAGGAATCCGCCGAGGAAATATACACGTTCATATGCCGCTGAGTACCAACCGATTCCGGGTTGCCGCAGGCGGCATTTTTATTTTCTGAAGGACCCCCATTTTCGAAAAGGAGCAAATATGGCTGACGTTGTGAAATCGATCGAAGTCGAATGTCCGTTGCGAACGGTTTACAACCAGTGGACTCAGTTTGAGGAATTCCCACGTTTCATGGAAGGGATCAAAGAGGTCAAGCAGCTCGATCCGACGCACCTGAGGTGGCATGCAAACATCGGCGGCAAGGACCTGAGCTGGGAGGCCGAGATAACCGAACAGCTGCCCGATGAGCGCATCTCGTGGCGCAGCACGACCGGTGCCGCGAACGCGGGGACAGTGCGGTTCGACCGGCTGCCCAGCAATCGAACCCGCGTTACGCTCGCGATCCATTACGATCCCGAAGGCGTCGTGGAAAACGTCGGCGATGCGTTGGGCCTTACGTCGCACCGCATCGAGGGCGATCTCAAGCGGTTCAAGGACTTCATCGAGAACCGCGGCGCAGAGACCGGTCAGTGGCGCGGTGAAGTACACCACGGCCAATTCGCGCAACACGCTGGCGCCGCGGGCGAGGGCACGCAAGCGGGCAGACCGGACGCGCAACGTGCCGGCGTCGCAGGCGAGCGGTCGCGCGCGGGACGACTGACACGCGTACCGCGACGGCCCTTTCCGAGCTTGTTCGCCAGCAGGTGGGACGACCCGTTCGGCCGGATGCGGATGCTGACCGAAGAGTTTGACCGCTTCGCCGAAAGCTTCATGGGTTCGCGCAATTTCGGCGGGCGCGCAGCGGGCGATATGGGCAATCTATGGAGGCCGCAAATCGAAGTCGCGCGGCGCGGCGATGAGATCGTGATCAGCACCGACCTGCCCGGAACGCGCAAGGAGGACGTGCATGTCAATATCGAAGACGACCGGATTGTCATTGAGGGCGAACGCCGCTGCGAAAGCGGGCAGGATGAGCGCGTCCACCGTTCGGAATGCAACTACGGTCAGTTCTACCGCGAAGTTTCGCTACCTGAAGGCGTCGATGCGAGCACGGCACGGGCGTCATTGCGTGACGGTGTGCTGACTGTCCGCGTGCGCGGATCGCAGGCACGCCAGGCCAAACGGATCGAAATCGAGGACGCAAATGCGCCAGCCGCGAATGCGTCGAGCGAAACGGCGCCTGACCAGCGTGCAGCCGCAAACGAAAGGCGAGTCGCGGTATAGTCAGAAGTCAGCAAGCCTGGAAGGGCACCCTCCATGTGCCTTTCCGGGTGAATAAGCGTCTCTTCCGGGACCGCAATCGCTTCCCCTCACCCCAGCCCTCTCCCCGCTGTCGCGGGGCGAGGGAGTAAATTTGAGCCCGCTTCTAGTCTCATGACAGTCGCAGGTTCTCGTCACGCTCTTCTCATCTGCAGCTTTCGTCCCGATTCCGCGCTTCATGATCGCTGACCCGTGATCAAGATGCCGCTTGACGGCGCTACGCGCCAGACGGTAGCTTCTGTGCTTCCCGCTTGCCCTTTGTTCAGCAATGCTCGAAGGGGAATGAATCCCGTTTCTCGAAACCGCTTTTTCCAATTTATTTTTCCATATGCGCATCGAAGTCATATGCACGGGTGACGAGGTACTGACCGGCAAGATCGTCAACACCAACTTCAGCTACATCAGCCAGAAGCTCGAGGATTTCGGGCTCGCGCTGAGCTGGGAGACGACAGTGGGAGACGAGCGCGAGAATCTCCTGCTCGCATTTCAGTTGGCCGGGCAGCGTGCTGACGCCGTCATCGTCAACGGCGGGCTCGGTCCTACGATTGACGATCTGTCGCAGGAAATTGCGGCCAAGGCGGCCGGCGTCGAACTCGTCTTGAGCGAGGATTGGCTCGCGAAGATGGAAACGTACTTTCAGCGGCGCAGCCGGGTGATGCCGCCCAACAACCGGAAACAGGCGATGCTGCCTGCGGGTGCCGAGGTGATCGACAACCCGGTCGGGACCGCGTGTGGATTTGCGGTGAACATCGGCCGGGCGAGATTTTTTTTCACGCCCGGAGTTCCGCGCGAACTGCGGCGTATGCTCGAAGAGCAGGTCATTCCGCGGCTGCTGGCGGCAAGCGGCAAGCAGACAGCGATTTATTTGAAGCGCTTCCATTCTTATGGCATAGGCGAATCGCACGCCGACTCGCTACTCGCGGGCGTGGAAGCGCTGGCTCCCGATGGCAGCGTCAAGCTTGGCTTTCGTGCGCACTACCCGCAGCTCGAAACCAAGCTCACGGTGCGCGGCAGCGACATGGACGATATACGCGCGAAGCTTGCACCGGTCGAGCACGAAGTTCGCAAGCGGCTCGGGAATTTCATTCTGGCCGAGGATGATCGCACGCTCGAAAGCGTCGTGCTGGCAGAGCTCGCGAGCCGCCACGCCACGCTGACGCTGGTCGAGACATTCACGAGCGGGCTGATCGCTGCGCGCATCGCGCATCTGCCGGGCGCCGAGAAAATCGTTCGCCGCGGCATCGTAGCGCGCGACCTCGGCGAAGTGTGTGCCGCTGTCGGACTCGAAGGCCCGTCAATGCCAGGCGGTATCACGCGCGAGACCGCTGAAGCCGTGGCGCGCGCCGCGCAGCGCCATACCGGCTCGACGCACGCACTCGCGGTCTTGATCGAGCTCGATGAAGGTGCCGACCGGATCGAATTCGCGGGATCGATCTGCCTCGCGATCGCAACCGGCCACGACGTCGCGTCGCGGCGCAGCCGGATCGTCGGCGGCCGCGATTGGGTGCGCCTGGGCGCGGTGGAAATGGGTCTCGACTGTCTGCGCCGCCAGCTTCAGGGCCTGCCCGTCAACGAGCGCATCGATTTCGAAAAGGTGGAGTGAGGCAGCACGCGATAGACCGAGCCGCTTTTTAATCACGCAGGAGCCCGATGGCACACAAAGCCGAGATTCACGCGCTCGAGTCGATCGAGCAATTTACCGAGTTCGTCTACGAGCAGGGATGGACCGATGGACTGCCCGTATTTCCGCCGACGCGCAAGGTGGTTGGCGCAATGCTCGACTATCTTGGACGCGATCCTGGCGAAATTCTCGGAACGATCTTTCCCGGCGATGGCGAGGCAACGGTTGAAAAAATCGTTGCCAACTGCGCGATGGCGGGCTGCCTGCCGCAGTACGTGCCCGTCGTGCTGGCCGCGGTGGAATGCCTCGTCGATCCTGAGTTCCCGATCAATACGACGCAGTCCACCGGCTCGGCCGCCATCTTCACGCTCGTCAGCGGACCGATCGTAAGCGCGCTCAAGTTTCATACACGGGAGTGGATCTTCGGGCCCAACGGCGCGCGCGCCAACGCCGCGATCGGCAGGGCCATCAGGCTGATCCTGTGGAATATCGGACGCGCACACCCGGGAAAACTGACGAAAGGGACGATGGGTCATCCGGCGGCATGGAGCTACTGCATCGGCGAGGAGCAGGAGTTGACGCCGTGGGATCCGGTGCATGTTGATTTTGGTCTCGCCGCTGCGGACAGCGCAGTCACCGTGATGAAAGCAGGCGAGCATTCGCAGATCCCGGTCCCGGTCAATACGGTTGGTCTCAACGAATGCATCACGCTGCTCGCGCGCGGCATCGGACGCGTCGGCGTTTCGACGAGCGGAGGAAAGCCGGGCTATATTTACGTAATCAATCCGAGCCTCGCGCAAGCGTTCGCTCACGCAGGGTACACGCGGCAGCAGTTGCGCACGGCGATCGCGGAGCGCGCGCGCAAATATTCGTACGACTGGCAGAACGACAAGAACCGGGGCGATGCGGTGCCGTTTCCCGATCCCTTTACGGAAACGCCGAGTGAACGTCCAATTTTCGTAGCGCCTGTGACTGCCGACGAGGTTATTA
>Ga0070681_10004615_pt1 | contig 13154 bp, 11 predicted proteins | sample KBSC83BmetaG_FD_65650 | JGI IMG/M metagenome (GOLD analysis project Ga0070681, IMG submission 65650) | Corn rhizosphere microbial communities from Kellogg Biological Station, Michigan, USA - KBS C8-3B metaG | ecosystem: Host-associated > Plants > Roots > Rhizosphere | place: USA: Michigan... | reverse complement strand
TGCGGAAGATGAAGACGATGCCCGAACGTGAACCCGTCCGCTATGCGTTGGATGATGGTATCGTGACTGTGACGATTGACCGGCCAGAGCGCAAGAACGCCTTGTCGGTCGAGGCGATGAATGCCTTGACGGATGTGTGGGAGCGTGTCGAAAAGGACCCGCAGGCCAGGGTGGTGATACTTACCTCCACCGATTGCGGGGTGTTTTCTGCCGGCATGGACCTCAAGCAGGCGGCCGAGATCAGGGCACGCGACGGCGTCGACATTTTGACGTTGATACGCGACCCGATGCAAACCGCCATGCGCAAGGTGTCAAAGCCGATCATCGCGGCGATGACGGGATCGCTGATGGCGGGTGGCATGTTGCTGGCCATCAAGTCCGACCTGAGGATTGGGCTTCGCGGTACACGCGCCGGCATCACGGAGGTCAAGATGGGGCGCGGTTCGCCGTGGGCCGTGCCCTTGCTGTGGATGCTGCCGCAGCCGCTCGTGATGGAACTGGTCCTCACCGGTGAGACGCTCCCGATCGAGCGGCTCGCGGACCACGGCTTCCTGAATTACCTGGAGGACACGCCTGACGCCGTCCGTGCGCGGGCGTTGCAGCTCGCACGCGTGATCGTCGAAGGCGCGCCGCTGTCGGTCAAGGCAGCCAAGGCGAGTGTGCTCGGAGCAATGGATCTGGGCTGTGCAAACGGGCTGGTCGAAGCCGACAGGCTTCACGTCGAAGCCTATGCCAGTCTCGATGCGATCGAGGGGCCACAGGCATTTTCCGAGAAGCGGAAGCCCGTCTGGCAGGGCAGATAGATGATGTACAGGCAGCGAAGGCGGCCAGAGCTATGCTTTCTTGACGCCGTCGAAGATCAACAGCTCGGTCCGTCGGGCCAGCTTCAGGACGGCGTCCTTGCTGTCGAGGCTGAACCACTCGATCGTCCAGTTCAGCGCCCCCAGCACGAATATCCGCAAGGGGACGATCTCGATGTCGGCCCGGATTTCTCCGGCTCGACGCGCGTCGAGAAAGAGCCTGTCCCAGTATTTTGCGTAGGCTTTGCGAAGGGGACGATGCGGTTTCTTGAGAGCTTCGGGCAATTGACCGTAGATCCGGATATTCGCGGATGTGAAGTCGCTGGCTTCGAGAAGGGCCACCAGATGCGCTTCGATCGCCAGCGCAATTCGGCGACGGTGCGAAACCTCGCCTGCATCGCGCAAGGCCTTCTTGACGGCCTCGAACACACCCAACAGCCCAAGGTGCAGGACCTCGTCGAGAATTTGCTCCTTGGAATCAAAATAGTAATAGACGCTGCCCGCCTTGATTTCCGCCATGGCCGCGATCTGACGCAACGTGGTGGCGGAGTAACCCTGGCGGCGAAATAGCTTGGCTGCGGCACTCAAGATCGAATCGCGTGACTTTTCCGATTTGGAAGCCGGGACGACGGAGCTTGCCGGTGTTTCCGGTGAAACGCCCTTGCGTTTCCGTGCCGGAGCGGATCGGGGATTTGCTTTTCGCCTGGGTGTCGAAATGCGCTTCTGGGATTTGGAAACCAACAAAGACCGCCGCGTCGGTGTCATGTTCAAAGCGCCTTGTGCGCGCGATTATTGGCGCAGTCAAAAGGCTTCGTCAACCGCCGGTGAAATGGCGGTGGACGCGTCTGCGGCCTTGTGGCGGCGGACGCGGTCGATAAATTGGATAACCAACAAAGGCGGGAGCCGATGATGCGTTTGTCAGTACAGACGACGAGTTTTACCTGCGACATCCAGGATGGCCTCGCCCATATGGTTTTCAACCAGCCCGATCGGGGTAATCCCGTCGATGGCGAATTTTGTCGGGAGTTCAGTCTCGGCATGGCGGAGCTGAGCGAGCGCGAAGATGTGCGTGCCGTACTGATATCTGCGCAAGGCAAGCTGTTCAGCGTCGGCGGCGACATCGCGGCGTTCGAACGGCAGGGGAAGGGGCTGCCTGCCCTGGTCAAACACTGGACGGCTGATCTTCACGCCGCGATCGTGAGAATGAGGCGGATGCGCGCGCCTGTCGTGGTTGCTGTCCATGGTCATGTGGCGGGAGGAAGCGTTTCGCTGATGGCCGCAGCCGATCTGGTCGTGATCGCAAAGTCGGCGCGGATCACGGCGGCATTTGCGAAGATCGGCTTCAGCCCGGACACCGGTTCGACCGCGACCTTGACGGCGCGCATGGGGCCGGCGCGCGCCAAGCGCTTCTTCCTGCTTTCCGAGACACTGGATGCCGCTGCCGCGCAGTCGGCCGGTCTGGTGGATGTTGTCGTCGATGATGATCGCGTGCTCGCGGAGGCAGAGCGGATCGGCCGGGAGCTGGCCGCTGGCCCGACGGAAGCTTACGGCGGGATCAAGCGGCTATTCCTGCAGGCTTCGAGCCGCTCATTCGAGAGCCAGCTGGAGGACGAGGCCCAGACGCTCGCCGCTATCTCGAAAACGGCGGACGCACGGGAAGGGATCAAGGCGTTTCGCGAGAAGCGACGCCCGAATTTTCAGGGGCGCTGATGTGAAGCGGCTCGCTGGCGACGATAGACATTGACGTCACGTCGACGGCGCGAAAATATCCGCTAACGACGCCATGCAAGCGTAATAAAAAAAGAATATGGGAGGTTGATATGCGCGGACTTGATGGGCGACGGGTCATTTTGACCGGCGGGGCCAGTGGGATCGGTCGGGCGACGACGCTTCGACTGGCCGAGGAAGGTTGCGTCGTCGGTGTGTTCGACCAGAATCTGGCGGGTGCCGAGGAGACCGTTCGTCTCAGCGCCGGCAAGCCCGGCCGCGTCCTCGCCTTTCAGGTCGACATCACCGATCGGGATGCGGTCGCTGCCGCGGCGGACAAGTTCGAAGCTGCGGCAGGGCCGGTCGAACTGCTTGCCAATGTGGCCGGCTGGGACATCCCGGTGGCCTTCCTGGAGACCGATCGCGCCTTCTGGGACAAGGTCATCGGCATCAACCTCTACGGACCGCTCAACCTGCATCACGTCGTGGTCAGGCGCATGGTCGAACGCGGCTTTGGACGCGTGGTGAATGTGGCGTCCGACGCGGGCCGGGTCGGCTCGTCCGGAGAGGCGGTCTATTCGGCATGCAAGGGTGGCTTGATCTCGTTCACCAAGACGGTGGCCCGAGAGCTGGCGCGAAAGAACATCATTTTGAATGTGGTGTGCCCTGGCCCCACGGATACGCCATTGTTCGATGCCTTCACCAGGAGCTCGCCGTCCGGCGGCAAGATCGCCGAAGGACTTGCTCGAGCTATTCCACTGCGTCGGCTCGGTCAGCCGGATGACTATCCCGGGATGATTGCGTTCCTGCTCAGCGACGATGCCGCGTTCATCACGGGCCAAACCATCAGCGTGTCTGGAGGGTTGACCATGCATGGCTGAGCGGGAAACCGCCGGCTCGAAACAGGACGCCGTGATGCCCTACTGCTCAACTCGATGCCGGCAAAGTCGGCGCAAAGATATTTCGGGAATGATCTGATGGTTTTGAGGAGCTTTACGTTTGGCGATGTCTATCGCCGCAACGCCGAGTGTTTTCCCGATCGTACCGCCTTCATCTTCGAAGGGAAGCGCGTGACGCATCTGGACTACCTGCGACGCGTCGAAAGGCTGGCGGGCGGTCTTGCACGCATCGGCGTGAGGTCCGGCGATCGTCTCGCGATTCTGTCGCAGAATTCGCTCGAGATGATCGATCTGATCGGTGCAACGGCATTGCTCGGTGCGATCCTGCTTCCGGTCAATTACCGTCTGAGTCCCGAGGAGATCGGCTTCGTCCTTGCCGACGGTGCGCCCGTCATCGTCGTTGCCGGTGTTGACTATCACGATGCGGTCGTCGCGTTGAAGGGATCGTTGCCCACTGTGCGGGATTATTTCGGTGTCGGAGCCGCGCACCCCGCGCTTGTCCCTTTCTCGGAACTGTCGGCGGCCGATGGCGATGCTCCGCATGCTGCATTCGACGGCGACGCAGGTTTCGTGATCATCCACACAGCAGCCGTCGGCGGTCGTCTGCGCGGCGCCCTGCTGTCGCAGGCGGGCATGATGACGGCGCAGAGTTCGCTGGTGGAAGCATGGCGGCTTGACGAACGCGACGTCAATCTCGGGGTGCTGCCGCTGTTTCACGTAGCGGGACTCGGTTTGATGCTGGCGTTGCAGCAGGCCGGCGGTGCGAGCGTCATCGCTGGTAAATTCGATGCAGCGCAGGCCGCCCGCGACATCGCCGCCGAAAAAGTCACGGTCATGTCCGAGTTCGCGCCCATGCTCGGCAGTATTCTGGACCTGGCTCAACCCGGGCAATTGTCATCGTTGCGCGCCATGACGGGTCTGGATGCACCTGCGACCATCGAGCGTTTCGAGAGCGAGTGTTCCAATGCTACGTTTTGGGCCACATACGGCCAATCGGAGACGTCGGGGCTGGCCACGCTCTCGCCTTACCGGGATCGTCCGAAGTCTGCGGGCCGGCCGTTGTTCTGGCGCAGTATCGCAGTCGTCGATGGCGATGACCGTCCGAAAGCGGTTGGGCAAGTCGGCGAGATCGTGGTGCGGGGCCCGACGGTCTTCAAGGGATACTGGAATCTCGAGGCCGATACGGCGTTCACGTTCCGCAACGGATGGCATCATACCGGCGACATGGGTCGTTTCGATGCGGATGGCTATCTTTGGTACGCGGGTCGCGCGCCGGAGAAGGAGCTGATCAAGACCGGTGGCGAAAATGTCTATCCGGCCGAGGTCGAGAACGCGGTCCGCCAACATCCATCGATCGCCGATGTCGTCGTGATCGGCGTGCCCGATCCGCAATGGAGCGAGGCGATCAAGGCGGTCTGTGTGTTGCGGCCATCGAAGATGGCGGCCGCTGAAGAGATCATCGAATTCGTCGGAGGCCTGATCGCCCGATACAAGCGGCCGAAAGTGGTGGTTTTTGTCGACAAGCTGCCGAAGGATGGAAAAGGGGAGATTGATCGGCATGCCGTCAAGTCTGCTCACGGACAGGCATGAAAGCTTGCAGAGGCAAACTGGATGAAAGCGATGCGCTACAGGTTGATCGGTTCGACGGCCTCTCCGTATGCCATCAAGCTGCGTGCGCTGATGCGCTATCGGAGGATACCGTTCGACTGGGTCATCATGACCAAGGCGCTTCGCAAGCAGACGGAGCATCTGCGTCCCAACCTCATTCCGGTGCTGCAATATCCTGATGGCACGTTTCGCGGTGAAACCACGACGCTCGCCTATGATCTCGAGGCGCGGCATTCGGAGCGCTCGGTGATCCCACAGGACAAGGCGATCGCGTTTGTCTGCGATCTCCTCGAGGATCTCGCCGATGAATGGGCGGTCAAGCCGCTGTTCCTCTATCGCTGGTGGGATGTCGAGGATCAGGCCTATGTGTCGCGATGGGCAGGGCAGGAATGGTCGACGTCCGAGGCGCTGGCCGGGAGCCCCGAGGAGATCCAGGAATTCCGCCGCCGGCAGATTTCGCGGATGCCGATCCTCGGCGCTACGGCCGAAAACAGGCCTCTCCTCGAGGAGAGCTATCGCCGTATGTTGGCGGCGTTCGAGCCGCATGTCGGAATGACGAGCTATCTGTTCGGCAGCCGGCCGTCGCTTGCCGATTTTGCTTGGTTCGGCCAGCTCAGCGAGATGGCGACCGATCCAACGCCGATGCGCATCCTGCGCGAGCGGGCGCCGTTCACCGATCACTGGGTCCGCCGCCTGGATGATGCCTCAGGCGTGGACGGCGAATGGTATCCTTGGGAGCGTGCGCTTGGCGGCTGGGCCGAGGGGCTGCTACGGATCGCCGGCGAACTCTATCTGCCGTTCCTCGTCGCCAACGCCGAGGCGTTCGACAAGCGCCGCGAGCGGCTTGAGATGAAAGTATGGGGCCTGCCTTACGCGCTGACGCCGTTCAAATACCAGGTGAAATGCCTGCAATTGCTTCGCGGCAAGCTCGCCGCGCTGAATCCCGCGGATCGCGATGTGCTGCGACCGATCCTCACGCGGACCGGATGTTGGGAGCCGCTTGCCGTACGGTAGTCATCGTGCTGTGGTGGGAGCGCGGTGGCGGCTACCGAGCGCGGCCGCGATGCCGTCCGGGTTTCGGATCCGCTCGATCAGCATGTCGATGCGATCACCGCCCCAGAACAATTCGCCATTGAACACCATGGTCGGAACGCCGAAAACCCCAAGCGTTTCGGCTTCCTCGATGATGCGGTCGTGCTCGGTGCGCGCCGGTCCCGCGACATAGGCCTGGAAATCCTTCGCCGAGCCGCCGACCGATGCGATCACATCGCAGATGGCCGAGAGATCGTCGATCTCCAGATCGTGGCTCCAGAAGCGGCGGAATACCGTATCGTGATAGGGACGGAAGATGCCGTGGCGTTGGGCGAACAGCATGCCGACGCTGGAATAGAAGGCATCGTAGATGCGCCGCGGGCCTTTCATGGTGAGACCCTGGGCGTTGGCGTAACGCCGCGCATCCATATAGGCATAGCGCACCTTGCGCCAGAAATGCGGGGTGCGCTCCTCGACAGTTCCCATGAATTCGGCGACGCGTAGCGTATAGGGCAGCCATTCGAGCTCGATGCCATATCTCTCCTCAAGCTCGAACAGCCGCTTGTTGGCGACGAAAGCGTATGGGCTCTTGTAGTCCGTGTAGATTCTCACGCGCGGCTTTTCCATCGCGGTCCTTTCCGTCTCAAAACTTCTCGCGCCGAATGAAGAACCCGGCGCGTTCACGATCCCAGGTATCGGCGGTGAGGCCCTCGGCCCGCAGTACATGTTTCTCGACCTTGGCGGTCGGCGTCTTCGGCAACTCATCGATGATGCGGACGTAGCGTGGGATCATGTGGTGAGCCACGCGCGGCTGGAGATGCCGGATGATGTCCTCGGGCTCGATCGACGCGCCGGCAGCGGGCGCCAACACCACCAACACTTCATCCTCCGAGAATTCGCTCGGCACCGGGATGGCGGCCGCTTCGCGCACAGCGGGATGGCTGAGCAGTTCAACCTCGATTTCATGGGAGGAGATATTTTCGCCGCGGCGACGGATCGCGTCCTTGAGCCGGTCGACGAAATGGTAGTCGCCATCGACGTCACGGAAGAACGCGTCGCCGGTATGAAACCAGCCATTGCGCCAGGCATCCGCTGTCGCCTGCGGATTGGCGTTGTAGCCGTGGTTCATCGCCCAGGGCGCTTCGGTGCGCAGGATCATTTGTCCGACCTGGCCATCCCTGACGAGGCAGTCGTGCTGGTCGACGAGGCGAACCTCGACGCCCGCACGAGGCCGGCCGCAGATATTTTCCTTGACCGGGTTGGCCCGCGAGATCAGCGGCGTGCAGATTTCCGTCATGTTGAAGATTGTGAAGAAATCGACGCCGAAGCGCTCGCGTATCAACCGCCCGCTCTGGCCAAGCGGCACAATGAAGACCATGCGCAAGCCATGGTCGCGATCTCGCGGGCTCGGCGGTTGCTTCAGGAGGAAGGTCGCCATCGCGCCGAGCAGGAAGGCGGACGTGATTTCCAGTTCCCGCACCTGGTCCCAGAAAGCCTCGGTGCGGAAATGGCTGACCACGCCGATCGAGCTTCCGACACACAGCGAGACGGTCGCAATGAAGGCGCCACCGATGTGAAAGATCGGCATATGGACCATTTGCCGATCGTCCGGGCGCAGGCAGTTCCAGGCGTCGGGGCCGACGCAGGAATAAGCGTGCATATAGGATGACAGCACGCCTTTTGAGCGGCCTGTGGTGCCTGAGGTGTAGATGATCGATTGCGTGTCGAACGGCTGAATCGGCGTTGGCAAAGCCGGTGGCGACGCCGATGGCGCTGTGATCGCGGAGACGCCGTGGACCGCGAAATTGCCCCGCGTCGACACGGCGTCGTCGGAGGAACGGATCACGGTTTTCAGCGTCGGCGGTGCGGCCGCAAGCACGCGGTCCAGCACACTGTCATGCACGATCGCGATTTTGGCGCCGGCATTGTGCAGCACGTGCTCCAGCGACGAGCCCTTGAGGGCCGGATTGACCGGCACATACACGGCACCGAGATAATTGGCCGCGAACATCACGCGTAGCGCAAGCGGGCAGGTGGGCAGCACCAGGACGACGCGATCGCGCTGTCGGACGCCCAGCGCGTGCAGATTGCCGGCAAGGCTTGCGACCTGCTCCAGGGTTTGCGCGAACGTCCAGCGCTCGCCGCCTTCGAAGGCGGCGAAGATCTCGTCAGGCTTGGTCCTGGCATGTCGTTCCAGCGCATAGCGCAGCACGCAGACATCCGCCGGATAGGTGCCTCCCGGCACATAGTCGGCCGACAGCGGCATCGGGTCGTCGTGGCCGTTCCGCATCCTAGGCCTTCGTCAGATGATATCGGTCGAGGTCGGCATCGTGGGTCATGGCCCAGTAGTCCACGAAGCGCCACGGCATCGCGGAAAACACCCGGCCACTCTTGTTGCGGTAATAGGTCGTCATGCCCGGATGGGTCCAGATCATCGTTTCATGTTCGGCATCGACCTTGCGGATATAGTTGTCGTGAACGTCCTGGCGGACATCGATCGCGGCAACGCCGCGCTCTATCATCTCGACCAGGCAGGTCGATATGTAGCGGCTCTGGCACTCCGACTGGAAGATCACGCTGCCGCCGTGCGCCGGACCCGAATTGGGGCCGAGCATGCAGAACAGGTTCGGGAAGTCCGGTACGGTGAGGCCAAGATAAGCGGTCGGATTGTCGCCGGCCCACTTTTCGCGGAGATTCTTGCCGCAGCGGCCGGTGATGTCGAGACGCGCCGCCATCTCGGTGACCTTGAAGCCGGTTGCAACCACGATGATATCGTAAGGCGCTTCCTTGCCATCCTTGGTCAGGATGCCATCGCGTGTGAAGCGGTCGATGTCTTCGGTGACGAGTTCGACGTTTGGCTTCGTGAGCGTCTTGAACCAGTTATTGTCGAGCAGGATACGCTTGCCGTAAGGCGGATAGGTCGGCACGCATTTCGCGGTCAAGTCGGGGCGGTCCTTCAATTCCGACAGGATGAAGCTGGTGAGCTCTTCGCGGTGGCGATCGTTGCCCTTGTTAACCGCCCGATCCGGGTGCGGCCACGCGGGATCCTTGCGCAGGAAGGGCAGGAGCCCGTCGCCGTAGCGCCAGAACATGTTGAAACGGTACCACTGCACGTAAAACGGCAGATGCGCGAGCAGCCACTGCGCGCCTTCCGTGATCGGATCGGAATAGCCCTCGACCGGCCGGGCCCATTGCGCCGTGCGCTGAAAGACGGTCACCGATGCCACGCGATCGGCGATCGAAGGGACAAGTTGCATCGAGGTTGCGCCGGTGCCGATCACGGCGACCCGCTTGCCGTCGAGCTCGACGTCATCCGACCACAGCGCCGAATGCAGGATCACGCCTTGAAAATCTTCCTCGCCCTTGAAATACGCGCGGGAGGGGTCGTTGAGCTGGCCGATCGCGCTGACCAGCGCGGTCGACTCAAAGGTCTCTTCGCCGTCGCTTGTCTTCAGCGTCGAAATCCAGCGGCGCTTGCCCTCATCCCAGCGTGACGAGGTGAGCTGCGTATTCAGCCGCAGATGCTCGCGGATGCCGTGTTCGGCGGCGACTTTCTTCAGATAATCGAGCAGCTCCTCGCGCTGGCAGAAATAGCGCGTCCAGGCGTTTCGAGAACCGAACGAATAGGAATAGGAATGGTTGGGCGTGTCAACGCCGCAGCCGGGATAGCGGTTGACATACCAGGTGCCGCCGAGCTCGGCGTTCTTCTCGACAATGGTGTAGGGGATGCCGAGATGCCCGAGCGCCACGGCGAGCGCGATGGCGCAGACACCGGCTCCGACGATCAGGACGTGATGTTGTGCAAGAGTCTCGTTTGCCGGACGTCGGCTCCAGCGTGCTTCGCGCGGGACGAAACCCATCTCCTCTCGCATCAGGGGTGCGTATTCCGGCGCGACCTTCTCTCCGAGGCAGGCGCGCATCATCTTCAGGATCAATCCGTCGCCGGGATCGGCGATGACCGGCTGCGGATTACCGCGAGCGAAGAGCTTGACCACGGCGGCGCGGATTTCGTCCTGGATCTCCGGAGGCACGCCGGCGTCGGGATCGGGGATCAGGCGCACGTCGCGCTTGGGCCTGTAGGGCGGTTCCAGCCAGCGCTCGTCGCCGGTCATATGCATCAGCACCATGAGGAGGCAGCGGATGTCCGCTTCCGCGATGGCGGAAACGAGATCAAGCTGTCGGCGCGGCAGTTCGACGTTCATGATGACCCGATGCCTCACACATTCAACGTGACGACGCTTCGCGCAGCCCGCCATACGCATCCCATGTCGAGCCGGCGATGAACCCGGCGTCGACGGGAAGATTGATGCCGGTGACACCGCTACTGGCCGGCGACAACAGCCAGGCGATGGCGTGCGCGACCTCCACGGGCTCAACCAGCCGATCCATCGCGGTATTACGAGCGAGCCGCTCCTTGTTCAAGGCACCCGATGCGATCCCGGCTTCCAGCGCGGCCGTGCGCGTGAAACCGGGCGAAACCGCGTTCACCCGGACCCCGGAGCGGCCCCATTCGGCAGCCAGCGTCTGCGTAATCTGAATGACGCCGGCCTTCGCGGCGGTGTAGGCGTGGATCGGCCCCGATGTCATTCCGGCGACGGACGCGACATTGACGATGGCGCCATGCTTTCGCCGCGCCATCCGTTCGCCGACGCTGCGCGCCACCAGGAACGTCCCGCGCAGATCGATGTTGATCTCGCGATCCCAATTGTCCATCCGCACTTTCTCCACCGGGTGCATCTTGCCGAAGATGCCGGCGGCATTGACGAGGCCGGCGATCGGGCCGTGCGCGGCTTCGATGGCGGCGATGCCGCCCACGACCGCGGTCTCGCTCGCAACATCGAACGGTTCGTTCCACAGGATTACCTTCGGTTGCAGAACCGGTTCGGGGAGAATGTCGACGACGACAACGCGCTGGCCCTGTTCGGCAAGCAGTGTGGCCGTCGCCGCGCCGATGCCGCGGCTGCCTCCGGTGACAAGGACGATATCAGAGCTCACGGCGTAGTCTCCAGTTCGGCGCGCAGCACGCGCTTGAGCACCTTGCCGGACGGATTTCGCGGCAGGCTGTCGCGAATGACGAGCTCCTTCGGCACCTTGAAGCCGGCCAGCCGCGACCGGCAATGGGTTGCAAGCGAGGCCAGATCGAGTGCGGAATTTTCCGCCAGCACGACGACCGCGACCGGCTTCTCGCCCCAGCGAGCGTCGGGCATGCCGACCACGGCAACCTCCCGCACGGCAGGCAGCTCGTAGATCACGCGCTCGACCTCGGAGGAGGCGATGTTCTCGCCGCCCGAGATGATCATGTCCTTCTTGCGATCGGTCAGATAGAGGAAGCCTTCGGCGTCGAGGTGGCCGACGTCGCCGGTGCGAAACCAGTCTCCGAAGAAGGCTGCTGCGGTCTTGGCTGGGTCCTTCCAATATCCCTTCGTGACCTTCGGACCACGTAGGCATATCTCGCCGTCCTGACCGGGAGGAAGGCGGTTGCCGTGATCGTCTCGGATATCGACCTCGACGTGAGCGACGGCGCGTCCCGTCGACCCGATCTTTTCGATCTCGCGCCCCGCCTCCATGAACGTATCGCCGCCGACGCTTTCAGTGAGGCCGTATGCGTCGATATAGCGCGCTTGCTTGAACACATCCGAAAAAGCGCGAATGCGCGCCTCCGGCGTCTTCTCGCCGCCGCCGATCACCCACTTCAAGCTCGATACGTCGTAACGATTGCGCGCGGGATGGGTGAGGAGGGCCGTGGTCATGACCGGCGCGAACCACGCCGCATTGAGCCGCTCGCTCTCGATAGCGGCCAGCGTCTGTTCGGGTTCGAAATTGCGGTGAACCGAGAGCAGGCCCCCGTGCCACAGGACTGCGATGCCGGGCAGGTCGAGCGCGCCGACATGATAGAGCGGACCGACCACGAGCAGCCTCGTCTCTGCGTTCAGCCCGAGCACCAGGGTCTGGTCCGCCGATTTCCAGTACATGTTCTCGTAAGTGAGCATCACCCCTTTGGGGCGGTCGGTGGTGCCCGACGTGTACATCAGCCGCATCAGATCGCCGGGCTGGCGCGGATGCATCGGCGCCGGCTCGCCATCGGGCGCAAGGTGTGTTGCGCTCGCCTGCGCAGCCTCGTCGAGCAGCACGATCGGCCCGCCCCCTGCAGCGATGGCGGCAAACTCCTCGTCTGCGACCAATAGCCGTGCGCCGGAATTCCCTACGATGTAGCCGACCTCGTCGGCGGATAGACGGTAGTTGATCGGCAGGAACACCGCACCGATGTGGCTGGTCGCAAATGCCAGCTCGAGGAATGCGGTGCTGTTCCTCATCAGCACCGCGACCACGGCGTCAGGACCTATGCCGCGCGCGACCAGCCAGCCTGCGACCTTGCGGATGCGATCATCGAAGGCGGCGTAGGAAATGTCCTCGCCGCGGTATTTCAGCGCGCAGCGTGTCGGCGTGCGCCGGGCATGGAAGGCGATGAAGCTGGAGAGATTGATCATCCGCGGCTCGTTGGCCTCGTTTCCTCTTTTGGCGAAATATGACCAGTAATTTGTGCTGCCGTCATCCCCTTTGCTCCCTAATTCAGGAACGGAGAAGCCGTCTCGGCGGCCTTCCAGGTGCCGTCGCCCTTGTCGGCCGCTTCAAAACCCGGTGGACCTACCAGGCTTTCCAAGTCTCGCTCGCTCAGCGACTGTAACGTCCCGCCGCGAAGCTGTCGAAGCTGAGCTCGTTGACGCGGAACCACTGCGACTCCTCGCGGCGATAGGCATCCCATGAGTCGAAGACCTTCTTGAAGCGCGCGTTCTGCGCGTTGAGCCCGGCATAGATCTGTTCTGCGGCATCGAAGGCGGCGTTCAGGATGTCCCTGGAATAGACGCGCACCTGCGCGCCGGCCGCCACCTGCCGCTTCAGCGCCGTCGGATTGTCGTGTTCGTATTTGGCGAGCATCCAGGAATTGACCGTCGCCGTGGCAGCCTCGATCGCGGCCTTGTAGTTCGCGGGCAGCTTCTGAACCGCATCCACCATCCCGAGCGCCGTGACGATCTCGCCGGCCGGAAACACCTCGATCCGGAATTGTCCGTCGGTCACGCACGATCCTTGGCGACCAACGGGCAACCGC
>Ga0070681_10004614_pt1 | contig 13155 bp, 13 predicted proteins | sample KBSC83BmetaG_FD_65650 | JGI IMG/M metagenome (GOLD analysis project Ga0070681, IMG submission 65650) | Corn rhizosphere microbial communities from Kellogg Biological Station, Michigan, USA - KBS C8-3B metaG | ecosystem: Host-associated > Plants > Roots > Rhizosphere | place: USA: Michigan... | reverse complement strand
TGCTCGACGGCCTGGCCGATGCGCTCACCCTGCAGGCGGCCGCCGTCGACGCGCGCCTGCACGCGCCGTTGTCCGGCCAGCCGCGGCCGGCGCTGTTCAACGCGGCGAGGTGACGGTACGACTCAGCCCATCGCGCCGTTGACGCCGATCAGCTGGCCATTGATGTAGCCGGCCGCGTCCGAGCACAGGAACGCGACCAGCGCGGCGACTTCCTCCGGCTTGCCGGCGCGCTGCGCGGGGACCAGTTCGCGGATGCGTTCGGGCGGGAACGCGGCATCGGCCATGCGCCCCTCGATCACGCCGGGCGCGACCACGTTGACGGTGATCCCGCGCGAAGCCATCTCGCGCGCCAGCGACTTGCTGGCGCCCACCAGCGCGGCCTTCGCCGCGGCGTAGTTGGTCTGGCCGCGATTGCCCAGCTGCGCCGCCGCCGAGCCGATCGAAACGATGCGACCGAAGCGCGCGCGCGCCATCGGCAGCAGCAGCGGCCGGGTGACGTGGAAGAAGCCGTGCAGCGAGACGTCGATCACCCGGTGCCACTGCTCGTCGCTCATGCCCGCCATCGGCGCGTCGTCATGGATGCCGGCGTTGTTGACCAGCGCGTGGATCGGCCCTTCGGACAGCAGCACGTCGAGCGCCGCGCGGGTCACCTCCGCGTCGGTGACGTCGAACGCCACCGCCTGCGCGCTGCCGCCGCCGGCGACGATCGCCGCGGCGGTTTCCTCGGCCCGGGTCAGGCTGTGGTGACCGTGCACGATGACGTGCCAGCCGGCCGCTGCAAGCGCGTGGCAGATCGCGCCGCCGAGCTCGCCGCTACCGCCGGTGACCAGGGCGCGGCGTGCCTTCTTCGCTTCGGACATGGTGGAATTCGCTCCGAATCAGCGGGCAGGATGGATCACCGCGGCACGCCCGCTGGCGAGCAGCCGGCCGCGATGCTCGACGCGGAACGCATACTGCGCGCCGCCGGCGTCGGCGTAAAGGCATTCGGCATGGACGTCCAGATGGCCGTCGAGCCGGTCGACGTATTCCTCGAACAGTCGCACGTCGCGCAGGCTGACCAGCATGCCCGGGCGCACCGTCTCGTCACCGCGCATGCGCCCCAGCAGCGCGCCGTGCACCGCCATTGCCTGTGCGCCGTATTCGGCCAGATGCACGGCATGCAATCCATGCGGGCCGCGCAGCGGGTTGTCGGCGCGCGCGTGGCCTGCGCTGATCGCATGGATGCTGCGCTCGTCCCACGCCAGCACCGCATCGAGCAGGCACATCGCGCCCGCGTGCGGGATCAGCCGGGCCCAGTCAGTCTTGTCGAGCATGCGGCGCCATCAGGATCGACAGGCAGAAGTGGAACGCCACGCCGAGGCTCACCGTGAGCCCGATCGCGCGCAGCACCGGAATGGTGGCCCACGCCAGCATGCCGAACACCAGCAGCGCGGACAACACGCAGACCAGGGTGGCGTGCAGAGTGCGCCGCTGCTCGGCCGGATCGCCGGTGTCGCGCTCGAAGAACAGCGCGTAGTGCAGGCCGAGGCCGCCGGCGAGGATCAGCGCAACCAGGTGGAACAGCGAGATCTCGATGCCGGCCACGCGTTCCACCGCCAGCACCAGGAAGGTCGCCAGGGTCATCGGCGCCAGCACGTGCCAGGCGCGGCGCAGGCTGCGCAGCGCGAACGTGATGGTCAGCACCAGCAAGACCGCGGCGACCAGGAGGGCCTGCAGGATGCGCGTGCGGTAGTCGACCACCAGCGACTCCGAGGCTGCCTTGAGGTCAAGCAGGCGCACCGCGCCGTGCGTGTTTTCGCCCAGCGCCCGCAGCGCGGCCACGTCATGCACGCCGCTGACCGTGCCCAGGCCCAGCCAGTGGCCGTCGCGCTCGACCAGCATGGCAGCGAGGCGCTGGCCCAGCGGTGTCTGCGCATAACGCGTCGGCGTCAGCGGGGGTAACGCGCGCGCGGCTTCCACATCGTCGACGAACGGATGAAACAGGTCGGCGCGGAACGGCAGGCCCTGCAACGCTTGGTCCAGTGCGTGCTGCAGCGTGGCGCGGTCGGGCAGCTTCTGCTGGCGTTCGCGCTGCAACGCCACCGTCGGCAGATAGCGCGACGGCAGTTCCAGCGCATCGGCCGCGTGTTGTGCCAGCAGGGCATCGACGCGCGGTTGCAGTTGCTCCGACAGCGCCAGTACGCCCTGCTCGGTCGGCGCCTGCAGCACCAGCAGGTAGCGCACGTCGGGCGCGCCGAGCGCCTCGCGCAGGCGCGCGTCGTGCTGCAGCAGAGCCTGCGGCAGCGGAGTCAGCGCGGCCAGATTGTTTTGCCAGAACGGCGCCGGTGCGAGCGCCAGCATCAGCGCGATCGCCACGGCGACCGCGACGGGAATCCAGCGCGGCCGCGGCAACCGGTCCACGACATCGCGCGCGCGCGCCAGCCAATGCATGTCGGCGACGTCGCGCACGCGCCGCGGCAGCAGGTGCGGCAGCAGGTAGCGCGTGCTGAAGCCGGCCACCAACAGGCCGACGATGGTGAACACGGCCAGCTGCTTCAGCCCGTTCACGCCGGAGGCGTAGAACGCCAGGTAGGCGATGCAGGCCGAGGCGATCGCGGTCAGCAGCAGCGGCCACAAGGCGCGCACGCTGTGCACTGCATCTTCGCCGGCGCGACGATGGCTGAGCACGCGGATCGGGTATTCCTGCGCCACGCCAAGCAGGGTGAAGCCGAACGCCAGGGTGATCCCGTGCACTTCAGGGAACGCGAGCGTCAACGCGGCGATGCCGGCCAGCGCGGCGCTGGCGATCGGCAGCGCCGACAGCAGCAGCGAGCTGAAGCTGCGATACGCCAGCAGCAGCAGCGCGATGAAACCCACGGTGGAGACGCGCCCGATCCAGTCGGCCTGGTGCCGCGTCTGCGCGCCGACCACCACGCTGAAATAGCCCGGCCCGCTCAGTTCGAGTCTTGCGTCGGCACTGCCCGGCAGCGCGGCGAAGGCCTGGCGGATGCCGTCGATCGCCTGCTGCTGCGCGCCCGGGTCGAAGCCGGCGGCGACCGTCTGCACCAGCAGCAGCGCTTCGCCCTGCGGCGAGAACCACACGCCCTCGCGCAGCTCCGGCGATTTCGCCGGCGCCCACAATTCGGCCAGCTTCAACACCTCCAGCGTCGGGTCACGCGGCAACAGGCCCTTCAGCAGACTGGCGGCGGGTGAGGACAAGTCATCCAGCCGCTGCTGCAGCTGGTCGGCCAGATACGCCTCGTCCAGCGGTTGCGTGTCCAGCGTGGGCGACAGCAGGTAGCGATACGGCAGCAGGCTGGCGTCCAGCGCGTCGAGGTCGAAATTGCCGTTGAGCACCTGGCTGTAGCGCTTGTCGTTTTTCAGCGCCGCGGCGAGGCCCTGGCTCAGCGCCGCCAGTTGCGCGTCGGACCGGCCAGCGCCGGCGATGGATGGCTCAGTGCCGCGAGCGCAGGCGACGGCAGGGATGCCGGAGTCAGAGCAATGCAAGGAGCAATTGCCGGATGCGCAGGAGCGGCCGATCGACAGCAGCAGCAAGCGCGAACCCGGCCCTTCGCCGACCTGCTCCATCAGCAGGCGCTGGTCCGGCGTGGTCGGCGCGGGCATGAAGCTGCGCAGGTCGGTGCTGACGTGCAGGCGCTGGCTGACCATCCAGCCGACCCCGGCCAGCGCCAGCAACCATCCGGTCAGCAGTGCCGCGCGGGCGCCCCGGCGCATGCTCAGGGCGCGCTCTGGCACAGCGCCTGCAGCGCCTCGCGGGTAGGCTCGGCCGGCATCCGCGCGGCCAGCGGGCCGAGCAGGTCGACCGCGAGATCACCGTCGGCTTCCTGCATGTGCATGCAGCGCGACTCCCTCGCGTAGCCGTCGATGCGGATGCTGGCGACGGTCTTCGCCACACGGGCGTCGCGCGGTACCAGGGTCAGCGTCCACGCGCCGCCGGCGTCGCCGCCCTGGCGGATCTCGAACGCCTGCTGCAATCGTGCGGCGTCGCCGCTGAGCAACGCCACGAAGCTGTCCAGCAACACCTGCAACTGCGGCGCACGCTTCAGCGAAAAGTGCCGCGGGCTCTTGCCGGCGCGCTGCTGGGTCACCTCGCCGTCAGCGATGGTGGACGTTTCCTGCTGCGGATGGTCGACGCGCCGCTGCAGCCGGTCGCCGCCGAGCCACGACAATTCGCCGGAGACCACCAGCGGCCGATCGAGCACCTGCAGGAAACGCGCCTCGGCAAAGGCGGTATGCGCGGGCGCGGGCTGGCCCAGAGCCGCGATCAGCGCCGGCGCGGACGACGCTGCCGGTGTCGGCTCAGATGCCGACGCGCTCGCCCACAGCGGCAGCAGAAGGCTCAGCAGCAGGCGCCTCTTGCCAGAAATCATAGAAGTTGAACCAGTTGTAGGGAGCGACATGGATGTAGTGTTCCAGCCGTTGCGCATAGCGGGCAATCAACGCATCCAGCACCGGGCCGCGATCCTGCCGCGGGATCCGTACCTGGTCGCTGAACGGCTCGAAGACCAGCTTGTAGCGGTTGCCGCCCAGGTACAGTCCGAAGCACAGTACCACCGGCACCTGCAGCGTATGCGCCAGCAGCCACGGACTGATCGGGAACGGCGCGGGGGAACCGAGGAAGCCGGTGTGGCGCAACACCTCGTGGCCGCGGCCGCGGTCGGCCAGCATCGCCACCAGCGCGCCGTCGCGGCAGGCCTCGGCCATCGCCAGCGCGATCGTGGTGCCGTCCTGCGCCGCGTCGATCACGCAGGCGCCGACGTCGGGCGCCAGCGCTTCCAGAAGTTCGGTCATCGCCGGGGTCTTCTGCTTGTCCAGCACCACGCGCAGCGGCATCTCCGGGCGGCGCGCGCCGATCGCCCGCAGCGCCTCGAAACTGCCCTGGTGCGAACCGAACAGCAGCACGCCGCGACCCTGCGCGAGGCGCTCGTCGAGCAGGTCCAGGCCTTCGGTTTCGATCCGGAACGGCTGCTCGCCGTGTGCGAGCAGGAAGATCCGGTCCAGGATCGTCGCGGCGAAACAGTGGATGTGCCTCAGCACCTGCCACGTCGTGGCCGGCCGGCCGAACACGCGCTGCAGGTACTGGCGTGAGGCCCGCCGTTCCGGTGCGCGGCGCAGGAAGAAGTACAGCGTGATCGGGTACAGGCACAGCCGGCCCAGCCGGCGTCCGCCATGCAGTGCGATCGTGCGGATCAGCCATAGCGCGAAACGGCCGCCGCCCTCCGGCCGGCTTTGCCAGTGTACGTGTGTGCTCATGTCGTTCCCTCGACCAGGCCGCGTGCCAGCAGGATGCCGTCACGCCGAATCTCGAAACGCGCCCGCGCGCCGTCCGCGGCGGTCAGGCGCAATGTGGCGGTTTCCTCCGGCACCAACGGCGCCACGAACTTCGCTTCCAGCACGCAGCCCAGCCGCTGGCCGCGCCAGGCGCGCAAGGCCAGCGCCACCTGCTCCAGCAGGACCACTGCCGGCACCAGCGGCGCACCGGGAAAGTGGCCGGGCAGCGCCGGATGTCCCGCACCGATGCGCAGCGCCTGTTCGAAGCTGGCGTTCATGGCGCCACCGGGCGCTTGCCGCGCAGCAACTGCGGCCAGTGCAGCGCCAGCTGCAGCAGCATGTCGTGCAGGCCGGGGTGATGCAGATGGCGCAGGCGCCAACGGCGATAGGCGTATTCCAGCAGGAACGCCGCAGCCAGCAGGATGTAGCAACCCAGGTGCAGCCATGTCGCGGCCCAGCGCTCGGGCACCGGCAGCGGCACGGCGATGCCGGCGCGCGCCAGCAGGCCGTTGTGGTCGGCGCACAGCAGCAGCACGGTCAGCAGCAGCGCCTGGGCACCCAGCAGCACCGTCCAGAACCAGGTGATCTGGCGCGCGTAGGCGGCCACGCCCGGCTGCCGCAGCCGTTCGGCGCCCTCGATGGCGATGATGAAGCGCGCCACCAGCGGCTCGGACGTGCCCAGCGTGCGGCCGAACCAGCCCGCCAGCAGTGCATTGACCAGCACCGGCACCGCCTCCAGCAGCAGCTCGGCAAAGCCGTACCGCCACGTCCACAGCAAGCCGGCCAGCACGCCCGACCACCACAGCCACGGCGCAGCGCGGCGCGTCAGCAGCTGCGGCAGCATCAGCACGGTCAGCAGCAGGGCCAGCGCCAGCAGCGCGAAGACCTGCCGCTGCGTCACCGCGCCGGCGATCGCCAGCAGCGGGTAGACCGGCAGCAACAGCAGGCCGTAGCGCCGCGTCGCGCTGGCAGGGGGGGAAGAAGACGTCATGCCGGGTTCCGCGTTGGCTCCGCCGAAGCCGCCAGCCTGCCACCGGCGCCGGAACATGGCGTGACAGGAGCGACGTCGATGCGCCGAAGCGCCCGCGTCAACCGGCGCGGTTCTTCTCGACATGCGCGGACAGCGTGCGCAGGCTGGTGAAGATCTGCCGGTTGTCCGGGTTGTCCGAGCGCAGCTGGAAGCCGTAGCGCTTGGACACGGCCAGGGCGATCTCCAGCGCGTCGATGGAGTCCAGTCCCAGCTCGCCGCCGAACAACGGCGCATCCGGGTCGATCTGTTCCGGGGTCACGGTCTCGAGATTCAGGCATTCCACGACCAGGGTGGCCAATTCGTGCTGTGCCGCTGTCTGTTCCGCCATGCTCGGTTCCGTACGCTGAATGCATTGCCTCCCCCCGGTGGCAGTGGGCGCGGAGTGTAACATAGCGTCCTTGTCGCTCCTGGTTGTACGCAATGATGCAGGGCTGTGAAAACCCCCAGATCGACCCGCAGTCGCGCCGCGCGCCGCGGGTGTCCTACCGCACGACCGAGGTCGCCGCGGCCCTGGCCGAACCCGGCACGCTGGCGCTGTTCGGCTTCGGCGCCGGCACCCCGGCCAGTACCGATCCACGCTACCTGCAGGTGGCGCTGGAAACCTTCGACGCGCCTGCGCCGCTGGAGCTGTGGCAGGTCGACGCGCCGGTCAACAGCGGCAGCGACGGCGCACTGCGCTGGTCGGCCGGCGGTGGTTGGCTGTTCGTCTCGATCGAACTGGACGAGCGCGAACACGGCGGCCCCACCGCCACCGCCCGGCTGGCCTACGAGCAGCTGCACCGCTTCGTCGCCACGCGCGAGGCGCGACATGTGCTGCGAGTCTGGAATTATCTCGGCGCGATCAACCACGGCGACGGCGACGCCGAGCGCTACAAGCACTTCTGCGACGGCCGCGCGGCCGGCATGGGCAACTTCTTCGCCGAAGGCTTCCCCGCCGCCACCGCGATCGGCCATCACGGCAGCCCGCACCGCCTGCAGGTGTACCTGCTGGCCTGCGACCAGGGCGGCACGCGGGTGGAAAATCCGCGCCAGGTCAGCGCCTGGCGCTACCCGCGCCAGTACGGCCGCACGCCGCCCAGCTTCGCCCGCGCGATGGTGCTGCCGGCGCAGGACGTGCTGGCGATCTCCGGCACCGCCGCCGTGGTCGGCCATGCCTCGGCACACCAGGATGATCTCGACGCCCAGCTGGAGGAAACCCTGGTCAACCTCGAGACGCTGCTGGCCAGCGCCGACATGGCCGCCGGTTTCGACATCCGCTCGCCACTGAAGGTTTACGTGCGCCACGCTGCCGACGCCCCGCACGTGCACGAGTTCCTGCGCCGCCGCCTGCCCGGCGTCCCGGTGCTGCTGCTGCGCGGCGACATCTGCCGCAGCGAGCTGCTGGTGGAGATCGATGGGTGGCGCTACGCGTAGGCGGCCTGCCGCAAGCGCTCAGCCGGCTTCCTTCACTCCGCTGCAATGCGCGTCGTAGGCCGGGTACAGGCGCACTTCCTCGCGCATCCGCGCTTGTTGAGTGGCGCACGGTTTCCAGCAGGTCGTGCATCTGCGCGTGATCATGCCGCAAGCTGGGAATGAGAGGGGTCGGGAAGGTGGTGCATCCGGTAACGGAGGAGGAAGGCGGCAGCATGCCGTCGCGTGATCCGCCGATTGGGCATCGCGCTGCCGGCGCCGCCAGCATGCCGGGTCGGCGCCGCGCCGGCACTGACCCGGATCACCGACCCGCATCGCACCGCCGCTTCGGCTACTCCTGCTTCACCGGCCGCTTCCATCCGGGAAACGTCTGCTGCCTGCCGCGTGCCACGGTGAGTTCCCCGTCCGGCGCGTCGCGGGTGATCACCGAGCCGGCGCCGATGGTGGCCTGGGTGCCGATCGTCACCGGCGCCACCAGCGCGCTGTTGGAGCCGATGAAGGCGCCGTCGCCGATGCGCGTGGCGAACTTGTTCACGCCGTCGTAGTTGCAGGTGATGGTGCCGGCGCCGATGTTGACGCCACGGCCCACCACGCTGTCGCCGAGGTAGGTCAGGTGGTTGGCCTTGCTGCCCTCGCCGAGGCGGGTCTTCTTGGTTTCCACGAAGTTGCCGATGTGCACGCCGGCGTCGAGTTCGGTGCCGGGGCGCAGCCGCGCGAACGGACCGATCGTGCACGGGCCGTGGGTGACCACGCCGTCCAGGTCGCAGTGCGGCTGCACCAGTGTGCCGGCGGCCAGCTGCACGTCCTTCAGCCGGGTGAACGCACCGATGCATACGTCGTCGCCGAGCGACACGCGGCCTTCCAGGATCACGTCGACGTCCAGCTCGACGTCGTGGCCGGCCTCGACCGTGCCGCGCACGTCGATGCGCAGGGGATCGGCCAGGCGCACGCCGTCGCGCATCAGCGCACGCGCCGCACGCTGGCGATACTCGGCTTCCAGCCCGGCGAGCTGCAGCGCATCGTTCGCGCCCGAAGCCTCCACGGGATCGGCGCACTCCACGCTGAGCGCGGGGCGCTTCTCCTCGTTCGCCATCGCGAAGATGTCGGTGAGGTAGTACTCGCCCTGTGCGTTGTCGCGGTCGAGCCCGGCGATCCAGACACGCAGCGCCGCAGCAGGCGCGACGAGGATGCCGGTGTTGACCAGGTTGATGGCACGCTGCTCCTCGTCGGCGTCCTTCTCCTCGACCACCGCCCGCACATGGCCGTTGCCGTCGCACAACACGCGGCCATAGCCGCACGGATCGACCAGGCGCATGGTGAGCAGGCTGAAGCCGCCCTCCGCTGTCGCCAGCTGGCGCAGGGTGTCGGCCCGGGTCAGCGGCACGTCGCCATACAGCACCAGCACGCGCGCGCCGTCGGTTATCTCGCCCAGTGCCTGCTCCACCGCATGGCCGGTGCCCAGCCGCTCGGCCTGCAGCACCCAGCGCAGATCATCCTGGCCGGCGAACGCCGCGCGCACCTGCTCGCCGCAATGGCCGTAGACGACATGGATGGCCGCCGGCTGCAGCGCCCGCGCGGTGTCGACCACGTGTGCCAGCAGCGGCCGCCCGGCCAGCGGCATCAGCACCTTGGCGCGGTTCGATTTCATCCGCGTGCCGGCACCGGCGGCGAGGATGACGACGTGGAGCGGAGCTTGGTTCATGGAAGAAGGCCTTGACGCGTCCTGATCGAAAAAAGCATAGCAGCCCGTCCGGCCCGGACGATGGCGGGCGGCGGGCTCAGCGCGGCGCCGCCGCGGACGACACCGTGGACTTGCCGGCGTGGCATTCGAAGCGGAACTCGTAGGCCACGCTGAACGGTTTCGTCTCGCTGTCCACCACGTGACTGTTGCCGTCGGCATCGGCGGCCCAGCGGACGATCGTCAACGGACTGAACTGCCACTGCAGCGCAGCCGCGCGCACGGCGGCGACGAAGGCACGCCGTCCGGCATCGGCCTGCGCCTCGTCCGGCACGCGTACTTCGCCGACCGTGCCCGTTCCGTCCACGATCAGCAGCGCCGGCACTTCCTGCGGCGGCGGACAGGCGGCCAGCAGGCCGGGCGGGTACACCGGCGTCACGCGCTTGAACGGCGTGGCACCGCTGGACACCTCGCCCATCGCCAGCGAGTAGCGCACCGTGCCGGGCGGCACGACCACCCGCCACGACGCATCGCCGGTGGCCGGCGGCGGAGGCTGGTGGCGCGGCGCGGCGCAGCCGGCCAGCAACAGCAACAGCAAGCAGCCGCCGTGGCGAAAGATGAGCAGCGGTCCTGTCATCCGAATCTTGCCTGCGCTGCCAAAGCTGCATCGTGCCGATGCAAAAACGCCGGCACAAGGCCGGCGTTCTCTTCGCGATGTCCATCGAAACAACCGCTTCATCCACGAGTGCGGCCGTGGATGGCCGCCTTTTGACTCTGGTTCTGCGCTCACGGACGAGCGCACAAACTAATGCTTGAGGCTCTTGCGCAAGCGTTCCAGCGCCTGCAACTGGGTGATCGCCTCGGCCAGCTTGGCCTGGGCTTCGGCGATTTCCATCGCGTCGGTGCGGTTGGCCAGCGCGTCCTCGGCCTCCTTCTTGGCACGCTGCGCGGAGGCCTCGTCCAGGTCGGCGGCGCGCGCGGCGGTGTCGGCCAGCACGGTGACCACCTGCGGCTGCACTTCCAGCATGCCGCCGGAAACCCAGAACTGCTGGCGCTCGCCGCCGGCCAGCAGCACGTCGACGTGGCCCGGCTTGAGGCGAGTGATCAGCGGCGCATGGCGAGGCGTGATGCCGAGTTCGCCGATCTCGCCGGTGGCAACGACCATCGTCGCGTCGCCGGAGAAGATCTCGGCTTCGGCACTGACGATGTCGACGCGAATGGTGTGGGTCATGACTCAGATTCCAGATACTTGAGGCGGCGGACGGACGCGCGGTCCGCCCGCGGGGATCAGGCGGCCTTCTTGGCGCCCATCTCTTCCGCTTTCTTGATCGCCTCGTCGATGCCGCCGACCATGTAGAACGCCTGCTCCGGCAGGTGGTCGACGTCGCCGTCGACGATCATCTTGAAACCGCGGATGGTCTCCTTCAGCGACACGTACTTGCCCGGCGAGCCGGTGAACACCTCGGCCACGTGGAACGGCTGCGAGAAGAAGCGCTCGCACTTGCGCGCCCGCGCCACGGCCTGCTTGTCTTCTTCGCTCAACTCGTCCATGCCGAGGATCGCGATGATGTCCTTCAGCTCCTTGTAGCGCTGCAGCGTGCCCTGCACCTTGCGCGCGACCTCGTAGTGCTCCTGGCCGATCACGTTCGGATCGAGCTGGCGGCTGGTCGAGTCGAGCGGGTCCACCGCCGGGTAGATGCCCAGGCTGGCGATGTTGCGCGAGAGCACCACGGTTGCGTCCAGGTGGGCGAAGGTGGTGGCCGGCGACGGGTCGGTCAGGTCGTCCGCGGGCACGTACACGGCCTGGATCGAGGTGATCGAGCCGGTCTTGGTCGAGGTGATGCGCTCCTGCAGCACGCCCATTTCCTCGGCCAGGGTCGGCTGGTAGCCCACCGCCGACGGCATGCGGCCGAGCAGCGCGGACACCTCGGTGCCGGCCAGGGTGTAGCGGTAGATGTTGTCGATGAACAGCAGCACGTCCTTGCCCTTGCCGGTCTCGTCCTTCTCGTCGCGGAAGTACTCGGCCATGGTCAGGCCGGTCAGCGCGACACGCAGGCGGTTGCCCGGCGGCTCGTTCATCTGGCCGTACACCATCGCGACCTTGTCGAGCACGTTGGAGTCCTTCATCTCGTGGTAGAAGTCGTTGCCCTCGCGGGTACGCTCGCCCACGCCGGCGAACACGGACAGGCCCGAGTGCGCCTTGGCGATGTTGTTGATCAGCTCCATCATGTTCACGGTCTTGCCCACGCCGGCGCCGCCGAACAGGCCGACCTTGCCGCCCTTGGCGAACGGGCAGACCAGGTCGATCACCTTGATGCCGGTTTCCAGCAGGTCGGTCGCGGCCGCCTGGTCGGCGTAGCTCGGCGCCTCGCGATGGATCACCCAGCGATCCTGCTCGCCGATCGGACCGGCTTCGTCGATCGCGTTACCGAGCACGTCGACGATGCGGCCCAGGGTGGCCTTGCCGACCGGCACCTTGATGCCTTCGCCGGTATTGCGCGCCGCGAGGCCGCGCTTCAGGCCCTCGGTGGAACCGAGCGCGATGGTGCGCACGACGCCGTCTCCGAGCACCTGCTGCACTTCCAGCGTGATCTCGGTGCCGTCGATCTTCAGCGCGTCATACACCTGCGGCACCTGGTCGCGCGGGAACTCCACGTCGATGACCGCGCCGATGATCTGAACAACTTTGCCCTGGCTCATGCTGATAGCTCCGGATGAATCTCTTCAAGATGTCGTTTTGTACAAAGCGCCAATGAAACGTCGCTCTTACTAGGAGTGCGGCCATGGATGGCCGCTTTTTGATCTTTGCTTCTGCGATCAGGGATGATCGCACTCAATAAACCCTTACACCGCGGCGGCACCACCCACGATTTCGCTGATTTCCTGGGTGATCGCGGCCTGGCGGGCCTTGTTGTAGACCAGGGTCAGTTCGCCGATCACCTTGTTCGCGTTGTCCGACGCGCTCTTCATCGCGACCATGCGCGCGGCGTGCTCGCTGGCCAGATTCTCCAGTGCCGCCTGGTACACCACCGACTCGATGTAGCGGGTCAACACGTGCTCCAGCACGGTCTGCGCGTCCGGCTCGTAGATGTAGTCCCAGTCATGGCTCGCCTCCAGCTTCACACCGGCATAGGCCGACTCGCCCGCTTCCTGGTGCGCTTCCATTTCCGAGGCCACCAGCGGCAGCGGCAGCAGCGCGTCGATGGTCGGCTTCTGCGTCATGGTGTTGACGAAGTCGTTGTAGGCGAGGAACACGCGATCCAGGCCGTTGGCCTGGTAGGCATCCAGCATCACCTTGATCACGCCGACCAGCTGCTCGAGCTTCGGCTTCTCGCCGAGGTGGCTGACGCTGCCGACCAGGTTGACGCCCTTGAGGCGGCGGAAGAACGCCACCGCCTTCTGGCCGATCGCCACCACGTCCACCTGCACGCCTTGCTTCTGCCACTCGGCGATCGCCGGCAGCAGGCGGCGGAACAGGTTGGAGTTGAGGCCGCCGCACAAGCCGCGGTCGGTCGACACCACGATGTAGCCGACCCGCGCCACGTTGTCGCGCTGGACCAGGAACGGATGGCTGAAGTCGGTGCTGGCCTGCGCCACGTGCGCGATCACCTTGCGCATCGAGCGCGCATACGGGCGCGAGGCCTTCATCAGATCCTGCGCCTTGCGGATCTTCGAGGCCGAGACCATCTCGAGCGCGCGCGTCACCTTGCGCATGTTCTGCGTGCTCTTGATCTTGGTTTTGATTTCGCGTCCGCTGGCCATGCTC
>Ga0070681_10004611_pt1 | contig 13162 bp, 9 predicted proteins | sample KBSC83BmetaG_FD_65650 | JGI IMG/M metagenome (GOLD analysis project Ga0070681, IMG submission 65650) | Corn rhizosphere microbial communities from Kellogg Biological Station, Michigan, USA - KBS C8-3B metaG | ecosystem: Host-associated > Plants > Roots > Rhizosphere | place: USA: Michigan... | reverse complement strand
GTTCTCGCTGCGCGTCTCGATCCACTTCACCGGGCGCCCGAGCTTATAGGCAACGGCTGAGACGATGAAGTCCTCGGGATAGGAACCGATCTTGACACCGAAGCCGCCACCAACCTGTGGCGCGATGGTATGCACCTGCGTCTGCGAGAGGCCGAGGCTGTTGGCGACATCGTTGCGGTTCCAATGCGGCGCCTGGGTTGAGGTCCAGAAGGTGAGGCCGTCGATCGTGTGATCGGGCATCGCCAGCACGCCGCGCGACTCCATCGGCACACCGGCCACGCGATGATTGATTAGCCGCTCGCGCACGACGACCGGTGCGTTCTTGAGCGCGGCGTCGACATCGCCCTGCGTGTGATCCCAGCGGAAGGCAATGTTGTTCTTGATCTGGTCGTACAGCTGTGGCGCGCCAGGCTTCATCGCGGCTTCCGGATCGACGACGACCGGCAGGAAATCGTAGTTGATCATCACGGCATCGGCGCCGTCGCGCGCGGCGTAGTCGCTCTCGGCGACGACCGCGACGATTGCCTCGCCGACGTGCCGCACACGGTCATCGGCCATCGGGAAGCGGTCCGGCACATCGCCCTCGGAATCGCGATCGGGTACTTCGCCTTCACCGGCGGCGGCTTTCGTCGGCGCCATGATCGAGCGGAGATCGTCGGCCGTGAAGGCGGCAACGACGCCGGGCACCGCGAGTGCCGGTGCTGTATCGATCTTGGTGATCTTCGCATGCGGATGCGGGCTGCGCACGAGGGCGAGGTGCAAGGTTCCTGGCAGCCGCACGTCATCGACATAGGTAGCTGAGCCGGTAATCAGACGAGGGTCTTCCTTGCGACGGACGCGCGCGCCCATCATTCGACTGAGGACCATGCGGACTCCCTTCGTGCCTGGCGGCAGCTGGTAATGGCTGACGCCGATCGCCGATGTAATACCGATGATTGCTTCACATTCTATGCCCACGATGCGTTGTCGTCGATGGACGGCGCGTGCCGGCCCTGGAATGTGATGCGCGGCTGCTGACGTTAGGGGTAGGGAGGCGTGGATTGGACGTGAAACGAAAGGGAGATCATGCCGCTCTTGCCACTCACACCCGATGAACTGCTTTCTACGACACGTGCGGTACGCAAGCGTTTGGATCTGTCGCGGCCGGTTGAGCGCGAAGTCATCGAGGAGTGTCTTCGGCTGGCGCAGCAGGCGCCGACGTCTTCGAATAGTCAGAACTGGCACTTCATAATCGTGACGGACCCGGCCAAGCGCGCGGCGCTGGCGGAGCTCTATAACCAGGGCTGGTCGCGCTATCGAAGCCGCAGCGTCGATGTCGGTACGGTGCCGTCCGCCGAGGCGAACAAGGCGGCCACGCAACGGCGCGTCGTCTCATCGGCGGATTACCTGGCCGATCATCTGCATGAGGTGCCGGTTCACGTCATCCCCTGCGTCACCGGCCGCACCGATGGCCTTCCGGGCAACCAGCAGGCGGGTCGCTGGGGCTCGATCATCCAGGCGGCCTGGAGCTTCATGCTGGCGGCGCGTGCGCGCGGTCTCGGTACCGTCTGGACGACCGTGCATCTCCCCTACGAACGTGAAGCGGCCGACATCCTCGGAATCCCGTACGACGAAATCATGCAGGCCGCACTCATCCCGATGGCGTACACCAAGGGGACCGATTTCAAACCCGCACCCCGCGCGCCGCTCGATTCGATCGTGCACTGGGAAGAGTGGTAGGACTCGTCCAGCGCTGCCAGGGCGAAGCATGCGTCGCCAGGATTCCAAGGGCCTTTCTCCACTCCGACGAGGCATCGATCGGGCGCCGCGTGCGTGAACATTGTGTGCAATCAGTTGACAACGTGTTCGGCGTGGCGTACCTTCAAACCGAAGTGTCACTCACAGCAAGCATTGCGGACCACGCGAGTCTTTGCCCTCGCGTTGTCTCAATTGGATACAGGTTCGAGTGGACCTGGCGTAGGTGAAGCGTCGAGCGGCAGCGTGGTCGCCGGCTGGGGAAAACCGGACGTAGGAGGAGAACAGATGCGAGATGAGCAGCTGATCGACGAAGCTCAGCGACAGTTCGGCTCCATGATGTTGAACCGTCGGACGTTGCTCAAGCGCGTGTCGATCCTTGGCATCGGCGCAACCGCGTTACCGTCACTGCTGGCGGCATGCGGCAGCGATAATTCAAGCGACTCCACCAGTACGTCCAGTAGTGGTGGTTCCAGTGGTTCGTCGTCCACTGCCAGTAGCGGTTCGAGTGGCAGCTCCGGCAGTCCGCCATCGGAACCGAGTGGCGATATCAAGCCGGGCGGTTCGCTCACGATCGGGCTTTATCTGGAGCCGGACAACCTTGACCCGGCCGTAACACCCTATGCCGTCTCGCATACCATCATGATGAACATCTACGACACCCTTGTCTGGCGGGCCGAAGACGGCTCGTTCGTGCCCGGCCTCGCCGAGAAGTGGGAAGCATCGACCGACGGCACCGAGTACACGCTCACCGTGCGGAGCGACGTCAAGTTCCACGACGGTACGGATTTCAACGCCGACGCCGTAAAATTCTTCCTCGATCACATCGTCGATCCAGCCAGCCATTCGGGCTACGCTGCCGCACTGCTCGGCCCCTACGATCACACTGATGTCGTCGATCCGACGACGGCCAAGGTCACGTTCAAGTTTCCCTTCGCGCCATTCCTCGACGGTGCCAGCCAGGCGTTCCTCGGCATCCCGTCGCCGACCGCCGTCAAGAAGGATCGCGATGCTTTCCTCCATCACCCGGTCGGCACCGGTTTCATGAAGTTTGATGAGTGGGTGCTGAAGGATCATATTTCACTTTCGAAGAACCCGGAATACAACTGGGCGCCGTCGATCTTCGGGCATAAAGGCCCCGCCTACCTCGACAAGATCACCTTCCGCTTCTATACCGATGACCCGACCCGGCTGGCAGCGCTCGAATCGGGTGACGCCGACATGATCAACCGCGTCGCGGTGAGCGAGATGAACCGGATCAAGTCCGATTCCAAGTACGAACTAGTCTCGAAGTTCCAGCCTGGCTTGCCGGGCGTCCTCTTCCTCGACACGCGGCGCCCGCCGACCGACGATCTGCAGGTGCGCAAGGCGCTCAACTACGCGACGAACCGTGAGGCGGTCTGCAAAGTCGGCCTCTTCGATACGACGAAGCCCGCCTTCGGTCCACTCTGGGAATCGACGCCGTACTACTCGGAAGCTGCCGGTGAATACAAGTTCGATCTCGATATGGCCAAGAAGACGCTGGATGACGCCGGCTGGAAGGAAGGCGCGGACGGCATCCGCGAGAAGGATGGCAAGAAGCTCTCGGTCAATTGGGCGCAGACGCCGACACAGGAGTCGTGGGCCCAACTCGCCCAGGCCCAATGGCGCGAGGCGGGCGTTGACCTGCAACTCAACAAGATGACGTCGGCCGCGGCCAATCAGGCAATCGCCGATGACAAAGCCAACGTCTTCTACAACAGCTGGAATGCCAGCGACCCGGTCATTCTGAACAATCTCTTCCTCAGCAAGAATATCGACGGCGGCTATGCCTGGTCGAAGTTCCCAAGCGATGACCTCGACAGCTGGCTGAACGACGCGGAACAGACACTCGACAAAAATAAGCGCACCGATCTGTACAACAAGATCCAGAAGTTGATTATGGATCAGGCGTTGATCGTGCCGGTCTATGGGATCCTGATGAACGATGGGATTCACGCGAAGTTCAAGGGGTTGAAGCTCGATTTTCGTGGATACGAGTGGCTATACGACGTGCATCAGAGCTAAGCACGATTCGGAGAGAGCGGTCTGCGAATGACTGCCTATATCATCCGCCGCGTCGTCTCGATGGTTCCAGTTGTCTTCATCGTCTCGATTCTGGTGTTTCTGATGATCCACCTGACACCAGGCGACCCGGTGCAGACGATGCTCGGACAGTCGGGCGCCTCGGCCGAACAGATCCGCCAGATTCGCCATGAACTCGGTCTCGATCGCTCGTGGCCGGTGCAGTACGTCAAGTTCATGGAGCAGATGTTCACTGGCAAGGAGAAGTCGATCACCACTCAGCGGCCGGTCATCAGCGAATTCTGGTCGCAGTTCCCGAACACGCTCATCCTGGCCGCCTGTTCGCTTGTCGTCGCCTCGCTGGTTGGCGTCGCACTCGGCGTCATCGCCGCCACGCATCCGCGTACGACGGTCGACTACGGCTCCATGGTCGTCAGCTTTCTCGGCATCTCGATCCCGAACTTCTGGCTTGCGCTGGTGCTGGTCTATTTTTTCGCCGTCAAGCTGAACTGGCTGCCAGCCACAGGTGCCGGTGGGGTGAAACATCTCATCCTGCCGGTGCTGGTGCTCGCCTTCCAGCAGGTGGCGCTGATCGCACGGTTGGTGCGCGCCAGTATGCTCGAGACGCTGGAAGAGGACTACATCAAGACGGCACGCGCCAAGGGCATCCACGAGCGGACGGTCTGGCTGGGGCACGGGCTGCGCAATGCGCTGCTGCCGTTAGTGACCCTTATCGGTCTCAACTTCGGCTATCTGCTTAGCGGAGCGGTCGTCATCGAAATCGTGTTTGCCCGTCCGGGCATCGGTCGGCTGATCGTCGACGCGATCATGGCGAAGGATTTCCCGCTGGTACAAGGCGCGATCTTGTTGACGGCGATCGTCTATCTCCTCGTCAATCTGCTGACCGATCTCTCGTACGCGGTGATCGATCCGCGCATCCGATATTAGGAAGGGGCGGTCGAGGTGGAACGAGAGAACTCGGCAACCGGATCCTCGTCGCGGCTGCGGACGGCGGTAGCCAGTCGCGCTGAACTGGGCGTCGCAGAAATACGCAGCGAACGAGGACGAATGATCCGGCGACTATTGCGCCACCGTGGCGGCGTGGTCGGTGCCGTCATCCTCTTGATTCTGCTGCTGGTAGCGATCTTCGCGCCGCTCATCGCCCCGTATAACCCGATCAAGGTGGCGGGCGCCGATGTGTTGCAGGGTCCCAGCGCCAAGCACCTGATGGGCACCGATAATTTTGGCCGGGACATTCTCAGCCGAGTCGTTTACGGCGCGCGGCTGTCGTTGCGCATGGGCTTCATCGCCATCGCGATCGCGGCGGTAATTGGCACCTTGATCGGCCTGGTCGCTGGTTCGTATGGCGGCTGGATCGAAAGCATGTTGATGCGGTTCGTCGACGCGCTGATGGCCTTCCCTGGCATCCTGCTGGCGCTGGCAGTAACGGCGATGCTTGGCCCCGGCCTCACGAACTCGATGATCGCGGTCGGTATCTCCTTTATCCCATCGTTCGCTCGACTGGTTCGTTCGTCCGCGCTTCAGGTGAAGCAGATGGCGTACATTGAGGCGGCACGTTCGATCGGTTGCGGTACGCCACACATTATTCGCAAGCACATCTTCCCGAATGTGTTGACGCCGATCATTGTCCTGAGCACGCTCGGCGTTGCCTCGGCGATTCTGATCGGAGCAGCACTCAGCTTTCTTGGGCTTGGCGCACAACCACCTTCGGCGGAATGGGGAATTATGCTGGCCGAGGGGCGGCAGTTTATGCGCACTGCCTGGTGGATCATGGCCTTCCCCGGCCTCGCGATCACCATCACCGTCATTGCTGCCAACCTGATCGGCGATGGCGTCCGCGACGCACTCGATCCGCGGTTGAAGGTGTAGCTCGGACACCGGCATCCTATTCTCTTCAAATCGTATGGGAGGAGATCGTCTCCTCCTGCCGGTCGTTGGTGTTCCGAACGACCGCATCTTCTCGGTTCACCCGCTACGGACGTCTTCGCGAAGGACATCCTACGTTGCCCGCGCGTTCCTCGTGCGTCAAATATCGGAACTCGGCGTCGGTCGAACGTCGATTTGTGTGATCGTTGATGGCGCGCCCGAACGGAGAGGACGCGGTCGCCGGAACAGCGGCGACCGCGGGAGCACACTGGTTGCTCCCCTACAGTCACGGGTCTCCGTGGCTGTAGGGGAGCGATTTCGGGCTACTTGCTCGCCTGGATCGCCTGCCAGACCTTTTGCGGGGTGAGGGGCAGGTCGAGGTGGGTGATGCCGAAGGGCTTGAGGGCGTCCATGACGGCGTTGGCGACGCAGGGCGTCGAGCCGATGGTGGCTGCTTCGCCGATGCCCTTGGCGCCGAGCGGGTTTAGCGGCGTGCGGGTTTCGGTGTGGCCTGTCTCGAACATCATCGGGAAGCGTTCGGCCTTCGGGATGGCGTAGTCCATCAACGTGCCGGTCAAGAGCTGGCCGTTCTCGTCGTAGTCCACCTCTTCGAGTAAGGCCTGCGAGATCCCCTGTGCCAACCCGCCGTGTACCTGGCCCTCAACGAGCATCGGACTGACGATGAAGCCGCAGTCGTCGATCGAGACGTAGCGCAGCAGCTTGATTTCGCCGGTATCCGGCAGCACCTCGACGACGGCGATATGCGTGCCGAAGGGGAAGGTGGCATCTTCCGGCCGGAAGAAATCGGTCGTCTCCAAGCCCGGCTCAAGTTCGGCCGGGACCTTGCCGCTGTAAGCGACGGACGCGATCTGGTCCATCACCACGGCACGGTCCGGAGCGCCCTTGACGCGGTACTTACCCTCGGCCAGCTCGATGTCGTCGTAGGACGCTTCGAGCATGCTGGCGGCGATGCGACTCGCTTTCTCACGGAGCTTATCGGTCGAGAGGACGACGGCGCTGCCGCCGATGGCGAGCCCGCGGCTGCCCATCGTGCCGCGCCCCTGCGGAGTGTTGTTGGTGTCGCCGTGGTAGACGACGATGCGGTCGAAGTCGACACCGAGACGGTCGGAGACGATCTGGGCGAATGAGGTTTCCTGCCCCTGTCCGTGTGGCGAGATGCCGGTGAAGACCGAGACGTCGCCGCTCGGCTCGATACGAACCGTCGAACTTTCCCAGGGGCCGAAGCCACAGATTTCGACGTACGACGCGAGCCCGATGCCGAGATAGCGGCCTTGCGTGCGCATTTCCGCCTGCTGGGCGCGCAGATCGGCATAGCCGACCGTTTCCAGCGCTTTGGTCAGCGCCTTGGCGTATTCGCCGGTATCGTAGCGCGTGCCGGTGGCGGTTGTGTAGGGAAAGCTGCCCGGGTCTATGAAGTTCGCCTTGCGCACGTCGGCCGGATCGAGACCGGCGGCATTGGCGACGAGATCGACAGCGCGTTCGATGTAATATGCCGCTTCGGGCCGTCCGGCTCCGCGATAGGCACCAACGCCCATTGTGTTGTTGTAGACACCGGAGGCATGGGTCTCGACGGCTTGAATGTCGTAGCAGCCGACCGCCATGCTGGCCGTGGTGCCGGGCAAGTAGGTGCCTTTCGGATAGGCGCCGAGATCCTGGACGACATTCAGCCGATAGGCGAGGATCTTGCCGCTCTTGTTGGCCGCGACTTCGATATCGGCGATCTGCGCGCGCCCGTGGTTGGTCACCTGGAAGCCTTCGCTGCGCGTTTCGATCCACTTGACCGGCCGCTTGAGCATGAGCGCGAGCGCGGCGCCCGCATAGTCTTCCTGGTAGGCACCGATCTTGACGCCGAAGGCGCCACCGACTTCGGGAGCAATGGCGCGCACCTGCGATTCGTTCAGCCCAAGCTTGCGAGCGACCGCCGAGCGGACGCTATGCGCCGCCTGGGTCGATGTCCAGATGGTGATCCCGCCGGTCATTGGATCGGGCGCAGCCAACACGGCGCGGCCCTCCATCGGCACACCCGCCACCTTCTGGCTGACGATGCGCTGCTTGACGACGATGTCGGCGTTCGCGAAGGCACCTTCGACGTCGCCCTCGAGGATGTCGCTCGAAACCCCAACGTTATTCGCCGCCCCGTCCCAGAGCTGCGGGGCGCCATCTTTGCGCGCTTCCTCGATGCTGGTAACGGCTGGCAACGCCTCGTAATCGACGATAACGGCGTCGGAGGCGTCGCGTGCCGCGTACTGCGAATCGGCGAGCACTGCCACAAGGGGCTGTCCGAGATAGCGAACACGATCAATCGCCAGTACTTCAGCGCGCGGCGTACCCGGGTCGGGCTGCGGTTCCTTGCTCCGTGCGTGAATGAAGTCGTCCAGCTCTTGACCGGTCACGATGGCAGCTACGCCCGGCATGGCCAGCGCCTCGGACGTATCGATACCGTTGATGCGTGCGTGCGAGTAGATACTGCGCACGAACGCAAGATAGAGCGTGCCGGGAAGGCGGAAATCGTCGACGTAGGTCGACGAGCCGGTGATGAGCCGAGGATCTTCTTTGCGGCGAATGCGCGACCCCACCATCTCGCTTGGAACGACAACGGCCATGGATTCTCCCTTTCCTCACGATCCCAAGTCGATGTGTCGTGTCTCGATTTGCGTGCGTCGCGCATGATTCGGACACCCATCGTAACCGCGCTGATTGTATCCTTGTACTGGGAGGCCGTCGATAACCGTACTTGGGGAATGTACGGTGGGAATGGCGGCTCACGGTCTGAGGAGCGTACGCGATCGAATCGTTGATCCTCCAGTATGGAATCGTGATCGTTGCCTTGCTGGTGTTCGTTGGTGAACTCGGTATTCCGACGGGGATACCGATGGAAGTCGCCTTGCTTGTTGCCGGGGGCTTCGCGGTCCACAGCGCGCCTCAGTTCATCGTCGGCCTCATCGTGGTGATGCTGGCGGATTTCGCAGGCACGGTGACGCTGCACCTTCTCGCGCGTACGGGCGGGGCACGGCTCTTGACACACTTCCTACAGAGTCATGAACGACGGAGTCGTGAGCTGTTGGGGGAGTGGCGCGAACGGTTTGACCGGCGCGATATCCGCATTGTGTTCGTTGGACGGCTCGTTCCGGTTGTCCGCATGTATATGGCGCTCGGCACCGGACTGTTACGCATTCCATTTCGCGACTATGTCATCGGCGCGGCGCCGGCATCCCTATTGTGGGCAGGTCTGCCACTCAGCATCGGCTATATCTTTACGGCCCAGGTGAATCAAATCGCCGCACAATATACCCGCATTGAGCATCTCGTGCTGCTCGGCGCACCGTTGCTGATCGCGCTTGGAGTAACCATCTGGTGGGTCTATCGAGAGCGGTCGCTCCGCGGTCGGATTTGGCGCGTTCGCTCTTCGGTGGCGCTAGCGGTCGCTGTCGGGGTCGTGGTTTTTGCCGCCCAAATCATCGAAGACAACCGAGAAGCGATCCAGCACGGGATGAGCGCACTGCCTGGTCCGGTGCTCTTGTCGTGGCTGGCGCTACTGGCCGGAATCGCCGGTGCACTGCTGTTGCTGGCGGTTGGCGATTTCCGTGCGTTACGCCGCGCGTTCAACCGAAGCCACGTCTCGATTACCGAGTTGTTGCGCACAGAGCTTCTGGTAACAGCCTGCTGGCTCACCCTCATCATGACGGCGAGTATCGTGATGGTCGGGCTTGAACTTCTTTATCCCAGTATCTGATCGCCGGAGGGTGTCTCCGGCGCTTCATTGCGCGCATTGACCGATGAGCGTGCCAGGCGCAGCAGCCGCTGGCGAAGCCGCGCGACCGCCGGACGGTCTCGGAATGGCAGAAGCCAGCTGTAGGCTGACTGGAGCGCGTAGACCCTCAACGGCGGGCGGCATTCGATTGGCCGCGCCACCGCGCGCGTCGTGCGGTCGTCGATCGCCCGAACAAGATCATCAATCGTCTCGCCGGGAAACTCGGTGGCAAACCGTCCAAGCTGCGCTGGCATGAGGTGGGCGTCGGTGCTGCCCAGTGTCGCCAGATGATAGTTGCGAGCGGCACGTTCGATGGCGACTGTGCGCCAGTACGCGAGTGGGAAGCGCGTTTCAATCGCGTCGGGGAGCAGACCGGCGCGAGCCATGCGCCGAAGTTGAAGGCGCCAGAGTCCGGGCAGTGGATGCACCAGCACAACAATCGCACCGTCGATCGCGCGCGCCCAGCGCATGACATCGAGAAGCGGTGTGCCAGGACGCGGGAGTTCATCCGGCAGCGCGCGCGGGAAGAGGATGCCGATATGGACGATCCGTCCGCGTGCGGTGATTTCCACACCGGGAAGCACGTTATCCGGCAGGTTGCGATGCGATTCGTGCCAGCGCCGGACGGTCGCGAAATGGTCGTGGTCGGTGATGGCGATGAGCCGTAGCGCGCTTGCGTCCGCGCGTTCAGACCAGTCCTGCACCTCGCAGAGGCCGTCACTTCCGACGGTATGCGCATGTAGATCGGCGTAACTCCGGCCAGTCGACGGCACCAGGCCCGGTTCGGCCCAGATCGGCGTGAGCATGCTCCACTGATCGAGGTGTACCGCGATCAGCTTTTCGAGCGCTCGGGCGATGCGTGAGAGCGTTTCCTCGACGGAATCGGACGGCTCGATCGGTTCGCTGACGCGCAGCGTCACCTTCCGCCCACGGCCGTACGTCGCGATACTCGGGATGATGACACTGCCGGTGGCGCGAGCCAGGCGCACAGGGCCAATCGGTAAACGAATGCTGGAATCGAAGAACGGAACGGTGAGCGACGGGGTGGGTGTCGGTTCGTCGATGAGCAGCGCCACGATGCCATGAGTGGTGAGAACCGAGAGAAGACGGTGCGCGAGTTGACGTGGCTGCCCGTCAGCCGGGAGGATCACGACTCCGGCGTCGTGGAAACAGCGTATGAACCAGCGCATGAGCGCCTTCGAACGGAACGGTTCGAAGAGCCGGACGACGACCGCGAATTCACCGTCAAACGAGCGCGAACGCAGCCAGCGGCTCGCGAGCATCCCGAGCAATGGATACGGTCCGGCATGGGGCGCGACGATCACGATGCCGCGCCGGCCGATGTGCGGTTCCAGATACGCACCACCTTCGATGATGAGATCCTCATCATCGAAGCCACCAGCACCAGCACGCAACATGCCGATGACCGTCTTGATATGACTCCCAATCTGCTGCATTCCGAGGTAGAACGCGACGAATGCGCTGGGCTCGTCTCCGGCGCGCACATGCCGGATGTTGATCAGTACGGTTTGGCGCCAGCGAAACAGCATCCCCAGGAGTCCGACGATGGACGCGACGAGGTGCAGGATGGGCCAGGGGATCATCCGTGTCATGCGGGACAGGCTGATCACCACGCCGTGAACGAGTCCGTCGATGACGGGCGTCGTTCGAGTATCGTTCTGCAGCCGGTCCGGCGGAGGGTCTTTGTATGGGGTTGATGCATGCTTCGCCGGTGAAGGTCGTTGTTCAAGACCCAACAGTGTTTGTCCACTCACACGTGCGGAGACGGTCGTGTCAATGACGGTTTCTGGCGCTTCTCTGGCACGATCGCGGGTTATCGCACTGAATCGAATTGACTCGTCTACGAGGCGAGATGCTCCCAGCGATCGAGCCAGTCGAGCAAATCCTCGCGTTTGATATCGAGCACCCGATGATCGACAACTTTCGCCTTGAGTGCGCCGTCGCGAGCCGCTCGTTCGATGACGTAGATATCGATCTCCAGCAATTCGGAGACCTCGCGCGGCGTGAAATGCTCCTTGACCAGCAGCGCCGCGGCTGATTCACGCTTCGGGTGTGGCATACGAACCCTCACTCTCGGTGTGGACGCCCGCGCCATGTCCGGTACCCGTCGGACGTGCGGCGATGCGGGAACGTCGGTTCTCATGTTACAAGATTCATACCAGTCGATGGGTGGATTTCAGGTCTTAATCTGTTCGGAATGAGTAGCCGCCGGCAACGAACCCGATCGGTCGGCGCTGCCGTACAATGGGCGCGATCAGCCTGATCTGCCTCGCGGGATGAGATGATGCCGCCGACGCGAAACTTCGACCCGAGCATCAACTACTATGAGATCCTCGACGTGCCCTTCACGGCGTCGAAACGGGAGATCACACGCGCGTACCGGCAACTGATGCGCGCTACGCACCCCGACAAGTTCACCGAAGACAACCAGCGGCACCGGGCCGAAGAACGAGCCAAACTGCTCAACGCCGCCTACGCCGTACTCAGCCGTACGGACACTCGCCGAGAGTATGACTTGTCGATCCGCTCCAATGCCGTCAACGACGTCCTCTTTCAGCGCTACACCGGCAATACCTCGGCTCAGCAACGACTGGCGAACTACGCCCGACGGTCGCCAAGCCCGGAGATGGCCCGCGCGCAGCGTCGCGCTCAGCGGTCGGCGCTCCGATCATTCCTCCTTTTCGTGGTCCTCTTCATCGTCGCCCTGATCGTCGTCGTCTTTGTCGCCAGCCTCGCCGCAGCTGCCATCCACGCGTCGTTTTGAGCCGATCGGCGAAGCATGTGATGGGCGATGCATGCGTTCGCCCCTGCGCTGGCGAAACGCCGTAGGGACGATCGCACGCGTCGCCCGGCTCTCGCGGGATACCGGATCGGTTGCTATGATGGAATTGCGGTGGAGATGAACCGGTTGCCTGGTGAGAGACCTGGTCGCGGAGCGAGTGGGTCGACTGGTGGCAAGCGGGAACCGGAGAGGAAGTGGCGTGGTGGCGGAGGAGCAGCGGTCGATTCCCAGGGAGGTGGACGCGGTTGTCGTCGGTGCTGGGCTGGTCGGCTGTTCGATCGCCTACCAGCTGGCGAAGCGCGGCAAGCGCGTGGCGGTCTTCGATCTGCGCGGTATCTGCTCGGGCGCGTCGGGGCGCAACGGCGGCATGACCGGCGCCGGTTCATCAATGCTTACCGAAACGGGTAAGGCGGTCTATGCGCTGACCACTGAGAATCTGCGCATGTTGCGTGATGAGCTGCCGCGTGAGCTTGAAGACGATTTCATGCTGCGCCTCCCCGGCACGTTCGATATCGCCACCAACGAAGAGCAACTCGAACACCTCGAGTCGACGACGAAGGCGCAGCGCGAGCTGGGTGGCGAGGTCGAGATGCTCGATCTGAAGGCGCTCAAGTCGATGGTTCCAATCGTGTCGGATAAGGTGCTTGGCGCAAAGTTTGCACGAGGTGGTGGGCATCTCTGGCCGTTCAATCTCGTCCATGCGCTCGCCAATGGTGCGCGTCGCTTCGGCGCTGAGTTCCATCTCTGGACACCGGTCAGCAAGATCTGTGAGGCGAACGGCATCGTGACCGGCGTTGAGACGTCACGCGGCATGGTGCTGGCTGAGACGGTTGTCGTAGCGGCCAATTCGTGGACACCGACGCTGCTCGACGACCTGCCGCCCGGCGCGCTCGTTCCGGCACGCGGCCAGATTCTGGTGACCG
>Ga0070681_10004609_pt1 | contig 13164 bp, 14 predicted proteins | sample KBSC83BmetaG_FD_65650 | JGI IMG/M metagenome (GOLD analysis project Ga0070681, IMG submission 65650) | Corn rhizosphere microbial communities from Kellogg Biological Station, Michigan, USA - KBS C8-3B metaG | ecosystem: Host-associated > Plants > Roots > Rhizosphere | place: USA: Michigan... | reverse complement strand
GCGGCGGAAGAGCTTGACGCCACGGTCGCCAATATGCGCTTTGTCAAGCCGCTCGACGATGCGCTGGTGGCGGAGCTGGCAGCGGGCCATGATCTGCTAGTGACAGTCGAGGAGAACGTGGTGATGGGCGGGGCCGGCAGCGCGGTGCTCGAATCGTTGCAGCGGCAGCGCATCGAAGCCTCGGTGCTGCAGCTCGGACTGCCCGACCGTTTCGTCGATCACGGCGATCCCGCGCTGCAGCTTGCGAGCTGTGGACTCAACAAAGACGGCATCCTCCGCTCGATACGCGCCAAATTGGCCGAGTAGTATACTGATCCGCTCCGCGATTATGCCCAGGGTCACCATGGACAAACCCGTATCAATCGATAGCGTGAACGAACAGGACGTGGATGGCTACGCGAAGATAGACCAGTACAATCCTGCGACCGTGCAGCGCATCGCCGACAAATACCGCGACATAATCCACGATCTGGGCGAGGATTCCGCACGCGAAGGGCTGGTGAAAACGCCCGAGCGTGTCGCCAAGGCGTTGCAATTCCTGACGCATGGCTACGGTCTCGACCCGGCCGGAATTCTGCGCTCCGCGATGTTCAAGGAAGAATATCAGCAGATGGTGATCGTCAAGGACATCGAGATTTATTCGCTATGCGAGCACCACATACTGCCGTTCTTCGGCAAGGCGCACGTCGCCTATATCCCCAACGGCTACATCGTCGGGCTGTCCAAAATTCCGCGCGTAGTCGACGCCTATGCGCGCCGGCTGCAGGTGCAGGAGCGGCTCACCGTCGAAATCCGCAACTGCATCCAGGAAACGCTGAGGCCGCTCGGCGTTGCAGTGGTGATCGAGGCGCAGCACTTGTGCATGGTGATGCGCGGGATCCAGAAACAGCACTCGATCGCGACGACCTCGGCGTTTACCGGCGAATTCGAGCAGGAGCGCACGCGCGGCGAGTTCCTGCGCCTGATTTCCTGACGGTTCATCACGTGAGCGAGTTGAAAAAAACCAGCGAATCCATCGTCGAGCAGGTTCTGCCCGACGTGCGCAAGGGGCGCATGCTGATCCTCGTCGACGACGAAGACCGTGAGAACGAAGGCGACCTGTTCGTCGCGGCCGAGCGCGCGACACCGGATTCGATCAACTTCATGGCAACCCACGCGCGCGGACTGATCTCGCTCGCGCTGACCGAGCAGCGCATGCGCGAATTGGGTTTGTCATTGATCGCCGATGACCAAGGCAACTCGACCCGTTTCGGCACCGCGTTCGCGACCCCGATCGATGCGCGCGAAGGTGTCGCTTCAGGCATGTCTGCAGCCGACCGCGCGCGCACGATTGCGGTTGCGATCGCTGATAATGCGCGCGCCGGCGATCTGATTCGTCCCGGCCGCCTGCAGACGCTGCGCGCGATCGACGGCGGCGTCTTGGCGCGGCGCGGCCACACCGAAGCGGCGGTCGATCTTGCGCGCATGGCGGGATTGAAAGCCGCCGGCGTGATCTGCGAGATCATGAATGCGGATGGCAGCATGGCGCGCATGCCGGATCTCGAGAAATTTGCCGCGCGTCATGAAATCAGAATTCTCAAAATCAGCGATTTGATCGAATATCGAAGGCACGAGCGCCAGATCCGGCGTAAGTCGGAGACCGTATTGCCGACGCGCAAATCGGGCAGCTGGCGGCTCATGGTGTACAGCGACGACCTTGAAACGACGCTCTATATCGCGCTCATAAAAGGCGAGATCAAGGCCGACGTGCCGACGCTGACGCGGCTGCATTCGCAGTGCCTGACCGGCGACGTCTTCGGCAGCGAGCGTTGTGACTGCGGCGAGCAGCTCGAGGCCGCGATGACCGCAATCGAGCGCGCGGGTAGCGGCGTCGTGGTTTACATGTTCGACGAGGGTCGCGGCATCGGGTTACTCAACAAGATTCGCGCGTACGCGTTGCAGGACCAGGGCCACGACACCGTCGAAGCCAACCACGCGCTCGGATTTGCCGCCGACATGCGCGACTTCAAGACTGGTGCGCATATCCTGTTCGATCTCGGCGTGCGGCAGGTGCGGTTGCTGACCAACAATCCTGAAAAAGTACGTTCGCTTGAGGAATACGGTCTTCGCGTCACCGAGCGCGTTGCAATCGAAGTGAGGCCGCGTCAGGCCAACCGCAAATATCTGGAAACCAAACAGACGAAATTCGGGCATTTGCTGTCGCTCGCGGGGCGGAGCGAGAAACCGGACTGAGAGAGCAAAGCGAGGAGCCGACTAAAATCTCTTGGTCAGCACCATCTTCTCGCCGTCGCGCTTCATTTCCATGCGATTGAGAAAGCTCATGCCGAGCAGGACAATCGGCAGCGCGTCGCCGACGTGCACCATGCCGTCGACGTTGTTGAGGACGATATCTCCGATCCTGACTTCATCGAGCTTGACGCGGTAAGTTGGCACTACGCCATTGGCGGTCGAGGAGAATGCTCTCTGCCCCGCGAGATAATTAATGCCGAGGCGCCTGGCCTCGGAGCCGCCCACCGAGACAAACGATGCGCCGGTGTCGATCAGCACGCGCACCGTGATGCCGTTGATCGTGGCGGTGGTGAGAAAGTGTCCCTGGCTGTCCGCGGTAAGAACGACGCTGCGAACGCCCACGGCGGCGGACGCGCCGCCTCCCGCAAGCCGCGCGCTTTGTCCCATCGTCAGCGTCTCGCGTTTGCCGCCCATCTCAACCACCGCCGATTCGCCGTGAATGTTGACGAGCTTGACGCCTTCAGGCGAGGTTTCGCCGACGCTGATCCAGCGTGGCCTGCCGCCGTCGACCACAACGAGCGCTTTAGTGCCGATTATGCCGTTCAAATTGACATCAGCGCCGGTCGCGACGCACGCAGTCGACAGCAAAAGCACGCTCGCCAGAAGTCTGTAGCCGCGCGCGGTAAGCGCGTGAATGCGTTTCACTGTGTTATAGGCTCCGAGGTATGATAAAACGCATTTATTTAAAATGGCATTCGCTGCGATGAGTCCGGTTGCTATTTTCAGGCACGCGCCGACCGAAGGGGCCGGCTATTTTGCCACGTATCTCGACCGCCGAGCTATCCCCTGGCGATTGCTTAAAATCGACGCCGGTGAGGCGGTGCCCACTGACCCGCGCGAGTTCGCCGGATTGGTTTTCATGGGAGGGCCCATGAGCGTCAACGACGACCTTCCTTGGATCGCGCCGGTGCTGCGGCTGATTCGCGATGCAGTCGACGCTGACGTGCCGGTGCTCGGCCACTGCCTGGGCGGACAGCTGATGTCAAAAGCACTCGGTGGTGCTGTCTCCCGCAACGGAGTGAAGGAGATCGGCTGGGGCGAAGTTGCCGTGCTCGAGTCGCCGGCGGCGCGGCGCTGGTTCGGCGCTGCGTCAAAATCGTTTATGTCGTTTCATTGGCATGGCGAGACGTTCACCATCCCGCCCGGCGCCGAGCGCGTCTTGTCAAACGCGAATTGCGAAAATCAGGCCTTCGCGCTCGGCAAACATCTTGGCATGCAATGCCATATTGAAATGATTTCCGAAATGATCGAAGTGTGGTGCCGCACCGGCGCGGACGAAATCAGCCGCAGCAAAAGCCCGGCAGTGCAATCCGTCGCGGCGATCAAGTCCGATCTCGACGCACGTCTCGAGGCTTTGCACCGGATCGCCGACCAGGTTTACGCGCACTGGATCGAGGGTCTCTAGCCTGCTAATCCCGGAAATTCCGGTACTGCAGCGGAACGTCGGTGATTGATTTTTGCACGAGTGCGATCACTTCCTGCAAATTGTCCTTCTTCGCACCCGACACGCGCACCGCATCGCCCTGGATGCTCGCCTGCGCTTTCAACTTGCTGTCCTTGATCAGCTTGACGATTGTTTTTGCGAGCTCCTGCTCGACGCCGATACGCAGCGTGACCGGCTGCCTGACGGTATCGCCGCTGGTTTTCTCGACTGTTCCCGGCGCGAGCGCGCGCACGTCGACACCGCGTTTCGCGAGCTTGCCGATCAGGACATCCTTGACCTGGCCGAGCTTGAAGTTATCGTCCGCGAACACCATCAGGACCTTATCCTTGTCTTTGTCCTGGATCTCGACACGCGCGTCCGAGCCCTTGAAATCGAAGCGGTTGGTAATCTCCTTGTTGCACTGGTCGACGGCATTTCTCACCTCGACCTGATTGACTTCGGAGACGATGTCGAACGATGGCATGTGGTTTCTCCTTCAGAGGTTCTTTGAACTTGGGCGTCTCATATCCGAAAACTTTTGCCGCAAGCGCGTTATGGCGCAAAGTGTATGACGACATTTATCGTTTCCTGCGCAGGTTCGCGGCAATCCGCATCCTGAGCGCGTTCAACCGGATGAAGCCGGCTGCGTCCGGCTGGTTATACGCGCCCCGGTCGTCCTCGAACGTCGCTATCGCCGGATCGAACAGCGAATCGTGGTCGGAATCGCGACCGACGACGATCACGCTGCCTTTGTAGAGTTTAAGGCGCACCCGGCCGTTGACGCTCGCCTGCGATGCGTCGATCATGGTCTGCAGCATCTTGCGCTCGGGACTCCACCAGTAGCCGTTGTAGATCAAGGCGGCATAGCGCGGCATCAGGTCGTCCTTCAGGTGCGCGACTTCGCGGTCGAGCGTAATCGACTCGATCGCGCGGTGTGCTTTCAGCATGATCGTGCCACCAGGCGTCTCGTAGCAGCCGCGCGATTTCATGCCGACGTAGCGGTTCTCGACCAGGTCGAGCCGCCCGACGCCGTGCTTGCCGCCAAGCTTGTTGAGGGTCTCCAGCACTTTCGCCGGCGTGAGCTTCCTGCCGTTGACTGCCTGGATGTCGCCGCGCCGGAACTCGAGATCGATGTACTGGGGACGGTTCGGCGCTTTTTCGGGCGACACCGTCCAGCGCCACATCGATTCCTCGGGCTCGCGTGACGGGTCCTCGAGGCTGCGACCTTCGAACGAGATATGCAGCAGGTTGGCGTCCATGCTGTAGGGCGAGCCTGACTTTTTCTTCATCTCGACGGCAATGCCGTGCTGCTCGGCGTACTTGAGCAGTTTCTCGCGCGAATTGAGATCCCATTCGCGCCACGGCGCGATCACATGGATGCCCGGCTCGAGCGCATAGTAGCCGAGCTCGAAGCGAACCTGATCGTTGCCTTTGCCGGTTGCACCGTGACTGACTGCGTCGGCGCGGGTTTTGCGCGCAATTTCGATCTGTCTTTTGGCGATCAGCGGGCGCGCGATCGAAGTGCCGAGCAGGTATTCGCCTTCGTAGATCGCGTTGGCGCGGAACATCGGGAACACGAAGTCGCGCGCGAATTCTTCGCGCAGATCGTCGATGAAGATTTCCTTCACGCCCATCTTCCGGGCTTTGGCGCGCGCGGGCGCAACTTCCGCGCCCTGACCAATGTCGGCGGTGAAAGTGACGACCTCGCAGTGGTAGGTATCCTGCAGCCATTTCAGGATGACTGAAGTGTCGAGCCCGCCGGAAAAGGCAAGCACTACTTTCTTGATATCGGGCATGGGGCGCGTGGTTGAGGCGGAAAAAACGGCAATTTTAAGCGCGCACGCAGGACAGAGCCAGTAAAATCAGCGTCGGCACGCGAGGAGTCGAAGCACTGCGCTCGCGCCTGTGCTCGGAATTCGGGCAGCACTCCGGTGGTGTCGGAATTGCAGAAGCCGCCGCGGGCGAGCCAGCACTCGCGGCCGGATAGTCAGACGATCGTGCGGCCGAGCAGCAGATACTCGATCAACGCCTTTTGCACGTGCAGGCGGTTTTCGGCTTCGTCCCACACTACGCTGTGCGGCCCGTCGATGACTTCGGCCGCGACTTCTTCGCCGCGGTGCGCCGGCAGGCAATGCATGAACAGCGCATCGGGCTTGGCGAGCCGCATCATCTCGGCGTCGACCATCCAGTCCTCGAAATCGCGCTTGCGCTCGGCGTCCTCGGCTTCCATACCCATACTGGTCCAGACATCAGTCGTCACCAAATCGGCACCGCGGGCTGCCTGCAGCGGATCGGAAAATGACACGAAGCGGCTGTTATCGTAAATCCCGGCGCGTTCAGGCTCGACCTCATAGCCCGGCGGCGTCGATACATGCACGTTGAAGTCGAAAATCGCCGCCGCCTGCAGCCAGGTATTGCAGACGTTGTTGGAGTCGCCGATCCACGCCACGGTCTTGCCCGAGAGTGCGCCGCGGTGCTCGATGTAGGTAAAGATGTCGCCCATGATCTGACACGGGTGGTACTCGTTGGTAAGCCCGTTGATGACCGGCACGCGGGAAGATTCGGCGAAGCGTTCGATGATGGTCTGCTCGAAAGTACGAATCATGATGATGTCGACCATGCGCGAAATCACGCGTGCGACGTCCTCTATCGGCTCGCCGCGTCCCATCTGCGTGTCGCGCGTCATCAGTGTTATCACCGAGCCGCCGAGCTGATTCATGCCGGCTTCGAATGATACGCGCGTGCGCGTCGAATGCTTCTCGAACACCAGCGCGAGGGTGCGGTCTACCAGAGGCTGGTACGGCTGGTAGTGCTTGAAGCGGTCCTTGATCCAGCGCGTGCGCGCGAACAGGTACTCGTATTCGTCGCGAGTGAAGTCACTGAACTGCAGATAATGGCGAAGTTCCATAGCGAAATGGAATTCGGCCACCGCTCACGCGGTCTGCAATGCCGGCTGGCCGGCGCGCGTTCGCGTGAGGAAATCGGTAATCAGCGCGACGAGCATCGCGACGAGTTGTTCGGCCTCGTCGCGTTTGATCGTAAGAGGCGGCAGCAGACGCACCACGTTGTCGTTGGTCACATTGATCAGGAGGCCCGCTTCGAGCGCAAGTTTGACGAGCGCATCGCACGGGTAGTCGAGCTCGATGCCGATCATCAGTCCCATGCCGCGGACATCCCGCACGCCCGCGATGCCTTCGAGCCCTCCGCGCATGCCGTCGCGGATAAACTCGCCCATCGCGGTCGCTTTCGTCATCAGGCTCTCGTCCTCGATGATCGCAAGGGTCGCGAGCGCAGCGGCGCACGCGAGCGGGTTGCCGCCAAAAGTCGAGCCGTGGTTGCCCGGCTTGAATAACCCGGCGGCGGGCCCTGCCGCGAGGCAGGCGCCGATTGGCACGCCCGAAGCGAGCCCCTTGGCGAGCGTCATCACGTCGGGCCTCACGCCCGAATGCTGAAACGCGAACCACTTGCCGGTGCGGCCGATTCCGCTTTGTACTTCGTCGAGCATCAAGAGCCAGCCGTTGGAGTCGCAGATCTCGCGCAGGCCGTGCAGATAGTCGGAGTGGCAGATGTTTATGCCCCCTTCGCCCTGAATCAGTTCGACCAGCACCGCCACGACCTTACGGTTGTTCTCGGCGACTTTCCTGACGGCGGCGAGATCGTCAAACGGCACGCGCACGAAGCCGGGCACCAGTGGCTCGAAGCCGGCCTGTACTTTGCGGCTGCCGGTTGCCGACAGGGTCGCAATGGTGCGGCCATGGAAGGCCTGCTCCATCACGATGATCGCCGGCATCTCGATGCCCTTGTGGTGGCCGTAGAGGCGCGCGAGCTTGATGGCGGCTTCGTTGGCTTCGCAGCCGGAGTTGCAGAAGAAAACTTCGTCCATGCCGGAAATCGTGGCAAGCCGTGCGCCGAGTTGTTCCTGGCGTTCGATTTCGTAAATGTTCGAGGTGTGGATCAGCCTGGCGGCCTGCTCGGTGATCGCCTGCACAAGCCTGGGGTGGCTGTGGCCGAGCCCACAGACCGCGATTCCGCACAGCGCGTCAAGATAGCGCTTACCGTGCTTGTCCCATAGCCACGAGCCTTCGCCGCGCTCGAACGCGACCGGCAACCGCTTATAAGTGTGCATGACGTGCGACATTAAAATCGGCTCCCCAAAAACAATACGGCGGCTGCCGCCGCCGTGATTGAGATACCTCGTTCAGTGACTATAGTTATCCAAACAGCGGGCTTAATGCAAGTGAAATTTTAAGGGCCAGGCGGCTGGTAAACTAGCGGCTGTATGTGGGAAGACGCGCTTGAGTTCGTTATCGTCGGCACGACTGCCGCCGGAGAGCCTTTTCGGCCCAGCGACTGGGCCGACAGGCTGTGCGGAATGATGTCCATATTCGGTGAAGACCGGCATCTCAGTTACTCCCCCTATTTGAAGCCGGTGCTGGCAGCCGGCGTACGGTGCGTGGTCGTCGATCGCGAGCTCGAACGCATCGATCCGGCGGCTTGCGATTTTCTGCTCGGCTTTGCGCGGGACAACGAGTTGAGCCTGCGGCCGGGGCGCAAGCGGCAGCGCCCCGAAGACGTGGCGCCGGAGCTGCCATCTGCGCCGATTGCGCTGGAGGGTGCTTAGCTTGGCCTGTTAGGCCATCGCCTTGATGGCGGCGGACAGGCGGCTCTTGTGCCGCGAAGCTTTGTTCTTGTGAATAATTTTCTTGTCGGCAATCGAGTCGAGCACTTTGGTCGACTCGCGCAGTACCGCGCGCGCGGCGACTTTGTCGCCGGCTTCGATCGCTTTCTTGACGCGTTTGATGGCGCCGCGCAGCTCCGAGCGCTGGCTCGCATTGAGCACGCGGCGTTTTTCGCTCTGACGCGCGGCTTTTCTAGCGGATGCTATATTGGCCATATCGACTTCTTTAAAACCGGTGGTGAAAAAGGGCGCTATGATACGAGCGAATCGCCCGCAAAGCAAGAAGAATCACCGCTCTAGCCTGATGGCTTCGACCCGGTCCAGCACACCATGAATCTGTTAAAAGCGGTTGCGGCCGTCAGCAGCATGACGCTGGTGTCGCGCATCCTGGGTTTCGTGCGCGACACGGTCATTGCGCGCGCTTTCGGCGCCGGCGTGGCGACCGACGCGTTCTTTGTTGCGTTCAAAATCCCGAACCTGCTGCGGCGTCTGTTTGCCGAAGGCGCGTTTTCGCAGGCGTTCGTTCCGATCCTCGCGGAATACAAGAATCGGCGCGGCGAGGCCGCTACGCGGCTGCTCGTCGATCATGTATCCGGGTTACTCGCGCTTGCTCTATTCGTCATTACGCTGCTTGGGGTTGTCGCGGCGCCAGCGATCGTTTACGTGAGCGCGCCCGGATTTGCGGCCGTACCCGAGAAATTTGAGCTGACGATATCGCTGCTACGCATTACATTTCCATACATATTTTTTATTTCACTCGTTTCGTTTGCAGGCGGTATCCTCAATACCTATAGCCGCTTTTCAGTGCCGGCGCTCTCGCCGGCGCTGCTCAACCTGTCTTTCATTGCCTTTGCGTTGTGGGCCGCACCGTATTTTGATCCGCCCGTGAAGGCGCTGGCGTGGGCGGTATTCTGTGGCGGAGTGCTGCAACTCGCGTTTCAGGTACCATTCCTGCTGCGGTTGAAAATGCTGCCGCGCTTCAAGCTCAATTTCAAGGATGAGGGTGTATGGCGCGTGATGAAGCAGATGGGCCCCGCGGTATTCGGCGTCTCGATCAGCCAGATAAGTTTGCTGATCAATACGATATTCGCGTCGTTCCTCGTGACGGGCAGCGTGTCATGGCTGTATTACGCCGACCGCCTGATGGAATTCCCGACCGCGCTTCTCGGCGTCGCGCTCGGTACGATATTGCTGCCGAGTCTCGCCAAGCATTACGCCGATCAATCGGACCAGGAATACGCGAAGCTGCTCGATTGGGGACTGCGCTTGACGCTAGTGCTGGCGCTGCCTGCTGCGGTAGCGCTGGCGATACTGGCGGTACCCTTGATTACAACGCTGTTTCATTACGGCGAATTCTCGGTGCACGACGTGTTGATGACGCGCGATGCGCTCGTCGCTTACAGCATCGGTCTGCTCGGTCTGATCATGGTCAAGGTGCTCGCGCCCGGTTTTTATGCGCGGCAGGACATCAGGACACCGGTCAAGATCGCGCTGATCTCGCTGGTGGCGACACAGGCGCTGAATTTTGTACTGATCTGGCCGTTCCGGCACGCCGGCCTCGCTCTCGCCATCGGTCTCGGCGCGTGTCTGAATGCCGGATTGCTGTACTACAAGCTGCGCCAGCATGACATCTATATGCCGCAGCCCGGCTGGCTCAAGTTCGCAGTCAAAACTGCGCTCGCGATTGCCGCCATGAGCGGCTGTCTGTGGTTTGCCGCAGGCGGCGCTGAGGCGTGGCTCCATGCTGCACCGGTCGCAAAAGCAGTCCGGCTGACTGGCGTTGTTTTCGCGGGCATCGCCGTTTACTTCGGTGTGTTGTGGATATTTGGCTTTCGATTGCGCGATTTCGTGCGGCGCGGCGCGTGAAATCTATGTCCGTTGGCTTGCTCTGCCTTGTGACTGTGATAGTCTGACATTTGGCGCGACCCGCGCAGCCTCATCTGCTGTCCGATAACCTGGAGCAATCATGCCATTGCGATTTATGCGGATTCTTTGTGGTCTGTTCTGAATGTTTTCATTTTAAGGAGACGAGACATGAAACGCAGTCTGATGGTGTTATGTGGTGTGTTCCTATCGACGCTGGCATTCGCCCAGCCGATCCTCAAAGTTTCCGCTATTCCAGATGAAGCGCCGACCGAACTGCAGCGCAAGTTCGCTCCGCTTGGCAAGTACCTCGAGTCGGAAATCGGACTGAAAGTCGAATTCACTCCGGTCAGCGACTATGCCGCGGTGGTCGAAGCGCTGGCCTCGAAAAAACTCGACATGGCGTGGCTCGGCGGCTTCACCTTCGTGCAGGCGCGATTGCGTACTGGCAATGCCAATCCCATTATTCAACGCGAGGAAGATCGCGTATTCACGAGTAAATTCATCGCCAATGCGGCAAGCGGCATCAACAGCCTCGGTGATTTAAAAGGCAGGAATTTCTCGTTTGGCTCGGTATCCTCTACATCGGGTCACCTGATGCCCCGTTACTTCCTGCAGCAAAATAAACTTAATCCGGAAAAGGACTTCAAACGCGTAGCCTATTCAGGCGCGCACGACGCAACGGCATTGCAGGTCGAGGCAGGCAAGGTCGAAGCGGGAGTCCTCAATGCTTCTGTATGGGACAAGCTCGTGCAGGAGAAGAAAGTCGATACCACGAAAGTAAAGGTTATTTACACCACACCGCCGTATTTCGATTACAACTGGACGGTACGCGGGGATCTTGATCCGGAGCTGGTTAAGAAGCTCACCGCGGCGTTCCTCAAGCTCGATGCGAAAAATCCGGCGCACAAAGAAATCATGGACCTGCAGCGCGCAAGCAAATTCGTCACGACCAACGCCGATAATTACAAGGGCATCGAGGCGGCGGCGCGCGAAGCGGGTCTGCTCAAATAGCGTTTTCGCGCGTTTCAATTACAAACGGTATAGGCAATTGAGCATTGCTTTGCACAATGTGGGTTTTGTCCACGCCAACGGTCATCAGGCGTTGCGCGGCGTTTCGCTTGAGGCTAAAAGCGGCGAACGGATCGCGATCATAGGGCCTTCGGGCGCGGGCAAGACGACGCTGTTGCGGGTTTTCGCGACCGCGCTCAGACCGAGCGCGGGCGGCATCTCGGTGCTCGGCAGCAATCCGTGGCGGCTCGATCGCCGCGGATTGCGCCGATTGCGCGCGCGTATCGGCATGGTGCATCAATCGCCGCCGCTGCCGCCGCGCAGCCGCGCCATTACCGCGGTGATCGCAGGCAGGCTGGGCCGCTGGCCGTTGTGGAAGGCACTTTCCTCGCTGTTATATCCTGCCGATATCGAAGGCGCGCGGATGATGCTGGCGCGCATGGAGATCGCTGACAAGCTTTTCGAACGCTGCGACCGGCTCTCGGGTGGCCAGTTGCAGCGTGTCGGCGTCGCGCGGGTCCTCTACCAGCAGCCGGACCTTATTCTTACCGATGAGCCGGTGTCGGCGGTCGATCCGGCGCTTTCGGACCGCGTAATAGGCGAACTCATACGCGAGGCGCAAACGCGCAATATCACGCTGATCGCAAGTCTGCATGCAGTCGATCTCGCATTGCACTGGTTTCCGCGCATCGTCGGCATCAAGAATGGCGAAGTCGCGTTCGACGTGCCGCCGGTGCGCGTCACCGATGGGATGCTGAAGGATCTTTATGCGTCGGAAACGGCGGTGGTGCCCACGCAGGCCAACTATCCGCTGAGCATGCCGGAGCCCGGTATTCGCCGCAAGCCGATGTGCTCTTAATCAAGGCGTGAGGGATAAGACGTGAAGAGTGAGGCGGTATCCAGCGCGGTACTGCGCGATCCCGCGGCGCTGCCGCGCTTGGTACTGATCGTCACTTTCCTGCTGCTGCTATGGCCGGGACTCACGCTGACAGAATTCAATCTTGGCGTACTGTTCGATTCGCGCAACCGCGAAACGATCGGAAAATTTCTTGCCACGTTTTTTCCGCTTGATGTGTCCGCAGATTTTCTGCGCCTGGTATTCAAATCCACGCTCGAGACGCTCGCAATCGCCACTGCAGGCATGGCAATCGCGCTGGCGATCGCGCTGCCGTTATCGTTGATGGTTACGCGCAGCCTGTCGATATCGCGCATCGGGCCGCGCCCCGGCGGGTGGTCGGGCCGCCTGTTGCGCACCTCTGCCCGCTTCATATTGATGTTCTTCAGGAGCATTCCTGAAATCGTATGGGCACTGCTGTTCGTGCGCGCCGTCGGTTTGGGTCCGGCGGCGGGCGTGCTCGCGATCGGAATCACTTATGGCGGCATGCTCGGCAAAGTTTATTCGGAGATTTTTGAATCCGACGATACGCGCCCGACGGTAGCGCTGCTCGAAACCGGCAGTGGCCGGCTCGCGGCTTTTTTCTATGGCATGTTGCCGGTCGCGCTGCCTGAACTCGTGTCGTATTCGGTATACCGTTGGGAATGTGCAGTGCGCGCCTCGGTCATTATGGGATTTGTGGGTGCGGGCGGACTCGGCATGCAAATGGAACTGTCAATGCGCATGCTCAAAGGCGCGGAAGTGAGCACCATGCTGCTCATTTTTCTGCTGTTGGTTGTGCTTGCGGATTCGATCAGCGCGCTGTTGCGCAAGGCGATTGCTTGAGGCCCTTGCATTGGATATTGATTGCATTGCTGCTGGCGGCGGTATGGGGAAGCTTTGCGTATCTTTCGCTTGACGCCGGCCAGCTGCTCTCGGCTGATGGGAGAGCACAGATGTCGAAGTATGTGCTGTCATTCTTTCCGCCCGATCTGTCGCTTGCGTATCTGGCGCAAACCTGGCGCG
>Ga0070681_10004606_pt1 | contig 13167 bp, 14 predicted proteins | sample KBSC83BmetaG_FD_65650 | JGI IMG/M metagenome (GOLD analysis project Ga0070681, IMG submission 65650) | Corn rhizosphere microbial communities from Kellogg Biological Station, Michigan, USA - KBS C8-3B metaG | ecosystem: Host-associated > Plants > Roots > Rhizosphere | place: USA: Michigan... | reverse complement strand
AATTCGACAAGACGATCCACGACGAGCTCGACCTGATGCGCGAGGCGGCGAACTGCGCGCAGCTTCGACGCAACTTCCGGCTGTCGCCGCTGCTGCGCATTCCCGGGATCTACTGGGACTGGACGGCGAGCGAAATCCTGGTGATGGAGCGGATGGCCGGCATTCCGGTGGGACGCATTGCCGACCTCGTCGCCGCGGGCGTCGACCTGAAGCGCCTCGCGCGCGCCGGCGTCGAGATCTTCTTCACGCAGGTGTTCCGCGACGGGTTCTTTCACGCCGACATGCATCCGGGAAACATCTTCGTCGGCGTCGACGCGGCGAACCACGGCAAGTACATCGCGCTCGATTTCGGCATCATGGGCACGCTGTCCGAGCGCGACAAGGGCTACCTCGCGAAGAACTTTCTCGCGTTCTTCCGCCGCGACTACCACCGTGTGGCCATGACGCACCTCGAGTCGGGCTGGGTGCCGGCGAACACGCGGGTCGACGAGCTGACGAGCGAGATCCGCGTCGTCTGCGAGCCGATCTTCGACCGGCCGCTCAAGGAGATCTCGCTCGGCAAGGTGCTCGTGCAGCTCTTCCGCGCGTCGCGCCGCTTCAACGTCGAGATCCAGCCGCAGCTCGTGCTGCTGCAGAAGACACTGCTGAACGTCGAGGGCCTCGGACGCCAGCTCGATCCCGATCTCGACCTGTGGGTCACGGCCAAGCCGTTCCTGGAACGCTGGATGGAGGACCAGATCGGCTTTCGCGCGCTGCAGCGGCGCGTGTTCGCCGAAGCGGCGTCGCTCGTCGAGACGCTGCCGGAGCTGCCGCGGCTTTTGCACGAGCGCTTGTCGGCGCCGCCCGGCGCGTCGGACGTCGCGCTGAAGGCGCTCGCGCTCGCGCAGCAATCGCGCAACCGCTGGCTCGGCGTGATCGCGGTGCTCCTGACCGGCGTCGTGGTGCTGCTGCTCCTGCAAAGGTAGCGATCCGCTACAATCCGCCGCGCAATTCACCTCGAACGGAAGGAGCCCCGCGCCGGTGGCGCTGCTCGACATACAGGGTGTCACGCGACGCTTTGGCGACTTCACTGCAGTCGACGACGTAAGCCTCGCCGTCGAAGCCGGCGAGTTCTTTACGCTGCTCGGTCCTTCCGGTTGCGGCAAGACCACACTGTTGCGGATGATCGCAGGCTTCGATCTGCCGGACGCCGGGCGCATTTTGCTGAATGGCCGCGATCTGGCCGACACGCCGCCGGAATTGCGCCCGGTGCGCACCGTGTTCCAGAGCTACGCGCTCTTTCCGCACATGAGCGTCGAGGGCAACGTCGCGTTCCCGCTGCAGATGGCGCGCGTGCCGGCCGGCGAGCGCAAGGCGCGCATCGAAGGCGCGCTCGAGGACGTTCGCCTCCAGGGCTTGGGCAAGCGCTATCCGCACGAGCTTTCGGGAGGACAGAAGCAGCGTGTCGCGATCGCGCGCGCGCTCGTCACGCACCCGACGATGCTGCTGCTCGACGAGCCGCTCGCGGCGCTCGACGCGAAGCTGCGCGAGGACCTGTCGATCGAGCTCATCAACCTGCAGAAGGAAGTCGGCATTGCATTCGTCTACGTCACGCACGACCAGACCGAGGCGCTAGCGCTGTCGCACCGGATCGCGGTGATGAACCGCGGCCGCATCGAGCAGCTCGACGAGCCGTCGAAGATCTACGGCTTTCCGCTGACGCGCTTCGTCGCGGATTTCATCGGCCACTGCAACCTGTTCTCGGGACCGGTTCGCGCGAGCGACGGCGGTCTCGCCGTCGTCGACGTCGAGGGCCTTGGTCCGGTCCGCGTCGCGACGCAGGCGAATGCATCGGCGAGCGCGAACGGCACCGTGGCGATCCGTCCCGAAAAGATCCGCATCGCCGCGGAGGCGCCTTCGGATACGCCGGACAATCACTTTCGCGGCGCCGTGCACGACCTGCTGTACATGGGCGACGTCACCGTTTACCGCGTCGCAATCGAAGGCGGCACGATCGTCGAGGCGCTGCTCGCGAACTCGCAAAGCGGCCGCGCCAAGTTCTTCGAAGTCGGCGATGCCGTCGACGTGAGCTGGCCCGTCGGCGCGGGTCATTTCATCGCGGAGTGATCGGGGCGATGGCGACCCGACCCTCCACGCGTCTCGGCCGATGGCTCGTCGGCGGCCCGCCGCTTCTGTACCTGCTCGTGTTCTTCGCGGCGCCGACGCTGATCATGGTGCTCGCGTCCTTCCGTTCGCCCGGCGAGTTCGGCGGACTCGCACCGATCGTCGACGAGGCGGGCAAGCTCGACCTGAACGTCGACAGCTACGTGCGGTTCGTCACCGAGCCCGTGTTCATCCGCGTGTTCGTCAAGTCCGCGTGGTATGCGCTGCTGACCACGCTCTTCTGCCTGCTCCTCGCGTATCCGCTCGCGACGCTGGTGGCCAAAAGCTCGAAGAAGTATCGCGACCTGCTGCTGCTGCTCGTGATCCTGCCCTTCTGGAGCAACTTCCTGATCCGCATCTACGCGTGGATGATCATCCTCGGACCGAACGCGGCGCTCGCGAAGGTGGTCAACGGCCTGCGCGGTCTGTTCGGTCTCGAGCCGGTCTCGCTTCTGTTCAGCGGCTTCGCGGTCCTCGTCTGTCTCGTCTACGTGAGCCTGCCGTTCATGGTGCTGCCGCTTTACGCGAACCTCGAGAAGCACGACCAGGCGCTCCTCGATGCGGCGCAGGATCTCGGCGCCAACGCATGGCAGCGTTTCTGGCGCATCACGTTCCCGCTATCGCTGCCCGGCGTCTACGCGGGCGGGACGCTCGTGTTCATTCCCGCGCTCGGCATTTTTGCGATTCCCGACATCCTCGGCGGCCCCGAGGACACGCTGATCGGCAACCTGATCAAGCAGCAATTCCTGGAAACGCGTGACTGGCCGTTCGGCAGCGTGCTGTCGATCGTGCTCACGGTCGCGGCGCTCGTGCTCGCCGGCGCCGCCGCGTGGATCGGCCGGCGCGGAGCGGCTCGGCATGCGTAAGCGTTCGATCGCGCTCGCCGGGGCGGCGATGTTCGCGTACGCGTTCCTTTACGTGCCGCTCTTCATCGTCGTCGTCTATTCGTTCAACGATTCGCGGCTCAACGCCGAATGGGTCGGCTTCACGCTCGACTGGTACCGCACGCTCGTCCGCGACGATCAGATGCTGACCGCCGCCGGCAATTCGCTGATCATCGGGCTCGTGGCGAGTTTCGTGTCGACGGCGCTCGGCACGTTGGCGGGACTCGCGATGCACCGCTACCGGTTGCGCCTGTTGCCGATCCTGATCGTCGCGCCGATCGCGATTCCCGAAATCCTGATGGGCGTGTCGCTGCTGATCTTCTTCGTGCTGTTGAACTTCACGCTGGGGCTCGTGTCGGTCGCACTGGCGCACATCGCGTTCTGCATCGGTTTCGTGGCGATCGTCGTCCGCGCGCGGCTCGCCGGCATGGACGAGACGCTGACCGAGGCCGCCCGCGACTGCGGCGCCTCGCCGATCAAGGCCTTCCGCTACGTGACGCTGCCGCTCATCATGCCCGGCGTGGTCGCCGGCGCGCTGATGGCGTTCACGCTGTCGATCGACGACTTCGTGATCACGTTCTTCACGGCGGGGGCCGGCACGGTGACGCTGCCGTTGCAGATCTATTCGATGATCAAGATCGCGGTGACGCCGGAGGTGAACGCGGTATCCACGCTCCTGATGCTGCTCACGCTGGTCCTGATCGTCATCGCCGCGAAGCTGTCGCCGACGCTGCTTCGCTCCCAGGAGGAGTCCTGACCATGATCGCCCGCCCTCTCGCCGCCGTATTCGCCGCGCTTCTCGCCTTCGCAACCCCCGCCCATGCGCGGGACGAGTTCCACCTCTACAACTGGAACAACTACATCGCGCCGGAGACGATCAAGCGCTTCGAAAGCGTCTGCCAATGCGACGTGATCCAGACGTACTACGGGGATAATGAGGAACTGCTCGCGAAGCTTGCCGCGGGCGCAAAGGGCTACGACGTGCTGGTGCCGACGTCGAACGCCGTGCAGGCGCTGATCCGCGGCAAGCAGTTGAAGCCGCTCGACAAAGCGGCGATCCCCAACATCAGGAACGTCGATCCCGCTTACCTCGATACGCCGTTCGACCCCGGCAACCAGTACTCGGTGCCGTACGCGATGTCGACGACGATCATCGGCTACAACGACGTCAAGATGAAGGAGCTCGGGCTTCCGACCGACACGTGGGCCGTCATCTTCGATCCGAAGTACCTCGAGAAAGTGAAGGGCCGCGTGACAGTGCTCGACAGCGCGAACGAGCTCTTCGCCGCCGCGCTCAAGTACCTGGGCTACTCGGCGAACGACGTCGACCCGAAGCACTGGGACGAAGCCACGGCGGTGATCAGGAAGGCGAAGCCGTACTGGGCGGCATTCAACGCCCAGTCGTACATCAAGGAGCTGACGGTCGGCAACATCTGGCTCGTCCATGGCTACTCGAACGACATCTTCCAGGCGAATCTCGACGCGCAGGCGGCCGGGCGCCCGTTCCACATATTGCAGGGCATCCCGAAGGAAGGTGCGGTGCTCGCCGTCGACAACATGGTGATCGACAAGAACGCGCCGCGGCCCGATCTCGCGCTCAAGTTCATCAACTTCATGCTCGACGGCCGCAACTCGGCCGACCTCACGAACCTGATCGGCTCCGGCAATCCGAACAAGGACGCGATGCGCTACATCAAGCCCGAGATCCTCAAGCTGCCGGCGGTCTTTCCGCCGCCCGAGCTCCAGAAGAAGCTCGAGCAGTTGAAGGACCTGACCGTCGCGCAGCGGCGGCTGCGGAACAAGCTGTGGACGGAGATCAAAGCGTCCAAATGAAAACGGGCCCATCACCCGCCTCGCTATCGCTCGGCTCCCTCTCCCCGCAGGCGGGGAGAGGGTGGGGTGAGGGGAACGCGCGATGACCGAACCGTCGCAGACGATGACGCCTCCGCTGGCGACGCGGCTGCCGCACGTGCTCGCGATGCTCTACGGCTTCGCGATCGTCTACGCGTCGCTCGAGCCGTTTTCGCCGTGGCTGCCGCCGCCACCCGGTACGGCGTTCTTCCTGTTCGCGCCGCCGGCGCGCTGGGTGCGCGGCGACATCGTGCTGAACGTCGTCGCCTACGTGCCGTTCGGGCTCTTCGTCGCGCTGCTGCGCCGCGGCGCCTCGCCGGCGCGCCGCATCGCGTCGGCACTCGCGATCGGCGCCGCGATGTCGTTCGCGATGGAATCGCTGCAGATGTACGTTCCGCCGCGCATCGCGAGCGTCAACGACCTCGTCACCAACAGCGCCGGCGCGCTCGTCGGCGGCATCCTCGCGACGCTCATTGCGCGAAGTGCCCGCGCGCGCCGCGTGATCTATCGCGCCCGGGGACGCCTCTTCCTCCCCGGTCACCTGGGCGACATCGGCGTCGGCCTGCTGCTCCTGTGGTTCGTCGCGCAGATGAATCCCGGCATTCCGCTCTTCGCGATGGCGTTCGACAACGACACCGTGACGGCGATCGGCACGAGCGTCGTCGCAACGCCGGCGCCACACGAGAGCGCGGACTCGCTCGTGCAGGCCGCGGCGAGCGCGTTCCAGGTGCTCGGCGTCGGCCTCTTCGTCGCGCTGCTGCTGCGCCGCCGCCGATACGCGGGAACGATCGTCGTCGCGATGATCGTCGGCGCGCTCGCGCTCAAGGCGTTCGCAGCGGTCGTGATGCTGAGGCCCAATGTCTGGCAGACGTGGGTGAGGCTGCCGATGCTCGCCGGCATCGCGGCGGGCGCGATCCTGTTGCGCCTCGCGATCGCGTTGCCGCGGCCCGTTCAGGTAGCCGTGTGCGCCATCGCGCTGCTCTCGGCGCTCTGCGCACCCGTGCTCGCGCCGGAGACGCTCACCGGCCCCGTTCCCATCGCGCTGTTCGATTGGCGTTACGGGCAACTCCTGAACTACAACGCGCTGACCCGCGTCACGCTGCTGTTGTGGCCGGTGTTGGCGGCGCTTTGGCTCTTCGTGCTTGCGGGACGCCCGGCATGGGGCAAGCCGGTGGATGCGGCGTGATGCGCCCGCGATGACGCCCCGCACCACCGAGCGCCTGACGGTTCAAGGTCCGGCCGGCGCGATCGAAGTCGTGCGCAACGTGCCCGGACCGGCGCCGCGAGGGCTCGCGCTCGTCTGCCATCCGCATCCGCTGCAGGGCGGATCGCTCGACAACAAGGTCGCACAGACGCTCGCGAAGACGTTCTTCGCGTTGGGCTACGTCGCGGTGCGCTTCAACTTCCGCGGCGTCGGGCAATCGGCGGGCGCGTTCGACGAGGGCGTCGGCGAAACGGAGGACGCGCTCGCGGTACTCGCCGACGCGCGCGCGCGCTTCGGCGAAGCGCTGCCGATTGCGCTCGCGGGCTTCTCGTTCGGCTCGTTCGTTCAGACGCGCGTCGCGGAACACGTCGAGGCCGAGGGCCTCGTCCTCGTCGGCGCCGCGGTCAACCGCTTTCCGTTGCAGCACGTGAGACCCGACACGATCGTCATTCACGGCGAGGAGGACGACGTCGTGCCGCTCGCCGCCGTTTTCGAATGGGCGCGTCCGCAGCAGTTGCCGATCGTCGTGTTCAGCGGCTGCGGACATTTCTTCCATGGGCGGCTGCCGCAGCTTGCGCGGATGGTGACTGCTTTGTGGCCGAAGCCTCGGGACCATCGGCGATGAACGGGGCCGCGATTGCCGAAGCGGCGCTCGCGTCGCACGCGGGGCGGGACGAGGCGCCGATCCTGCACGTCGAGAACTTGCGCAAGCGTTACGGCGATCACGAGGTCGTGCGTGCGCTCTCGTTCGCGATCCGCCGCGGCGAGTGCTTCGCGCTGCTGGGCCCGAATGGCGCCGGCAAGACGACGACGTTGCGCTGCTGTCTCGGGCTCATCGACCCGGACGGCGGGACGATCGAACTCGTCGGCGAGCCGGTGCCGAAGGCCGCGCGCGAAGCGCGCATCCGCGTTGGCGTCGTGCCGCAGATGGACAATCTCGATCCCGACTTCACGGTCCGCGAGAACCTGCTGATCTACGGCGGCTACTTCCGGCTGCCGCGCAAGGACCTCGACGCACGAATTCCGCAGTTGCTCGAGTTCGCGGGTCTCGCCGGCAAGGCCGGGACGTCGATCCGCACACTGTCCGGCGGCATGAAGCGGCGGCTGACGCTCGCGCGCGCGCTCGTCAACGATCCGGATTTGCTGATCCTCGACGAGCCGACGACCGGCCTCGATCCGCAGGCGCGCCATTTGATCTGGGACGGTCTGCGCCAGCTCTTGAAGCAGGGCAAGACGATCCTGCTCACGACGCATTTCATGGACGAGGCGGAGCGACTCGCGACCCGTCTGGCGGTGATCGACCACGGGATGCTGATCGCATGCGACACGCCGCGCGCGCTGCTCGCGGCGCACGTCGAGCCCGAAGTCGTCGAGGTGTACGGCGAAGCGGCGAGGGCGTGGGCGGAGACGCGGGGGCGCGCGCTCGCCTCGCGCCTGGAACTCGCCGGCGAAACCGCCTTCTGCTACGCGAACGACGCGGCGCCGCTCCTCGCCGATCTCGCGACGCACGCCGGCGTGCGATACCTGCATCGGCCAGCGAACCTCGAGGACCTGTTCATCAAGCTCACCGGGCGCGAATTGCGCGACTGACCCCGAGCGCGGCGACGGCGAGCGCGCCGAGAACGAGCGCCGGCCTATCGCCGTCGCGGCTGCCGGAGCGCGCGAATACACGAAATCGAGCGCGTACGCCTGCCCGGCAACCGTCGGCACGACCTGCCGAAAGCCGGAGTTGCCCGCGGAGTCGGTCTCGACGAGCGGGTTGCCCTCGAACGGCGTGCCGGCGATGCCGCCCGACGGGACTTCGATGCCGGCGCCGAACGCCGTCGTCCAGCCGGGGATCGATGCGAATATGTTGAAGCCCGGCGACGGCACGACCGGACTTTCGAATCCGCCGTTGACGAGGTTGACCTGCGCGCTTGCGCCCTGCGCGATCAGCGACAACGCTGCAATCTCGATGACGTGCCGCAATCGCATGCCGGACTACTTCCCGTAACGTGCCATCCGACCCTAGCGTTGCCGTCGCCGAAGCATCAAGCGCAGGCCGTGTAAAGTAGTCGCATCGCGCGCACGACGTATCGGTCGCGCGACACGTCCCTCCGATGGCATCGACCCTTGCACTGAAACGCGTCCTGCAGTTGCCGCAGCCGTCGCTGCGCTTCGTGCCGGTGTGGCGGCGCAACCTGCTCGTCTGGCGCAAGCTCGCGATCGCGAGCGTGCTCGGCAACATCGCCGATCCGCTGCTCTACATGCTCGCGCTCGGCTACGGCATCGGCGCGATGGTCGGCAACGTTGGCGGCATGTCGTACGTCGCGTTCATCGGCACCGGCATGGTCTGCCAGAGCGCGATGTTCACGTCGAGCTTCGAGGGCATGTATTCGGCGTTCTCGCGGATGCACGTGCAGCGGACGTGGGAGGCGATCATCAACGCGCCGGTCGCGCTCGACGACGTCGTGCTCGCCGAATGGATCTGGTGCGCAACGAAGGCCGTGATGTCGACGGCCGCGATCCTGCTCGTGATCCTCGCGCTGGGGTTCGGCCATACCTGGCTCGCGCTGTGGGTGCTGCCGCTCGGCTTCCTGGTCGGCCTTTGCTTCGGCGCGTTCGGTCTCGTCATGAACTCGCTCGCGCCCGGCTACGATTTCTTCACCTACTTCTTCACGCTCGTGCTGACGCCGATGCTGCTGTTCTCGGGCGTCTATTTCCCGGTCGAGCAGATGCCGGCATGGCTCGCGCACGTCGCCAACGCACTGCCGCTCAAGCACGCGATCGACATCGCCCGCCCGCTGATGCTCGACCGAATCCCGGATCACATCGGGCTGCACGTCGCGGTGCTCGCCGCGTACGCGCTCGTCGCCTACTATGCGGCGCTGACGCTCACCCGGCGGCGGCTGCTCAAATGAGAGGTCCGTGACGCCTGACAGGGAGGTGCGATGGAGCATGCGATGACGACGACGGCCTTCACGCTGGACGGCTACCGGATCGTCCGCAACCTGGGCGTCGTGCGCGGCATCATGGTGCGCTCGCGCTCGATCGTGGGCTCCGTCGGCGGAGCGCTGCAAACGCTCGTCGGCGGCAACATTTCGCTTTTCACGAGCCTGTGCGAAAGGACGCGCTCGGAAGCTTTCGAGCTGATGCTCGCGCATGCGCAGCAGCAGGGCGCGAACGCCGTGATCGGCGTTCGCTACGACGCGACGGAGATCATGAACGGCGTCACCGAGGTGCTGTGCTACGGCACCGCGGTGACCGTCGAGCGCGCGTAGCGCGGCCGCGGCTTCGTCGATGTACGCCGCGGTCAAGACGCTGCACGTCGTCTTCATGGTGTCCTGGTTCGCAGGTCTCTTCTACCTGCCGCGCCTCTACGTCTACCACGCGCTGGCGCCGGCCGACGATCGTACCGGCATCGAGCGGTTCAAGTTGATGGAGCGCAAGCTGTACTTCGGCATCATGACGCCGTCGGCCGTGCTCACGGTCGCGTTCGGACTGTGGTTGTGGCTCGGCTTCGGCATCGCCGGCGGCTGGCTCCACGTCAAGCTCGCGCTCGTGCTCGCGCTGATCGCGCTGCACGTCTATCTCGGCAAGCTGCGCCGCGACTTCGCGCACGACCGGAATCGTCACGGCCATGTGTTCTACCGCTGGCTGAACGAGATCCCGGCGCTGCCGCTGCTGGTTGCGATCGTCTGGCTCGTCGTCGCGAAGCCGTTCTGAGCCGACGCGAAGCGATGACCGAGCGCTACTTCGCGCCGTGCCCGCGCGGCCTCGAGACGACGCTTGCCGACGAACTGGCGTCGTTCGGCGCGAGAGAAATCGCGGCTGTCGAAGGCGGCGTCGGCTTTGCCGGCGAACTGGACCTCGCATATCGCGCGAACCTCGAATCGCGGATCGCGAGCCGGATTCTCTGGCGCGTCGATGGCGGCGAGTACCGGAACGAGCGCGACATCTACGCGCTCGTCCGCGGTGTCGACTGGACCCGCCTCTTCAAGCCCGGGCGCACACTGCGCGTCGACGTCGCCGCGACGCGCTCGCCGCTTGCGAGCCTCGAGTTCGCGACGCTCAGGATCAAGGACGCGATCTGCGATCGCTTCCGCGACGAACGGGGCGTACGCCCGTCCGTCGACAAGCGCGTGCCCGACGTGCGCGTGCATGCGCACCTGACCGAGCGCAGCGCGACGATCTATCTCGATACGTCGGGCGAGCCGCTCTTCAAGCGCGGCTACCGGCGTGACGCCGACGACGCGCCGCTGCGCGAGAACCTCGCCGCCGGATTGCTCGCGCTCGCGAAGTGGGCGCCGTCGCAGCCGCTGCTCGATCCGATGTGTGGCGGCGGCACGATCGCGACCGAGGCCGCACAGATCGCCGCGGAACGCGCGCCGGGGCTCGCGCGCACGTTCGGCTTCCAGAAGCTCGCGTGGTACGACGGTCCGGCATGGCAGCGAATCCGGCAGCATGCGCACGATCGCGTGCGCGAAGCGCCGCACGCGGTGTCGATCTTCGCGAGCGACGTCGCAGCCGCGGCCGTCTCCCGCACGTCGTCGACACTTCGCGCAGCGAAGGTCGACGCGTTCGTCCATGTCGAGGTCGCGAACGTCCTGACGCGCGCTGCGCCGGCGCCCGAGGGTCTGCTGCTCGCGAACCCGCCGTACGGCGTGCGCCTGGCCGACGCGGCGCAGCTTGCGCCGTTTTACCCGCGTCTCGGCGACGCGCTGAAGCAGCGCTTCGCAGGCTGGAGCGCGGGTCTCTTCACCGGCGACCTGCGGCTTGCGAAGCTGATCGGGCTCAAGGCCGAGCGGCGCATCCCGCTCTGGAACGGCGCGATCGAATGCCGGCTGTTCCTGTTCCGGCTCGTCGAAGGTGCGATGCGTCGATGATAAAATCGGTTCATTCGACTCGACCGCTTCACGATGCCGCTGCTTCCCGCCCGCCATTACGTCTCCGATCACACGCGCTTCATCGACGAGCTGCTGCAGAAGAAGCCCGAGATCGACACTTCGCGGCGCATCGGCCGCAAGATCTGGTGGGACAAGCTGCCCTCCGAAGTCGAGGCGCAGCGCGAGATGAACGCCGGACGCGTGCCCCAGAAGGGGTACGTCTACTACGCGCTCAAGTAGCGGGGTCGCGCGCTCCCGTAGATGAAATAGCGCGGCGTCTGCGCGACGTCCGCGGCGAAACCGCACGCGTCGAGGCGCGCCGTCAGCGTCGACGGCTCCCAGAACACCTTGACGATCCGGAACTCGCGGCCGTCGTCGAGCCGCCGCGTGACGACGCCTGCGTGCCTGTCGGGCGTCGGATGGTCGACCGCGTGCGATGTCGGATCGTGCGCCGAATCGACGAACCACGCGAAGCCGTCGGGTGCGAGCGCTCGCCGCACCATGTCGAAGAACGCGTCGAACCGCGCGCTCGGCACGTGCGACAGCCAGAAGCCCATGAACACCAGGTCGTACGTCGCTTGCGGCTCGAACGCGAACAGGTCGGCCTGCACGTACTCGACGTTCGCGGCTTGCACGCGGCCGCGGTTGATCGCGATCACCTCGGGCGACGCGTCGACGGCCGTCACGTGCCTGGCGCGCGGCGCGATGTGCCGCGTGCAGAGGCCGGTGCCGCACGCGACTTCGAGCACGCGCGAGGGCGCCTCGCGGTCGAGCATCGCGACGATCGCGCGCTCGACGAGCGCGACGTCCGCGTGCCACGCCGCATTGTTCGCGCCACCGCGGTCGAAGCGGCCGGTGCGAAGCCACCACGCATCGTATTCGGGCGCGCGCGCCCGGTAATACGCGATCTGGTCGTCCAGGAGCCGTCGTTCGGACGCCGGCGTATGCTCTGGGTCGCTGGTGCCGCTCATGCTCCCGATAGCATACCGCCTCGAAGATCTCGCGCACGGCCGCGAGAACAACCTCAACCTGCTGCGAATGATCGCGGCGTCGATGGTGATGTTCTCGCACGCGTATGCGCTGACGCTCCACGCAGGCGACGAGCCGATCGCGGCGCTGTCCCGCAACGCGATCGACGCCGGCACGATCGGCGTCATCACGTTCTTCGGCATCAGCGGCTTCCTGATCGCGCAAAGCCTCGAGCGCACGCCGTCGCTTTGCCGATTCGCAGCCGCGCGCGCGTTGCGGATCGTTCCCGGCCTCTATCTTGCGAAGCTCTTCTGCGTCGTCGCGGTCGGCTGGACGGTGACGGTCCTGCCGTCGGCGAGCTATTGGGCGGACGCGGGCACCTGGCGGTTCCTGTTCGGCATGCCGTTCTTCGGCATGGCCGACCGTCTTCCCGGCGTGTTCGCGACCCTGCCCTATCCGCTCGCCGTGAACGGATCGCTATGGACGATTCCGGTCGAAGTCTGGTGCTACTGCGTTGCTGCGATGATCGTGCTCGTCGGACTCACGCGCGGCACTGCGCTCTACTCGGCGCTCTTCGCCGCGGCGATCGTCGGCTACGCGATCTTTCCGCAAGCGACCAGGAATCTGATGCCTTTCGACGGGCTGGGAACGATTCCGGGCCTCGTCGCGAGCTTCTTCTTCGGCGTCTGGCTGCACACGTGCCGGCGCCTCGTTCCCGTTTCGCTGCCGCTCTCCGGCATCATCGCGTTGCTCGTCGTCGCCTGCGCGCGGATGCCGCGCCTCGGGCCGTGGTGCTTCTACATCGGCATTCCGTATCTCGCGCTCGTCGCCGCGTATCACCCCCGTCTGCAGTGGCGCCGCTATCTTCAATTCGGCGACTATTCGTACGGCACGTACGTGCTCGCCTTTCCGGTGCAGCAGTTCCTGATCTGGCGCTTCGCGCCGCTTTCGCCGCTGCTGTCGTTCGCGCTCACGCTCGCGGTCACGCTGCCGCTCGCGATGCTTTCGTGGCACTTCGTCGAAGCGCCCGCTCTCGCGCTCAAGTCGGCGCTCGTCGCGTACCGGCCGCGCTTTCGCACCGCGCCGCGCGACGCGCGCTGATGCCAAGGGGACCGGCGAAGCAGGCGCCGCATTTCGCGTCAACCCGAAGGGACGGGGGCTTGCCGCGGGCGCTGGCTTTGTAGCTCCGGCCGTCGCTTCGCGACTTAACGTTCGCTATGCTCACGTCAGCCTGCGCTGAAACGCAGTTTTC